>Ga0307510_10000652_pt1 | contig 35308 bp, 43 predicted proteins | sample 12_EM_MG_FD_207224 | JGI IMG/M metagenome (GOLD analysis project Ga0307510, IMG submission 207224) | Populus trichocarpa ectomycorrhiza microbial communities from riparian zone in the Pacific Northwest, United States - 12_EM | ecosystem: Host-associated > Plants > Roots > Unclassified | place...
CGCTATCCTCATACCACTTTCGGTCCTCCAGTCAGACGTCATACGAGCTTCACCGACCTCCTCGCCTATCTTGTATCCCCTCCTGAAGATGTACAGTAAGTTGGCAGCATCCTTTCTACACGTGTCATTCAATCACATCTTTTGAGCGATGTGAATGGCAACCCGCTACCTGCATACCGTCTCAACCCGTGGAAGGACTGGGGCGAACTTGCATACAAGTTCCAAGATGAACATTTCCGTATAGAGTGTGTCCTTACCACTGTACCTCTTCTCTCCCCTGGCCGGAATCTCATCCGCGTACCGCACGCCATCCATTTTCAGATTTGCGCTTGACCTAGTCGAGGTCTACTTCCAAGTTGTGCACACGCGTCTCCCATTCCTCAATCCGACGCACTTTCGTGCGCGTCTGAACGTGAACGTGCCGCAATACGCGTCCATATATGCGAACAATTCAGCCTCAGAGGAGACGCTGCATCCCGCACTGATGGCGACCGTCGTCGCATGGGGTGCCAAGTTCTCCGAACACCCCCTTCTCGTCGCGGACCGTCTCAACTCGCCAGCGCGGCAGAGCAGTCTAGCCAAGACCCTCATCGTACGCGCACGAGAGGTCGCAGAGGCGCTCAAAGTGCATCGCGTTCCAGCAGCGGAGCATGTCGTTATCGCACTTCTAATTGAACCACTGCAGAGCCGTGCGTCACGCTCCTTACTTTTTGTACTGTGATGCATGGTGGTAGCTATATTGATACCTCCTTTCTTTGGTCACCTAGAGATACCAGACGATGCGAGTGGTCAGTATATCTAGCCCGAGAGCTCCAAAAGGCCTTCTCGTGTTCACCCATCTGTCCACGTAGGTTTCCGCGGGTTTTGGCTGACGTCTGCCATCCGGCAGTTGTTCGACCTTCAGGTGCGTACGATGTGTTCCACCACTCTGCATACCATACGACTTGGAGCTCTTGTATAGATCAATCACAAGTCGGTGATTTCGAATATTCAGGACCCAGAAGCGCGGGGGACAATGATATTTGCGTGGTGGATGGCGTGTCTGTCAGACGCGTACGGCGCTGCCTACTATCGTCGAAAGCCCCAGGTCGAGGATGAGGACTATGACGTCGATTTCTATACTGTCGATCCCGTACCGATGGATCAGGATGGGCAAACTAAGCCGGATCCGCGAGAACACCTAGAGGTGCGAGCAGTCTATCTCTGTTCGGGACTAATCCTCATCCTCTTTTTTGTAGTTTTTGGTATGTTCCCTTTGGGAGGTGATACCACACCTGTAACAACGTAACGCTAACACGTTTAGGGTTACTATCGCGCCGCGCACGCTCTCGCGCGTATCTCAAGGCACATGTCCAAAAACTTGTGGATCCCGACGACCGACGCTGAAGGTGTTCCCGTCGAGGTCCTCCGCGTGATCATCCAACAGCTGAATGACTGGCGCGCGCAATACCTCCCTCGCGTCGGCGTGCCGACGGACTTTGCTGCAGAGTGGGACTTTGTGTCTGCCGTGTCTGCCTGCGCGAGCGACGCAACGTTCCACATCATGTGGATCATTCTTTTTAATGCGCTTGATGATCGTGGAATTCGTGAGAGTTTGGGTTCCCCTGGCGCTGTAAGTACGAGCACGGCGCTGGCCTCAAGTAGCGGGCTGCAGCAGCAGATCGAGGAGCTCAAGACAAAAGTGCTGGACGAAGCATTACATGGGGCGATGCGCATCGCCGGCTTGGTACGGGGTCCCAAACATCCTCTACCGCCTTGTCCATACCTAATCTAATACTCCATAATCCTTTACCTTTATCACCCAGGCGGGCGTGTTGACGAAGAACGGCTACCTTCGTCTCGATCCCGCGGTGATGCACGTCTCGTGCAACTACGCAGGGATCCTCCTCGCGCGTTTCGGGCGACCAGAGGTCCAAAACTGCATCGAAGGCCTCGAGCAATACTCGTATTCGTACGAAGAGGCGGCCGATCAGGCGCTGGAGCTCCGCCGCCTGTTTGCGCTCGCGCGTGCCGGACAGTCGGACTTTACGCACATGGCGAGCGCCGTCGCGCGCCAGCAGCAACATCCAATACCTCACCAACATCAGCAGCAACATCAGCATTCGCCATCGCAACAACAACAGCGACCGCAAACGACGCAGGCCCCTTCGCAAGCGTCGTCGCACGGAACCCAATCGGGTATCGGGAATGGAATGTATGTTGACGCGACGACATTTTGAGTTTGCGTAGAAGGCCAAAGGAGAAGGCCACCTTTTTTTCTACCTTTCCTTCTCCATTTCCTTCACTTTTTTTTTCGGGCTTTCAGAGGAAGGGATGGGAAGGAGGGTCCTGATGTACGTGTCGCACGTTAACTGCACAGACGCTGGGGAGGGTGTTCGGTACGACAGCAGCCTAAACAGTCAGAGTATGTGTTAATTCTGACTCGCTCTTTGTTTTTTATTATTATCACTTCCTACCACGTGGAATTGGTACTCGGTGCCCCAGCTTGCGCTCAGCTAGTGGGCGGCTCGCGTCGATATTCGATATATTTGTCTCTGTGTAATGTATGTTGTACGTTGTCGCACACACTTTTTTTTTTCTCCGTATTGGCTATTACTAGTAATTGTCTCGAGTATCTTCGACCTTTTCCCTTGTACTGTTTCTTTAAAAAAAAAATCGAATTTAAAAAAACAATTGCAACGGCGGCGGGAGAATATAAAAGCCTTACGAACACTACTGTACCCCAATATCTCGCCTAAGCTGGCCGCCGCCCGCTCGCCACTTTACCGACTTACCGTAACACGACCGTTTGACGCGCTCGTATGACGGATATGACGACAACACCGAAGCCAGTGGAAGAAAAAAAAAGGGTGGAAAACCGGCTCCGGATCCCGTTGCCGCTGAGTGAGGGGAACTTCAAGTTGTATATCATATCATATCATATCATATGATGGATGAACACACTGGCGGACTGTCAATATATCTCAATTCAAGGGCGGGGGCGGTTCCATCCAGGGTCAAGGCCAAATGTCCAAAGCGTCCCAAAAAGTGGGGGCGCCGATCTGGGGGGGTTGCGCACTCCGCCCAGGGTCGCGTACCCACCAACCCAGGCAAGCGGGTCCGGGCCCGGGTCTCCCGTCCCTCCTCGGGAACTTTCGCAGGGCGCTTCTGGAGAAGAATAGAAAAAGAAAACTCTAAAAGTACCGTATGACCGCCGATAGATGGGTTCTGTCTCCTGGGCGGGCGCTTTTGAGATGGGCGCGGGCGCGTTACGGTCAATGATGGGGTTATGACGCTGGGTGCGACAGAAGGGCCCAAAAGAAAAGAGAAGATGGAAAAGAAAACATGAGAAAACAATAGAAAGATAGGAAAAGGGAAACAAGGACGAAACTTGCGGTACCATTACAGTTGCATATATCCCACTTAGGGATTGGCGTATCGCACCTACCATATGATGCCATTGTCATGATATGTGTTGTTGCGACGTTGGGTGCACCTGCCACCTGATGATGTATGACTGATGGCGATGACGTCCCGGGTAACAAGGAAACGGAAAGGAAAGGAAATTGCAAAGCTTGTTTGTGTTTAGCCTGGTTTGATGGACTTGAACTTATTTTAAGTCTATTCCCCACTCGGCTGTTCCTACCACCCCCGCCCTTACCCCAACCCAGTCAAGTCTAACCGCCTTCGCAACGCACAGGCGTGGGTCTCTACGGGCGTTTCTATTGTTCAACTGTCAACTGTGCGAACCGCATTGCGAGGAACCATCAACGCAATCAGGCACACGCGTAATGAGAATTAATGGAGAGGATATTATTATAATCATTGGTAGGAGATAGAGCTTACCGGTCGTGGAGGGACGACGATGGGGCGAATATAGTTCGCGCTAGGGCAAGAAAGGGTAAGCGGGACGATGCGAAATGAAAGAATAATAAAAGAAAACAAAGAGCCTGAGAAGAGGTACCCCCGCCAAGGGGCTGGCGGACAATACGCACGCGGAGCGATAACGGCGAACATAAGTGATCGCGTGATTCTCAATCTCGTCGGGCTCGACGCCGACGACGGCCCAGTCGCCAGGGGTGTCCGCGTCGTCGATGTAGCGGCGCTCGACCTCGTCAGGGCTGAGCGCTGGCCACCAGATGCGCTGCGCTGCACGTGCGAGAGCGAGCGCGACTTGTTTGGGTATCACCGGTGCACGTGAAGGAGGGTTGTACGTGAGCGTGGAGACGAGTCCGAGGAGGTACTCGTATGTGAGCGTTGACGGGCCCGGGAGTGCGAGCGTGTGGTCGACGATGGGCATCCCAATGAGGTTCGAGAGGGCTTGAGCAACGTCCATTACCTGTGCAAGGATATAAGCATACATACATCGAAGAAACGGAAGCTATTGAAGCGCACATGTACAGGGCGAGCCTTGGTTTGACCATGATTGAGATTCCACCATATTGGCCAGACTGGTTGTAGGGTTTGAGCTCGGGATAAAACGGAATGCAGCACGAAGGAAGGGGGGATGCATACCTGACATATTGGTAAGGAACTTGTCCTCATGTCCGAACATCGGACCTGGTCGAACGATCGTGGCAGCGGGGAATGCCTCGCGGACTGCGGACTCGCCGGCCGCCTTGGAACGATAGAACTGGGACGTCGAGGTTGGCGAAGCGTTGAGGTGAGAAACGTGGACCAGCCGAGGAACGCCAACGCTCGCGGAGACTTTGGCGATACGCCCAGCGCCGTGGACGTGTACATCGTCGAAGGTGAAGTTTCTTTCAACGGGGGAGGTAGGACGCAAGGGTTGGCGATTGTTGCGGTGGCATGAAAGAGGGAAAAAAAATAGGATAGACATACTTTGTCTCGTAATCACGTCCGACGAGATTGTACACGATGTCGGAGTGCCGGACACACTCTGCGATCTGTTCCTCGTTGCGGATGTCCCATTCCTGCCAAAAATAAAAACAATGCGCTAGGAGCTCTTCTTCGAAACCGGAGGGACGCACCATTGAGACGATCTGACCGAGGTCGCCAGTAACCTTCAAATGCCGCTTGTCGTCTTCATCGCGGTATGGGATGATGACCTGAGTTCCAGCCTTGGCTATGCACCAGCATCCTTTTCGGTCGGCTTGTCTCCGCGGTGTGAGGGAAACCGAAACGCACCGAGCTTGGAGACAAGATAGCGTCCGAGAAAACCCGTGCAGCCAAACACCGTCGCAACGTGCCCGGTGACCGCACTGCGCCCAGCAGGGCCATGCGAGACGATCGGTGGCCGGTCGGGCAAGGAAAGCAAGTCGTGCACAGCGCGCTGAAACCCCAAAAATCAGCGTTGGCTATCTAGTGGCTAGTGGGGAAAGTAACGAAAAAACAAGAAAGAGATAGATGTACCCTGCCTATGGGTATTGCCACACGCGGCAGGCGCACGAATGTGGCCGAAGGAAGGAGCATGGGTGCGGTGAGGTCGGTGAGGTGGTGTTGATTGAGTGTCGCACGGCGGGGTGCGTGAGTGGCTCCCGCTTTCGGATTGGCTCGCTGTTTTCCGAATCATGTTAGCCCATGATCCACGTGCCAACACGTGGTCAGAACGTGTCCTTATCGTGAGCCTTGAGGTTGCAGTTTTTGACAGACTTGCATTGCGCACACACCACCACGGCACCCCGCATACAATGGTTCAAGGAACCACTAAAGGCCTTCAATCAAAGGCCACCGCCAACAACGCGCGACGTGCCCACAAGGCAGCCGCCAATACGAAGAAAGGCCGTCGAACGGTCGCCCCCAAAAAGGCTGCTGCCATCAAACAGGCCTCCATGCACAAGGTTAGTCCCCGAATGTTTTTCCTTCTCTATCCTTTTCAACACTCTCCGTTCTCTCGTATACCCGACTGAATGGTGTAATGTAGGCACTCAGCGCCAAGATAAACAAGTCCGTCGAACAACAGATGGTGAACGCCGCGTCTTCGGGCAAGCTCACCATCATGAAATCTGAAGGCACGGAGAGGTGAGTACCGCCTCCATACTCTGCCATGTGGGCTCTTGTTTCTTTTATTTTTATTTTCATTTTTGTCTCTTGTTGTTTCCTATTCTTAACCCTTCCGGCGTATTCAATACGCGGTGGAGCTTGTCGAATCAGTCTTTGCCAAAGTGGCCCCCTTGTTCCACTCGCTGTATTCATCTTTAATTTCCGGGCGCCGTAATTGTTCTGACCGTACAGTGCCTCATGGTTCTCCGCATGCCACTTGCTATACTTGGCCTCGCTAATGCGTGTCAATTCCCGATCTTTTCTAGCGCCAGCGACACTAAATCAAAAGGGAAACCCCCTCCGTGATGCCCGAAGGGCGGCCGTATCGCAGGATGCCCTGGACTTGGCCGAATTGTGAGAATATGCCCGGCGACGCCCGGCGCGTATGTCCCGCGCTTGTCGTGTTCTTGGCACATTTGCCAAGTAAAAGATTGAACGCGCGCAAAGGCAAGTGGGTAGAGGAGGGCAGAAACGAATTTGTATTTGGGTTTGAGTTGAAATTGGAATTTGTTGAGGGGTAAAAGGGAGGGATGTCAGATAGGTGGGAAAAAAAGGTACGGTGTACAGTGCGTTGCTTTTTGTGTTCTGTAGCGCCACGCGGTTGGGGCGCGGTCTGGCGCGGGGAGAGGGGAGGGCGCAGCGGACGACCTGCGAATGGGACTTGCGTGCACATGTGGCCGTCTCACTGGGCCACGTACGTAGTTTACCGCCCCGCGAACGTGTCCAACGCGCGGGGCCCCGCGCGCCCTGCCTAATCCTCGAGGCTCGAGACGTCTTTCATACAGCTTCGGCGATTCGTATCACACCGTATTTGTCAAAGTCGCCATGCGTGTCGTCGCCGCGTTTGGCCGACGACCTGATGAGCGATGGTACCTACCATACCTCTTCCACGTGTTTTCTAGGGGAAGCTTGTTTGTATGCGGTGGACACGAATCGTGCCCCGTTGCTCCGTTCTGCAAGTCGCATGGCGTGCAAGATTACGTGTAGGTGGGACGGACGCCGCGGTTTATTGCTACTCACAGTCAAACGCAGGGGCGAGGAAAAGAACAGGTGGAGTAGTACCAAGACAGCTACGTAAAGTGCGGTGCGGGGTATCGAAAGAGGGATAAAGGGGAGGAAATGCAAAGCATGAGAGGGGTGAGAGAGACAGAGCGTTCAATGCATGGAAAACTGGAGGAGGGGGCGTTGTGCGTGCGTGAGCGACAGGCAGAGATAACCGAGATACCGTGGCGGCGACGGCGACGGCGAACGCTGCATTCCCAACTGCAGGATAAAACTTGCAAAAGAAAAAAAAGGGTGGGAGAAAAGGATCTGAACAAAAAGTGGGCATGGCGTGGGCAACAATGAGATTGGGGCATGAGAATGAGTACAAGAATTGCATGATGGACGATAGAGCTGTGGAGAGGAACGTGCTTGCTGATTGAATTGAACACAAAGTTGCAAAGGGAAAACAGATATGATGCAAAGAGATGGACCAGAGAAGAGAAAAAGAGATGCAGGAGGTCACGGTCATACGAAGCGACGATTGAAGTGAAAGAAGAAAAAAAAATGAAATGACCAAAAAGAAACCCACTCCTCAAAGCGCGAAGTGTCCGTTTTTCTTTCCTTTCAGTTTTTTTTTAGAGTTCGTGGTGCCCAGCGTCATCGTTAGACGTCAAAGGCTGTTCCTTCAGCTCAGTGATCTTCATATGAATATGAAGGAGCGTCCGGCGCTGAAACTCCGAGAGGGCATCTTCCTCCTTGTACTGCGAATCCATAAAGTGCATCACCTTCTCCATCGCCTCGAGAGCCTCCGACGGCGAAGGAACCGGCGGTGGAAACCCATCCGCGTAGCAGTCAAAGACGTGCATCCGTTGCTGCCGCTGCCGCGGCAAGGGAAGTGGGAACTCCTGATTTGCGGACGGCACGTGGTCCGGGACGCCAGGGTTGTACCTCCCGCCGACGCCGCCGACGAGGTCGGCCGGAGGCTGATCAGAGGACGCGGAGGAGAGCGAGGTGAGCGCGGAAGAGGGGGCGGCGGCCCCGTCCGAGCCGGCAGTCTGAATGCCGGATGGGGTCGGCACGCCACGGATGGGGGACTCCACGCGCACCGGGGACGTCAGGCTGCACTCCGCGGTGCCACTGCTCCCGCCAACGCCACCACCATGACCACCAACGCCGTTCCCCTGCTGAGAGCGGCCGGGATCCGCACCCGATGCATCGACGGACACGTTTCCCGGCCGTGGCGTCGCGGACCTCCTCAACGTGGTGTCCTCGACCGGATAGAGGTCGTTCTGGACGAGGTAGTCCGCGATCGACATCCCGATGTGCGACGTCGAGTCCCCGGCACCCACGCCGTGCAGGCGACCTAACCGTGCGTTTCTGCCGTTTCCGTGGAACTGGCCACGACGGATGCCATGTCTGTGTTTGAAGTTCTCGACCCACCCGGAGCTCGCCTTGAATTTGTCCTCGGGGATCTGGAGCTGTTTCCCGACCTCCTTCGCCTTGTTTCGGATCACGGAGTCGGTCAGCTGCACCTTCTTGTCCCGGCACTCGTACAGCCACTTGGCGAGCTCGGACTCAATCTCGGGGAACTTCGACGGCCTGGAACAGCCGGAGAGAAAAAAAAATTGCATTTAGGCTAAAGTATGGAGCGGGAACAATGGGGAACATGCCTGTGTTTAGCGGTATGAGGCTCCTCCCCGTCCGGCACGTTGAGCCATTTGCTCTTCTGTTTCAGAATTTTTGAAACCGTGCTGCGTTCGACGCCCCATTTATTTGCAATGTCCTCTTGCCGAATGCCAGGGTTCTCCTGGTGGTACAGACAGATCTCTTTGCGCTGGTGATTGAAAAGCCTCTGTTTGCGCGGTTTGCCGATGAGTTTATGGAGGGCTTCTGTGGGATATTTAAAGGGCGTCCGATCGAACTCGGATCTGATGCTCGTCCCTTCGGTGAGACTGGTAATGGCAGAGGCGACGCTGTGTGCGGGAGAGGCGGCGCGGGGACTGAAGCCCGGACCGGGGAACAGAGGGAAGGGATACTCGGAAGGAACCGACGGTGCGGCGTATAACGAAGGCAGTGGCGGCACGGAGAGGGGGTCTTGATGCGCAGAGATGGGGGTGTGCGTGTGCTCTGAAGGTTCCCCTGAATGGATGCCGTTAGGCAGCGGCGTCTGCGAACGGGACGGCGAAGGCTGGGTGAGAGGTGGTACCTGCGCGGAAGTAGTTAGGCTGAGAGAAATATGAAGGAGATGAAATGGAACCACAAGGCCCACTCACGTCTTGCGTTTCACTCGGAGACGCTGAGTCCGTACCCTCCTGTTGCTGTTGACCGGCGCCAGCGGCGGTGTGAGGCTGAGGGGTTCCGTGCAATTGGGCCGCGCGAGCCTGGCGGCGAGTCAAGACGCCGCGATGGGGACCAATGCTGCTCTCGATTTGAGGGCTTGAAAAATTCAGCGGTACGGGCGTGCTGAGTTGCATTCGGGGATGATGATTATTATGAGGATGGTGATTATAGAAGACTGCAGGTGAGGTTGTAGAGTAAGGAAGGGTATGGATAGTCGTCGGAGTAGGCTGGTGCATCAAAGAGTACATTCGTGTGTGGTCAGCTTGGGAGTTAGACATTAGGGCATGGGTCGGAGGCGACCAGGGCGAGGGAGGCATGGACGGGTGGAAAGAACGGTTGTGGTGAGTAGGATCGGTGTACTGAGGGGGAAAGACGAGAGCGTGTGCATCGGAATACGAGTGAACGGCATTCATGGTGTGGTGTCGAGACGTGGGGCATGCGCAGGAGGGTATGGAAGTTAAAGGAAGGGGGGGTGATATAAGGGAAAGAGCGCTTTGAGAGGGGGAAGAAGAGGACAGTACCCGAAGAGGGAATGGAGTCTAAGGGCAGGGCAGGGCAGGGCAAACGAGAGTTCGTTCAAAAGTGAGACCGACTGACCGAGATTGAGTGCTAAATCAAAATGGTATTACCAGACACACACCGGCCCGGTCCCGGGAAACAGGAATTCGGTTCTTCTTCAAACTGTCCTTTCTCCCATGGCGATATCATCTTATGAACGCGTCTACTTGCTATCCATCAAATATCCAATCGCGTCACTTCCCAATACACAGGCGCCCTTTCGTACTTTCTTTCTCCCGCTTACGGTCCATTCCGGCGAGATATCCCACAATTCTAGTGGCGTTCTCTTCGCGCCAAACCTATGGTTCCCAATCCGCATCGAGTCCCCTCCCCCCTTGCCCCCTCCCCTCCTCTCGCACCCACCCCCTCTCCCATCTATCAAATGAGACGTGCGAGCGCTTACAAATTCAACAACAACAACAAAAATCAAACAGAATTCGGATATTCCCGGTAATCTCTTTGTACACGCGGTTTCAGGCTGTTTCCAGTCAATAGAGACCAAAATCATCTCTGCGTGGCGTTCGTGTAACCACCGGGTTCCCTTGTCGGAAAGAATTTCTCGCTAGAAGCTGCCTGTCGTTAACTGTATGCTCCAGGAGTATCTCATCTCCACTAGATCGCCCGGAGCCATCGCGGACCTCCGTGCTGATGCGTACCGCACGGCCCTCAGGGTCCTGGGCGTTTCCAGACCGGACGGTCCTCTAATCTCTCAGAGTCAGCTAATCTACTCCGGTCTCACTTTATCCCCCCGTTCGGACTGGGAAGGGGGGGGAAGGAAAGGGTGGGCCCTCAAAATGTCACCACCCTCACGGAGTCACGGTAATGTCCCGGGATGGCTCTTTCGGTCCTGCAGGCTGTCAGTGGGCGCAAATGAACGCCTCATGCCCCAAGGCGTTTTTATCGCCCCAATCGCGCTTCCACTGAACTTTGCTCCTCATCGATAGGGCAGGTGCGGTCCCAGGCCTTCTCGGCTTTGCGCCTGTCACTCGCATTTTGTCACCACGTTACTTTCTTTGGGAGTCCCCCACGGTCCTATCCGCTCGTCCGGGCCCACGGTTCTAGGTGCGAGTCAGGCTACTTCGTCCCGTCCTTATGATACCCTAGCCTAAACAAGGCTTGTCGTGACCGTATCTTTCAACATGGGCGTTTGTTGGCACTCTCCCTCCGTTTCCGCGACTTCCTCACACTCCACGATACACAGTCAGCAATCGCAACCCTGAGATCACCGTTAACAACCCACACACGTTATGAAATGTCAACAATCGTCGTTCACTGGTTGCAATTATACCGTTTCGTGATCTTATGGATCTCGACTCCAACTGGATTGTTTGTCCTCCTGACCCCTCTATGTCCAACCTGTCGGATCCAATAAGCTTCTCTTCTGACTCCCCTCTTTCTCCTCTTTCCTGATGGAAATAATTCGTTCATCTACGCCTCTTGCGCATTGCGTCGTCTTCTCCTTAGCGCTCTCCCTTTGCAACAACATTAAACCACCCCCGATACCGGTTAGCTCGATGGACAGGACTAGCGTAACATAAGTCATGCTAGGGAACGGTGCCCATACGGCACTACCCCACATTTTAGTGTAATGTTCCCCCGTGTCGTTCTAGGTCGTCCTCTCTCTCTTTTCATTTACCACGTCCAGACATGGTTGGCGCAGAGCCCCCACCCCCTCGATCATTATTGCTTCGATTGGGTCCTGTTAGCCTTCATCCGTTGGCGTCACAACTTCCGACGGGATCTCATCTTCTCTCAAACGAAAACTCTGCAGAGATCTAATGGTCTGAAAACTTGTCCCCTAGGCCGTTTCCAGCAAACCCTTCCAGATCGATAACCAGGGTTGGTGACTCACCCCCACAGCCCAGTTCTCCACTGTTTGCCCATTCCATGACAAACGTTTACCACGGCGACCGTGCGTAGACGACGTTTCTGTTGCGTAAAAACGGTCCTATCGGGGACGGGGACCAACGGCGGATCTCGGGTCTAGTCCGCTTTGTTATTTTCCCGCGAGGATTTGAATATCGAGCATGTGCATGTGCAGGGCCGTGGGAGGCAAGTCGAGAATGACGCGCGACGCGCGTTCCCTCGAGTTAATCGCCCCACGCCACCATGGATGGACTCGTGTTGCTGATGCCCCTATCACAGCGTCCTTACGGGGCTGTGCCTTCCGACCCGTGACTAGTTCCGGTATTCTTTTTCTCTTCCTCTCACGGGTCGCGACGCCCCTGCTGGGGCTCGTTGCACGTTATTTCTTCTGCCTGCTTCCTCTCCGGGGGTTTGATCGCGAGGACGTACTTCGTTTGGAAATTCTTCTCTTCTTCCGCTGTGTAATAGGGTTTCTCCGTAATATCTCCAGAGCCATATTCCAAATTGCAAGGGAGACGATTCGATTTCATCTGGCTGGGTCTACAAGTAAATGGATTGGATATATAGACCGACTATACGTACCGTTGCGAGGACCCGAGGAAGAGGATTACATTGACCTCATATTCCGCATGGTGCTTCCATATGTGCCTGTCTGATGTGTCAGATAGACGTACAAGCTAAGAGGGTCCATATATCCAGCTTCTCTGTGCAGCCTCACCCTCGAGCCTTGCTGGGTTAGTACCATCACGTGTTTTAAGATAAGGCACGTGCAATAATTGACAGGTCACGCGGATTTCCGGCGAAGGCGAGTTTCACGCTTTCTCCGCTCAACTCGCACTCGACTCTCTCCAAAAGGGCGGAAGGTGGAAAGCCCCGCGAAAAATGTCGCCCATACGAGAGGTATGGGCGCCCAACCTCGACAACGAGATGCGAAACATACGAGATCTCATAGACAATTATCCGTTCGTTGCTTTGGTATGATGAAACTCCCCTACCTCACACACTTTTCCCCCGTCGCCCGCGCGCGCGGAACACACCCACACACACACACGCCGCCCACGCACTAACCTGACGGCTCCCATGCTCCCTCCCTTCAGGACACCGAGTTTCCCGGCGTCGTCGCGCGTCCAATAGGAAGCTTCAAGACGTCGTCAGATTACCACTATCAGACGATGCGCTGTAACGTGGACCTCCTCAAGATCATTCAGATCGGCCTCACGCTGTCCGATGAAGACGGCAACTACCCGCAGGAGGTGTCGACATGGCAGTTCAATTTTCATTTCAGCATCAAGTGCGTTGTTTCCTACCCGCTTTTTTTTCTCGCTGAGAGAACACCAACCACCCCCCCTCCGGTTGGTTGGAGAGTTGGGGCCGGGGGGTTGCAAAGGGGTGGCTGGTTTACTAATTCGCCGGTCGCAGCGAAGACATGTTCGCACCGGAATCCGTCGAGCTCTTACAAAAGTCCGGCATCGATTTCCAGCGGCACGAGGGATTTGGGATATTGCCCAACGATTTCGCGGAGCTCATGATCACGTCGGGCATGGTGCTCACGGACGACACAAAGTGGATATCCTTCCACAGGTGTGTGTCGTACGGCCCCCCATTCTCCCCGAAAGATTCTGCAAAAGCTGAGCGTATACTCTGGTTAGCGGCTACGACTTTGGATATTTCCTCAAATTGCTCACCGCGTTGTCCCTGCCAACGACCGAGGAAGCTTTCTTTGAAAGGCTGCAAAAATGGTTTCCCATAAGCTACGACATGAAAACCATGATGCGAGTGGCCAAAGGACTGCGGGGAGGATTACAGGAGGTCGCTGATGACCTTGGAGTAAGTCCCCTTCCCTCCCTCTGCCCAAGAGACTGTGCTGCACAACCCACACGTGCCCTCCATGTTCATGCAAAAAATATATTCATACAACGCTCCAGGTGATGCGCATCGGGCCTTCCCACCAAGCCGGCTCAGATTCGCTCCTCACGGCGTCCACGTTCTTCAAAATGCGCGAGCTGTACTTCCTAGACCAGGTCGACTACACGGACTTCAACGGCAAGCTGTACGGCCTCGGCGACACATTCTCGCAGATGAACGGTCTGCCGGATCCAGGGCGCGGCGGAGCGACGCCGGCCGAGCGTGAGGACCGCCGCGCGGATGGGCCTTCGGCCACATCGGCCGCCCCCAGCGTCCAGGTTCCCGCACAGATGCCGCCAGGAGCAGGTTACGGGCCCATGGCGACGAACGGTGCATTCATTCGGACGGGAATGGGTGTCGGCGGTGCAGGCAGGTAGCTTTCGGATGGCCCTTTTTTTCTTTCTTGTGCGTTGCGTATCTGCTTCGTTCGTTTTTTTCCCACCCTCTCTCTACCTTCCTCCGTGTCTAATTGTAGTCGATCTATACAGAAAACCCCCTGTGTGACCTGCTGTACTCTTATTCGCTCGCGATGTATCGAAAACTTGCCCCCATTCATCTACATCCTCTGAATCAGACCCCTATCTGTCTCGTTTCAGTTGTTCCAGTCGAACAAATGGAAAGCGGTGGCCGCCACCCGTTCTGGGTCTATTTTTTCTTTTCTTCTCTCGCGCATGATTGAGTTTAAATTGATGGGTTCCCTTCCTCCCTGTCAGTCAGTGAAGGTTTTACCATGCGGTTCACCCTATTGAATTCCCACCAGTTTCCCTTGGGCGCGTTCCTTAAGAAAATCCCTCTCGGCCGATTTCATTTCATAACCGAAAAGCCAGGACAAATACGTTTCTCTCCCCTTGGTTGGGGGGGGGGACACCCCCCTCGGCAGCAACCTCGGAAGAGGGGGTGGCCAAGAAACCGTCTATGCCCATGGGGATACACAATGTAAAATATGATGGCTGCGGCAGCGGGGCACCAATTCTGCAATCCCGCATCGTCCCACTGATCTGCACTGTCACTGTACCGAGCGCGGGCGCGCATCATCCCGACGTGATAAGCTTCCTTCCTCTCCTCGAACCCGAGAAAGAGACGCTGAGCACGAACTACTAAGGTTGGGTAAGGTAGGTAGTCGGCTCTATCGGCGATACGGCTGTTCCAAACAGACTAAAATGAGTAGGCTGAGAGTGATTTCGTTTGATTGATGATGATTGATCGACTTCCGTCGGTGGAATAAGTAACGTTTTTGGCTCGCTTCTTATTCCTCCCATCAAATGAAATTCCCGAGAGCTCGAGAAGGACGGGGTGGGTACTACTAAGCGCGTATGGAAAGGAAAGTAGTAAAAAGGAAACGGAGGGAGAATGGAAAAAACGAAGGAATGGCGGTGAAGGAAACGAAGGAACGGTGTGTCCCCAGAGAGACGGATGAAGGTTAAAATGTTTTGATGGTGATGCCATGATGCACGGATTTATGATGGCAAGCGCAAAGGGAGACGTGGCCTACTCGGTCAGTCGGTCGGTCGAGCGGGAAAGAAGGCCTTCCGATGAGAAACGAGAAGGTCAGGAAGGTCAGGAAGGGCTGATTGCTGCAGCCCAGCTCCCCACCGGAGTTTTTGAGTCCGCAGCAAGCCGGCCACACCGAGTTCCTTTGCTTCTACGGGTTTCAGGTGGTGCGAGAGGTACTCAACGGTATCGTATGGATACAGCTCCGAGTCAAGCCAGCCCAGCCCCCTTCTCTCACGGTAGCACTGGAAGAAGGTGAAGAAGGGCCGAGGCAAAGGCTCGCTCCTCCTGCCCCTCGCCCGTCACTGGCCCTTCGCACGACTGCGTCCGAACCGCCCGCCCGCCCCACCGCCGAAGCATGCGAGGCGAGGCACAGCTGTTGTTCAACCTCGACCTTGACCTTGACCCTTGAACCCGATTGGCGATAAATGCGAAGCTTGCTTGGCGGCGGCCACCCACTGGCACTCCATCCATTCGGGCCATTCAGACCCATGACGAGGGATGCGGAGGAATAGGAGGAATAGGAACAGGAATAGCGCGAAAAGCTTGCTCGCTTCAGTTCCCTGGTGCCTGCGCAGCAGTCACCAACATCATTGTTGCACAGCGTACCAGTACTGTACCACCACAAGTTACCAACCACCACCACCACCACTACCACTAGCACCTTTCCTTGGGTCCTTGTCCATTTCTGGCGAGCGCGCTGACGCAGCCCTCCCCCAGCGTCTGGCTGTGTCACAGTGTCTGTGCACCGCTCCACAAGGTGTATTAACCCTGTTTTGGGAGTATGAGCAGTTTAGGGAGGGAGAAGTGGGCCCCGGGGCAGATTTGATAGGCCTAAGACGTCCGTCGTGAGAGCCTGAGAGAGCGAATCGGCCCACCCCCTTCCACCTCCCATGATGGATTAAGAAAGGCGATGAAGACGGAGGAATTCAAACTTTGTCCGTCGTGACTCAATGTCCTCTCTCTCCGCTTGCCCAGTCGCCAAAATGCATGTTGTGGGGGGAGGGGGGGGATTGTGTTCGAGTGAAGCTCTCACGGACAACCCGCAACAAGTTCTCTCTGCGTTGCTCTCAAAGGCGCTACGGTACACTGCTTGGTGTTACGCCCTCGTACGTCATACGTACGTGGGAGACGCCATAGGGTTTCGCCTTGCGCCGTGTGTATGTGTGTGTATGTTTCATGCGTGCGTTGGGTGCATGCGATATTCGTACAACAACGCCCAGCGACAAATATCAAATTGGGGGCCTGACCAAAGTCAGTGAGGGTAATACCAGGGCCAACAAAGAACGGCTCCGTCAGCCAGTAAAGTGAGGGGGTGGGGGTGGGCGATCGGGGGTGGAGGGCGAGGGAGAAACTATTTGGTCATGATAAATCGAGAAGGTAAGTCGCACATTAATAAAAGAAAGTAGGTTTAATCTTTACCCAATTAAGTATTGAATTCTCCACACCATCGTGCAGCAGAACAACTGAGAACTTCCTCATTCATGAGTCAAAATGACGGGAAAGGCCTGGGCTGGACATCGTTCGGATGCTATTATAGGAAACAAAAGATTTGACCAGGATGGGTATGCAATGAACGCAGCGTGTACACATACGGCGGTTGCCTGAGCTGGTAGCCACGTGGTTTTGATGGGAATTTCAACGCGCAACACGCGTCCACCCTGATGTCAGGGTCGTAGACATGCTTCGTTTCCTGGTTGGTGCAGCGAACCCTCGGCTCAGTTTGCGCCGCCGCCAGGGGAGAGGCACGAAGTCATACTGAGTATTGCGCACCTGGAAGGATAAACAAACGCAAAGGACGCCAAGCCAGAATGAATCGACTCGAGTCGAGCCCTTTTGGCGATCGCACTTCCATCGCCCCTCCCCCTCTCCCCACCTCAGAGGTAAGGCCAAACCTGGGTAAATTGAGGGACAGCGTCTAATATTACATCCCCACCCACTAAATAAGTTCGACCTGCATCGTGTCAGCCGTCTAGCCCAATCATGAAAGTGGAGATGGGCGCTGACATAGTTGCTAGGGAAAATACCCTTCCTTCCCAGCGCGTCAACACCTGAGAAACGCCTTTTGATTAGTATGGAACGACTCGAAACGGGCAGTGTGCTCTAGCCTACCCTCCCACCATCCTTCGGCGTAATTCTGCCCACCTGATGGCCCACTCGTCAGCTCAATACGAGCGCCCTCTGAAACATCCAACTCGTCTGGACCCTGGGAGGGGTAATCATATAGTCCACGAACTTCCGACAGAGTATGAACGCCAGGCTGCCGGTATGAATGCTTGTGCCACTCACCGAACTGACCAGACTCAGATCCAAGGGGGGATGCGATGCCTAGGCCCGTCGACTGTGTTGCATCAGCGACCTCGACGTACGATGCGGGTACAAGTCCTCGACCACCCTCTTCGTCAACCACCTTTATCCATCCAGAACCGTCATCTTCCTCGATGACACGGACGGACGCCCCCTCTAGAACGGACGGCGTCAATGCGGATGGACAGTGGCGCGGTCCCAATGCATGCAGATTGACTGACCGTGCACGGCAAGCTCGAAAGGGGAGGTAGGAGTAAAATCGTAGATGACACGAACGACGGGAAACTCCGTCTCCCAAGTGGTGAGGAGGCTGGACTGCGTGAACAACGAGGCGGTGGGCGCTAACGTTGAGGACGCTGGAGAACACGTGAGAGGGGGGTGAGTAAGAGATCTTCGATCCGATTTGGTCACAGGTCAGCCTCACCTCTTGAACTGCTTCTAGAAAGAGCGGGAGTAGAGCTCGGAACAGACTCAGAATCTGCTACTACTTTCTGCCGCACGCCGCGAGCGCCCGAACAGTCGGCTGCGACCTAGGTCGGTTTGTTATCCAATGAAATCAACCGGACCTCCATGCCAGGGTCATGAAAAACGCACCTTCAGCTCGCACTTTGAATGAACAGAGAGGCCGCACGCTCTGCACGTTTTTCCCTGCTTGCTGAGACCCCAAATAGACGTCTGCGAAGAAGGCCTTAGTCAAAAACCATAGATGGCTGCCCAACGTCCCACGTACGGCACAGTAACCGCACTCCGTGGGTATTGTGAAAGAGGAACTCTTGAACGAATGCGGCTTCTGGGAGCCCTCATCGCCTGAAATGGAATAGGGAATTAAAAACGATTCTTTTGTTACGATTTCCTCAGCGCTTACCGTCGAGAGCCGACTCGATGATGCGAATTTCCGTCTCAAGAATCGACTGGGAGGTCTCGTACAATGTCACCTGGTGCTGTGCCTCCAGTAGACCCTGTCAAAATCACCGGCAGTCATGTGGGTTCACGTATCGTTATGGGGGGGAAAGGTGACGTACATCAATGGCGTCAACACTCCCTGACGCGGGATTTCCACTTCCTGCATTTACAAATGACAATGCCTGTTCCGCTTCTTTTCCTTACCCGCGGGAGAACGGTGGATTTGAGGGGGACGTATGAGCATTCTCTCGGAGAGGTCACAACCTTGCCCACTTACTCTTTGCCTCAAGCAGCGGTCTCAACTCGAGTAGTTTTCCACGGCATCTCGAAAGTTTGTTCTGCAGAAAGATCTTGGCGCCACCTTCGATATTAAGCTCTGCCTACGAACGTTCGCATCGTGGTCATGCATGCCGATGGGCCAGACCAAGGGACCCGTTTTACTCACAGTGTCGTAGTGACTTGCGCAGGGCTCAAAAGTCCAATCGGCCGGGCAGTCGAACGGACGGAGATTGTGCTCGATGAACAGTTCCTGATCCTTCTTAGGGTCGACCAAGCTTATCGCGGCGTCGACGGCCGAGACTTGGTTCTTCAGAGAATCGTAATGAGTCAACTGGAGCGCCTGTGCGAGATGAAGTGCGGTCGCGACGTTGGTGATGTAGGTGGACTGGAGGTGTTCTGCATTGCGTCAGCGGCTATTCATCAGACTAGGCAAAATTCCCTGACGATGTTGCTTATTCGGAAGTCAGTTTGCACCTCACGGAGGTAATTCAATTAAAAGGGTGGGTCTTACGTTCTCTATCGTGGATAATCCCTCCGTGTAATATCGATCCTTCGCGTTATTGGCAACGGCGTTAGAGATGATATATATGCTTGTCCAGTAAATTGGAGCTTGCTGTTGCATAGAAATAATGCAGGATCGACTTACTTCTTTGAGGTATACATGTCCACGACCTGTTGCTGGTACTGTCGTGCCGCTCTCCCGGAGTGCTTGTCGTCCTGGGCGCGTTCCTGAAGTAGAATTATGAATGTCGTCTCAAGGGGGCGAGAGAGGTGTTAAACAAACCTGCTTCTGACGATAGGTCTCGACCTCGGCACACTCTTCATCATACTGGCTCGTGATAAGCCTTCAAAGGCGAACAATTGCCCCTCCAAAAGACGCCGGCATACCTTGGCTTTACTCTGGCACGGGGTAGAATGTGGGTCGCGCCGGGTGATTCAGTTGATAGATCCGAGTGTTTTTTTCTCACCTTTGCACGTTCACCGTAGACACGGTCCCTATCTGCCGTGACCTTCTGGTAGAATTGCGCTTGCTGGGAATGGGGTTCGTCGAGTAAGATATCATAAATCCGCAGTAAAAGACGCGCGACTTGCCTTCTTCCTATGGCTCTCGTTCTTCCGCGCTAACGATAACAGTACCCCCACGATCTGCACGCTCAGTGCGTCCGCGAGGTTCAGGTGTTCCTGTTGTGAGTTCACGAGCGACGCGATGATCTTGGAATACGCGTTCTCCAATGTACTGATTGCGTTGCCAGTGCCAGTGGGGTCAGACCACAGTAGATGCGCAAGAAGACTCGGGGGAGGGTGGGATACCATTAGAAGAGCCTCACCTTTGCAAGAGCGTCTCTTCGTTCCACGGCTTGAACGGCTCATCACCTACCACGGCCCGCGGCATCTTCTTGTTCTTCTTGTCGACGGCCTTCTGGGCGAGGGCCAACAACTTGGCGGCATAGTCGCGTTCAAGGGCCGCGCGCTCGCGGTACAGCTCTCGGATCTGAGCAGGGAGAGTCTCGCACGAAAACGAGGAGGGAGGTTGCTGTGAGAGGGTGCTTACGTCGGCGAGGATGTCAGCTTGGGCATCCGATAGGTTTGCCACACGATCTACCTGATCCTGACTTGGACGTCATCTCCCAAGTCCTCGTATGGATAGATTGAAGGAGGGATACCGGAAGACTGCCGCCGTACGACATGACCGCTCGTTGTAAGTGCCAGTGCGCCTTCTTATCGTGTGTTTGATGCAACCTTCCAAACGAGGAATCGGTTTCGATTCGTCTGTGACGGGTGTGTCAGCATGAGCGGTGTATCGCGCGACTAGTGTGGTCTTCCATCAACAAGAAGAGACGTACTAGTACTGTACTAGTACCGGTGTCAGTGATCCCAACGACAGATGTAAAGTACAATTTGGATCACGAGCGACCCCTCGTATGCCGTATTACATCATCATTCACCAACCTTGGCATTTTAGGAACGCCCCAACTTGAAGGGGTAAAGGTAAGGTACGCGATTCGGTCTCTCACATCGGAATCAGTACGGCAGGCCAGGGGTAAATAAATAGCCGTCGGTGGAGGTGATTTCCTACGGGTCATTACAGAGAGTATGGGTTCAGACAGAACGTCACAGACTCACAGCCCTCTCAACATGTTTTTTTTATGTGTCTATGCTACTTTCAAGAAAGGTAATGTGAGCCTGAAACTTGCCAGGACTCGGAGGGTTTCAAACTGACACTTAAATGGCTATTTTTGCAGTCACGGTTAAGCGATGCCAACACTCGAGTCAGGGAGAGTTGTTCCGAGGCGTTCATCAACATTCATCGCTGCTCGGCTGCCAGTTTTCAATACCAGGCATACTAAAAGACTAAATTTATGCGTTTCCGAGTCGGTGCAATAGTTGTCAATAGTATATCGACAATATTGTATGGCTACAGCCTACAGGTCATGGGGTATTGATGGCATTTGATGCATCATGCTGATGATTTATAGTATTTAATTAGGAACCAAGTCCGTGGACACAGAATTGTATGGTTTTCATGGTTATTAGCGCTATGGCTTAGAACAGAGTCGACTATGCAGGACTACAGGCATGTGGACCTCCCAGCGCCCAGAAGCTGGAGCGGCCACAACAAGACCTGGACAGCATTACCGGTTATCTACGCAATCATATCCTTATCCTGGTAATCACACCGGTACTAACAAGGGACAACAAGGAAGATGATGTGACACGATGAAAGTGCAGTGCAAGTAGGACTCCTGGATTGGCATGTCGATGTACACCATAGCATCGTTTACTTGTGGGATTAACTTCAAGTTAAGCAAAAAAAGCAAAAACAAACAAGAGATCTCGTGGGGCTGTCCGTCGTGATCGTGCTCGTGCATCGTGATCAGATAAGTTCTCCCCAACACGTTACTCACATGTGTGTTCCACAGGCAGCGAATGTCAATTGAATTTCCCCACCGACCCCAGACTTTCGGCTGTTGCCAAGACCGTATGTCGATGGGCGATAGCGTGGGGTCAAGTGATCTTGTTCACCCTCACGGAGAAACGCCGGATGCGGGTAGTTGGCCGACTAACGTACGGAAACAACGCGTGAACACTTCCTCAGTTCATAATGTCCCTGGGTCCCTCAAAACCTCGAGGTTGTCGCCAATAGCTCGGACCGAGGTTTCCCACACACTATTTGTACGTGTCGAACTGCAGAAACGGGGGTATTGACACCAGGAATTTGACATTCGCAATGCGGACTTTTCATTTTACTGGTGCACGAGTTTATCCTCACTGCTTGCAGCTCATGCGGGAAAATATGGTCTTATGAACTCTATAGAGAAGAAATAGAGTGGCGTTGAGAAATTTCAATGAACGTGCCCACTGAAACACGACAGCTGCTGGACCTAGACGGTCACGATGTCCGTTGCGCTGCCATGCTAAGATGGCACCTAACAGCACTAACGAAACTTGTCCGACACATGGCGTTGCCTGTCTACGCCCGCCGAAACATGTGGCCCCAAGAATTCGAGTTTAAATCAGCCCCGACTCACACGAAGATGGTCTCTGCCGTGTCCACAAAAAAGTACGCCGATCGGTTAGCAGTTACATTTGGCCACTCGATGCAACTCCAGTTCCTTTGCAAATGACCTTGGCTTGAAACCTTGAGTGCAAAGGGCAGGCCACGAGGAAACGGGACGGGGTGCTGTACTGCAATGACATTATGTGTGAACGTGAGCGGAACACGGAAAGGGTGACAAAGTGACAAGACAAGAGAGAGAGAGGCGCAGAGCACTGTTCAACAAGGTGAGAAAACAAAGGTCCCCGATTCCCGAAAGAAGGATTATGAGGACATTCTGTCGAAGAAGCGTACAGTAAGTAGGGTGGGGATGTGCAGAAGGCCAAAGCAAACAAAACAAAACAAAATACACACGCCACGGCGGCATGTTACCATCAATATAACGCTGTTCAACTCGGTTGGAAAAGAAAGGATTTAAAAAAATGATGGAAGGCATGCCCATATATGTCGTCGTCGAGCACCTACCTACGACAGCGCGTCCAATCGCGGGAGGGAGAGAGCCACAGGAACGAGTACCTGCTGCCTTGGCCACAGGTGGCAATTCGGGCGCTAATTGAGCGCCGGCAGTGGCACAACCAAAATCATGATATATCAATGATCAATAAGATCCCGTCGAGCACCCTAAAATTGCAGTGACGCGGGTAAGAGGGGGGCGGGTTGGATAGAGGGCCCAGTGGTGGGTGGGAAAACGCAACGAGTCCTAATTCTACCAACTCGGGTGTGGATGGGTCCATCTATCTCGAAAGTTGTTCGCGAAAATTGCGGCGTAACCCACCTCCCAAATACCTGTAGCAACTGAATAGCAGATGGAGATAACACCGGGGTCATAACAGCTCGCGACTTCCAATGCCGAGAAACCGCAGATACGACGACCACGTCCGCAAATGGGATATAGGCAACCCTAAGCAAAATCCACCGGCTGGGATTTATTTTTTACCTTTAGACTACGTCCCACAGGCCAATAGTGTTCCCAAAAGGAGCATGGGGGGAACATCGTGAGTAACAAAACAAGGGATCAAAGACAAGGACGGCTGTTTACAACCACCGCGACCGATGGGCTGCGGACCAAATAGCGATAACGGGCAATGCCGAGATAAGATTGCCATTCTTCGCATCTGGAAATGGGCCATCCATTACACGACGCTCCACACAACGAAACACCTGTCTGACGGGTTTTTTCTGAGTTCTTTTTCGCAATTTGTACTTTTAATGTAACTGTGACTGAGCCTCATTGCAAGACGGTGCATGTGGGCCTTTCATGGTGTAAAAGGCGGGATCGGTGCAGTAAAAGTGACACGTGCGTGCCACCGGCGTCACGGTCAAAGGGAGGTCCAAGTAGGGGCACCTGCCAGTCTCCTCGAGGCAGCTTTCTCTCCTCGAAACACTCAACAAGGCTCGTATCCTCGGGGCTTTACATGTGAACAGATGAAAACCTGAACTGAATGAAAATGGTGCGTACGTGCCGTGCGTTGTTCGCAAAATTGAATGCTTCGTCCTTACCGCACCACCCTTCTCTTGGCGCGAGAGAGAACCGTGTTGCCCCATGGCCATGGGGTTCAGGTGGAGAAACTTTCTCAGGCTCAAGCGATTTCCCCCAAGTTCCAAGAGTTCCGACCCTCGTTTTTTTTTGGAACGCTCATTTTCAGCCATAGTGGGCGTCAAATGACGTTTCCCTGGGTTTTTTTCACGGCATCGCGCTTACAATCCATGGTTACAGCACCATGAGCTTGTACCTTACTCGCTTGTTTTCCCAAGACTCGTCCGGGTCGTCCCAGAGACCGTGTCCATCAGTCTCCGAGGTCTGCGGCCCCGCGCCCCATCTTGATTTCACAGACACAACCCAATTTTTTTTTTCATTGTTAGTACGGCATCGCGCGTGCAGGTCCCCGTTTCCGCCGCGCCGTGTCCGAATTGTACAACTCCCTGGCCCCCCTTGGGGGAATTCTGCTGTGCTGTGACGCGCGCCCCCTGCACCACACATGGGGTTCACATCATGTAAGGACCCTCTCCTCGTATAAAAGAGACGCTGGTTTCTGTCCTTTGTCCCTCCGTCGAACGGTCGCGTCTCTCCTCATCCGCGCTTCAATTCCTGTTCTCTCCCGCGTCGACTCCTTTGGACCTTTCTTGCCTTTCACGAATCTCACTGCTTCACGATGAACCGACTCACTTGGATCCTATTCGCGTTGTTCTCCCTCATCCTTCCCATCCTCTCCGCTCCTGTAGCAACACCTGAAGACATGGAGCTGGAGAAGCGTGCCACACACACTGGCAGGGTACGCGTCTTTTAGTCGCCCTTTGCTCACGACGCTGACCTTTCGGCTCACAGGGAACTTGGTACGAACCTGGCCTCGGTAGCTGCGGTAAAACAAATAACAAGGACGAACTGGTCGTCGCTTTGTCCCAAAACATCATGAAGTCATCCTACTGCGGGAAGGTGTGTTAACTTATTGTCTCCAACGTTATCCTTCTTCCTGACGACTTTTATTCGCAGACGATTTCGATTTCGAGCAAAGGCAAGACGTCTAACGCAAAGATCGTTGACACCTGCCCTGGTTGTGGAGGTAGCGACCTTGGTATGTGTCATGATATTGGTAGATCAACTGCATTGGACTTATGGATTCTTCCCGTCAGACATGTCCCCCTCTTTGTTCAAACACTTCGCCTCACTTGGTACAGGCGTGATCACAGTGACATGGCACATGAATTGATCATGTTACGCCTTTGTTTTCGACCCTCCGCTGGCGGGAGATGCACACAAGGTTGCATCTCACACGATTCCGATCATTCGGTAGAACCATATACATTTCCCAATCTTTGGCCATTCTATCCCTCGATTGCTGTCCATACGTTTGACTACGTAGATGCTGAACATCTCAGGCCTCTGGTCAGGTGACGCTGCGCCGGCTATTATTTATGTTGTGTCTTTCTTTTTGGTTACCTGATATGTGTGGAGGTAGAGCGGGTCTGTCTGGGCTCCGGTTGTTGTGTGGGAATTGACGTACAGTAAATGTAGTTTTTGTAGACGAGATCTGGAGAGTTGTGGCATAGAAGAAGACTAAATGAGAATGAATCGGTTGTAACTTATAAGCGAAAGTGGGTGACTGCAATTGAGGAGCGGATGCACGGCGCTTACCTCTTCCCAAACCCTTTTTCCGGTCATCGTGCAAACCTTATGACACCACAAAGGTCATTGCCGTTCCGTTCCGCACAATGCCGGTTACTGATTCCCGCCGAGGAAAGAGTCTTACCTCGTTTGAATCTCTCCCATTTCCTCGTTTCAGCCACCATCGACGACCTATCCGATTACGTGTCTCTAACAGCCATCACAGTTCCGTACAGAGAGATCTGCATGCTCATCTGGCTTGCAGCCCATCGCCTCAAGGCTACCCATGACCTCTCGTCCTTACTCTTGACCGATTTATTTTTTTCACACACGCTGTCACCGTCTCCTGCCACTTCGTGGTGCATTCCTCCAACAAATCATCCTGACCTTTCGGATCTCAGTCACGAGTGAAGGCTGTACTCATATTTGGCTTCATTTCTCGTACAGATGCTGTGCGTCAACGGCATGCGCCACTACGCAACCATCGCCATCACTGTTCGACATGCACCTTGTTTTTTTTCTCTTCCTTCTCTCACCGTCTCCTAGGAATGCCAGCCCCAAATCAGCCCTTTGCAAGGTCCGACTAAGCTTCACCTTCAGTTCGATCAAACTGATCCTGCCGTCGGTAATATTAACCTCGACATTAGCGGTCGGGGCTGGGCGAGAACCCCCGCGTCCTCTGCCCCCCCATTTTTTTCCATTGTTTTCATTCCGACATCGTTATGGCTTCCTCACATATTTTATGAAAGTTGTCGGCATCCCTTGTATCCAGAAAACTCGACAATCTCTGGAGAATCCCTTTGGAGCGTTTTCAGAAGGCTTACGACTTTTACGACGCGTGTCGACAATGCCTCCGGCCTGATGTAAAAACCGCCGCCGAAGCCCTACAATGAAAAAAAAAAAACTGGTACTTCGCGCTCTGTTTACGCCGCGAACTGGTACTCTGCCGACAGTAGAAAGCTCTTCGCCAATGCGAATTGAACGCTTGCGCTTGCGTGGTCCTCGTGATAAGATGTTATCATTTTGGGTAGCACGTGGCTTGCCCCGAGACTTCTTCCTCACCACGCACGACTTCCCAAATTCGTTTTTTTTTTTTTTGCGCTTTTCTTTTTTTTTTTCCGAGGGGGGCTTCTTCGAGGACTGAATTCATTATGGTCACCGACTCGGGTTCCCACAATCACTTGGTGTTTGTTTTTTCGTGTTTGGCACCACCGCTGCGCACCATCCGTGGGGTTAGGACCACGCGTTGCTCACCCACTCCCCCCCGCAGCAGTAGGATCTTCGGTTCGGAACTCTTTTTTTTTCCCGTGACGAGAGCAGCGGACACTCTCTGCACAGGCCGATCTTTCCGGGGCCATCGAATCTGTCCACCGTCCTTCTGCACACGGAAACGGATCTGCATTTCGTACCACCACCAATCCCCAGGCAAAGGCGAAGGCGAAAGGTGGTGAGGTTCTCCCAGTCTCTCCGGAGCATGACGAGCCGTTGTTTATTTTTCTTCCTTCGCGCGGCTCAATCAGCTCAGGCTGACATCACACACGCCTCGGTCGCTTTTTCGGTTCCTCCCGGCGCGTCCATCGCACGGACTCCGGCATATGGACTTTGCATGCAATCGTGTGCGCGGGCTCCCCCAAATCGTATTTTGGATGCCAAGTCAGGGTCTCTGCCCGATCAGCTTGGAATGTTAGGGAAGACTTGACCTTGGGACCTGGAGCTGTCTGCCCGTCTGCCTGCTTTGCTCTCTATCCGTTTCCAGCGGGGAGCCCTACAGTATCGGTTTTGCAAAGCAAAACTTGCGGTCCCGGTACGGCAATCCGGGCCCGCGCACAGCGTGCGCCAAGCCCCCCCCCAAGTTGTTTGTTTGTTCGTTCGTTCGATCGATCAATGACATCCCTTCAATTCGTGGTTGTGTGCTTAACCGAGTTGGGAGCCGTGTCACGGCGGTACGGCCTGCCCGTACGTACTGTAACTGTACGCCTGTCAATGCGAAAAATCACGCCGTACTTGCCCCTGTACGTTACTAGTATCCACCTACCCACCGGCTCGGGATTGGGATTGGATTATTTGTTTGTTTGTCATTGGTCAGAAGCCGTGGCGTTCTCTCGGACATAAGTTTGTTCTTAATTCATTGGTCCAACGAACGGAAGGGGATGCATGGGCGGTGTTAGAACGCTTTGAGAATCCGCTAGCTGTCGTCCTGTGGCGAAGGGCGCAAACCTATGCCGCTAAGTTGGGAGTGAGTTATCATCGCTATAATGGATTGGATTGTGGACGTCTCATTCAAAAAATGCAATTAAAGATGCGCAAAGATGCGCAATATGCAGCCACAGGGGACCATCATACTCAAAATGTGTCCTCAATCCAGAGAATGATGGCCTTGCGGTGGCTGTAATTGCTCTAATGGGTGTGCAAAAGATTGTCAGTTATAGGGTACAATGACCACAAGCACAAAGTGAATTATAAAAGGATTATAATGCGCTCCCGATTTTGCGATACAAGTTGTCGGGAACTTCACTGCGAGGGCAGTGTCAAGGAAGAATGGTGACAGTGCGACGGCCTTTCATTGCCGCTCAACGTGCACCTAAAGTCAAGAACGTGATCATATTGGAGCACACGTTCTTCTCTTCCAAGACATATTCTGTACTGGGTAACTTGTATAATGTGGAGTCTCTGATGTATGTACAAATGCAAGTGATGGTCCGAGACCAAAAAGATAAAGAAACATGCACACACAACATTGAGAAGAAGCAAATGGAACGTTTTGATGGAAATAATGCAGGGAGAGAGATCAAAATCAGAAAAAAAACAAAACAAACCAGAACAAAACGAGACAGATCATTCGCGGGAGACGCCCATTTAAACTTGAACTTGAAGGAGGTGGGTCCGGTAAGATACGGGACATGGATCATGCAACGTCATGTGCGGAAAAGAAGCGGGATGACAGGCGGCGTGGAGCTGGTGAGAAAATATGATGTGGCGTGACCCGTCCGGGACCACGACCGAGACCGCCGAGAAGATGTAGGTCATCATCAGACGACTCGCACGACGCCGGCGGCGCCGCGCCACCTGGCAGGTCCATATCCGCAGCAGCCATGGAGTCATCTGTACGATCGCGAAGGCGCAAACACAGACCATCAATCAGCCCAACGACCAAAAAAAAAATTTAGGTAGGAGAGAGGGCACTTACCGCTGCCAAAGAGCACGCGCGCTCTCTTTAGTGAGGCCGAGATGGGTGACGACGATGACAACAACGGAGCCGCAATCGCACCAACGACGTCCTCGTCCGACTCATCGTCCGACGGCGCACAGTCGTTCGTCGCTTTCTTGGCTGCCGATTTGGCCTTGGCCTTGGTTTTCGTCATAACGGCGACGCTCGCCTTCTGCCGCTTCCCAGCGCTCTGCGCGAGCGTTCCGGATCGCCCGGCAGCAACACCCGTGCTCGTGAGACCGACAAGAGACTTGGCATGCCGCAGGCTGCGGCGCACTGCCGGACCAGACGACGTGCCTGACAGCGGCGTAGCTTCTTCATCTCCTGATATTGTCATTGTTGTATGTGTCTGTGTCGTGATTAGTTGGTCCGTCATATGTGCGGAGTGGCGACGTGGCTGGCTTCTGCGTGGGGCTTGTTGCGGCTTGTGCGTGGGTACCTCGACCGCGTCCATGAACACACCCTTGCGTTTGCGGCTGTGGGTGCGGTTATGCTGTGTTGACGTTGGCGTCGGCGACGGGCTCCGGCCGCACGATTGTGGTCGTGGTAGCAGCGCGCGGGGCACCGTGTTAAACGCGGTGAAAGAAGCGGCGCGGTGCTGCTGCTGCACTCCAGGGCTCGGAGTCACTGGCCGCAAGAGACACCGCTGGACCTCCTCACGCTCTGCTTCGCTGTCATCGTCGTCCTCGGCGGCGATTCCACTATCGCAGTCGTCGTTCGGCTTCCCTGCCTCGTACCCACTACGATTCTTCTTCGCGGGCCGCTGGTCCACGGGCGTGTTGCTGGCGCGTCGCTTTCCGAGCTTGAAGGCGCCACCACCGCCGGGAGAAGCCATGGCGATGCGCTCTAGCACGGAGGTAAGAACCGGGGGCTTCGGCGGCGAGTTCTCCTTGTCGGGGCCGTCCGAGGTTTTCTTCGGCGATCGGAGAAGAGGGGTCCGAGGTTGCCGCGATGGGGTCGTGGGAGACGCGGGCGCCACAACAAAGTCGAGCGCCGTCGGGGCGAGGGGCGAGAAGATCATATCTGTGCGTCTGATGGTCGCGGTTTTCGATGGCCGTTGGGGAGAGGACACTACGGGTGCTGCTTTCGGCGTCGACGGTGGATCCACTTCCTTTTCTTTTGTGCGGGTGATGAATGGGTTGGAATCCTGCGATGTCTCTGTTGCGTCGGACGCACCATCCTCTTCGACAGCGATGGTGGATGAGGAGCCCCACGTGAATGCAGGCTCGAGCGTGGGTACCCGGCTCTTTTCAAGGGCAGCAACGTCGCCGGTCTCGGCAGGAAGTGGTGTCGGTTTGGCGGTGACATTCCTCCCACATGCTTGGAGGCAGGTCATCACGGATGAGGGCCATCCGCCCTTCGGAACAGGGATGTTGGCATAAGTCAAGTCCCAGTAGTCCCGGAAGGCTTCTACAACAGCCTGCGGTTTGTCCTCGCGGCCGGTGAAACCGGCCTCCAAAAGCGGGCCCAGAGTTTTGAGAGCGTCAATCGATGAGCCGAGTGACTGCAAGCACACCACAGTCGTCTGATACAACGGAACGACCTAGACGCCCAGCGACTTCAGACACAACGCGAGGGCGGGGAACATAGGGAAGAAAACCACCCACATCGAACGCGTATTCCTCCGCCGTGAGCACCTGGTACTGGTCCGCGACCCACACGCTCAAGCCCTCCTGCAGTGCGCCGACGACTTCGCGGAGCTTCTTGACAGGAGACGTGTCCACGACCCTCGTAGCGGCGCGTATGAGCCACATGGACACGACTTTGTTCCGCGGTTCGGGCGGGTACGTGCTCACGAGCGTATCATTCACGAACCCGAGGAGCGCGGGCGCATCGGGCGGGGCGTCGAGGTGGCTGAGCATGAGCTCCGCTGCGCGCGTCGCTGACGCACCGGTTGGGATGTGCATGCTTGAAATAGTACCCGCAAGGTGGTCAAGCACGCGCGTGGCGTCACCGCCGTCGTCGAGTACGCGGGCAAGGCAGACTTGGAGCGTCGCGTCCCACGAGTCAAGATCTTCAGTGCTCATCTCCCATCCGTCCTTGTCGCTGTTGCACGCACACATTAGCACAGGAAGGCGCAGAATGAGGGGTGCTAGACTTACGCGAACGGCACGCTGAGGAGTACCGGGGCCTCCTCCCATCCCTGTGCGAGCGTCCTCCACCGTTCCGTAAACACGCGCCAAACTAGCGCGCGGACGTCCGTGGTCCAGTTCCAGATCCATCGCCGGCTCGCGCCGTGGGTACCCCAGAACATGCAAAGGTGCACGGGGGCCGACGCGCAGCCTGTTACAGCATTGGTGCGCACGAGCACCTCGGCGCAAAGCATGGCCCACTGCGTGCGCGCGTCGTGCGGAGTATCCGTTTCCCACACAAGCCCAGTCTCCTTCTCCATCAGCCAGGAGAGCAACGCTTCGCTCGGGGATCCGGCGAGCGCCCGCGCGGGCAGCATCGCATGCGCGTGCGTCCAGAGCGCGCGGACGACTTCGAGCTTCATTGCCGCATTCGAACGCGTGTGCGGCGCCAGGTCGACTTCAGGTTCCATGTGCGAGGGCGTTGGTGCGTCGCTGGCGGGGACCAACTGGACCTTGGGATCACCCAAGATGTCCTGTATCACCGAGACGGCGAGCTCGGCGAGCTTCTGCACCAATTCATCGTCATCTTGGCCATCGTCGTTGTCAGTTGAGCCTTGCAAGCCGCGGAGTGCCGCCTTAAGGAGTCCATTCCATGACTGGACGAGTTCAGGCTGTGCCACAACAAGGACAAATAAAAGAGATCAGCCAATGCTTGACAGAGGACGGATGAGAGCGACTCACCGGGAGCACTGCGTCGGAGCTCAAGCATACCTGCGTTAAAGCAGTCCGCCACACCTTGATCAAACCGTCCATCACACCGGGCATCCAAAGCTCTGCCGCGCTCAGCGCGCGCACATCCGCCACAGTGGGCGTCTGTTTGATCACTTTGCGTACTTCCTCGGAGAGCGAGGTAAAGTCGATCGTAAGCAGGCCCGGATCAGCGCTGAACAGCCCTCTGGGGAGTAGTTTCCGCCAATCCCAATCAATGTCTTCATCTGTCTCATCCCCACGCGGTGGTGGCGATAGCGACGCGCCGTCTGGCGTGGAGACAAGCCGGCAGAGGGTCTGAACGGCATCATGGCACATGTTGCCGCCTCGTTGCACCATGGATTCAAGCAGTGTGATCGCCCGCGACACGCTACCCACATCGTCTGACTTGCGCGCGAGCAGCGCAGCGACTGTACCGACGCCAGCGCCCATGTCGACCATCGTCGCGACGACCTTCCAAAACTCGACCCGCCGTGCCTCTTCTGCCGGTGTCCAGGCACCAGCCCTTGTCATCGTCCGCTCGTCCTCCCACTCCTCTTCGTCCTCCCCTTCTCGCTCGATGCTCCTTTGAGGCAGGGGTGGCCGGAAGTACACCCATGCCAGTGAACGCCAGAGTGCGCACGCGAGTGCCCGTACCGATGACTTTTTATGGCGTACCGAGAGGGCGAGGAGCCCTTTGACACTGTTGGTGAGCTTGACGTTTGTCACGAGCGCGGGACCGAGCAGCACGATCAGGGCGGCCAGCGTACAAAGTGCCCAAACGGGTCCCTGTGCCACGCACATCGGATCGTGCACCCCTAGCGTTGTACGCAGTGTCTTGATGAGCATCGAATCAGATTTTCCGGCACTGGGTGTGGAGGGAGACGAAGTTAACGACGGTGCTGGAGCCACGGTAAGTGCTGCCGCGACGGTTTCGGAGAGTCGTGTATGCGTGTAAGAAAGGGGAATTTGTGATGCGCCGAGTGCTAGGCCACCGAGAGCATGGCAAGCCTGTGCCCGCAGGGCAAGTCGTGGTGCAAGTAGGTTGTCGAGAAGGGAGGGGAGGAGTTCGGTAAATGCGGGTACGAAAATCGACGGCTCATGGACCGAAAGATCATGGATCGCCTGCAAAGAGTGATGATCAGTTCGTTCAGAGACTTTGGTGAGTGATGCGTTAGAGACTCACCCTCAAACCATCGCTTACTGCTCCCTTCTTACCCTCTTTTCCGAGTTCGCCCTCGACCGCGCGTCGAAGGGCGTACGTAATTCGGTCCTTCGCTGGTGCGAGAACGTCCGCGGGCAGTCGCTGCGTCTGCAAGAGCCAGATGGCCAGTGCGCACGTCTTTCGCGCGTTTGGCGTCGGCAGTTCGGGTGCCAGAGGGATCGCGAGCGCTTGTGTAACCATGGAGCCGAGGTCTTGGTCTACAAACCGCGCCAAGTCAATAGGAAAGAAGAGTGAGAATGAAATTTGGCGAAACGAACCGTCGAAAAGACTGTAGACCGCGGGAAGAGTGAAGACGAGACCGAGGAGCTTGATGACCGCGTGCGACACCGTGGCAAGGTCGCGCGCATACTTCACCTGCTCTTCGTCCATTCCGCATCTTTTCTTTCGTGGGCTCTTCTCTGGGGATGGGAGAACCGATGGAGGCTCAGGAACTGGGCAGCCCGACTTGTCACTCCCTTCCATCGGATCAACCAAAGCGCGCTCGAGGTCACGGACGACCGCACCAACAAACGCGGTGCGGCGCTTCCGTAGTGGCTGGAACAAAGGCCACGAACAATCGCTGTCCGTGTTTTCCTGGACGGCCGCCCTGAGACGTGCCGTGAGAATGGAGTAAGCCTCGATGAGATCGGCAAGACTTGAACATGGGGCAAGAATTTTGTTCACGGGGCCGTCGAGATAATGGAGGTCGGAAAGGGGATTGCTTGGTTCGGGAGTGACTTCGCGTTCGTTTTCAGGGAAGAGCAGGGGTAAGATGGGATAGGAGGCCTGCTTGAGGATGGAGCGAAGAGGACGCTCTTTAGTGACGCTGGTGGCGAGCTTCCTCGTGCAGGGTGGACTGGTAACGGAATGGTACTCATTGACTTGTGACCATGCTACACGAGCACTAATGGAGCGGCCAGGACGTCGGTTCTCTTTGTCGAGACGCGTGTGAGGAGGGGTTAAGAGAGTCATTGTAGAGTGAAATGTGATGTCCCGACAATAATGATAAGATATGGGAAGTGTAAGGTGGGGAGTAGACCTCAGGTGGTTGACACTGGCAACGCAAGGTGGCTCAAGGATGCTCTCGTCAAGCTGGCCAAGGTCAGAGGAGTGTCCAGAGGGTAGAGGCAGAGCGCTTGACCGTTACCCGAAACGGGACGACGCGGACACATTCAATTAAGCGTGTCTGTTGACGCGTCGCGTGCCTTGTTTGGGTCTATTTGTATTGTGAGATTTGGCAGAACGCCCCTTGTACGACAATGTTTTCTTGACCCGTAGCCTACGCAACTGTGATGATCTACAATGGCATCCATACACCGTCGCATATAGTACCAAGAGATCGGACACGGTACACCAATGAACGCCTTGCGTCTATGTATTCGTAAAGAATCGCGTAAATACTCAAACCGATCGGGTCGCGCTATGCTCCGACAAAAATCTTACCATCTCCTCGCGCCCATGCTCCAACGCTAGTTCTAACGGGGTCCTGCCTTCGTTATCCTTCGCATCTATGTTCGCGCCATGCTTGAGCAGTAGGTGCGCTCCCTCAGCTGTCCCATACAGAGTCGCTGAGGACGATATCTTTCTGCATGAGGAGTGATGTAACGGAGTTGATCCCGCATTGTCGCGCGCATTTACATCGACGCCATGGTCGAGTAATAACTGCACAATAGCGAGATGACAGTGGTAGCTGTCTTTACGACGGTCGCTGTAGGGATCTCTGAGCACATAGTCATGGGGATCTTCGAAAGGACTCGCTGCTAGGTGCAATGGAACTTCTCCGTACTCATTCCGAGCGTTGATGTCGGCGCCGTGCTCAAGCAGCGCTTGAACTGTTTCGAGGTCTGGATAAAAGGCTGCCAAATGCAGTGAGGTAAAGTCGTTTCTGCCGTATGAATTTGCATCTGCGCCGTGATCAAGCAGCCACCGCACAGTATCCACAGACCGAGTCCAGCTCACTGTCACCAGTAGTGTCTCGCCGTGTCCTAGGACATCGACATCCGCACCATGCCGAAAGAGTGAGTCTGCCACCCGGAAATGTTTCCCCTGCAATGCAGCCACCAAGGGAGTCCCCATCCGACCACCCTTGGCATTTATGTGCTCAGGGGATTTGCCGATGAGGTGTTCTACCAGGTCATAGAATCCGCAGAGGGCGGCGTAGTATAGGGGGAATGCGTGGTCGTCGATGTCGTAAACCCGGATCCATGCTGCCCAATGTGGTTGGTCCGCATCAAAAAAAAATTCCATTGTCTCCCGTATGCGTGATGAGACCTTCTCAAACCGGGCATGGTCGACCCAGTGTCGAGCCGCATATTCACAAAGAGGAATATCCTCGGCGTTCTCGTCAACGTCGTCGTCCAAACGGAATAGAACGCCAAGACAGGCTTGTGCAAGGAGTGTGTGCGCAGGCTCCAGAAGAATGTGATACCGTGAGACGTCTTCGCTTGACTGAGCCAGCCGATCAGATGTGAGGTACTCCTTGACCGAAAAGTGAGAAAATTGCACCACTCGAGGGCCCTCATCATCGACGATCGTAATCAAACTTGAGCACGTGGAAAGCACCGCCTGGTGTTGATTTGCCCATCGCCAGTCCGGGTTCAGTTTCGGAATCCCTCCCTGGCGCGCGGCATCAAAATCAACCGCAAGCACCTCCGCAAGTTCTTCGACGCGAAGTGGACGAATGGCGACGGTGAGGCAATGCAGGAGGCGATGTGCATGTTCTCGATTCGCCTTGTTGATGTCTCTCAATACTCGCTCGTAAGTCTCGTCGAGGGTTTCGGGCAATTCGTCAAGAACGCCTCGG
>Ga0307510_10000653_pt1 | contig 35254 bp, 32 predicted proteins | sample 12_EM_MG_FD_207224 | JGI IMG/M metagenome (GOLD analysis project Ga0307510, IMG submission 207224) | Populus trichocarpa ectomycorrhiza microbial communities from riparian zone in the Pacific Northwest, United States - 12_EM | ecosystem: Host-associated > Plants > Roots > Unclassified | place...
GACATGACCCCGCCTTCCAACTAAATTTTCACTCGCTGAGACACACCCTCCTTCTCCATCTGGTCTTCGTGGTGCATGTCGTCCTTGTCCCCGAACGCCGACGTTGACGCCGGCGACGGTCCCACGGATACCGGTCCGCTTGACACCGTACCGTAGGTACAGACCAGCGACTGGAAATAGCAATTTGAGCATGGACGAGCACCATCGCACCTTGTCTTTCGCGCTAGAGTAGTAACATTTTTTTCCTGAATAAATACGCCCGTCATAATATTTACTTGGTGTCACGTACCCTTGCAGTGGTCGCACGCGACCGCAAGATATCTCGTCGACGATCGGTAGCCTTTTGTTGGATCCGTTGGTACCGATCTGCTTGACACCATATCGTAGCTGCAAGTCGACGACTGTCTCGCGCAACTTGAGCACGTCGGGCGGCCACCATCACACCTTACCTTTCGCGCTAAAGTAGAAACAATTTTTTTAAAGGTCTGAATGAGCACTCCGGCGCCAATTATTCACTTGTTACGTACCCCTGCATTTGTTGCACACGGATAAAGCATATCTCGACGACGATCGCTCGCCTTTTCGCGGAATTGTTGGTACGCGCTTCCGTTGTGCTACCACCTCGCATGGCTGAGGCGCAGGAGGGAGTGCTGACACTGACTGCTCATCTGGGTACCCGATCGAAGCCAAAACTGGTGGCGCACTGGCGCTGATACCGGACGGAGGTGAGAACGTGATTGACGGAAACTGACCAAGGCGTTTAACATCCATGAATGACGCCTGCTTCTCCAAGGGCGGAGACAACGCTGGCTCCCGCTTTAGTTGAGGGGCTTGTTGAAGTTCGAGAACCGGAATGTCCTCGTGTGTCGCCAAGGAATGCTGTTGTTGAATGATCCCATCGGGTCCAGGAACTTGTGGACATGAACCACTATGGTCGTCTCCCCGCTTTTTGTACCCATCTATGTCGGGTCTAATAGCTGAGACTGGTGGAGTATTCGGTAGAGTTGGCGGGCATGCTGTTGATGTATCATCGATGCGGTGAACCCCAGCGTTTTGAGCTGCCTGAGGTGACCCTTGGGATTAGGGTACAATGTCCATCATAAGTAGCACAATAAGGGAAGGAAAACTTCGGAAAATGAATAACTCACTCCAGTTCTGGAATATCATTGAGAGTAAAGCTACCCTGACAACATCAGTATCGGTGTTTGAATGACCACTGGAAGGCGACAAATCTATTTGTGGAAGTCCTCATAAGAATGAAAGACGTCGACATTCTTTCAATGCGGAGAACTCACTACAGTCCACTTTACATATCTCTATGTCGGACCTTCGGAGGAGATCCATCAAGACGTCCAATCGGAGGGTCTCCAGTAATTGACAACATAAGCCGGAGGAGATCAAGATATATAAACTAATCAACTGTCTACTCACAGTAGCATCGCCAATTCCATCGATCCTTTCCAAATCATCATCATGAATGAGAACCATGCCACAATCAGTTGACTTCTGCACAGGATATGTTAAGATCGGGCGTATACACAGCAATGCCAAGATGCAAGGTTGGTACTATTTACCTCGGCAATATAATCCAGCAGGTGGTGAAGGGGATCCCGGTGCTTCAAAATATCAGAAGGGCCGAAAGAGAGGCTCAAATAATGTCCTTTACCTCTGTAACCCCTGATATCAATACAAGTTTCATGCCTGGTTCACTGTCGCTTCCCTCAAGGTCTGGGGAGGGTCCTGCCGCCGCTTTGAGATGCCTTGGTAATATTCTGAGGGGACGAGCAACACGAAATCCTCGGATGAATACACATTGGTCCTCGGGTAGGTTCTAACGGGCACAGAGTTATATCAAAGTCGTCACGGGTCTGTTGACCCTTGCACACGAAGCACTAACGTACCGTCCCTTCTGGCCCTGGATTTAACACAGCCCCACGAACGTTCTCTGGTGAGAATTGAAAATCGATGCTGGCGTTAGGGCCACCAACAACCTTCGTGGCAAATGACACCTGCGCGTCGCCTTGACTCCCCAAAAAAGCAACATTGGTCCAGGATCTCGTACGATCACAACCAGTGACCAGAATGATCTCTTCCATCTGCTCGATTCCCAGTCCAAGCCGTCGGACGAAGGCAAACCAACGGTCGACATGCTTGAGCATCCACTCGCCAAAGTCACCCTGCGCAAGTGTGTTTTCGCGTCGAGCCTTGACTGGGAGTGATAAAAGTGCGCCTGGTCGCCTCCTTGAGCACATATACGAGACTTGCCGAAGGTCATCTGGGCTGAGACAAAGTTGAGATATGAACGATTTGGACAACGGATAAAAATTACCCAGAAGCACGAGTCTCTAGTTCGGGCTCTATACTGATTCCGCTCGAACAGTAGTGGCCGTAACCGAGAGAACTCCTGTTGATGTGATTCGATAAATTGGGGACAAGTGGTTCATGGTATTCTGGCACGCCGAGCTCGTGGGATGGATCGTCCGCGGGAAGGAGGGCGTTGAAAAGGCGGTGAAATTTACCCCACCGGATGAACCCGACGTCGCCGATTTCAACGGGCCGAACCGGTCTCATTGGACTTGGGTCCCACAGGGCATGTCCATACGTGGGGTAGGTGATTGCGAGTTGTTCACGAAAAATGTCATAGTCAGACATTGTGGGTCGAAGTGATCCAGAAAATCCCAATACCCGAGCGGTAATTTGTGAAGGGGGGATACGATATTCCAGGGGTGCGAAGACTGCGAAACGGCAAATATATACAGTACTGATGGGATGCGACGAGGCAATGCAGGCTTATAAGTAACCCCCAATGAGCTCCCGAGGAGACGCCCACTGGATTGTACTCTATAGCACGACTAGGAACAGAGAACAACACATTCATCCCGCTTGGGTACCGGAGAATAGGGACGGGAAGCACGCGAGAGAAGGGGAATCCTGAGTTCCCCTTCACGTTTTTTATTGCCTGCACAGAGCAGTTAGCTCCCATGCTGTGCTGTTGACTACACTAGCATTTGGGTTGCCCCCGCTCTGGCTCCAGTCTAATCTCAGGATGAGGTTGGAGATGTGGACGTGGTACGCACATCGCCAGGGAGGTGAGCTTGGGGAGTCAACGTAATGAACGTTATCACCTGCAGCGCACAGCCTAGAAATCCCGTTGGCAGTGCAGTTGGATGACTCTAACACGGCAACACCCGACTAACTCAGAGTGGGGATTCGGATTAGTCCGAGTCCGATACTTACACCGCCATTGCCGCAACGCCCTATTTATTACCAATACAGTCACCGCCACACCCTTCACACCCATGATGGCCCTGGGCCCTCTTCCATCGCTTTACAGTACTAACAGGCTCCAGGGTACAGTACGCAAGTTTCAAGCGAATTGTGTCCCGGGCGAAGCTCCCTTCCTCGCCAACCTTCTCAATCATCACGCGTGCCTCCTGTGGACTAGACGGTGCATGATGGACCGGGGCCTTAGATACGAGATATATGTGTTGCGCCGCCATCTCCCTTGCGTCGTTTCTTTGGATCTTTGTCCAGTCTTATGGTTGAAATGGTGCTTATATTGGATAGTGTTCACCTACCTGGGGTAGTCATTTTCGGCACTTGCAATGGCCCATGATCTTCGATTCGACCACAAAGAAGACAGAAATTTTCTTAGGGACACCTCCTTTCGATGACAGCGGACAAGCGCGGCTTTTCAGCACCGAGTGTCAGCACTGAGGCAGTAGAATCACGTAGTAACTTTTGTGGCATTTGTAACTTTGCCATGCTCAGTCATAGTGCGACAATTGTAGGTAACACGGATTATATTATTCGAGGTTGTATTATGTTCCTATGAATATCTGCAGTACTGAAATGTGCGACGCACGATATTTCAGAACCTAGTTTCTCTTCGCGATTCGATATTATACCGTTGTATAATGTATAGAGCACATATATGTATCGTTTCCAAGCTGCGTACCCATCCAGTGAGAACACACACGAAAGCGGCGGCTGTAAGGTCATGCGAGCATATCTAGGCCGCAGTAGAATGTGAGATTCGGACACACTTCCATCCTATCTCTTTGATAATCGACATCCCGTACGCCAATCCGGTGGCTGGAGGGTTAGCACCTGGCTCATCCATCGCTTTTCTAGATAATGAACTGGCCATTCGTATTCTGGAGCAGAAGGGAGGTCAATCACTAGGACGTGCATCGGAGGTTTGAAAACAAACAATTTCGTGGGAGCTTGATAGCTATGAACGCAAGTTAGAGTCAGTAAGCAAAAAGAAGCGGTGCGACCTCAGGGAGACATCTCACCAGGGGTCGCTGTCGGAATCCGCGTCTCTTCATGTACCCGCTTATAAAAATGTTCAAAAGTGGCAATAAATGACGCTAAGAGCACCACATACCGGAGGCCCCGAATCAGCTGCTTGTAGGTAAGGCCATTTCCGGACGCTGTCATGCACTCAATGAATGCCTGTGAAATTAATGGGGCTCAGATCTTCCAAGCGGCAAATCAGCTAATCGAGACTTACCCGTCGCAAAACCCCACCCTTGTTCGTCTCTAGAGACTCCTGGCTATCCTGGCTGGCACCCAGAGAGATCTGCAACAATCGTGAAGGGGATATTATCATTCAAAAAGAATATACTTACAACGTCGGCCCAGCTGGACTTCATGCGCAAGACCCTTGATCTATTTGGGTGTCTGGATTTTTTGACAACGCCATTCAAGTCGTACTGTGCATAACATGTCATTTGTCATTGCGCCTCGATGCGTACTTGGATGATCCACATACAAGATAAGGGAGATCTTGGATACCGTAAGGTCAGTAAATCACATGCATCTGAACACCGACGAACCAAGCATGGTTCCAGAATGACAAGTCTGCAGCCAACTTGTCAGTCAGTGTATTCGTGGTGGATCAGAATGGATCTTGCTCACATCAAAAATGGCAGTCAAGCGACATCCCCATGGAAGGGCCTTCACCATAATTTGGTGCATGACCTGAGGAATCCACAGAACTGATTGGTATAAACAGACATGCTGTTGTTAGAAGCAGCTTACGTCGTCGACAATGATACCGGGCGTGTCAGGATTTGGGGACGGGTAGTTGGCGTGGTAATCCACGGCACAGATGCCTAGTGATATTCCATTCATCACAGGGATCCCACTGAAAAGGCACAGCAAAAACAGACATTCGTCTAGCCCATCGTCTTCATCTCCGTCCAAGTCCTTGATCTGGACAGCGTGGCCAGAAACTAATCGGGGAGTCAATGAGGAAAATCGACGATGTACGAACTTGAGCTGTATGATGATCACGCACAATAAAATACAAAGGAGTCGTGGGGTAGAGCATTACGAACAAGTGACCTCATCTCTCGTAACTGGATGAAATGTAAGTGCAGAAGCGACATCTCATACGGGGGACTCACGATATTTTCCTTGGTTGGAGGATTCCATGGGTGTCCTTCGTCAGTCATGATGCGGATGTCTTCGTGTGCAAAGCCAAGGTTAGCTAGCGGGTGAATAAGAAAAAGCACACAAAGTTGCGTAGAGCATAGTATTGTACCATGAAGAAAGCCTGCGATGCAATATGCGTCCTCGACGCTACGCCTTAATCGAAATTTGGGGTCTGGATGCATGTCGTAATTAATCCCGATCTTAGACGCTCATGAGAATCCGCCTGCGGTGCCACACTTTTTGTCACGTACGATAAGCGCCCTTCGTTTCCCAATGCGCCGATAAAATGGCCGTACGTCTGACATTTGTTGTGCCAACTTGCGTTCGCCGATCAAGTCGAACCGTCGTGATCCGACTGGCTTCTCTGTTGTGGCGAACAAATGGACATTACAATAAGGGGGGGAAAGGGAGGAAGTACATACGTGGAAATGGACCTGAAGGCGACGAGACAGCGGCATGGGGAAGCCTGTTCTCCTTCGATCTGGCTGGCTCGGCCGCTGGATTCCATCGATGGACGGGACTTCGGCCCTTGGCGGGTTGCTTCAAGGGCGTGCCCTGCCTCATTCCTGGTTGACTCCTAGTCGACACAGGAACTTGGAAACATGGGAGACTACGGCTGAACCCGCACTTCATCTGGGTGGTTTCATCCAACAGGATATTGTGTCCAGGTGGTCTGGAGTACTGCCTACTCGGAGGACTTTGTCCATGGCGGCGAAAGTTCCTAAGGAAGGAGGAACTCAGCACAAACACATACCCACAGCTGATTTTGGTGCCTACGGTTCTGGGGAGAGTCTATGGGATGTAAGGTGAACTTAATTGGCAAAATGTACGCGAAAGGTAAGGTCCATTAACTCACCTGGACCATCTCGCCGATGGGTAGATTGGGCCGTTGTGGTGATACTTGTATTCTTGCACTGGCATGGTATGTGCTTGCTTAGTGTGTGTGACCTATGGGGTACCCTCTTGGGGAGGTGCACGAACGAGCCGCACTTTTATCTGTTGTCTGCCTAGGTCATAGAAGCGCCATGCCGCAACCCAACAACTGGACCTGGGTTTGAAAAGGAACCATATTTTACGAGGATCTTGCGACAAAGGTTCCCAAAGGAACCTGGCTTCCAAGAGCGCCTGTGCTGGCCTGGTGGCGAAAGGCACAATCGGTATTCCGGATGAGAGGAACCTGAAAGTCCAAGTGCCACTACTGGCATTTCCTTATCCGAGCCGCGCGGTATCCCTCTTCCAATTCTTTGACGTCCTTTACCCACTCGATTGTATGCCCTCGGGGATAAATAACTGGCTGATCAAATTTTACAAGGGTTCGCACGTGTCTGATAAATAAACAAAAGGTGAAACTTTAAGAATGTTCAAATTACCGCCACCCGACAGGGGATATCTGGCCTAACTTTTACAACCCAGATGACAGGTTGTCTATCGTATTGGGATTAATGACATTCTCACAAAATGCCTCGCAGTGGCGTGTCCTATGAAGGCGTGAGCAACATGATCTGGGAGTGAAGCCTGATGTACGATGGGGTGAGAACTGGAAAGCCGAGCGGATCTAAGGTGGGCCCAGAATGTACAGAAAACCGACGGACCCTCCTTGCTCACCTCTGGCTTCTGATTGTATTCTGCACACAAAATTTCCTCGATGAATCCACGTTAGACATCGTGCGGGAGTATTGCATGAAAGAATGCGGGCCGCCCTATAGGAAGAGGAGTGCTGATAACTTTATCGAGGTTGTTCGACTGAGAAGATAGGGAGAGTCAGAGCTTTTACGATCACGTAAGGCGGAGAAGTTTACCGAGGGCAGTCATGAAAGTTTGTGAAAATGCATGAATATAACCCGTACCCACACCACTCATATAGTTCGGTAGCTACCAGTGCACCTGCCTCAGCGACATTTGCACTTGTCTGAGAGTCTCTGCACCTACTCTATGATATGTATACGTGATTTGAGCCTCTTGAAAGATCGAGATGGAAGTCTACGCGCCATATCAGACGGACGTGTTGTTGTATGACAAATACTCTGCTGTACTGTTCTTCCCGTGGTTGCGGTTAACGAAAATTAGTGGCGGGTAGCACGACGCCACAGATATTACCATGAGAATCAGACGACACTGTGCCGAGGCGCCGAGGGCAGGAGACCCTGACCAACTTCCATCGCAGAATTATGTTTTTTGACCTTATCTTCTGCGGAACACTGAGATGTGAAACAGTTCTGCGCTAGTCCGAGTCCAGTAGACCGGATTGAAAGCCACGTACGATATTTGACCCATTCAGGCAGTAAAAACTGAGAAAACCATCTACGCCGGTCGGTGGCGGAAGTGATCAGAAGACCCAAAAAGTTCGCTCATGACAGAACTCGATCTAACGTCTGCCGTGAGCTTTGAGCACTGATGTTCTCAACTTGAATATTTCCGAGTCAAGAACTGTGTGCGTTTAACTGCGTTGGGATGAATAGTTTCATAGACATGACAAAATCAGGAACAAGGGCCTACAATATTCATCTCTGTTGAGCCACAAAGGCAAACCCAGGGACCGTAGTACACGATATGAATACAGCAGCGCAGGAATAAAATCATTGAGTCGTGTGGCACCTGAACCAGCGTGGCGGGCAAATCATTGGGTACGTTCCGAGCTCCGACGCTCCGACGTGCCTGTTCGTTCCTAATCCTAACCCCGGCGCTTCATCAGGGTTGGCGCCAGTGTGAGAGTTCACTGAATTCTTAAGCTTGTGGCACTGGCACAAGCTTCACGACGTCCCACCGCTGTAATGCCCTCCCCCCTTTTTTGGTCTAGCCCTGTGTTCTACATCTACCGCACCCAATGCAGTTGCCCTTCACAGACTCGGCAAACTCGAACCCTGCAGTGAGAACGTATGGTGAACTCCCCTCGACAAGTTCGGCAATGCGCAAGGAGAAACGGAAAGTGAACCACTAAGGGACCTCGCTTTTGTTCGAGGCAACTTCCTTTTGCGGTGTGGCGTGGCTTATCCCATGTACAGTATGTTTCTGGTTAGCTTTTCCTCTGTTGGAGGGGCCACATACGGCTGCAGCCCAACTCGTGTGATATAATTATCTCATTCGTCGCACAGACTTCACAGTGGGATCGCTGCAAACTGTTCCTCCGAATGTTGCAACAAACGAGGCTGCTCGCCTCGCCCAGGTACTACACGTGGATGATCTCCATTTCTTGCAGGGCAAGTTTTTCGGGATAGCTCATGCCCGTATGATAGGAACCTGTACCCTAGCTCCGATGTTCGGTTTCATGACGTGAAATGAAGTGGTTCGTCGTTGTGTCCCTCATGTTAAGCCTTGTCCTGGATAAGGATAGCTCGGTTGCGCTGATGCGGAATCCAGACGCAGTCCCGAGTACCTGACAGCAAAGCGCTCATTTTACATACACCCTCTGCTCCAAGTAACCGTGTCATAATCTCTCCAGTCACGTAGACCAGATATGGGACACTGCCCACAAGCACGGTTTCTCATCTGCCCGAAGATATGTGTCCGACTGTACGAGTAATAATCAACCATCCTGTGAGTCACGTCCCAGTTTCTTTTGCAAACATACTCTTACGTTTCCGCTCCCCAGGATGGTCAGCCCCAATCACCCCCCTCTGTCTCCCCCTATTACGCTAGGGACTGATATTAAAAAAGCTTTGCATGACACGCGGGGGGGAGGTCTATGGTGACCCCTAGTTTAGCTCTGCCTCGTGCGTGGGGACAAGGTTCAGAAAAGAAAAGCCAGAGAGCTGAAAGGAGATATTGGATAAGTCCTCATCCGAGTTCGTTTCCGTCGGGTTCGCACTCCAGCAAGTTCAGCCAGGTTGGATACACTGGCAACAGACAGACCTTTCTCCGCTATGACGACGGCAATCCATGACAAGGGCCATGAACACCTGTAGGCTTTTTGTAGCGGGCCCGGGTAATACTAACCGTGCCCTCCCCACACAGATATGTTTTCACAACAACTCGAACTCGTTGTACTCTCTGGCCCGCCGAATGGGAGTTGTGTCAATAGGAAAATCAGCAAGGGAAAGCATGGCCAGACGCATAGAATGGTATGATGTCCCGATATGTAAGCTTTGCGTCCCGTGAGGAGGCGTCTTTGCCAATTCCTACGGCACTCCATAATCACGCGTGCCGCGCGTGGACCGGACGGTCCATGGTGGACCACGGGCTTAGATATCAAATGTATATGTTGTGCCCTGTACAGTATCCTTTGCCTCATTTCCTTTGGTTCTTTTTCCAGGTCTATGGTCGCAAATGGCGCCCATTTTGGATAGTGCGCATCCACCCCGGAGAGTCGTTTCCCTTAGCCCTTACAAATGCCCACAAACATTTGCTTTGACGACAAAGAAGGTAATACAGTAACGTCGAGTCAAGCCCAGGGAATCTTCCCATTGGTCACAGCGGACCAGCGTGGCTTTTCAGCGTCCAGCGTCACAACACCAGCAGTAGAATGGCCGTAGCCCCACTGAGTGTAACGACTGTCATAGTGAGCCGATTGTATACATATAACGGGTAATACTATTCGAGAGTGGTGTCCCTACAAGTATATTTTCATTGCAAACGTCTCTACGGCAACGTGATGCACCTTGACCCTAAATCTGCCTCCTCTACGCGATCCGCAATGGTATGGCTACACAACGTAGAAAACCCGTATAATAGATAAACACAACGAGATACGTGGAGGACATCGTTGCCTTCAAGCTGCCCAATCCACAGATGAAGGGCATTATTCAACTAGGTAATTGACCCTTATCCTGCAAAAGTGTGTGTCTGCCATGATTATTGTCTAGCCGACACAGGGCATGGGATTCTCCATCCGAGACATTTTCCACCCAATCTCTTGATAGGCTGCTTCCCGTAGTGCCAATTCCGTGTCAGGAGGCTTTCTCCTCGCTTCCCATCGCCTCGCTAAATGACGAACTGGCGACTCGTATCCTAGAACAGAAAGGAATGTCAGTCGTGAGATATGCACCGGAAGACCGAGTACAGACAATCGGGTGGGAGCTTGATAACTATAAACGTAAGTTGTGTCAGTAAGGAAGAGAGCACCACCACCTGAGAGACGTCTTACGAGAGGCTGCTGTCGGAACCCACGTCTCTTCATTTCCTCGCTGATTGCAACGCTCTTAGTGGAAATTGGTGACTCTATGGGCATACATACCGGAGGTCCCGAATGAGCTGCTGATAGGTAAGGTTGTTACCAAATTTTGTCATGCAATCAACGAATGCCTGTAGAATCGATGGCATGGTTCAGATCTTCCAGGTGGCAATCAACTGAACGAAGCTTACCCATCGTAAAGCACCACCTCTCCTCGTCTCAACAGCGTTCTGTCTATCTTTACAAGCGCCTAGAGATATCTACAGGAATATTACTGAGATCACTCTCGCTTATATAATAAGAAAGCACTTACAACGTCGGCATAGCTTGACTTCATGCGGACAACCTCTGATTTCTGTGGGTGTTTGAACTTTTTGACGACGCCACCTGAGTTATACTTTACAAGATACATCAGTGCGATAAAAAGTGGTTTGGAAGAAGAGAGCGCATACCATATAGGGGAGATCTTAAACACTATGGTAAGGTCAGCAAATCGTATGCATTTAACACCAACGAACCAAGGAGGGTCCCAGAATGACAAGACTGGACAGCTTGTCAGCATTTGCGCGGACCAGAGTGTATCTGACTCACATCGAAGATTGCAGTCAAGCGACACAGCGCCGGAAGAGGCTTCACGAGGATGTCATGTATGAGCTAAGCAACTATTTGGTAAATATGCGATCGTTTGTTTGAAACAGCTTACGTCGTCGACAATGAGCCCTGGCGTAGATGGAGTCGCATTTCTGGAGTCGCCAAGGTAGTCCACGGCACAGATGGCTAATAACGTTGGATCTTATCATAAGCCCCCACTGAAAGGGACACAAACGTACACTCATCGAAGCCATCTGGTTCGTCCCCATTCAGGTCTTTGATTTGTCGACCGTGGCCAGAAACTGAGCAGTGGACCGAGCGAAAAGCTGTTAATATACGGACCCCGTTAGTCTGAGTCTGATCACTTACAATAGAGGAATAAGGAGTCGTGTGGTTGGGCATCACAAACTAATGCTTTCATCTCCTTTAACTGATGATATGAAAGGCCAAGGTAAGAGTAGGACCAATACCTCATGAGGGACTCACAATATTGGCCTTTGTTGGAAGGTTCTCCGGATTACCTACGTCGGTCATAATGCGGACGTCATTTTGTGTAAATCCTAGGTTAGCTAGAGAGAGAATAAGAGCAAATACGATGTCACATAAAGAATAGTAGTACTGCAAAGAAACTTTGCCATGCCGTGTGCATCCTCGACGCAATGCATTAACCGAAAAGCGTTGTCTGGATGCCGAACGTAATTGATCCCAATCTTAGATTAGATATTTATAAGAATCAGTGTGCGGTTCCCGGTTCTCTACCACGTACAACAAGCGCCTTCCGTTTCCCTGTGCAATGAGAATAGGGCTGTGGGTTTGGCATCTGGGTCTGCGGTGCCAAATTGTGTCTGCCATTCCAATCAAACGGTTGTAGTTCGGCCGGCAGCCCTGTTGTAGTGAACCAGTGCATTAAGACTACGATAAGGGAACGACTCAGAGGGAACGTGTGTATGTACCGTGTCGCCGAAATGTGCTTGAGGGTGATGAGAGACTGGGATGGCCTGGGGTTCTGTCTCTTCGTTAGGTACTGCTACAAGAAAAGGTAAATTAAGAATGCTTGCCCATAGTACGGCCCTCGCCCTGCGTTTTGGACAGCAGGGCCCTGGGGATGTGAGCTGGTCGCAATCATGGGTTCCAGGATTGGCTGAGCAGGGAAGTTATACGGGTGAGAGGGATAGGGTATGTTGACGGGGTGGGCCGGGTGCGGTAGATTAGGGGAGAAATGGGGACTTTGACCCACTGGAAAGGGGGGTTGTTGCAAAAGCACGCCGTGTCCCAATCCTGGTTGCGGTCCAAACGGACCAGGCTCTTGTAAATGCGCAACCCCGTGGCCAAATCCAGGTGTCGGGAAGGATGCTTCACCCTGCGATGCATAGTATGGCGGCGGTCCGAGGTATACGTCATGCTGAGGACCTGCCAGACCAGGCACGTTCCTAAAAGGAAGGAAGTCAGCACACTGACACTGTCGCGTAATATTGCTTTGTCCCGTACGGCTCTGGGAAGAATCGTTGGTGTCTACAGAACGTAAAGTGAGTTTAATAAGCACAATGTTCGCAAACGGCGAAGGTCTCATGACTCACTCGGACTGAGGCTGCCACGCTGGCGGGTAGCCAACTTGAAAGACATTACTAGTATAATAATCGTCTTGCATTTTCAGAGACCCTTGGCGGATGAGGGTGGTTGTGAGCAGGACAAAGGAGAGTCGCATGGAACGCCTTTATAATTACCTATTAGATGTCGCGTGAGCACAGCAAGGGACTCAATTACTAGTACAGAGGTTCCTAGCAATTGATCACCAGCGCGAAAGCAGTGTCAGTGAGTCCGATGGGAGGAACCCCGACAATCCAACAAGCGCGGCATCCTTTTTTCGAAGAGCTTGAATGCGCCTTCGAGTGGTAGAAGCCATCGAGAATAGAGAGCATAAAGCCCTGTGGTTTGGATAAAGTGGATTGTAAGGCATGCTGCATATGATCACGGTCATGGTGGAAGCGTCACGGTGAACAGCATCAACAGCTTGGCGCTGCCCGCCTTCCAACTTGGATGCGACAAGTCTCCCTCTTGTCATTTCTCCTCACAGCCCTTCGTCGACAGCAAAGTCCCGGAACTGACACCGCCTCAATACCTGTGCGAGACCATGCGTCTGTTCCCAGTTCAACTTCCTTTCAACTTCCTAATCTCACCACCACTGCCTCATTCTTTCCATTCAAACCTTTCAACTTCACCGCACAGCCTCTCCTCCTTAGCTTTTTGCTTACAATCACAAACAATGCATCAATAGGCACACCATTCGTGTATTTAAACCCTTGAGATTGTCGAGGAGGATAGATGCAAGTGGGATTTCGGACCTCTTCATGTGTGTGTTCGTCTCTTTATCCTCTGGTCTGTCGTACCTCTCTCTTCGTCCGAAAACGGTTCGACTGTGACCTGGCCATGATCCGTCGAAGTTGCGAAGTTTATATTCTTATCTGGCCTGTCTGGTGGCACACCCCTACTGACGAGGAGCCTGTTCTGGTACCCCACTTTGGCGCGATCGCACCTAGCAAGGTGGTGTAAAATTTTCGCTACGAGGGCGGAATAGTGTTCGCCGTGGCAGAGGTGATGTCGTGTAGGTGTTCGTGCAGTGGGAACCAAGGAGAGATTTCCGCCCGGGCGAGGGGTGACGTACACACTCCGAGCGACAGTGCCGGAAAGAATTCTCGCCTTTGTGCGCTGGGGTCATCACTTAGACCCACCCCTGCTGGTCCCACTATTTTCAGGGTTTCTCTCTGCTACGGCGGTGGCGGTCACCGGCGAGGGCTGTGAACAATTGCAACGAGCTTGAGCTGTCTCCTTCCCACGTAGATGTCAAAGCTCGGGTAGCCGCGCCGCGCCGGTCTCTCTAGCCTGCTGAACTGGAAGTGTGACACAGGAAGACCAGCAAGAGAAAGGTATGAGCCAAAGTGTAGGATGGGGTGATGTCGTATTCCTATGCGTGAGCTTTGAAATGAGCCACGTCCCGCCGCGGGAAGGCTTCCTTCTTTTCCGAACTTCAAGTTCTTCGGTACCCAATGGTCACGCGCGCCTCGCGTGGGCTGGTTAGTCCACGATGGATTCCAAGTTTAGATATGATACCAGATACTGTATGTATGTTGTGGCCCAATATCCCTTGCGTCGTTCCTTAGCGTCCTTTTCTAGGCGAATGGCGCTCATTTGGGGATAGGTAGTCGTTTCCTTGGCACCCACGGAAGTCCATAAGCATTTCTTCGAACGACGGAGGCGATGGAAATGACCCGAGGTCAAGTTTAGGGTGTCCCGATGGACGGATGCGGCTTTTCAGCATGTGTCGTAGCACCGCTTAGTGATTTTGGCGTGCTAAGTTGGGGGCCCACCTTTTGGACCTTTTGTCATACAGAGTTAGAGTGCCTGTGTCATGGGAGCAGACTCGATAACTTGGATTATACCACTCGAATTTATGTCAACATCCTCCGCTGTGAACATCTTTGCGAGTGTATGTTAATTCGGAATCCACTTCCCATCTGTGATTCACAACGATAGTTCGGCTGTGCAAACCAGAACGCAACGAGATAAATGCATATAACTACACGAAGGTGCATTCCTCCCCCCACTCAGTAGCCACTAAAGTCCGGTAATCGATCTTTCTTGCTCAATCGCCACCGCCCGTAAAGTCCCTTTATCCCACACGTACCCTGTTCCCGCCAAGGTGATTGGGCCTGCTCTCACTATTGTGTACTTATAGTGGGACGGAGGGGGCGGATGTGCTCGACGGCGGGACCCGTAAGCTAAAGCGAACGGATCAAAGGGGTGATGGGGGCATAGAATATCCCGTATCACCCAGTTTCCATCCTATTTCTTGATGATCAGCTTCCCGTCGTGCCGATGCTGTGTCTGTAAGGTTTTTGCTCAATTCACCCATCGTCTTGCTAAACGATGAACAGGAGGTTCGTATCCTAGAATGGAAAAGGATGTCAATCACGAAGATGTGCATCGGAGGTCCGAGGACTAACGATTTCGTGGGAGCTCGAGAGCTATGTACGTTGGTCAGGGTCAGTATGAAAAAAACCATTGCGACATCTGGGAGACGTCTTACTAAGGGGCGTTGAGGGTACCCTCGTCTCTTCATGTCCTCGCTGATAACAACGTCCTTAGTGGCAATTAAGGGACGCTATGAGCGCACATACCGGAGGTTCCGAATCAGCTGCCTGTAGGTGAGGTTATTTCTGGACACTGTCATGGACTTGATGAATGCCTGTGAATTGATGGCGTGGCTCAGATCGTTTCAGCTGCAATAAGCTGTATGAAGCTTACTCGTCGCAGAGCGCCGCCCCTGGTCGTTTCTAAGGCAATCTGACTATCTTTGCTGGCACCAAGAGACACCTACAGAATCATTACAGGAGGCACACCCGTTTAAGAAGACAGGACTCACGACATCGGCGTAGCTTGACTTCAACCGCAAAATCTTTAATCTGTTTTGATGTCTAAATTCTTTGACGACACCATCCGTGTTATACTGTGCAGAATAGGTCATTGAAAGTCAGAGCCGCCATGAGAAGAGCATGCATACAAGATAGGGAAGATCTTCAGTTGGACATGATGAGGTCAGCAGATCACATGTATTGGACACCGACGAACCAAGGAGGGTCCCAGAATGACAAGACTACAGGCGGACAACTTGTCAGTGTGTCCACGGAACAGAGGGGAACAGGCTCACATCGAAAATGGCAGTCAAGCGACACCGTGAGGGAAGAGGCATCACCATAATTTCGTGCATGACCTAATGAATTCAAAGAACCGATTGGTAAGTAGGTATGCTGTTGTCCAAAATAGCTTACGTCGTCGACAATGAGTCCGGGTGTGTCAGGATTCGGGTACGGTTCGTTACCCAAGTAGTCCATGGCGCAAATGCCTAATGATTTCGTTCATTACAGGTACCCTACTGAAAAGGCATGGAAAGAACGGACACTCGTCCAATCCGTCGGATTCGTCGCCGTTCAAGTCCTTGATCTGAATGGCATGACCAGAAACTAATCCGGGAGTCGATGACAAAAAAAAAACGTCAATTCGTATACGGACACAGGTTATATGATCACGCACAGTAAAGGAAGAATGAGTCATGGGGTTGCGCATCATGAACCAGCGCTTTCATCTCCCTTAACTGACGAAATGTAAGGGTAAGAAAAAGTGCAGCACTTCACACGTGGGACCTACAATATTTTCCTTCGTCGGAAGATTCCACCACTGACTTTTGTCAGTCATGATTGTGATGTGTTCGCGTGCAAAGCCCAGATTGGCTAAAGGGTGCATAAGAGAAAATAGGATGTTGCGCAGAGAATTGCAGCACCGCAAAGAAAGTTTTCCATGGCATACGCATCCTCGACGCAAGACCGTAGTCGAAAGCCTGAATTTGGATGAGAAGCATAATTGATCCCAATCTTCGACGCTATGAGAATCAGCGTCTGGGCCTAGTTTTTCTGCCACGTACAATAAGTGCCCTTCGCTTCCTTGTGCGGGGAGGCACAAAGGGCTGAGGAACTGGCGTTGGTAGTGGGAAGTTACGATTGCCGTCACCAACCAAGTCAAACGATCGTGGCTCGACCGGCGGCACTGTCGTGGTTAAAGAAGTGGATTAAGATTACGACAGAGATATTGGAGAGTGTGTGTATATACCGTGACGCAGAAAGGAGCCTGAAGGAGACGAGGAAACGTTCTGGCTTGGCGCCCTGTCATCCTTCTATTAGTTACTAGTTACTGCTGCAAGAAAAAGTAAACTGAGGTACCACTGCTGATAGTAAGATCCCCCCAACACGCCCTGAGCTACAGGGATGTTGGAGGGGGGACGGGCACGCGGAACGTTAGCTGGTTGGGTCGGACGGGGTCCTCGAGCCATGGGGGGTCCAGAGGGATAATTTACAGACACGCCGTGCCCTACGCCTGGTTGAGGCCTAGGGGACACAGGAATTCCCGAATATGCACCCCCATGGCCAGTTCCGTTCCTTGAGTGGGTGGATTCACCCTGACGAGCATAGTGTGTGGAGGATTCCCAGCGACCTTCTCCGGGCACGTTCCTGAAAGGGGAAAATGAGCTTAGATAAGAGCCTGTGATCGGATCTGTCCCCTACACCTGTGGGTATCTACAGTAAAATAGGTTTAATGGACGCAATGCACAAGGGGAAGATGTCGTGACTCACGTAGACTGCCTCGCTGAGCGACCTGGGGCGTTATGGTAGGACATGTCTCGCGTGGCAAGTTGTCAGTGCCAGAGATACCTAGTCAATATGAGGGGGGAGGGGTGAGGGGTGAGGGGGTACGTGGACCAACTTCGTTTTAAGCGGGAGACGTCGAGTCATGGCGTCGCGAGCACAGCAACCGACTATACATCTCCCAGTATCGGGTCATTGGTGGCTGGAGTCCGGGAGAGACGAACACCGGCAACCCAAGCGCCGCCGCGTCCTTAGTCCAAGGACTGCTGCACCCTTCGGGCCAAAAATCTGGCATGGGTATACAGTAGCACGACCGGGAACAGGAGCCAACAAGTAAACCAGTTCATCTCGTTTAAGGGATGAGATGAGGACGTGGTATACAAAATACAAGACAACCCGGAGGAGGGGCATCAGATTGGGCATTCCATTCAATGCTGTGGCATGAATCGCTGTTGGGCCGGGGCCGGAGAGAGTCAGCAACTCAGAAGAAGAATGTACAAAAGACAAAAGGTTTCAAACGGGACAGACCCTATATTGTGGCCTACAGTATCACCAATCCAATAGTGTCCCAAGTCCGGCCAAGAGTTTGCCGAAAACCCCACTTTGGCGTCTTTTTTCGTGTTTTTGCCGCGCAAAAAAATCAAATCAATCACTTTCCGAATTCTTAGTTTCCGTTCCTACATCCTTCTTGTCGTTTATTGCTGCAGACATTTAATCAGGATCAGACGGCCCAGGTATCCCGTTTGGAGACAAACACTCGATCAACTCCCGGCATTCAGACGGCCACGCAGCCCGACGCTTGTACCGCCACCACTACCCCAATACCAAGACTTGTGCCCAACTATGTGACCAATTTCGATTCCGAGGATCCACCCCCGTGTTCAATTCCTCTCCTGCTGGCTTAACAACTACAACCCAGCATGCCTGCATAGCCCAGCACATCATTCAACCTTCCACCCTCCTTCGAGGCGTCCTACGCCCTATGCCGTGCTCAAAGCAGGTGCCTTCAAACCTCCGGCGCACTCAAACGTCAAGTTTACGGTGTGAAAGTATATTGTGTTTCCCCGACGGAGTACTCGCAGTTGGACAACTTCGACAATGAGCTGGTAGAGAAAAGTATATGATTTTGGTTCGTCGCAGACTTCTCTTGTATGTTCCTGCCACATATACCTGGTTAGCCTCTTCTCACCTAGACGGTAACATCAATCCACCGTCGGGTGGGGCAAGCAACAAAATTTTACCTCCAGTAACAACAAGCTATCCTATCTCTCCACGGATTTTGCTGCGGCCCCGCTGACAACCATTTCTCTGTATGCCGCAACAGACGAATCCACCCGCTGGCCCTGATATACCCTGACGGATTCTCCGGAGCTTCCCAGGTCCCTTTAAAGACATGCGGGCGTAGATGTCTAGACTTCTTATGGTTGCCCTTCTCTACATTGGACTATTTCTAGTCGCCGCCTCAAGCCCTTTATTCGGTATTCGGTTCGTGAGGCCTTTAGGTGACTGATGACTATAGGACCGCATGTCCTATCATGGACGCGCGATGTGCTTGACGACAACCGGTGCAATCCGTCAGTACGACCGTCACTGTGGCTGAGCTGCCTCGACGCAATAATTATAGCGCGCCGAGGAGTTATGATCGCTAGAAAACGAAGACTCGATTGTACTGACGCGAGATCCCAGTGATTTATTCACAAAAGTAAACTATGGTAGCTGACCAGCTCACCCTGATAGAACTGTAGATCCACGCTATCTCGCCCTGATCAATTGATGTGATTGCGGTGTCGACTCCTTAGCCGGTTGCGCGCGCAATGTACCACTTCACTGTTACCCGACGAGGGTTCGACTGTGACCAGGCCTTTACGTGCTGAAGGTGGGGAGCCCGTATCATCGTCCTGTGTTTTTGGCTCCTTGTCTAGCTCCGCACGTCGTTGACGGAGGCATACCTTTGCTGACGAGGAGCTTTGTTCTGGTGACCCATCTTGGCGCGAACGCATCAAGCGAGGCAACGCACAACTCCGACAGTGAGACGGAACAGGGTTTGTCATGGCAGAAGTGATGATGCGTAGGTATCCGTGGAGTTGAACCAAAGGGAAATTTATGCCGTGGGTGAAGAGTGACATGGCTAATGAGGTAGGCACTCCAAACAAGTGGTATGTGACCCGGAAAGCAGATGGATGGATGCCGCCTGAAGTGAAAAGGGGTAATTTTTTTTTTACCTAACATAGTCTTATAAGCATTCATAGACTAAACAATACAATGATATTGTGTTCCAATCTTGCAGGGTGACCTCTAAATACTGCAATAATGGCTTGTGCCCTCCACTTCCGCTCTCCACGGAGGCCTGCTTCGGAATATCCGGCCCGCTGTTCCGGGCACGAGTGTCTCAGCCACTTGGCCCATTCAGTTCAATCCACAAACTGAACGCCCCTGCCCATAGACCCAACATCGAGCTGGATATCTATGCTTTCCCATTTTTCCTGAGATGAAAATTTTCCGTCATATCGACCCTACTGTCGTTCAAGCCCCCCCCACGTCACCACACTCTAATCACTGACACCTCCCCCGCGAGTCGTTTCTCCCGTCATCGCTACAGTACCTCCAATTCCGCTGAGGACGGAATTTCAATTTGAAAGAGTTTTTCATTACCCAGCATCGCGGAGGGATCGATCTACGTTAGTTCCGACGTTATCCTCGGTCTCGGGACAGATTTGGGAACGAACATTCAGATCGATGTAAAGGAAACACAAAAGGAATTCCCGTCTTTGTGCGTTGAGACCATCCCTTAATCCCACTCTGGCTAGTCCCGCTAATTTCGGCACGAGGCATCGGACAGATTTCCTTTCTGCTACAACGACGGCGGCCATGGATCAAATCAAACCTTTTCGTCCCTGCACAGATCTCACAATAGCTGCGCAACTCTCTCTAGCACTCTAAACTAGAAGTGGGTTAAATAGGAAGACCAGCAAGTGTAAAGCATGAGCCGGAGAGTGGGACAAAATGATGTTCCGATATGTAAGCTTTAAGCAGGCCACGTCCCGCAGGAGGCTCCCTTCTTCGCTGCCGCCGCCGATGGTCACGCGCGCCTCGCGTGGAGTACGGTGGAGGGAACTAGACGGTCCACGATGGGCCGCGGACTTGGATATCAGGTGCTCATGTTGCGGCCTCATATCCCTTGCGTCGTTCCTTGACATCCTTTTCCAGGTTTGTGGTCGTGAACGGCGCTCAGTTGGGATAGTGCACACCTTCGCAGTTACGCCAGGTGGTCGTTCCCTTGGCACTTACGAAACCCTTCGACGACGAAGAGGAATAACGTCGGGTCAGGCCCACCGTCTCCCTTTTCCCGGTGGCGGTGGACAAAAGCAGCTTTTCAACATTGAGTATCAGAGCACAAGGACCGTAACCCTGCTTAGTGACGACTACAATTGCGACTTTGTCATATTCAGTCAGAAGGCTACAATTGTACAGTAGATAACTCGAGTACTGTAATACTATTCGAGGGTGTACCCCTGTTGCAAATGTCTCTGCTGCAATGTATGATGTACGTTGGTTCTGGGTTTAGTTTCTCTTCGCGATGAGCACTGGTACGGCTGCATTAACGCATGATAAGTAAGCATGACGTAGTACGTAGAGAGGTATCGTTGCGTCCATCCTGCCCACTCCGCAGGTGAAGTGCATTATTCGACCTCATCGTCCCGCGCATAGGCTACGCTGCGCGTATGAGGACGAATGTGCCCATCGTGACTATCGTTGGACCAACGCAGGTGAGCACATGCGCAAAGATGGGAGTTGTGGGCCAATGCGATCGGAATAAGAGAGCGATGGGACGTAGGATTTTCCATCTGCCACCTCGCCATAGTGCCAATCCGGTGTCCGAGGGGTTTGCACGTCGCTCACCCACCGCCTTTCTAAATGATGAATGGGAGGTTCGTATCCTAGAGCAGAAAAGAAACTCAGTAACTAGGATGTGCGTCGGAGGTTTGAAAACTGACAATTTCATGGGAGCTTGACAGCTACGGACGTAAACCATGGTCAGTAAGACAAAAAGCAGCACGACCTCAGCCGATCCTCTTACCAAGGGTCGCTGCGGGATCCCCCGACTTATCATGTCCTCGCTGGTGACAATATTCTCAGTAGCAATTAAGGGACACTATAAATGTACATACCGGAGGTACTGGATTAGCTCCCTGTAAGTAAGGTCGTTGTCAAACGCTGTGAGGCACTCAATAAATGCCTGAGAAATCGAAGCATAGCTCAGGTCGTGCGATAACCAATTAGCTGAATGAGGCTTACTCGTCTTAAAGCGCCACCTCGGTTCGTCTCAAGAGCCGCTCTTCCATCCTTGGTGGCACCCAGAGAGATCTACAGGATCATTACAGGGGGTACTCTCATTTACGGAGGTTGTACTTACAACATCAGCGTAGCTGGACTTCTGGCGCAAGATTTTTAACCTTTTCGGGTGTCTGAATTCCTTGACGACTCCACGCGCGTTATACTGTCCAGAATATGTTATTGAGATTCGGAGCGGACGTAAGAAGTGTGTGCATACCAGATAAGGAAGATCTTCAGTTGGGCATTGCAAAGTCAGTAAATTATGTGCATAGACACCGACGGCGACAAACCAAGTAGAGTCCCGGAATTACAAGACTACAGACAACTTATCAACACGTTCGTTAGTCAGTGGATCTGGCTGGCTTACGTCGAAGATGGCCGTCAAGCGGCACCCTGCCGGAAGCGGCCTCACCATAATATCATGCATGATCTAAGGAACTGATCAGTAAGCAGGTGTGTTGTTGTTCGAAGTCGTACATCGTCAACAATGAGCCCACGCGTGTTAGGATTCGGGTGTGGGTCGTCGCCAAGGTAATCCATGGCACAGATGCCTAGAAATATTCGGGTCATCACAGAAATCCAATCGAAAAGGCACAGCAAAAACGGACACTCGTCTAACCCATCTGACTCATCTCCATCCAGGTCCTTGATTTGGACAGCATGCCCAGAAACTAATAGGGGATCCGATGAGGAAAAGCGTCTAAGTACAGACTCAGGTTATGTGATCACGCACAATAGATGAAGAACGAGTCATGGGGTTGCGCGTCACGAACCAATGCCCGCATCGCCCTTAACTGATGGGATGTAAGGGTAAGGGTAGGAGTAACACCTCACACGGGGGACTCACGATGTTTTCCTTGGTGGGAGGATACCACGGAGAACATTCATCGGTCATGATGCGGATGTTTTCGCGTGCAAAGCCCAGATTGTCTGGAAGGAATATAAGAGAAAATATAATGCTGCGTGAAGAATAATAGTACCGCGAAGAAAGTTTGCCACGGCATATGCGTCCTCGACGCAATACCTTAACCGAAATCTGGTGTCTGAATGAAAAATGTAATTGATGCCAATCTTAAATGCTGGTAAGAATGAGCGTGTGGTATCTGTTCTTCTGCCACGTACAATGAGCGCCCTTCGTCTGCCTCTGTCCGCAAAATAGGGCCGTGCATCTGGCATCTGCGGTGGCAAGTCGTGTTCTTCGGTCAAGTTGAACCGTTGCGGCTGGACGGGCAACTCTGTCGGGGTGAACGAGTCGATTGAGGTCACGACAATGGAATGGGCGAGTGAGTGTACATACGCAGAGCTGTGCTGGCAGGTGAGGAGAAGACGGTGTAGTTCGAAGTCCTGTTGTTCGTCAATTAGATACTGCTGCAAGAAAAGGTAAATTGGGGTACCATTGTTGATAGTACGGTCGTCCCAACGCATCCTGAACAAAAGCAGAGCCCTGATACTGTGAGCTCGTCGCAGTCACAGCTACCGGGTTCTGCTGATGAGGGACGTCGGAAGGGTGAGGCGGACGCGCCACATAGACCGGTTGGACTGGATGCGGTTGATAGGCGGTTGGGCGGGGACTTTGCGGCATGTGGAGTGACTGTGAGCTTGTCGCGGTCACAGCTACCAGATCCTGCTGATGAGGGACGTCGGAGGGGTGTGGGGAACGCGCTCCATAGCCCCGTTGGACCGGATACGGCTGATAGGTGGTTGGGCGGGGACTTTGCAGCATGTGGGGTGACTGTGAACCTGTCGCAATCACAGCTACCGGGTTCCGCTGATGAGGGACGTCAGAGGGGTAAGGGGAACGCGCTGCCACATAGGCCAGTTGGACTGGATACGGTTGATAGGCGGTTGGGCGAGGGCTTTGCGGCATGTGGGGTGATTGTGAGCTTGTCGCTATCGCAGCTACCGGACTCCGCTGATGATGGACGTCGGAGGGGTGAGGGGAACGCGCGGCCACATAGGCCAGTTGGACTGGATACAGTTGATAGGCGCTCGGGCGGGGACTTTGCGACATGCTGGGTGGCTGTGAGTTTGTCGCAATCACAGCTACCGGGTCCTGCTGATGAGGGACGTCGGAGAGGTGAGCGCCAGAGGCCGGTTGGACTGGATATGGTCGATAGGCGGTTGGGCGGGTCCTTCGCGGTATGGGAGGTGGTCCTGAAGACGCGTCGTAACCTATGGCTAGTTGGACCAGAAAGAACGCCAGGAGTTGTAGATATGCATCCTCATAGTTTGAGGACACCTCCGGTGCTGTCGCAACGTCAACAGTCCCCGATATGCGCTCCCGAGTATCTGTGTGGCTGGAGTCGCTGGAGTCGTAGCTTCCGTCGTCTTCCTCAGCGGAGAACAGAGGTTCAGGGCCAGGGCCAGGATCTACCCCGTTCCATGTGCTTGGGTAGATGACTCCGCCCCGAGGGGTACCTGTAAAGTATACACCACCCGAAGGACCTTGACCAGGTAGGTTCGGAACGTTCCTAAGGAGGGGCTCAGCACAAACAGGCGTTTTGACTTGGTTGTGTTCGTACGCTTCTGAGGAGAACCCTAGGGGCCTACAGAATTAAAATAACGTGATTAGGTACAACGTATGCGAAAGGAGAGGCCCCGTAACTCACATGGAAGGCATCGCCTGCGGGTAGCCTGGGGCGTTGTGGTGGGGCTCGTCGTCTCGCGGTATGGTACCAGGGGCCATTTGATGAGTGTGAGTCGTGAGAGGAAGTGGGGAAGGGGGAAAGGGAGAAGGGGAGGTTCACGGACTGACTGACTCAATGTTTATCTACCCGAGTCATCGTACACAGCCAACAACTACAGAGATCCTGGTAGTTGGCCGCTGGCTTTCAGGCTAGTGGCGGTGGTCCGGATGAGTGAAAACGCCGTCATTATAAGCCCCGCCGTGTCCTTGTTCCAAGAATGCGCCTTCCCGTGGGCAGAAGCCGTCAAGCTTGCGCGTCAAGAGCGGAAAGCACGACACCCGTAGCTTGGATGACGATGATGATGTTCTGATTATGAAGGGGTCCATGCGGGTCCACAAGAAATGTAAGAAACAACTTCAAAGTAAGGTGATAAAGTTTAATTTGAACCGCGCACTGCCGCCTGTCAGAGACCCGGAAGGCGACTCCAAGGGATTATCGTCCAAGCCTTTGGGTCCGTGGACGGCCCTTGGCGCTAGCTAGTCCCCCTCGTTTTCAGGCATCAGAGAGGTCTTTTGTCCGCTACGACGACGACAGTCCTCGACAAAGGCCCTGAGCTTGAGTGGCACCACCCGTGTCCTCCCTGCACAGACCTCACAGCAACTTGCTGCTCTCTCTAGCCCTGTTGAATGGTACGAAAGGAAGAAAGGACAAAGAGTGGACTCGGACCAGAGGGGTAGAGTGGAATGATGTCCCGATACCATCATGATGTAAGTTTGAAATGAGCCGAGTTCAAGTTCCCTGGTGAGCGGGCCCCGTTCCTGGCCAACCTCAGTACTCAGTACTCACTAGTACTCACTGGTCGCGCCTCTCGTGGACTAGACGGCCCAGCCGGATGTACTGTGGGGCTCAGCTCTCCATTATCATTATCCCTTGTTTCGGGTATATCTGGTTACAAATGGAGTCCCACGGGTTTAAATGACTCGGATTCAATTATGCTATTCGAGGTTGTATCCCCACTAGTAATTTTCCAGCCAAGTGTAAGTAAAGACATTGCAACGTGTTATCATGGTGGTTGGGATCTGGTTTCTATTCGAAATCCCCTGTCGTTCGGCCGAAGAACATAGAAAAGCACGGTAAATAAGCACGACGAAGCGCGTAGACGTATCGTCTAGTTGCCTCCAAGCTGGCCCATTTAGCTGAAGGCCATTCCATCAGGTAACTGACCCCTGTCCGCCTGTCACCGTCCTTAAGGCCCCTTGTGCCGCGTATTCGTGACTATCGTCTGGCCGGCCGACGCAGGTACGTACATGCGCGAAGATGGACATTGTGGGGCGCAGGCACACGATGGGACGTTGGATTCTCCACCTGGGACATTGCAATCCAATCTCTTGATGGACAGTTTCCCGTAGTGCCAACTCCGAGTTTGCAAGGTTTGCACTTGGCTCCCCCATTGCGTTTCTAGATGGTGAAAATGCCGCTTGTATCCTAGAGCAGAAAGGAATGTCAGTCGGGTGATGCACATAATGGGTTCGAGGACCGACAATCTTATGAGCGCTGGATAGCTACGTGCGTTGGGTCAGTAAGAAATCGACGCAACCCCTGAGAGACCTCTCACCTGGGGTTGTTGTTCGAGCCCTTGTTGCTTCATGTCCTCGCTGATAACAATCCTCAGCGGCAATTAGTGACGCTATGAAGACACATACCGCAGGATCTGAATCAACTCCTTGTAGGTAATGTTATTTTGAGACGCTCGCATACAATCAATGAATGCCTGTGAGATTGATAGCTCAGATGCAAGTGGCAATCTGTTGAATGAAGCTTACCGTTCGTAGGGCACCACCCTTGGCCGTCTCAAGACTTGTCTGTCGATCCTTGCTAGCACCCAGAGATATCTACTGGCGCATCAAGGTGATACCCTCGCCTAAGAAAAGTGTACGCACAACATTGGCGCCGCAGCCCGACTTCGTACGCCTTATGATACGCTTTATGATACGCTTTATGATGTGCGAGATTCTGAATTTGTGAGGGAGTTTGAATCGCTTGAGAACACCATTCGAGTCATACTGCATCAAATACGTCAATGCATCTCGAAGCTGACTTGAAGGAGGTCCTACGGACAAGATAGGGAAGATCTAAAATATTATGGTAAGTCGGCAATCACAAGCATTGGACATCAACGAACCAAGGAGGGTCCCGGAGTGACAAGCCTGCAGAAGGTTTAATATGTGTGTTTGTAATTCATAGTGAATCGGGCTCACGTCAAAGATGGCAGTCAAGCGACACCCCGACGGAAGAGACTTCACCATAATTTCATGCATAAGCTGAAACGATCAAAGGAACTATTTAGCAAGCAAATACGTGATTGTTTGAAGCAGCTTACGTCGTCAACAATCAACCCAGGCGTATCAGGAGTCGAGTCTTGTTCGTCGCCACGGTAATCCACGGCACAAATGCCTAATAACATTTTGATTTCGTAATAGGCATTCCGCTGAAAAGGCCAGAAACTTACACTGATCGAAGCCACTGGATTCATCCCCATTCAGATCTCTGATCTGTTTAGCATGACCAGAGACTGAGCAGGATCCGAGAAAACCGTCAGTGAATAGATGCATAGGTGACATGATCACTGACAATAAAGAAATAAGGAGTCGTGTGGTTGGGCACCATGGACCAACATCCTCATTGCTTCTATCTGTCGGGATGTAAGGGTAAGAGTAACACCTCACTTTGACACAGGGACTAACGATATTGTCCTTGGTTGGACTATCCCACGGAGAACTCTCATCGGCCATGATGCGGACGTCTTCACGTGCAAATTCCATGTTCTCTATGGGGAGTATAAGAGGAAATATGGTGTTACGAAAACGAAAAGTGGTACCGCGAAGAAAGTTTGCCATGCTATATGCATCTTCGACGCCTTGCCTCAACCGAAACTCGGGGTTTAAATGCATTGTGTAGTTTATCCCGATCTAGGTATTCATGAAAAGCAGCTCATTTCCGTTTTTTTCTGTCACTTACGATAAGAGCCCTCCGCTTCCTTCCGTACTGAGACGGGGGCTGTGGGGCGATCATCGGCAGTAGCAAGTCGTGTTCGTTAGTCACGTCGGGCCCTTGCGGCGGGACTGGGGACCCTGCTCAGGTGAATGAGTGGACTGAAATTATGACAAAGTGATGAGTGAGGGAGAGTACATACGCGGAAATGAGCCTGTACTCAGAGGCGACGAGAGGTCATGGCTCGAAGTCCTATCATTCGTCAATTGACAATCAGGCACTGCCACAAGAAAAGGTAACTTGAGCTACCTTGGCTGGTAGTACGGTCCTCCCAACACGTCCTGAACGACAGAATGGCCCTGGTACTGTGAACTGCTCGGAGTCATGGGGCCCGGGTACGGCTGGTGGGCGGGGCCGAAGGCGTAAGGGGGATCTGGCGCGTTGGCTGGTTGGGTCGAATACCCTGGACCGAAGGCTGGAGGAGTAATTCCGCCCATGGCAGGTTGTCCCACAGATGCGCCGGCCCATGGTCCTGGGCAAAGTTCGGGGAGCAGGCGGACTTGCGAACATGCACCCTCATTGCTGGCCCCGGTCCTTAGGTAGGTGACTTCACCTCGTGACCCTCTCGCAACCATGGGGTCCGGGTAGTACTGCTGATGGGCGGGGCCGAAGGTGTAAGAAGGACTTGACGGGTTAGCTGGTCGGACCGGATGCTCTGAATCGAAGGATGGAAGGCCCGGGGGACGTCCACCCACGGGGGGTTGTCCTACAGATGCAGCAGCCCATGGGTCTGTTTGAAGTCGGAATTGGGGGGGTTGCGAATATTCGTCCTCATGGCTGGCTCCGGTCCTTGGGTAGGGGGCTTCACCTTGAAAAGTATCGTAACCAGAGAATTCACCGTTGAGAGGAACTTGACGAGGCGCCGCGTTCCTGAAGAAGTGGGAAACTCAGCACAAACAGGCACCCACAAATAAACTCTTTTTCCTACCCTGCTACTACGAAGAACGGCGGTGGTGTACTACAGAATATGAATGAATTTGATGGGCGCAATTTCACGAAAGCCAAGTTCCCGTAAACTTACCTGGACTGTCTCCGAGTCGCTGGCGGGTGGCCCGAGATGTTATAGTGATCCTCGCCGTCTGCTGGCCCGGGCATGGCGCGGCTTAATGAAGGGGGACGGGATTAGACATGTGCATGGGCCGCCTTATATCTGTTTTATCGGACGCTTGTTGAACATAGCCACCAAGGAACCGAATTAAACATTCCTAGTATCACCAGCCCCGTCGGCTACTGATGGCGGAGGGCAGTGTCCTGGGCAGTGTCTGTCGGTGATCGAATGAGAATCCCGTACAGCCAACCTGGGTTTTCCAAAAGATACCGGAGTGGACATTATACCAAGAACAGAAAACGCGGAAACCTCATGGTTCAAAATCACGGGAATGGTCTAATTGAGCAGGTTTTCGGGCGTATGCGCACAAATACAGTCCAGGAATGACATTCAAGTTTACACTACCACCCGTAGAGGGCTGTGTCTTGTACTTGTGCTAACTTTACAACCCAGCTATCAACAGGAGAAATTACAGGCTCACACAATAAATTGCAGGGACGTGTCCTATTGAGGTGTGAGCAACATGATTTAGGAGTGAAGCCTGACGTACGATAGGGTGAGAGCTAGAAAGCTGAGTTGGATCAAAGGTGAGCCTAGAGTGAACACAGAGAGAGAAGCGGTATTTTTGCTTACCTGCGGCTTCTGACTATATTTGGCACGCAAAATGTTCCTGATAACGCCATGTTAGACATCGCGTGTGCGCGTGAAAGAAGGTTCTTACCGAATATTCACGAGAAGTTGCTGATAACTCTGTTGCGGCTGCTGGGCTGAGAAGGTAGGTCAGTTAGAGTGTCCATAGCCCTATAAGGCGGGGAAGTTTACTGAGAGCAAGTATAAAGGCCTATAAAAACGCATTAAACCATGAAAATAAACAATGTACATGTAGCTTACATAGCTCATGGCGCCAGTAGCTTCACCACCCTCGACGGCATCTGCGCTTGTCTGAGTGTCTTTGCATCCGCTCCATGAGATCTAGACATGCTTTTGAGCCACTTGAAAGATCAAAATAAGACTTTACGCACCACATCAGCCGGGCTTGTCTTTGTCTGGCGTGTCTTCTCTTGTGCTGACCTTCCGGAGGTCGCGGTCCTAACGAAACCGGTGACATTACGCAGGACGCCACCCATATCACCACGCGAGTAGGACGACACTGCCCCCATGAGGCCCTGACCAGCCTCCAACGCAAGGTTAGGCTCCTTTATTTTACCCTCTGTAGAGTACTGAGAGGCGAGACGCTGTGAGCTGGAGCAGTGGACACAATTATAAGTCGCGTACGACGTATGGTAGATCTTCGCGGAGAAGTATTAGACAGTGCTAATACGGCCAGAACTGAGCGAACTCACCCAATGCGGATCCAGAATGACAGCACTACGGTAGAAACAAAACAAAAAAATCAGTTACAAGTTCAAAGGACATATGAGAGTCGAACTTGCATCAAAAATAGAAGTAAGTCGGCAACCAGCAGGGAGAGGTTTGACCATGATATCGTGCATTTGCTAGAAAGAGGTTATTCAGTGAGATAAAGCAAGTGCACATAGCCTACATCGTCAACGATATTTCCCGCCTTCTTGAAATCGGCGGGGTAGATCACTGGCGAAGGCATGTCTGAGTGAGGAAGTCGGTATGAAGGGTGTTGTCTAAAAACCTTCATCATATCCGTCTGCTTCGTCGCCGCCCGTATCCTTCGCTTGGCCGCCATGTCCAGAAACTGGAAAAAGCGTTCAAGGCTCCAGGAACCAATTTGAAGAGTAAAAAAACATACAATGGAAAAACAAGGAGTCATTTGGTTGTGCGCCCGCCACCAACCATGACATTGCCATCAACTGCCGACAGGTTCATGAGGAAGGAACAACTTTCGGACGAAAAGGCCTACCATATTGTTCTTCGTGGGTATGGAGCGTGGGTCTTGTTGGTCATCTGTCAGCACCACGATGTCCTCACGCCTGTAACCGTGTCTCTCTGATACGTATCATTACATAATGTTTCGAGGAGTCACAAAAGCTGAAAATACTCGTACCACAAAGGAACCTCTCCACGTTGCGAGCGTCGTTGATACACCCCCTCAACGCTTCACGCTGTCCGAAATAGTTGATTCCGATCTGTTTGGACCTGAGATCAGCTTGCAAGTTTCATCCTCAGAACAGAGCGATGACGTACGCAGAGGGCTTTCTTCTTTCCAGTACAGCGCGAATACTGGAAAAACGGTTGTTGCTGGGGACCGGGAGGAGGATGTCCATCTAGCGATACAGGCGTACATTAAGTCTATCTGTGGATGACATCAAGCCTCGAGAGGGGGTACACACGAGGAGGACCGGGAGGGCCACCAGGACGGTTGGGTGAAACCATAGGAGGGCCGGGAGCGCGGCCCATGGGAGGTGCCATGCCAGGGGAACCATACTGAGGGGTTTGGCCTGGATACGACTGAGGGGTTTGGCCTGGATATGACTGAGGGGTTTGGCTTGGATATGACGACGAGGGAAATGCTGGTGGGCCCTGGGGAGGGTTATACCTGCAGAGTGTCACAACTGAGATGGTCACTTCCGCTGATGTTATCTGCCATACCCTGGAGGTGGGCCGGGAGGTGGGGGGTAAGCGGCCCCAAATTCATTGAATGGACCGCCACTGCCACTTGACAAGGATTCAGAGAATGTATGGAGGGTGAACGATGAACGACACCTACGGGGTAGGGAAGCTGGGGTTTCCACTTGGACTGATCAGATGGATCTAATTGTTCGCGATGGGACGTAGATTACCTTGGTTGGCCATATTGGCCTTGCCCAGGGCGTGGGCCACTGGCAGAGGGGAAGCCAGGAGGGGGGCGATAATTTGAGGTGTTGCTCTTCCAAGGATCCATGAGGTCGTATAGTTTGATGAGAAAGGTTGTGTGTGCTGCGTGGCTTGCTTGATATGGGGGGGAAGGGGCTGTAGCCACTCGGCGCTGGCAGCCTGGCGCCAGTGGCTGACGGGGCTGTGCATTGGCTGTGCTCCGCCCTGCTCCACCTGTGCGCCACCCCTAACAACAAAGCTGCGCTCAAAGTTGACAACTTTGTCCGTCAAATTTATGCATGCATGCCGAATGTTGTACATTGTAACCAAATGACCCATGGATACGTCGTACCAGTGGACTCGGCCCCCATCACATTACAGTATCGTGTATACGTAGCTTACGTGCACGCTAGCGCCGAGCGCCGACCTTTTTACATCTGGGCGTCAGCGAACGTATCGGCTATTGCTCGCTCACGCCTTTGGGCCTCTCGGACTCTCATTTCCTGCAGATTCTCTAGGCCGTCCCTAAGCTTGTTTATGTGGACCGCTGTCGGTGTCGCTTCACTGACGGGTTCAGGCATGGAGACACGCTGGCGAAGTTCTACCATTTGCTTCTTTGCCGTCTGTAAAGCTCTCTGTGCCGACGTGACGTAGGCGAGCGCATAATTCTTCGTGCTGTTGAAACTTTGTAATATCCTGCGGTTGTTAACCATTCTCTTTGAGGCCGCTCTGTTCTCGCTCAATTCTGCCCATAGATCGGAGAGAATATCGGCCTTGTCAGAAGCTTTTCGAGAGGCTTTGAGCAAGATGGTTTCTTGGATCTTCGCCAACTGCCTGTATAGGTCGACGAGGTCCGCAAGTGGGGCCTCTGCCCCAACGGAGAGGCGTTCTACCTTGACTGAAAATGAATCCACTGAACCGGCGAAAACATGATTTACCGCTCCATTGTTGGTTGCCTTGTTGTCAGAAAAAGGCCAGAACCCCCGAAACCGAGGGGTGGGCGGCTCAGGGCTGGCGTGTTCCATTACAAGCAAGGCGTGTCCGCGGCCAAGAAGTACACTTGTGGGAGTCGTGAGAGCTCATTCCCGCGGGTAAGTTAAGTGTTGACATACCTGTCGAGGGTATCTCGGACCCCGGCGTAGAACCGCACCAAACTTTTTCTTAAATTGCGGACGCTTTTCAGAAGCTCCACCAAGGAATCCGCGAGGATCTCGCGATCGATGAGGTCGCTTATGCGTACCAAGGTGCGGAGGTCTTCGATGGCCATCTCAGCTTCCCTCATGTTGAGTGGAAACTTGGTCCCATCGAAACTTCCGTCGAACAAGTGGCCAAGTAATTGGTCCTCCATCTCCACCAGGCTTCGGAAGTCCGCCCAAAGCAGTGCCTTATCGGTCTCGGGTGACGAGCCAGACCAGGTGAGGGTAGAGTCTAAGCATGTGGTGGCAGGGCCAGGGACGAGGCGGTCAGGAGTGATTGGAGCCGCGTGTTCGGTGCCATCGGCGGTCCACGCGAAGGAGAGGCTGATTAAAGTGGCGATAAGAACGTTCCGAAGCATGGCGAGGGTGAATGATTACAACGACTCGGACATGAACCCATTCTCTGCCTGTTTATAATAGCGTAGTTAGGACGGGGTGTGTCCTTTCTAGCCACACGCCGTGTGATGTGGTGGATGTGGTGGTACCAGCCACGACTATGAAAAATGTTTTGATTCTCCTCTCGGAATAATTGGAACCCCACTTTTTTGCTTGTTGGCTCGGAACCGTCACACTTTTCACTATTCAGGCCGCATCACAACGCCATCACATATGACCCCATACATTTGGCCCAAGGACAGCCCCTTACGCTATCATTTTCGGCGCGTGTCATCTGCATGTCGTTAGAGGTCATCAGGGGAGCGAGGTGCCACCAGCCGTCTGCCGCATGGTCTGTGCGAGGTCGGGTACAAAATCCGGAGGGCCATGTGTTTGCCTTTTGCTGCCCTATCCCGCATCATATCTTCCTATACCTGCACACTATCAAAGGTGTGTTCGCGGATGCTCCCCAATCTTTTCTTAAGCATGACGAATATTCCCCAGCTCATTCCGATCACTCAGACTTCTCTTCTCGTTTTCCAAGTTAGATCTCTCCTCTCACTGTCACCTTGCCTCAAGGGAGACAGGTGGGGTCTCAAAGTGAAAACATCGGCGCCATACGAATAAGCCTGGGTCTTCGGACCTTCAAATCTCCGCTTTTCATCCGGACGCCCTTTGTGCGTAAAGTAACTACGCGCCATCGGTGCCTCTGCTGCTGACGGCCACCCCTCCATAATGCCTGCCGGTAGTCGTAACATCTCTCAAGACTTTTTACATTCCTGGGAGGCATTCGACAGAACCTTTGCAGCGCAACCGGCCTCTGCCAGCTCGGGAGAAGACAGCGAATCGCTCAATCTCCACCCTCCTCGAAACCGACCGATGGCGCCTGAGCCATTTTCGACTCCCTTTTGTTCGCATGCGTCCACGAGCTCATCGGGCCCTGCGACCCCCAACGATGCAGAGTCGATAGACCGCTTGTGGAGTGCGGTACGTAAGGCCAAGGAACGCGAGATGGCCGCCTCCCCTTCAAAGATCAAGTCGCTGCAGCGGGAAAGATCTCCTCCGATGATACATTCCCCCCTCAGAGGCTTGCCCTTGGAACCATCTATGCAGCCGGCCTCGCGAGTACCCTCACCAGCGCCTCCTCTGAGGAGGCAGCGATCGATGTGAGTCCTCTGCGCCCATCCGTGCGAAGGCGAAAATGACACGACCACCTTCTGCGTAGTGTGGAATTCAAGGATTCCGCGGATGGCACGAGGGTGAGAATCGCAGCAATCGACGCGCTTATCCAAACCGGATTTTGAGCGTACATTTTCGCACGACAGGTCACCGCCAAGTTTGATATCCCCGGCGTGGATAAAGAAGATATGAATGTTACTTATCACCCTGTCCCTGCCCGGCTGGAAGTTAGCTGGAGGACCGTCAAGGTCACGGAGACAGACGTCGATGAAGGCACGATGGTCCGGGATGTCGAAGAAAGAACTGTCTGTCGGACTATCCCGCTACCAGAAGGGACAAGAGTGAGTTTTATTTTTCCACGTCTGCGTTTCTTTATCTCACAAGATGTATCTGTATTTCTCGTAGTTCGACGAGATAGAAGCCAGGCTCCACCGTCGCCTTGAACTCACATATCCAAAAATACGCGCCCCACGAGCCAGGCCGCGCACTCCCACACCGCATCGGCGCAGCCCACCGCGGCATGGTCGTTCAGAGTCACGACCTCTGGACGCATGGTGAGCAATGATTGGACTACTAGGGTCGCGCTCATGGACAGGAAGGAGTGTTCTTCCTTGCGTTCTGAAACTTAACCTTATCAGGCGTATACCTTCCGTAGAGTGGTGAACATGAACGTGTTTGTACGCTAACCTTTGATATCCGGCGTATCTATCTGTATGTACCAGGTCGTATTTAATATCATGAACGACACGATAATGGAACAGAATACCGAGTGTACTGTAGCGATTGTGTGACGAGTTTTGTGAATAAAGGTCACGTTTTACGTGCGAATGATCGGAGGAACCATCCACGGATATATCAAAAAAAAAACGCCGAATTGGTGCTATGGAAGCGCGCTTACACATTCGAATCGAATTTGACCTTGCCGCCCCAACTCAAGGAGACAGGGCCAGTTGTAGGTGTTGAGAAGCACAATCTGGTGGAGGCGGAAGGAAGTCATTTCATTAAATGAAAGCGACATTGTTTTGCCCTCGGAAGATACACCGAAACGACCTGAGCCAGCTTCGTGGTAGGATCACGAACCAATTACGAAACAATACAGACCACGGGATCAAGAGTGAGAACCGACGAAGACGGTGTGCGCAGGAAAGTAGAAAAGCCGGTGACAGGTACCGGCGTGAATGGATTGATAGAAGGGAAGAAAAATACGGTTGGTGTCAGGTGTGCGTATCGTGCGCAGTACAGTAGCTCTAGAAGCACAGTTAATACGGGGCAACCCTTCACGAGTCGTTATCAAGGAGGCGTGCGGACTTGCAGCAGGTGGGTGCGGCATGCCATACAGTGCG
>Ga0307510_10000654_pt1 | contig 35219 bp, 39 predicted proteins | sample 12_EM_MG_FD_207224 | JGI IMG/M metagenome (GOLD analysis project Ga0307510, IMG submission 207224) | Populus trichocarpa ectomycorrhiza microbial communities from riparian zone in the Pacific Northwest, United States - 12_EM | ecosystem: Host-associated > Plants > Roots > Unclassified | place...
TACCCCCAAGGTGGTGGGAGGGAAAGAAAGAAAGAGATCGACGCGTCTAAAGGCGGCTAACGACGATTCAGTCAGTTCTCTCAATTCATTCAATCTTGGCGCTCGCTCGTTAAGGACAGGACGGGGAAGGGCACATGTTACGGGTTCCCTCCTCGTATATAGCCATGAAACTCAGCTCCGCTCCCTGTCCATTTATCCCTCCGCATCCGCTCTCTTTCCCGTCCCCTCGATGTCTTCGAAAAGAGGCAGAAAACGCAACGACAACTTGCCCCCTAACCGTGCTAGAGATGTCCAGAGAGCCTTCCGAGCCCGCCGTGCCGCCCATCTTGAAGTCCGTACCTCTTCGTTATTTCAAACTTTGCCCCACATTCGTCTCTCACATGTTTTGCCCGATCCATTCTTCTTACTCACGATCGCTTTCTCTCAACACCCAATCTCCTACAAATTAGGCCCTCGAGCATCGCGTCGCAGAGTTGGAGGAAGAAAATAGTAACCTCCGCGCCGCCTTGAACTTGCCCCCAGCCAACAGGCCACCACTGGGCAAAGGCCCCACCGGAAAAGACAAGCCAAAGACAGGCGCGGCACCTCCCGCTCGTTCGTCTCAGGGTACCGCGCTCGATGTCGGCAGCCGTGCGGGGTCCTCCCTCGATTCCCCCACGTCTACCAGGGCGCAATCCCTTTCCCCCTCAACGATCACCGCCACCATGCGCCCGTCCTCGAACACCGTTCACAGCCTCGAGAGTGGCTCGTGGGATCAAGGAATGATTATCGGCGAGGAACAGCAGAACCATCATCATCACCACCACCACCACCACCACCCATCGGGAGCGTCCACGTCGACGGCATATCCGTTGTCAGGCGTGCCACAGCCGGGCGGTCCACACACGAAGAGCACCCCCTCCCAGTTCTCGTCGTACGGGAGCACCGCCGCCCAGTCGTCCTCCCGGACTACCCTCCCGGGGACGATGTACATGGCTACCGTGGCGCAAGGCACCCAAAACTTTACCCACACAACCGACCGCCCGCTGGGAGAGACGGCCTACGGCGGTGCCAGCGGCACCACTGCTGGCGGTGGGAGTGGTGGTGGGAACTACGCCGTGCGTGATCCGCGGGATGACCAGCAGCGCTTCCCCCCCTATTCTCAGCCTTCGTATTCTGCCGGCGAGGGTGGCACTCACCTTTCGCAGCATTCGCCATCCACGACCCTACACTACACTACCACACAGCAACAGCGCGACCCGTCCTCACCCGCGCAAACGCCTGTCCCTTTTGCCCACCGGCGTTCCATCACAGATCCACAGGGGTTCTCGTCTCTCGTGAATCAGTACCCTCACCTACCCCCTCCTTCGGGGCTCCGACGACTCTCGCCTCCACGACTGGCGGAAAGTTCCCACTCTGTGCGACCCTCGTTTAACGGTGGGGGCAGTTAATGTGTCATGAACGTCCTTTATTTATCGTACTCTCTCGCCCAGGGTTGATCTAGGTTTTTTCTTAGGCATACGTTTTGTCTTCCAACACTTCGTTCTAATCCTCTCGCCCGTTGTCCTCCCTTTGCTATCTTTTGTCCTACCACTCGCACGTTTTTCGTAACCCCCACTGTCGGTGATGTTTCTGTATCATTATTTTGATCGCCCGATGTTTTGCGGTTACCTTTGTATGTCCTATTCATACGGACGATACTGAGGGGTTTCTGCCGAGGCTGGCCTTTGGACTTTTCGACGAAGACCGCAAAGATACTGTAGCACTCTTTGGGGCGTCTTTACATTCCGCCAAAGTCCCTATGTTTATCAGGCACACCGTTCGTGTCTCTTTATCAGAACTAGTCTCATTTCCTCCTAATTCCTCGTCTGGATATCACCATTTATATATGCTTTACATAAAGCTAATCCGAATGCGTTGAGCAGTAGCGATCCTGGGACAATCGCGGTCGCCGGTATCCAAACACGCACTCCCACTCGGTCAGTCGTGTGACTATGACACGCGTGGGTCAGATGACGGGGCCTAGCAGACACCAATCCACCCGTCCATCTGGGCCGTATCGTGCTTCCAGCCAGTCATTCGCTTTTTGGAAGTGACCATTGCCGAAGAATCCCCTCCTCGCGCTCAGTGGGGAAGGGTGCTAAAAATGTGGAGCGCGCGCTCCGATCATCAGCACGCGCCGTCGCGGTGGTACACAGACAGGAGGGAACCCCACTTACAGCACTCGAGAGAATCAGGTGTTTGGTCTGTTGGGGTAAACATCAACACGTGCGATTACGAAAGGGGGGAAGGAGACGTTGTCAACGTCCAATAAGGAACAAGGAAAAAAAAAGGAGTGGAAGACGCGTGGAAGCGAAGAACGAACAAGGAAGGGGGAAGGGGGGAGAGGGGTCCCAGAGGGACGAGACCCTCCGTGAGGTTGGCGCTGAACGAGCGGCTCACCTTGCTAAGCTTCGCGACGCGCTTTGCGGCCCACGCGCCCCAGGCGAGGAACACAACGCCTCGGCCGAAACCGGACTTCTCACCAAGATTGGCGCCACCGTAACGGTCCACGACTTCGATGACTCGGTCTGTGAACTGCTCCCAGCCCTTGCCCTGGTGCGAACCGGCGGAGTGAGCGCGTACGGTCAGGGAGGTGTTGAGCATCAGCACGCCGGCCTCGGCCCACGCCGTGAGGTTCCTGCAGATACATGGGAAGATGGAAAAGGAAGGGGAGGAGAGAAGACAGCATTAGGACATGTGCCACACGTGCCATCGGCAAGAAAAAAAAAAGAGAGAAAAAGGGAAACAAAAGAGGGGGATCGGTGGAGGCGTCAGGGAACTTACGCACCCGTGCTTTGGGGGGACGAAGTCTGGATATTCGGCCTTGATTTCCGCATAAATCTAAGGCGCGCCCACCACGAAATGAGTGACAGCTGTCATAGGAAAGAGGGATGGCGTATGCGGCGTGGGGGGGGGAGGGGGAGGATGTAGAATGGGTAGAGATAAGGACGGCTTACATTCCTCAGCGAGGGTGGCGTAGGGACACCGTGTGGCACCGAGAAGCAGAGACCTGTCGGGCAGCAAGGTGCGAAAGGCGGTGGGTTAGCAAAAAAAATCGTATAACCGGTTGCATCGGAGGGCGGTGAGAGGCGCCCGGTTTCGCGTACCGTGCGCTTGACCAGGCCCGTGGTAGGGGTCTTGGCCAATCATGACGACTCTGACTTTGCCAAGAGGGGTATAATTCGACCATGAATAGATATTCCGCGCTGCGTTCCAACCCACCGCATCCGTGAGGACAGCCAAGATCGGGATGATGAGAGTGGGGCACGCGCAGACGGGACGGAAACTTACGTGCAGGGTATACCTTGAGGTTTTGTGCGCTATCGTCGGGTCCTTGCACGCCCTCCTTCCAAAGGAACTCCTTCAGGGAGATAAAGTACGGCTTCTTAATTTCGTCCTTGAGAACTTTCAGCCTAATCGGAGATCGCGCTATGATAAGTACCCGTATCTTATAGATGGAGAAAAAAAGAAGATTTCGTAGGAGCGCGCGCCTACCAGCTCTTGCCCATGGTTTCGCATTCTAGTTTCAAGACCCTTTTCTGGTCCTCGGTGAGCGAGGTCGTATACTCGGACAAAGAGAAGGGGATGGAGTTGAGGGCCTGTTGGCCGGAAGAACTCCCACTCAGTGGGAACTGCGTCCCAGTCGCAGAGGCGGTGGACGGCTTGTTGCGAGCACTGGACGCCGCAGCCGCAGCCACCTTCGGCTTTTTAGACGGCGCCTCTGAGGCTTGGCTAGGGGTAGAGCCGAACATGTCGAAGAGGGTCCTCTGACGCTTCCCATTGGAGGTGGGCGTGAGGTTTGTCTTTGCATTCTCGTCATGGTCAGACGAAGCGGCGATTACGGAGGGTTTCTCGTCGTTAGTAGAAGCTGCTGTGGCCTGAGAAGATGGCTGTTCTAGGTCCTCCAGATAAACGAGACGGCTCTTAGATGGTGTGGACATTAATACGAAGGTGCGTCGAACTATGAGATGGGTAGTGGACGGACTCGGAGGACTTGCGCGCTGCACTTTAGACACCGTGACGCGTCAAAGCGCGTCAATATCGGAGTCACGATCATGTGCGCGGACATTCGCGGACCTAGAACCACGGCAAATTCCCCATTTGTTACCCACGGTAACCCACCTTACCCATTTGGCAGAGTGTCATCGTACTGTGCTGTTTGTTCTTATTCTGCCCGAGGTCATGCAGTCAACTTGCGAGGACCACCGTTTTCGGTGCTATCTAATCCCGACAGGGACTTCCCAATCTGAGGTAATCTGTCCCTTTGGCCCACGCGGCGAGGCAGTGCCACCGTGCGACGCCTGACCACCTAGGAGAATATTCTGTGCCGGTTCCGGAACAACATCGTGTGAGATCGAAACCGCTTAAGGGACCTTTTTTCCCGACAGCTCGTCTCCAGGTTCATGTGTCTGGCGGGCGGCGATTTTTTTTTGTGGCCCCTCGCAATGCAACTACATAACTGACAGTATTCCTTTCTCCTGTGGCAATCTGTCCCACCAATCAAAGATAGAGAGACCCGGGAATTGGCCGCGGCGTTCCCGGTCACAACTGATTGCTTGCTGGGGGGGGACCTACCACAAGCATGAGTGCGGCCAACATTCTCTGTGTCATGACACCACTTTACATTTTTTTGATGCAGTTGCTATGTCAGGGGCACGTATCTGCATACCGCCCGGCCATGGCGGCAAGGACACAGGATACTTCCACGTGTCTTAGATATCTACGATTTTTTCGGAGGCCGGGTGCAGAAGGTTGAACCTAGGAACCACATGGCCACCCCAGCTCCTCAAGGGGCTGTTCAGGGGATCTTCCTAGGGTCAACGGAAAGAGATAAGGGCGAGAAATACGTTTCAGGCTTCGGTCGCGCCTCGTGCATCTGATGAGAAACTGATGAGAACCTGAGTGGACGGACTGGGATAGATAGTCGGGGGAGCCAGGGCACAACGGTTGTGAGCCATACCCGAATAGGAACACCCAGCTGCCCGCTAGCCGTCATCGAATGCCAAACTGGAGAGCAGAGCCCAAAACCGAAAGTGGTCTCATTCGGCGCATTATTTTGTGTTCGAGCACATGAATGAGGAGGACAGTCCGCCCCCCGCGGCCCGTCACGGTGTTCGTTCTACATTATGCCTCGGTACAGTAAGAATTAGCCACGGCCCGAATGTTCCGGTCGTGCGTGTACCATTGCCTGGGCCGAAGAACGGCGCTTCGTCGACTTGGTGCACCAACGGGGCCCAACGAGGCCACGTCTTCCAACGGCACGGCGAGCGAACCAATTGGCTCAATTCACCCCGGGGCAATAGTCCCAAAGTATTCACACAATTGCAGATTCTCCACACTCGAGCTCTTCCCCGCCACCACATCCCAAACTGGCTGCTTGGCGCTCGGACGTCACCACGCGCAAAAGTCATGCCGGAGGACGTGTGGGGCGACGCCGTCCGGGTTCCTTTAACGCGACCATGGCGACACACGCGTCGCCGACGCTGGATTGGAGCACGAGCTATCAAGCAGGTTCATCCAGGTGAGCCCTCCTCTCCGTTCGCGCCCCTGTGTGTCACGTTACCTCGCGTTTTCTTGTCGTGTGCGACCGCATGCTGCGCAAGGATCGCGAGAAAAAGGCGCAGGTGGGAGCCCCGTTCACTGACGCATGTTTTGATATAGTTCTGCGTCGGGTGTGAGCACCGATGACGACGAGACCGATGACGACGCACACACCGTTGTCGGGAGACGCGGTTCCGTCAGTGTCGAGACGACGCGTGGCAGCGGCGGAGAAACGAATCGAAACCCACCACGTGCGCCCAGTCCTCCGCCGCTGCCCGCGTCGAGCTCGGACGGGTCCAAGGCAAACGGCCGTTCCAGCACGCTCAATCGACGCACATTCACGCGTTCTCGTTCTCCCGCTCCGCAGTCTCTTGTCTTGAACGGGATCAGGCCTCAGCCTCCTCTACCCTCACCGACCGCCTTCCTCCGCCCGCGCGCCACTGGGCCCGTCACTTTCGTCCTCCCCGGGACGCTCTCCATAAGCCTTTCCTCCTGGCTGACGTCCTGGCAGTATATACTTCGCATAGACGCGAGACTTGCTGCAGAGGGGGTCATCTTGATCTTGGCCCTCGCTTGCGCGTCGGAAAAGGTGCGATCCTCTTCTAGCGCATTATTGCCATCCGATGATGGGCTATCCATCGGTACGTTTGCTTCTCTCCATGAAATGCCGCCCCATGCCAATCATGTACACGTTAGAGCTCTATGCCGTCATGTTTGCTTCCTTCACTTACATGGTCTGGAATCACTCTTCCTGCACAAGAATCCTCCCTTTATCCAAGACGGCTGACTCGGCACCAGCCAACTCTCCCTCAACTTCTCGTCCTCAAGAGTCGCGCGTGCCCCGTCGTGGTACGACAACTATCAGCTCGCCGAGCCCTGAAAACCGAGGATATGTGTGGATGACCGTTCCAAAGAACTATAGGTCAATTTCTGACAACGACATTTGTGTCACTTTTTTGATTGACGTTTTGTTCAGGAGCTCATCTGATGACGGACTTATCAGCGGGCTTATTCTAGGGCCGCTGATCACGTCCGCGTTGTATTACGTCGCTCTCAAGGTTGACACACCGCTCGAAGGCACACCTCATCCCCCATTTTGGCATATCGAGCACCCATGGCGTCTCAGTAACGAAACTGCTTTCACTCCACTTCAGGCACTTGCCCTCTCACGCCGTAATGCCGTGGACCTGAGCACGCTTTGTTCAACCACTCTGCTTATTCATGTATATGCATCGCACTGGTTCGAATGGCGCCATCGCAAGTACCACAGGGTTTCCGAAAACGAGCGCGGCTCGGTTCCTCGTAGCGAGGCACGGAAGGGGAAGCTTTATATTGTTTTCACCTTTGTCGTATGTGCGTTCCTTCTCGGGTTGCGCTTTGCGCTCGATCGTGCGCGAGTTGGTCTGTGGAGACGTGAGTTCCCAAGCCTTCTTACTCCCTCAAATCCAATATATGACGTTATGAATACCAGACCTGTCGTACTGGGAGGTCGCGTCGGGTTCTGTCTTTTTCCAGTTCTCGCTGTACATCGCCGTCCGACTCGCTCATCGTGGTTTCACACTCGGCGAGCTTGGCTTAGTGGTATTTGGCGCCACTGCGTTGTTCACAGAATTGGTCAGCTTGACCGTTGCGAGGGTACGCATCGGTTCTGGATGCGTCTTCACATGTCGATATTGACGCCACTTGTCGACTTCCCACGAAATAGATATGGCCCGTGACGACGCTTTATATCAAAACGTATCGCTTGCCCACACCGTTGCTCATCTATCAGTTAGCTCTCATTCCAGGGTCGCTGTTGACGGGCTTTCTGCTTTCGCCTTTACTTACACTCTCCCGGCACATCGCGCAACGGCCCGTGCGCCGTCTGCGATTCCCGCAGGAGAAGCAGGTGCATAGGCGCGCACTCGCCGTTGGGTTTTATCTCGGCGCGGCCCTCATCGTGGGTGGGCTGATCGGCATGTGGACAGGGTGGCTCCTGCGTGGACGTGACCCGTGGCTGTGGGTTGTCTTCTGGCTGCTCGAAGGCCCGTGCCCTTGGACTCGCCCTGCACTCCTTGCATACTGGGCTGTGCTCGGTAGTATTAGCGTTTGGGGATGGAATCGGCAGCTCGCTCGCTCGCGTCGCTTCCGGCCATGGCTGCCTACCGGCAGCGAACCAGTGATGGACAGTGGTGCCGTCGTACCATCGGGAACCGAGCCAACGTCCCCGGTGTCAGGGTCGCTGTCGCTAGCGTCAGTGTCGCTGACGTCCTCAGCTGTCTCATCGGCATCGTCGGCAGTCTCTGCGATGTTCCCTACGGTGGGAATCCCACACCTCCCGACCGACCTTGGACTTGGCGCGAGTGAGTGGCTTGACGCGGCGGATCGGCGCGTACCGACGCTAGGACTAAACGCGCGGCGTAAGTTCTTTCACGCGCTCGCGGTGGTCATGTTCGTGCCCGGGGTGGCGGCGGATCCTGCGTTCACGCACTTGGCATTCAGCGCGGCGTTTGCGCTCTTCGTGTTTACGGAGTACGTGCGGTACTTTGCACTGTACCCGTTTGGGGCGGCCGTACACGTGTTTATGAACGAGTTCCTCGACGCGAAGGATAGCGGGACGGCCATCTTGAGTCACTTTTACCTGCTGACGGGGTGCGCGGGCGCACTTTGGTTCGAGGCGTAAGCACAGTTTCCTGACGGGATGCGCGATAGCGTTGAGTCACATGGATCGATGATCGCTGATATCTGCTGTAGACCTTCCCGTTTATTGTTGTACACCGGGATCTTGACAGTCGGAATAGGAGATGCCGTGGTACGTTTCGATTGACATGGGAGATGTGGTCATTCATAGTAGTGGGGGCCCTAATTACGCGCACAGGCATCTGTGGTGGGAAAAAGGGTGGGGCGATACAAGTGGTCACCCACGACACCCAAGACATTGGAAGGAAGTGCCGGATTCACACTTTCGGTGGTGGCGTTTGCGTGGGCGCTGCGAGTGTGTGGGTTAGTGGAGGACTTCTCGGTAAGTTTGTATTGTATTTATTTAGTGGCTACACCTGCTGATCTCTGCGGGAAATTTTCAATAAGGTTGTGCGATACGGGACGATTATTGGACTTGGGTCGGTTCTAGAGGCCATGTCTGGACAGAACGATAACATTATCTTACCTGTGTACGTATGGAGTATGTTGGCGATAGGACTATTTCAGTAGGCATATTCCTTGAGAAAATAAATAGAGAAAAAAAGGGAAGGGCTTGCCGTAAATGATCAAGAGTGGATGTGACGTCATTTGTAGGTGGAGTCAAGATTCGGGAAACGGCCGGACTTACCTCCATCCATCCATCACCGGACAGGGCCAGAGCTGGGGCCAGGCTGGCCATTTTTGCCACACGGCCGGGGCCAGCGAAGAAGAACGCAGTCCGACTCACGAATCCGACTTGGAATACCGATAGAGGCCCGTGTGACTAGCCACATCCCGATGCTCTCTTGGAAGTGAAAAAAAGAGTAAAAGAAAACAACGAAACCGGGACGCATACACGCATATACACGTTTCAAGCCACATGCAGGACCAACAAGCTTCGGCCCCACAGATAGTGGATCTAGACCGAGACCGCCAACGACTGTCCTCGTCCTCCTCCGTACTCCTCACTCCTCAATCGGTGGCCAATCTTTCTCCCTCCTCCACCTCCTCTTTCTCCCCCCTCCCTAATGCCCCTTTGGTTACCCAAAAGCGCGCTTCTAGTCGCGCGAAACGTTCTCAAATAGCTTCTCACTTGAAACCGATCACCGTTCCTTCCCCTTCATCTTCCAACCAACTCGGCTCACCCATCGTGTCTTATTCTTCCTCTTCGGATTCCCACCCCCACGCGTCGTCTCGTCGCGATCCTGATTTAACCGCGGATTCTCTACACAAAGGCCTGCGTCCCAAATCCTCCTACCACCAGTCTCTCCTGAATTTGCGCGACGAGCTTCACAAAACGTCCGATTCTGGTGTGTACCACTCCAGCGTTGCCCCAGCGGGTTTCGTATCGAACGCTGATTTGCCATGCTACCCCCCGCTGCAACGATCACTAGCTAGTCTGCCTCGTGCGCTGGATATGGCGTCTACCGCGATCGTCGACCCTACCAGTATAACTGAGCCGTCCGAATACGACTGGGCTAGTTTTATTGCCGCCTACGCCGTCGGTCGTTGGGAACCTCATAAAGCACCACCACCCCCGCGCTCTTGTTTCGAGCGCCAACATCAACCTCCCTCCTTGGCCGGCTCCCCGCCCGAGGTATCACCTGATTCTCATATATTCTCGATCTCCCCATCAGGAATTGCTGGGACTGTTTCGAACGCATTATCAACTGGCACCCCACGAGGCGCTCCCTTACCACATGCTCCATCGGATACATCGGCCCCTTTGTCGCGGAAAAGCGACACTCCGCCCCAGACGACCAGCCCTCCCTCCACAGGATCGTCGACCCCGACGCAGTCCTCTTCGGGATCTTCCTCGCTGATGTGGGGACCGTCAACGTCCCGCCGTACCTCGACTATTAACATTGCATCATCCATACCTCATCGTCTTCGCAGTTCCTTTGCTGATATCCGGTCATCCACGGACACCCGTCCGATACTTGACGCGCTCCCGATGTCGACTGCGGCGCCAGTTGTACCACACGCGGACGCTACGACAACAGCGGCCGCTATGCGCTGGGCTGCTGCCCGAGTCAACATCGCGCCACTAGCTTTGCCATCCCCCGAACACGAGCTGACAGACCCATTTAGGAATGCGCGCACGGCGATCCCAGGTTTGAACCCACCTGATGTCCCATTGGGGCCACAATCTCCTCGTCATCGGCAACGATTGGGAAGTTTTTGGGAGGGCACCATTGACGTAGAACGGTCGACAGGGCTACCATCCACGCTTGGTGCCATCCAAGGTAGCCCACCTTCAACGCCTCCAACTGCCGATAGCTCCGACGCCAGTACTGAGCCGCTGAGTGCATCGGCTCTCGCGCCATCCCCACCGTATGTCACGCCTGCATCGGTGCCCCTGCGGCCTTCGACGGGGAATGATGACGACTACTTTGGTGTCGCCGCGCTTTCGACGTCACCAGAGTCGGTGTCAGTTCTCAATTCGATGCGACAACATCTATCATCTGAACCAGAGGTTGCGCAGACGGTTCCTGTTACTTCGCGTCGCGTAAACCTCACGCGCCAGCCATCATTCCCTCCTCCCAACAAGACCACCGGGCCCTCGGTTGGACTACCTTCTCCTACGCGCGGTGTAGATTCGGGCGCCGGTCGGGCAGTCAAGGAAGAAACTATGTTCCTTGAGCTTGGTTATCTTGCACCGCCTTATCCACCTGATGAGCTCGAGCGCCGCCGCGCCTTGTATCAATTCAATATTTGGCACACGGGGCCGGATATTAACTTTGAGAGAATAGAGCATCTCACGAAGCTGGTGTTTAGTACAAAAACGGTCGTTATTAGTTTGATTGATGGGAATGAACAGTATGTCACCGCCGCACGGGCTTGAAGGGATTACTAATTGGCCTCCCAGATGGATGAAGTCAGCCTGTAAGTAACATTGCCGTGGCCGTGAAACCCGCGGCGGATGTAACCAATAAGTCCATAGCCGGTTGGGTGTACCCAACGTTTCCTCGCACGAGCTCCATATGTGCGCATGCAGTTTTGCTACGGTATGTCCCGGGTTTTTGCCATATCCCACATATAGGTACATCCTCACCCTGTCACAGCGGCGACGAACCTATGGTCATTCCTGACACTTATGCCGATTGGCGCTTTGCAAAGAATGTAGGCCAAAGTCTCTTTTGAAAGGTGATGGATCTAAGCTTTTTTTGGGGATAATTAGCCCCTGGTCACCGGGCCACCACACGTTCGCTTCTACGCGGGCGCCCCGTTACGCACTCAGGAGGGGTTTAATATTGGTACCCTCGCTATAATGGACGATACGCCACGAGTCGAGTTTAGCCCTCGGCAACGCCATACGCTAAAAGAGTTTGCTGTGAGTTAAGCTATGCCGTCGTTCGGGCACGGTGCATGAGTTCCTAATCGTTATAGGCGATTGCGATGCGTGAAATGGAGCTGTGGCGGGATAAGATTCAACTTCGAATACGTGATCGCATACAAACCTCGGTAAGTGCAGATCTTGGCAGCCGTGTCGATTACGGTTAGGTTACAACTGGTTGTCACAGATGGAACAGTTCACACGCGAATGCCTCGAGATTGACTCTGAGACGAGCCCAGAGTCAGAAGAAACTCGACCAGTGAAGAACCCACTCTCGATGGATAGGGTCTATCAGCGCGCAGCGAAACTGGTGAAAAAGACGCTAGACGTAGAAGGTGCACTCGTCATGGACATGTCGCATGGCGAGGTGCTTGAAACTGTCGGTGCGGAGGCCGTCATGTCTGTCATCGTGCATAGCGCGGAAGATACGACGACGCACCAAGTGCAAGCGGGCGCATGCGTTCGCATCTGGGATATGTTCTTGAAATACCCTGATGGTCGTGTATTCGAGGCACTGGTTCCTGCCCCTCTCCGCCCTTTCTTACCGAACGGGACGCAGTATGCGCTTTGTAAGTGTGACTTCTCCGAGGTGAGGTGAATAGCGGGAAATAATAACTTGGTAGGTGTCCCTATTTTCAACATCGACAAGCGACCGTTTGCTATGCTTTGCGCATACAACTCGTCGGAACAAGGCAGACGATACGTGCGTATCAGCATTCAGTGAGGATTGCCTCCTGACGGGGGCGTTACAGCTTGAAGGACACGAGTTGTCTTATTTAAGGGCTATCGGTGTGTTATTCTTAAGCCTCAAATGGTATCAGACGATTTACATATGGCGCCTCTTTAAGGTGTGATAATTCTATCCGCTGTGCTAAAACGACGGATGACGCTCGCCGATAAAGCGAAGAGCTTGTTCATATCTAAGTAAGCTACAAACTTCATATCCCGAGACTCTGGCACCGTTTGACGCCTCCATGTTTAGCATCTCTCATGAGTTACGCACTCCTCTACATGGCATCTTGGCGGCGGCAGAGCTGCTCTCTGACACGCAACTAAATCACACCCAGTCGTCCTTTTTGCAGACAGTGCAGGCATGCGGCACGTCGCTGGTCGAGACTGTAAATCATGTGTTGGATTTTACTAAGCTCAGTGGGAATTCCAAAGCAGGAGGCGTGGAGCACGTCATCCGAACAACAAAGTATGTCTCTCGCTACCATCGTCCGTCCTACCTTACAAACCCCATGGAATTCCCTCCCTCCGTTCCCCAGGATGGATGTCCTGCAATTAATAGAAGAAGCCGTGGAGGGATCTTGGATTGGGCATCGCGCCCGCTTGCTCACACAGCAGCAAGAATCAGAGATTGGTAGTTTGTATGCTCCACCAAGACAGGATGGTAGTGGGAAAAAGCTGGTTGAAATTGTTATCGAGATTGGTGACAGGGAGGAAGTAAGTCTCACGGTCAGGCTGCCATCTTCCTTACCACTAGCCAATCTATGGGCACTCACGCGCTCGCGGCCCAATCTAGGGGTGGCTTCTCAAGCTCGAGAAAGGAGGTATCCGAAGAGTACTAATGAACGTATTTGGGAACAGCCTGAAGTTCACAACGGTTTGTTTCTTGACTGGCTAAATGCCTCCCGTTTTTGGCTTCTGATATAGAAATTGGTAGGACGGTTACGTGCATGTGATCGTCCGTCAGTTGCCACGCACCCAAGACATACCCCTGGACAAGGTTAAGCTTGAACTAGTAGTAGCTGACACCGGCAAGGTGCGTATATATTGTCACCGAAACAGAGCTGCTTCGACAGGTGAACAACAGGGAATCAGCCAGGATTTTCTCAAGGCAAGAACTCGATCGATCATCAGGGGGAAGTGTGTTATTGATAATTGTCCTCAGAATCAACTGTTTCACCCATTTTCCCAGGAGAACCCGATGCAAACAGGCACGGGGCTGGGTTTGGCAATCGTGAACAGCATCGTACAGTCCAAAGGAGTTGACGGTAAGGTTGATGTATGGAGCGCCGAGAACGTGGGAACAGAGATCAAGGTCACTTTCTCCGCGGACACCGCGGAAGAAGACGAACCGTCGCCGAAAGTTTCCGATACGTTAAATCCAGACTATACCACCAAAATCAGCCTGGTCGGCTTCGATGACCCCCACCGCGGGGTGCAGCTTCTGCGAAGAGTCCTTACTCACTATCTGGTAACTTGGTGGGACTTCCACATTTCACCTCCAGGCTCGTTGGGAGACATTGTCATCGCAAATGAGGACCTGTCTGTGCTGCAACTTGCGATTGAGCAGCATGAGATTCGCAGGCCATTCATGCTCCTTACAGCTAGCCGCGGCGAGAGGCACCTTACAACCACGGTCACAGAGTTCGAGCGGTTAGGCGGGTTCTGCCGTATCTTGTACAAGCCTTGCTGTCCGTCGCGACTTCGGCATGCCCTCAAACTCTGCATACATGCGCTCAAAATTAGCCGCCACTCTTCACCCATACCGGAACTCATGCCCCACCTGGGCAATTCCATATTTTCTTCTCCGCACAACTTGCCGGCTGGCGTTGCGAGGCGCAATTCGGGAGAACCAATACCGACGAGCTGTACTGTTGCGCGGCGCCCCTCGCTCGGTCGTCGGTCTATCACGGTACACCCTGTTACCTCATGGAGCGGAATGCCAGCACATGACGAGGAAGACGATGATTCTCAAGACGGAGGTCAGCCTGGCCGTGCGCGCTCGCTTAGTCAATCGCAGAGCTCGACCAGCCCAACTATTCCTGTGGGTGATACTGGGGGCTCATTATTGAAGTCATCGATTGGAGCCCTGGAATCGAAAAAGAATGTTCGGGTCCTTGTAGTTGAGGATAACAGTATATTGCGCAATCTCCTGTGAGCCGCCCATTTGTTCCTTCTATGTGTTGCTAAGCTCGTTAACCCGTACGGGGCGCCCAGGACCCGATGGCTGTCTAGCAAGGTTCGTCTGCAATTTTCTAAATGTATGTTCATCCTAGCCGCCTGTATCTCCAGGGGTACGAATACCGTGAGGCAGTAGACGGACGTGATGGGGTCCATTTGTTTGAGACCGATGGTCAATTCGAGTAGGCTTCTTTCCCCGGCTATTATTGCCTAACATTCCATTTACCCGATCATATCAGCATCATTCTCCTTGACTTATCGATGCCAGTATTGGACGGTAAGTTGGCTTTCACTTTCTCTCTACGAGAGCCTTTTGATTCCTGTCCCAAGGATATGGCGCCACCGCGCAAATCAGGAAGATTGAGGCATCAAGGTCGGGACAAAAATCTCACATCCTCGCTCTTACAGGAATGTCGTCTCTGGAAGATAAGCGAAGAGCTTTCGAAGCAGGCGTTGACGGCTAGTGCGTATCTACGAAACGTGCTCCTCACTGGTGTGTTGACGATTACGTACCTAGCCTTGTGAAACCAGTGGCGTTCAAGACGCTGTCGGACATGTTTGGTAGACTTGGCATTACATGACATCAGGAGGCCTCGTCCGCGCGCAACCAACTTTTTTTTTCACCTTTTGGTGCGCATAAGACGACCTGGGATTGGGACAGTGCTAGGGACTGCGGCTCGCCACCTTCGCCACTTGTCCTGCATATCCCCTTCTTTGCCTAATCTATACCCCCTCCCCTCTTCTGCACACCACATCCCCCCGATGTGGCATTTCTGACCAAATTCCCTGTGGCCGCTTGTGTTGTACCATCTGTATCGCTAATGAGCTAGACGATAGAATACCGTCGCGCAAACGCTGTGCGTCTCCTGTCGCCTCATACAAGGCGTAGATCAGACGTTCCGGCTGCTATTCCTAACAGATCATGTAATGTTAACACAGAATACCGTCTCATGCCATGCTTCAGACCGTGATATGACTGAGGTGGAGACAGTCAACGGATATAACGAGATGTGCCGCTCCTGCCAGTAGTTGGTTAGGTCCATGATCCCACGATTCGAATTTATGGACCCCTGTGTACCAGTCCTGCACAATAAACCCACCAAGTGAAATCACACACAAGTGCGAGATCCTTCAACCAGTAGTTGCATTTGGGGGCTTTGGGGAGCAATTTCAAAGTAACTGCGTTCCACCAAGGAGAATGCCGCGGTGCGAAATCTACAACTGACATCCGAAAGCGAGTTACGATGCTACATCAGTCATTTTAGTTACCTTGGAGCATGGAAGACTCTTTTTCACGTTCCATCAGTCGATGTTAGCAACAAGGTGTGAGAGTCAGTGGTGGCCGCCTAAGCGCCTATCCAGCCACCTGATCGCGAACCGTTCTGGCCGGGTGAGTACGCCATGCATTGATCGATTGGGTGAACGTAGTGTGGCTATGGTGTGCCCCCATGATGTGAGTCATCTGACCCAAGAGGCGCGGGATCTAGACCGAACTGAGTCGTTACGTTGCTCCAAGCCAGGTCAATAATCGACCTCCCTGGTTATCCCCTGCTTGGCCTTCACCAAATCCAGTCGGGATATTAGTAAATTTAAGTTGAGGACCAGATAGAATTTCGGTTCTCAGTACCACTTATTCAGTCATGAGGTATGGTCAGGAGCCCAATTGGGCTGCGTGTTAAAACGCTAAAACCGCCAATGTGATGGGGGTTGGGCAGTGGGCACCACAGGGCCGAGCCAATGTTCGATAGGAAGTCGCGGTGGTCACATTGTCGTTATAGAGGATTAACGGGAAGCCAAGACTGAATGACTGATGTCCGAGTCGGCGGAAGTAGGAGACAAGGTCTAGGAATGGTCTAGGAGGTTAGTGGTGCGGAAAGGAACGCTAATCTACACGTAAGCAAAACCAGGAAACTAGACTAGACAACGTCCAGTCCCTAGAGGCTAGGGCGCCCAGAAGATCATTTCCTCGACAAGACTGGTTGCGGCTAGCAGGACAGGGGGTGGGGTGGGAAGGGTGACCGCGGAATGTGGGGATGGTCGATGGAGAACTTTCGAAAAATTTTCAACCTTCCATCGAAGAATACTTGAAGCACGTAGGGGAGGGCACGAAAGCCCCAACCGTAGACTCAAGACCTTAACCGTAATATCAAGGATGTGCCAATCAGAAAGCGAGCACTTATCCTCTTTCTTGTTGTGGGGGTGTCAGCTGACCCAGTCGGCTACAAAGGGACCGCTGTCAACCTGCGCGTTGAGGGGAAGAACGAAACCCATTCCCGGGGTCCTCCTAATGTGTTCACCTGTAGCCTTTGGGTTACAGCTGGTTGGCACAGCATTCCGGGGCTAATAACGATCGCAAACCCTGTACGGGATTGGGCGCACCATAGCACTTGACGATGGTCAGATTGGCTTCCTTGGGTAAGTAAGTGATTGAGATTGGGAGGGACCCACCAGCGCTGACACAACGCCGGAAAAAAGGACCGTGTGGGACCTATTCCGCTCGGGGCAACGATTTCTCCATTCTCCATTTCATCCATCCAATTGGAGTCCTTGGATATCAGCAAGTGAAAAGGGGCAACGATGTCCGGCCGAAGGGGTGTCCCTCAGAAGGAGATCACATTGTCCCGAATAACGGATGGGTAAACGGGAAACCAATTAGTGGGGCGAACTCGGAAGTGAATGGACAGAACATGGCGTGGCCAGGTGGCCCTTCGATTCGGCAGCATGGAGAGTTTGAAGTCAAGGCCTAGAAGAAATGGTAGTATTCGATCGAATCGTCATCTCATCGACGTCGTTTCGTAGAAGTGTCATGACTTGTGCATTTTCTGTTATTACATTGATATCTCATCTTCTCTTGAGCTACGACGCATTCGCTCCTTTGAACCCGAATTGCGTCCCTTTCTTTTGTCAAGGGGCAGATTGTGTTATGTGGTTGTGTACTCAAGTGAGTAACATGCAGCGGGAAATAATTAAGCGCGGCCGCGCCTGGTGTCTGTGTCCGATCACACAAGACGGTGATTGGTCGTTTCGATTAAGCGATATCAATGATCCTCAGCTCCAACAGGCTAACGATACAACTTGTGACAAGGGATGTTTCTCTCCACTCGAACAAACATGCTAGATTGTTCAAAGTCTACGGAAGAAAATGGCATGTATTGTACAAATGGTGGGCTGCCCGGCGGTTGACTCGCCTAAGTCATACATAAACGGTGCTCTGCAAAATGAAGTCTGTGGACACACAAATGCTGGCTGAACGCCAGCTTTTCGTCGCTATGACGAAGCCGAGGGCTTCCATTCATGCCGCGGCAAGCTGTGCCGCACGATGTTCCTGGAGCAGTCGGTCAAGGGCTTCCTTCTGTCCAACCTCGAGAGCGCCGGATTGGATGCCTGAATGGTATATACGCAGTAGCGAGTCGACGTCGTCCATGGACTGCGTACGCACATCGGCAAGCTCCTTGATCTTGGCCGTGGCATCCTTGATCTCTTCGTCGGTAAGTTCGAGCCCAAGCTGCTCGACGCGAGACTTGACGGCGTTCCAACCAGTCAATCGGTGCCCGATGGACACATAGCGCGTGAGGCCAAAGTCCTCTGGCTTGAGAATCTCGTAAGTAGATGGGTTGTTGAGGATTGCTTTGGCATGGATTCCAGCCTTGTGCGTGAATGCGACATAGCCACTGCGGGAGATAGTTAACCACCTGCAGCCCGAGTTAGGCAGGGCCGCACATACGTGATAGGGTTTGAGAAGGGTACGTTGACTTCGACAGCCTCTGCGACAAGGTTTTCGATCTCACGCAGCATTCCGAGATTGTACTTGGACTTGACGTAGTCCGGATCCGCTGCATACAAGCAAGCGACAAGGCCTCCAAGAGGCGTGATGCCGACGCGCTCGCCTATGCCGAGGACCGCTGCAAGGGAAAATCGTTTTCAGTAGGCATTTCTGAGAGCGGCAAACACGACATACACGTATCAATGTGCGTTGCGCCCGCCTCGAGCGCGGTGTATGCGTTGGCGATGGCCATTCCTGTGTCGTTGTGAAGGTGTATCTCGATATCGCAAGCGACAACACCGCGGAGGGTGCGAACGAGCTCGTAAACCTGACGAGGGTTTGCGCAACCGACGGTGTCGGCGATGCCCACGCGGTTGACGCCGATCTTGTCCACGGTCTGATAGATGGAAAGGAGGTCCACGAGATCGGAGCGGAAGGAGTCTTCCGTCGAGAAGCGGACTTCGATACCCTTCGATTTGACAAAGTTGATCACCTCGATCGCGGTCTTGGTAATATAGGTCATGTCCTTGCCATGCGAAAATTCACGCAGGAAGGAGGATGTGCCGATGACGACATCTACGCCATCAACGCCCGTATCTACGGCAATGCGCGCGTCATCCATGTGGCAACGGATGTGGGTGAGGATTTTGGCGTTCAGGCCAAGCTTGCAGATGGCCTCACAGTCTCGTCGCGATTGTTCGGAAGCTGCTGGCGACGTGAGCTCAAGATACTCCACGCCAAACTTGTCGAGAGCTTTGGCGATGGCAATCTTGGTTTCGGTATCAAAGAAGGCATTGGCAAACTGCTCCCCCTCTGTGGGAAGCCATGTCAGCGGTGGGAGAGAGTGTGCCGGGAACGATAAAGGCAGAAACCTCGGAGAGTGCTCTCAATGATTTTAAAGTTAGAAACGTTGTTCAAAAAGTCGGCCGCCCTCGGAGCGTATGGGTTGCGGCGTTGCTGCGTACTAGAATGAGCAGTGCCGTTGGAGCCATGAGAGCCATTGAGGCCGCTCTGCTTGCCCCCCACGGCAACCATATCCTGAACGCCATCTGCAGGAGTATTGACAGTTTGAGGAGGGCACATTTGAGATGGGGATTGCTGTGTGAGTTGTGGTTGAACAATTTGCGTCTTGGAGCTTTTTTAATGACGACCTTGCCATTTTCGTTTTCGAGTCATTTTATCACTTTATGATTTCGGCCCGTTGCTTTCCGGACAGCAACCGCCCATTTCTTCCCTCATCCTCAAGGTCTATCATACAGTACCGTCTCCGATAGAATCCACCGGTACGCTTCAGCTGATGCACATTACCGTCTATGATTAATATTGTCGCATATTTCCATCAGTAGAAGGGCATGTGGGCAGTATCTGGAACGATGTCCTTTCGGCCGAGTAATCATCAATCACGGCCGAAAGTTCGAGTCGCGAGGTCACGGGAATTTCGCCCTCGCCCCGCCACTTAGCCAATTTGGGTGCCACCTCGAATAATAAATAAACACTCTGCCTGATTCGACGCCAATGACGTAAAAAGTAGTTGGGCTGCGCTGGATGTCCACAAAAGCATCGCTGGGGCGAGGAAGCTTGTGGCTTTATGCCGCCGACCCTGCCTACTGTAACTTCAGGTGTTGTCTAAATTCGAGAACTTGAACACGCGGCTTTACTGAATGAAATCGTGCGTCATGGGACATGTTGTGAGTAAGCGGTTCCGATTTCTGGATGGTTGATATTGCGCTTCGTTGTCTTAGAGGCCACGATGGTGATCCTAACCCAGCAAAACTTGATGTGCTTCACGTCACAGCCAGTAGAGTTATCGATGGCCACGAATCCGTCCCGAGTCCGGCCGTGACGTATCCAATCTATTTCTTTCGTGTGCGCCCGGTCTAAGCTCCGTCACGTCGTCATTCGCCTGCTCGCGCTCACTAGCATCTTCGGGGCTGTCAGTAAGACACGAAAAACATGCATGTTTCACGAATTGAGTGCATACCAGAGTGTGCAAGGCGTGCGCCAACATAACAATAGTACGGCATAACTTCCCGACCCTCCGACGACAAGATTTACTGCTGCATTAGTATCAGCTATATGGTAAACAAATTTCCTGACTGCTGGGAGGGCCAAACCAAGGTTTGAGCAAGAGCAACGAGCGAATAGCTCTTCCTGTCCTTAGGACCATGACACCGTTCGATTTGACACTGGGCTCCGGGACGGGAAATGTGCCACACGATCGCACTCCTAGCTTGCCTTTCTTGCCTTTCTCTATGATTATTGGCATACACACATAAAAACATGAGGGTCGAGCTGGTTCCAGGTTTGGTGATGAGACAAACAACCGAGTAATCAATGGTGCAGGGCGAGTATCATAAGTATAAAGCAAGCACAAAAGAAAACCGAAGAGATGAGAATTAGAAACATTGTGCGATGCAGTAGGAATACAAACCGCCGGGTTTTTTTCGTTCCAGCGAGAAGAGGGGTGTCGGCGTAAGATGCATTGATGGCAATGAGGGATGATGAGGGTGCGCACACATGCAGAGTGTAGACATTACGAGATAACCACGAAGAGGAAAGAAGTGTATGGGATCGATCCGGCCGGGGTGTTAGGTCTATACGAACGTGAAGGAAAGTCGGGCGTGGTAAGAAAACCGAGCTATAGCTCTGGCGGGACCACTTGTTGAAAGTAAGGATGCCTCAAAGCCTCGCGAACAGTGATTCTCTGCTTGGGGTCGAACATTAGCAACTTTCGGACAAGGTCCAAGAAGTGCACGTTGATCATATCTGTTTGTGGTATTATTTCCTATGGAATATGCAGTTGTTAACTAAGGCCACGCAGAGGTCACACTGCAAGACAAACCTGAAGACTTCGCGTCGCACGGACATCCTTCCGACTTTGCTTAGTTGTCTTCGGCGATGGCCAGTTAAGTTTGGGTCCATCTTTAAAGAACTCTGGTTTATGGTTCACGGCCTCCCGCGCGACATTCTCGGGCATCTTTCCCATCACCATCTCCATCATGGCTAGATGTTCGAGGTTATCATGCGTCTGGAAGAGCGCCATGCCGGTGTAGAACTCCACCAGAATGCATCCAAGGGAGTACGCGTCACATGGATATGACCAACCAAGACCTATAAGGGTAATGTATCGGCAAAGAAGGTCATTCAGGTTGGTGTGTGGGTGGGTCAACTAACCTAGTATGATTTCAGGAGCACGATAGTGGCGTGTGGCGACGACGGCCGAATGGTATTCATCCTGGAATGTCGCCGATCCGAAATCGATCAGTCGAATATCCGTTGATTCCAGTATACGCTTGGTCCGATGGCCATGGCGCTGTGAGCAACGGTCAGCGTTGGGCTTGACCCTTGGGGCGTGATAAAGATGTTACCCTGCCAGAAGTGGGAATGGTCACAGTCCGCGAATCGTTACGCACTAACAAAATATTTTCGGGTTTGAGATCTGTGTGGATGATATGCAAGTCGTGCAAGACTAAGAAAGGTAGGAGATGTCAGCGGTCGAAGGCATCAATCGACAAAGGGTGAAACGCGTACAAGCTACGCTGCCGAGAAGTTGTTGCGCAAAAGATTGGATATGATCCCGAGGAAATGGAGCAAAATCGTTCTCCTTGAGAAAGTCATAGACACAGATGCCGAGTAGCTCTGACACCAGGCATATGTGATTCCGATAGTCGAACCAATTCAACAGGTGAATGCATTTACTGAAAAAGGAAGATATCAATTGGGGGTCCTGGCAACACGTGACAGGGAAGGAACACGAACTGCCGATTGGTTGGGTCACGTTCCTTGAGCTTTTGCAAGACCCGAACTTCGATACGGCTTGCCTCACGATACTTTTGGATGGCACGGATAATCTTGATAGCAACACGCTTATTAGTCTCAATGTCAACCGCTTCGACAACTTTGCCAAAGGTTCCTTGACCAAGCAAGCGAACCGTACGATCTGATCATCCCAAAAATGAGTTCGTGACGACGACGGAAAATACAAAAAGCCTACAGCGCTTATAGATTATGTCATCTGGGGTGACAATGTAATGACCCTCTTTATCATCGCAGGGGACTTGTTGCTTCGGTGTCTGTCCAAATCCATGAGATCAGAATAGTGTCCTTCCGAGATATGAAATTGGCCCACAGTTGCAGAAGTAGCAGCACTGCCGTTAGTCCATGTCGCGTGCTTGGCTGTGCTAGATGGAACCGGTGCGGGAGGGAACCCCTTCTTGGCCGACGGCGGCGGTTCATCAAGTTCGCGCTTCCTCTTTTTGGGTGCGGGAATAGGCAGTGCAACGGACGAGGAACCGGATGATTCGGCTTGAGCTTCCATGGCGGCACGAGCTCTCGTCCTTATCGGAGCAGAATAGGCCGGAGGTTGATACGACGCAGAATAGCCGTTCGTGCGAGATGAAGTTGCAGGAGAAGCTGTTGGGGGAGGTGGGGTGTCCTCGATAACAATGATTTCTCTGAGTCGGCCGTCTGTGTCGACTTCTTGGACCTCCGAGTATGAGACCGTGTATTGATGGGCACGTTTGCGCTTTCGGGTCGCAACTGGGGGTGTGGGCAGCATCGTGGAGTTCCTGTTGACGACATTCGTGATGGAGGGTCTTTGATATGACGGCATAAGGTGAGCTGGGAGGGTTTGTATGGCGGTCTGCATCGTCGACGAGGACGAAAAGATAACTGTCGGACGGGACAGAGAGCGATGACGAATTGGGGGGCGAGATTGGGCGATGCGGTGAAACAGGCGAGCAATGTGAAAAGCCCTTGGAAAGCACCGAGCAAGCCCACTCTGCCCTATTTGATCATATTTGGTCACGCTGCCACCCCACTTTACGTTGGCTGGCAAAACTCCTCCTCACTCCCCGTCAGCCTGACGAAAAGAGAGGAAGACTCAGGCGGATGACCAGGAAAACCCACACCAAGTTTCCCTTTTCTTTCCACTACTGGTAGTGTACAACACGAACATCTCCAACTCGCTTACAGCGCCATTTTACTCCCGTTTTCCTCCCCTCGAGGTCACGTGCATATGATGTTTGCTTTGCTAATATATCCCCCGCGGAGGTCCCCCAGCCTGGAACGCGTACGAACGTGGGTTGTGAGAAGATGTATGCGTTTTCCAACTCTGCCGGCGCATTGTTGGCTCGGCAACGCTTCATAAGACTCGATGACGCTCACTGGGCTCGGCTATTGGGCACTCTGGAACGGCATACGCCGAGTCACCTGTGCAAAATGGAATTCGAATCAATCGCGCACGACGGGAATGGGTTGCTGCGGCATGATGCAAGAACAGTCTGCGAACTGCGAACACGCTGGTCCATCAGCGCCTTTCCCTTTGTTTTAACACTCAGATCCCAGTCCGAGGCAAGATAACGACCGAGGGGTTGGTTTGCACAGCGGTTTCTCGACAAAACCGTCGTGAGATAACAATGTTGCACGGCCTCACACTGGCTCGCGCCGCAAATGATGTGCGTAACCCCAACAAACATGAGCGTTTTGGCGTGGCCGACGTGGCGCGTCGTCGGGGATTCAGATTTGTGAGGCTCGTTGTGGAGCAGAACGGCGCCCAGGAACATGCATCGGTCTAGACGGTTCACCCTGGACCAGACCAAGCAAGTGCCTCTTTCGATCAACTCAGAGTCGGGTTCGGGTTGAGGACCCCGGCTGATACCGAAATAACGGAGCCAAATAGGCCCAAATAACAAGCTCGACGGCCAACTCGACGACCGAATTATCCGCTCGTGTCCAGCCATCCAACTAACCCGCACAACAACAGCGCCGGTGGTTTTCGCCGTCGCGTAGTGAATGTCGTAGATGCGAGGCCTGCCATTTCCTCAAGATGCCGCGTTCGAACGCGAGACATCATATGAATATGGCACTCCCGCAAGCAACTTTGACGACATTCCCATCGACCCTGCGCTCGCCGACCCACCCATTGATCCTGCCCTGCAAGCTTATCCGGTCAAACTCGACCCAGATCAGGTTCGTATTCGTCTCAAACTACAACACGCGACGCGACTTTAGTCCGTGACAGTGGTGCCTCTACCACTAATTGACCGCGTCGCGTCACGTCCCTTTCATCGAATACTTAACCGAGTGACCTGCTTATTCGCATGCTCATGTGTACCTTACTTTTAGACCGTTATTCCTTTGTCTCTTGCCCCTGATGCTCCTCAACACATTCGCGAATATTCCCAAGGTCCCCAGGGGGATCCCTTTGCACAACCCCCACCACCGGACTACTTTCCTCCCGTCAGTGAGGCCGTTCTCAATACGAAGCCACTGAAAAAGAAAAGGAGAGTACGAAGAGAGCCAAACTGTGGCTTCTGTGGCGGGAACGACAAGAAGAATAAGATTGGCGACCCGGAGGAGATGGTCTCTTGTGATGAGTGTGGTCGTAGCGGTCCGTTTTCGTTGCGACTGTGTATTCCTGAAGTTTAGTTGACATGCTTCAGGCCATCCAACGTGCATGGATCTTGGCTCTGTTGCTGATCTTGTGCGTTCCTACCCATGGAAATGCGTTGAATGCAAGACCTGCGAGATTTGTCAGGAGAAAGGCGACGATGTATGCCCGCGATCCTTTGCGAATATGCTGCTCACTGACATTTTCCATGAAAGGCCCGTATCCTCTTCTGTGATACTTGTGACCGAGGATGGCATATGGACTGTCTGACCCCACCTCTTCAAGATTCCCCTCCCGGAAAATGGCATTGTCCACACTGCACACACAATCCATCTGGCATCTGTGAGGCAGTACCCCAGACACCATTGGAGGAGGAGGACTTCTTGCAAGTTGAACAGCTTCGCGAGTCCTCCGTAGCTTCGACGTCTAGTTCGGAAGTCATCCAGTCGCGACCCCCCAGGAGGGGCAAGCGCAGAGCAGCAACACCGAACCTGTCAGAACGTAACACCGACGTCTCTGAATCTCCTCTCCAGCCTCCGGGGCGCACACGTACCTTGACCCGCAAGGCGACAGTTCATTCTTCGCCTATCAAGCGCCCACAACTGAAGATCACGCCTCCGCGACCACCTGAATCGCCTCCACGGCGAATGGTGGTTCGCCTCAGGTTACCCGCCCTAGGAAAAGGGAAAGAAAGGGAAGAGAGCAGTGATGAAGAACCATCTAAGGGTTTATTTGATGATATTCTGACCCCAGAGGACAGAGACACTTCAAAGACTGCAATAACACAGGCTGACAAGCTTAGGTTCGAGCGAAGTCGACAAGCCGCAGAAGTGAGTGCCTCCTTTAATATTCCCCATTTTTACCTATAACTGTTCCCGCAGCAGAATCCCAATCCACCCCAGTCAAAACCTCCCCTTCCTGGTCCAGACGTCCCGATTGCTGGCCCATCAAGTCGACCCCTACGGTCGACCACTGCAATGTCCGTAGCACAGCCACCCAATCTGGCGCGCTCCGTGTCTCCTACGCCATCGACTCCTGGCCCTTCGCCCGCTACAATGTACCCGATAGGCCTTAGGATACGCACCATCCGTTTCGGGGAATACGACATTCAGACCTGGTATGATGCACCCTTCCCCGAGGAGTATGCGAATATCCCAGATGGGCGCTTGTGGATCTGCGAGTACTGTCTGAAGTATAACAAGAGTCGGTTTGGTGCATCGAGGCACGGTGTGCGTGTCGATCATCAATTGTGGTGGATGCAAACTAACTCCCACGTATAGTTAAAGTGCAAGGCGCGCCATCCACCAGGGGATGAGATTTACAGGGATGGAAATGTATCAGTATTCGAGGTAGATGGGAGGCGGAACAAGGTGCGCCCCTTCATCCTCCTTGGTGCCGTGGGATACCTAACGATCGTCCGGCAGATCTACTGCCAGAACTTATGCTTGCTGTCGAAAATGTTCCTCGACCACAAGTCATTGTTCTATGACGTTGAACCCTTCTTGTTCTACGTGATGACAGAATGCGATGATAGTGGAGCGCGGTTTCTTGGTTACTTTAGCAAAGAGAAGCGCAGCCCGAAGGATTTCAATGTCAGTTGCATCATGACCCTACCTGTGCGACAGCGTCAAGGATGGGGCAACCTTCTTATTGAATTCAGTGAGCGGTTTTTGGGCGCCTCTAGTGTTTGAAGGTCGAGCTGATTTGGTTAGGCTATCTCCTATCAAAGAAGGAGCAGCGGTTAGGATCACCGGAGAAGCCCCTTTCAGGACTAGGAGCACTAGGCTACAAGAACTACTGGACACTATCGATCATGCGTTATCTTCATACCGCTCCTGACAATCCTAATCTTGAAGGTAAGCTGTTCACTGTCTTGGTAGCCGCAAATTGTGACAGCAGGCGTTTGTGCAGACATCAGCAACGCGACTTCCATGACCATCGAAGATGTGTACCATACTCTCTGTACCCATGGTCTCATCGACGTCCTTGCGGTGCCCACCCCTAAACCACTCCCAGGCCAATCTATCAAGTTGATGAAGAACCGCAAAACCATGGTTGCGCGTCGCCACCTCATTCGATCACATACAAATGACGATGACGCGTCGAAGGGACCATTCACCCCTCCTACGAAATACGAGATTCATTGGGATTCAGGCTTCGTGAAGAGTTACTTGGATAAATGGGAGGCAAAGGGATATATGAAGATAAAGCCTGAGAAGCTCAAATGGAGTCCTTTCCTTCTCGCACGAGTGAAGAAGTCAGACGCAGACGCAGGACTTGCGCTTGACGCCGAGGTGATAGGCAGTACACCCGAGAAGGACAACCCTGGACCCGCATCAGCATCTTCTGTTCCCGAAACGCCAGCACCTATCACCCCCATTGACGTGGAGAGCAGCCATGACGAAACCATTGCGGCACGAGTGTCACACTCTCCGGAGAAGCGTAAACATTCATCCGAACAATTGGCCTTGCGGCGTTTACGCAGCCAAAATCGTCCAACGAATGACGGCGTATGCTCGAGAACTTCTCTCACACCATCTAGATATTTACGGGGCCCCGGCGTCAGTGGCAGCCCCCCAAATACAATTCCAACATCTTCACGAGCGTCTAGTACGAGCGTCAGCCCGTCAAAACGGCCACGGGTATCCAAACGTGGGCACCAGTCACCTATTAAGACCGTCGATCCTTCCGTAAAGGAAGATCAGCCACCAGCAACCGTCTATGATGGTGTGGATGAAGACGCTGACGCTGCGCTGGCGGCCCGTCTGGCAGAAGAAGAGAGCCGGCCCAAGCGATTGTTACGTTCCCGCCCTGGCACCGGTTCGTTGTCAACGTTTGAGCTTCCGCTCCTCCCATCTCGACCTGCAATTACGAGACCACCTCCGCGGAAGCGACGGCGCGTTGAGTCGCCTGTTGTTGATGAACCCCCACCAGCACCCGAACCGTTACGTGAGTCTGGGGTCATAAATGGTGCCACGCGTGAAGACGAGGAGGTGCACTCGGAGCCGGATGACGCAGCCACGCCGTTAACTGTCGTGACAAGTCGGCACAGCGCACCGAGCGACGATACCATCGTTGCCGCTGCTGCCACTGTGCCAGGCGTAACAGAGCCCATGAAGGAAGATGCAAATTCACCCGTCGCCATGGTCCCACAGACGATGGATGTCGACGACTTGCCCGTGGCTACGATGGCTGTAGTGGACGTCGATCTAGACGCAGATGCGGATGCTGATGCTGATGCGGACGCGGACGGCGAGACGGATGCAGATGCCGAGGGGGAGGATGACGATGACTTGGATGCTGAGGGAGAGCCAGACGATGGGCTGTAACTTATTCGTTTGTTTGGTCCTTTACTGTTTTTTCTTTCTTTTGGTTTCCTCAATACATGGTGGTTATAATACTCCGATGCTCTCCTGTAACTTGTAGTAGATGTATCACCTCACTCTGTCGCTAGTGTTTGGCGCTTGTGGTAGTATTATCGTGCGCTCTACTACATACGATGCGAATCGTACCTCCTGGTTCTGTAGTACACGGGATGTGTGAGTAAGTCCAGGGGGCGGCGAGCATGATCTCACGCGAAGTTGAATGTGGAAAAAATGTTGCGAAGAGGAGTGTCGCGATCATGGAGGTACGTGTTGGATTATTCGTCATAATGATCAATGGATCGTTGAACGAGCTCCGTACCAACTACCAACACGCATAGTGGTCTAGAGGCTCGCGATCGGACTATTGACCGAGTTCGGATGGTCCCAGACTCCCAGAACTGTCAGTGACGACTTCCTTTCCGAGGAACATTAGTCACTGTCATGCGTCTTTCTCGCTCGCTTCCCATCCTTATTCGCTTGGCGTTCCTGGGCCCATCCTTTGTCACGCACCCCACTTGAGCAACATTTCACATTCTTCAGTCTCACCATCATGAACGTCTTTTCGGGGCTGTTGCCTCTCGCTGGAAGTGCCTTTTCCTTGCAAGCGGGTTCGTCGTTTCTGCTGTTCCTTGTGCCAGTGGTCGTCTGTGGGCCTGACATGACATGAATATCAGTTCTCGCGGCAATATTCGTACCTAGGGCGAACGAAATGTGGTATGACTTGGGGGGATCACTCGGCTTCCTCTCTACCACCTTCGTCTCTTTGTATTATCCAACTTTGAAGGCGAGATATTGGGAAGGCACGAACACACCTTTCCCTTCGTTCTCCAGTTTTGCTCCGAGGCAGCGACTTCTCACCTCCGCTCTGGCCTTATGGGCAATCCGCCTCGGGAGTTTCTTAGTGAAGGTAATCACATCTGTTCCAGTCTGTGCGACTTGGTCCGTATGTGACCGCGTATTTCCTGTGCAGCGCGCCATCAGGGCCGGGGGAGACTCACGTTTCGACAAAGTCAAGCATCAGCCCGGGATTTTTCTTGCATTTTGGATGGTCCAAGGTTTGATTATGCATGCATTTTTTTTCTCCGCGTGTCTCACTCTCTCGTAGCATTATGGGTCCTCCTCGTTGGCCTGCCAGTCTATCTGGTATGTTTGGTCGCTCTTGCGGGTTTCTGGAATGAAGAATGCTTCACTCCAATAGGTGAATGTAGGCCCCCCGCATCTTCACCCTGCCTTAACCTCCCGGGACTATGCTTCATTTGGTTTGTATGCTAGCTCCCTTCTCTTTGAGATCATTGCGGATCGTCAGAAGACTGCATGGCGTCGTGCGAAAGAGAATAAGGAACACGAAGAAAAGTTTATCACGAGTGGGCTTTGGAGCATCAGCCGCCACCCCAAGTACTGTACCACTTTTCGTTTTCGTGCCGAGCTGGGCATGCGCTCTGACAATACGTCCTTAGCTATGTCGGTGAAGTAGGCGTATGGATAGGAATCTGGGCGCTTTCCACTGCTTCGCTTCAGACTATTCACTATCCCAAGGGAACCGTTGCTCTCGCAGCGGTGAGCCCATTGTTCACGTATTTCTTGTTGCGCCGTGTACGCACCTTCTCTATTCGACACCGAATTCACGCACCTGACGTGTTCCTAGGTCTCCGGAGTTCCGCCACTTGAGGTTTGCCATTCCCTTGCTGCTTTTTGGTGTCATTTAACTGATCCGGCTCGCAGCGAGTTGCGGAGAAGAAATGGCGTCAGGACAAGGCATGGCAGGAGTACAAGCGGTTAGTAGCCACAGGTACATCTTCCCGTTGCACGCTAATCCAGATCTTCCAGGAAAACCCCTGTATTTTGGCCCTTTTTGTAAAGTTGAATTGGTGCTGTACAACAGCTCCCAACGACCCCAATAAACTTCAGCCGTTTCTTGAACTTAAGTAAATAGCTAAATGGAATCATAGCCCCAGACACAAGATACCTAATTTGGGTCTATCTATCGATGACAGGCGTTCGGTTTCGGTCGACTGGTGATCGTGTTTCGCTGACAGTCCCTAGCGCATCTTGACTTCATTCATGCCAAAGAGTCGCATACGCTTCCATGCCAACGGCAAGGTTTTAATGGGGAGAATTCGTCCCTTAAACGTACCCGTTGTCATTCCTCAGTGTTGGGTTGTAAGTCCTGTCAGTGTCCATATTCCCAGATTTGTGTACGACTGGTGATGTGATGTGCACGGCACTACTTCATGATCATTCATTACCACACCCACGCAGTGTCACGAAGACCTGGGGGATGCTACTCTCGTCGTTGGAAGCCGTTCCCCAGTTCCGCAGGCTATGGTCACGAGTGTATCCTCCCCGCCCCCCAATGAATCCCTCGAGCATCCAAGGTGGACGTGGACAATTGACTTGGTGGAGACGCTGGAAGTGACTGATCATCAATGATTGGCACTGACAGGTCTACCGTTTTGGCATGGTGAACTGGGCTATGGCCATTGTATGACCATAATACAAAACCACAGCGACCCCCATGACAGCACGTTTTGGTTCAATCATCTCAATAGACCAGAAAACTGATTGGTTGCAATTGGGGAACAGAAAGTCACGTCTCGGTCCGCATCTTCAAGGTAGGACGTATCATGCCCGGATTCTTCTTTATTTATGTTCTATCCTAGGTGAATATTTTCATACAAGATAGTTCGTCCTGTTGCGCGCTGGTGCCATGTTACCGCAGGGCGACAGCGTGAGGTTGGGGTGCTTAACATGCAGTCTCAGGCTGGCAGAATTTTGGCGCCTTTCCGCCTTTCCTGTCCCCGCCCCACTGTCAATTTCAACGTCTGAATGCCCTGACTCCTTAAATGCGGATCACGGATCACTCGGACGATGGCTGGTAACCTCTTTCGCCCGCTGACAACCACGACACAGCAGCACTGGTTATGTGTCTCCATGCTGAGATCGACCCTGCCTGCCACGCTCGCGATCGGTCCATGACCGAGCAGTGACGCTCCGAAGATCATCATTACTCACTAGTACTAGAACTGAAATCGTCGTCATCGCGTCTTGCTCGCTTTCTATACTTATTCGCTTGGCGCCTCGTTCATTATACAGCTGAGCAGCATTTCACGTTCGTCACAGTGTCATCATCATGGATGTCTTTTCGAAGATGTTAATATCGCTGGAAGTGCCTTCTCCTTGCATGCGTGTACGTCGTTTAGATTGTTCCCAATGGTTGTGACCGTCTGTGAGCTTGACATGCCATGAACATCAGTTCTCGCGGCAATCTCTGTACCTCAAGCGGACCGAAAAGTGGTGTGATTGGGGGAATTTCTCGGTTTCCTCTTTCGTTTCCTTGTACCATCCGCTGGCTTTGAAGGGAAGACATCGTGAAGGCACAAACCCCGCTCTCCAGTTTTGCTCCGAGGCAGCTGGCCCTCACCGCCGCTCTGATTGTGTGGGCAGTCTGCCTTGGTAACTTCTTGGTTCAGGTAAACACTACGCCTCCTGCTCGTGCGATCATGTAGTCGGTATGCGACCAACTGTTTCCTGGAAACGTGGCATTAAGGCTGGAGGAGACTCACGTTTCGACCACGTCAAGCATCAGCCTGGGCCATTTTTTACGTTTTGGATGGTCCAAGGTTTGTTTAATTAGTTCTTTCTCTGCGTGTCTCACACTCGTGCAGCATCATGGGTCTTTTTTCATTGGCTGACCAGTCTGCCTGGTACGTTTTGTGTTGCAAAAGCGGCAGTCGGCCCCCAGTAGTTTCAGTAGCATATAGTCATTTACTTTACCACACGGACTCGGATCGGACACTTATTAGGACAGCGCGCGGCGCTAGCACGTACAGTAGACACACATTCGCTTAGTAATCATAATCACTTGTTCAGTCCCACTCTGGCGCGTTCGCTGGCACAAATTACAGTCCTTGCTGTTATCGCTGAAAACGCTGTGTTGCAACATTTTGTTGTCCTTACGGGTTTCTGGAATGAAGAACGTTTCACTCGTACAGGTGAATCTGGGCCCTCCGCACCTTCACCCTGCCTTATGACCTTATCCTTCCGGGACTATGCTTCATTCGGTTTGGTCTGTATGCTAGCTCCCCTCTCTTGGAGATCACCGTGAATCGTCAGAGACTGCATGACATCGTGCAAAAGAGAATACGTGACAGGAGGAAGAGTTTATCAGGCATCTGGACTTAGCACACTTTATCGGTCTTATTCTGATTATAAATAATAATAAAAAGTGGTTCGTATATGGGGTTTTTCCTGAAGCACGGGTGACCAGTGACCGGTGACCGGTGATCTTTCAGTTGGAGCATCAGCCGCCACCCTAAGTACCACTTTTCGTCTTCCATGTCGAGCCATGCGAGTGCGCACATAGTACAACAAGAAATACGTGACTAACGGGCTTACTGCCAACGATTCTCTTGGGATAGCGAACAATTTGAAGCGACGCAGTCGAGAGCGCCCACACTCCTGTCCATATGCCACGAACGTATTGTCAGCGCTCCTTCTGTATTCGACATTGAATTCACTCACCTGAGTTGTCCATAGGAAACGGAGTTCCGCCACTTGAGGGTTGCCGTTGCCGTTCCCCTGCTGCATTTCGTGTTATTTGACCGTGACCGATCATGCCCGTTGCAGCGCTCCGCGGAGAAAAATGGAGCCAAGATGAGGCATGGCAGATGTACAAGCCGCCAGTACCGGTCAGTAGTAGCCACAGGCACATCTCTCTTTGCGCTGCTAATCCGGATCTTCCCTTGTATTTTGGCCCTTTTCGTAGAATTGAATTAGTGCCGTACAGCGACCATACAACGGCTCTCAACGACTGCAATGGAGTCGGGACGTTTCCTAGACCCAAGTAATTAGCCAAATGGAGTTATAACCTGAGGTTCCGTCCCCTCTCCGATTCTCTCATTGGCGTGCCAGCCTTCGGTACCTTTGAAAACTGTAACTGGTTTCAACTTAACGTGTGATGTTCGCGAATGCTTGTTTATCCTCGCTACACACGTCACTCAAATTTGGTTTATCCATCGAGGAAAGGTCGCGGTTGCCTACGGCCTCCACGTCAATAGGTACAATTTCATGGGAGAATCCATCTCTTAAACGTAGCCGTTCCTCCTGTCATTACCACGAGCTAGGTCGTAGGTCCTGCCCACATTCCGGGATTGAAGTACGATTGGTAAGGTGATGCGTAAGACACCATCCGAAGGGCCATGTGGACAATTGACTTGGCGGAGACGCCAGAAATGACTGATCATCAATAACCCACTAGCACACTGACAGGCCCACCATTGAACCATGGTGGCGGTGGACTAGGCCATGTCCACTGCGTTCTAAAATCGGGAATATGGTCGTATTCAATAACCCGAGCGACCCCCGTGACAGCGTGTTTCGGTTCAATCATCTGGATAGACCAGATAACCGGTTGATTGCGGTTGGTGAACAGCCTGAGAGAGTCATGCTAGTCATGTCTCTCGATCCACATCTTCAAGTTAGGACGCCACATGCCCCGGACTCTTCCTGATTCCTGTTCTGGCATGAGGTGGGTATTCTATTATTTTAATACAAGTTTTGATGGGAGCCACGTAAGTCGAGGATCGCATTTCGGTTTCAGCCGACGAACCTGCGACTCGAAGGGAAATCCCGGGCTAATAACTCAGTTAGGATCAAGTAGTCCTGTTGCACAACAATGCTATGTTCCCGCCAGGACGACGACATAAAGAAGAATCAGGACGGATATGGAGCTTGGCATACAGCCTGACAAAACCGTTTCTGCGTTCGTCACCGCACGGTCAGTTCGCAACGCCTGACCGATTCTGACCCATCAAGCGCGGATTACGGATCCGAGTCATTCGGACGATGACCGGTGCCCTCCTGTTGCAATTTGCTCGCTGACCAGTACACACATCGAAGATTTGGAGCTGTGGACTATGTTCCCGCAAATCTCAGCGTGACACCTTCTGTATTGTCTAAGCCCATCGGTCTATCGAATTGAACCGGGAAAAGCACAGCACCCCCTGAGTTCCGAATCCGTGTCTCATGCATAAGTCATGGTCATACGCTCTACACCTGTTCAGGGCAACTTTTCTAGTCGTGCGCACCACCGGAATGACTCGGGAAAGACACCACTGTACTACTGTAGGGTTCTACTGCCGGACAGCTGCAAACCCCAATGATGTAGTACTGTCATGCTTCGCCGCAGCCACGTGTGTTGCACATGCAGTCATGCTCGGATCTAGACTCTGGAGCAGGTCATAATCACACAGATCGTCGTCCAATTGGATCGTGTCAGCCTTGTCGCTGTCACTGTCCCTGCCGCCGCCGCCGCATGTTTTTCTCGGAGCTTGCTGCCAACGAATGCTCCGAGCCCCTCCACCCGCAAGTTAGTTACCAATACTAGTATGCGACACACTATGTACTGACACACCAGCCAGACGAGGTCACAACTTTGAACAGGATCTACCCATCAGTGCAAGTTTGATCTCTGTACAATTGGTGTCTCATGGCTGGTGGTATCAACGTTTGAAACTGGTTGCCGTAGGCGAATGATCTCCTCAACTGCTGTGGTACTCCGAGTCACCACGGACCACCAAAAGGTTACAACATCACCTTCAAGGGCAACAATACCGCGTCATGTTGTCTTGTGATTATGGATATTACAGTATTGGGATATTGTCGGTAAGATGAGGACTCGCACCTCAGCACCACAGTACGGCCCGGGACACCACAACGCGGCCCTACTGTATGCTGCCGTACGATACAGTTGGACAGTAAGTCTCTCATATCCTCGTAGTATTGATTCACCCGATGCCCGTGCACCCGATCGTTGTCGGTGGTAACTTTCTGTTCGTTCCATTACAAGTAATTCATGATGCGTGGGCCGGCGGGTCAGTGCTGAACGTTAAACCGTGGACACGTGGACGTCGTATGGCCCACAGCCGCATTCTTCGGTCCGTTGTCTGTTTCACGCATGAAAATGAACTCAAAGGCCGACCGGTATTCCCAAGAGTTACCGTGTCCAAGGCGTTGTTGAAGAGCTCGGCTACCCCCCACCACATGAAACGCAGACAGGGGAGTCACCACTGGGATAAGTTGTATCCGCCTACTCACCCGCGCAACGTGAATCCAATGTTCTCCCATCTTCACGGATGAAACAGGAAGCTATCGCATCCTCGGCAAAAGTTGCACCTCGGTCATTCATATCCTTGTGTAGCTGAAGCACATCGTGACTACATGCATCGCGCATTG
>Ga0307510_10000655_pt1 | contig 35131 bp, 24 predicted proteins | sample 12_EM_MG_FD_207224 | JGI IMG/M metagenome (GOLD analysis project Ga0307510, IMG submission 207224) | Populus trichocarpa ectomycorrhiza microbial communities from riparian zone in the Pacific Northwest, United States - 12_EM | ecosystem: Host-associated > Plants > Roots > Unclassified | place...
CCTCAGCCCCCAACTGGTAGGGATGGAATTGGTCTATCTGGTTGAACCATACTTTCTGCCCTGTCTTTCGATGCTCGATGACCCCCCTGCTTCTCTCCAGGATGGTGACACCTCCGTCCTCCTTCCAAACTCTCTCGATGCCCAGGTGATCACAATAGCGTTCAAACTGTGCCTTGTCATCGGTTTCGAACGTGTCCTGCCACGACCGGCCGAATCCCGCGCCTCCATGCAGGTTGCGGATATACCGGACACCCCGACTTTCTATCTCCTTCACTATTTCCTTGTCCATCCTCTTCAGGATCTCCCTGCTGTCGGCGATCAGGGTCTCGCCACCCGTTTCGGCCGGAGTCACACAAAAGAAGTACAACTTTCCCGGCCAGTACCTGGCAAAGGACAATTCGTTGTGCATGGTGATCCGCTGGGTTTTGTCATACTCAGTAGAAGTATAAATATTCGCCGAGAGCTTTTTCCGCGGGGAATTGCCATCGATATAACTTATAAATTTTTCAGAGGTGGAATCGAGTATTTTTTTAAAATTCTCTATTCCGCCGATGTGAATGCCGGTAAATTTTACTGCGCCGGTATCGCATAACATTTTGTCGATCTCCTGCTTGTTTTCCTGGAAAAAGAGGATAAATTCGTCCGGGTCCACTTCTCCCAGATCAATTGTGGCTGGAAAATTTTCGCGTAACATAGAATTTATGAATTTACAATCATTATTGTCCGGATAAATCCGGTTTAAAACGGCTGTAACCCTTTGTTGATAGGGATTACAGCGTAAATACAGTGGTTTCAAAAAGAGGGGGAGGTCCCCCAGGTTTATTACGGTGTAAAGGCGAAGGAGGCATTGTCAGTCTTTCTCCAGGCCTTATAGGTGTTTTTGATAAAGTCCAATGATCCTACGTAGCTGGTTAGGTGTAACCGGATAACGGAAATCATGTTGGCAAAGGATTTTTTGGTAGCGGCTTTTTTTCGGATAACGACCATCAACAGCTGAGCTATGAGTACGCAATAGACCTGCATCTTGATGGCGTTGGGGCTTTCTTCCCAGAAATAGCGCAATGGAAAATTCTGCTTGATCTGTTTGAACAACAACTCGATCATCCAGCGGTTCTTATAGATGATAGCTACTTGTGCTGCCGGTAAGATAAAATTGTTGGTGACATAGATGTAGTCTTTTGAATCATCAGTTTTGAACGTGATCCGCCTAAGTTTCAGTCGTTCCGTTACGATTCCCTTTGCCTTGACGGCCACCGTGATGTATTGCTCTTTGAGAACGCCGTTGGCCTGTCGCACTTGAATTGTGCATACAGCTACCGCTACTCCTCGTAACGTATCAGTTCCGTGGTAAATGTGAGTTTATCAGGGAGGGAGAAGAGAATCCCTGAAATAGGGTGCTTTTTTATGCACCGACTAGTAATTCAAGGTAGTGAATAAATTTTGAAAATTGTGGAAGAATTGTATAAAGTTCTTCTCATCTTGGATTTTGCAATTCACTGTAATGGCTTTCTATCTCTACTCCACCGAATTCTTGGAACCCCTGTCGGAGGACGACTTCCGTCGTCTGATCGGTCAGCTACCCAACGCATTGCAGCCAAAGTTCCTCCTCTATTGCCGCTGTGAAGATGCCCATGCCAACCTCCTCGGGAAGTAGTTGCTCCGTCTGGCCTTGCACGACATCGGCTCTTCCGCCGCGTTGGACGAGCTGTACTACAACTCCAGGGACAAATCCTATTTTCTCCACGGCCCACATTTCAATATCTCCCATTCGGCCAACCGGGTGGTCTGCCTTTTGAGCACAACCAGTCGCGTCGGCATCGACATCGAAGCCGTCCATTCCATCACTTTCGAAGATTTCCAAATCCAGTTCACGCAAAAGGACTGGACCTTTATCCACAGCGCCCCTGACCCCTTCACGTCCTTCTACCATTTGTGGACAGCCAAAGAAAGCCCTCATAAAGGCCGATGGCTGCGGACTAGAGATCCCGCTGCTCCAACCCGATGTCAGCGAGCCCCACTCCATCCTCCTCGATGGCGCCACCTACACCTTCCGACCACTCTCCCTTCTACCAGGCATAAGATTGCTCCTGAAGATCACCCTCACAAACTTGCTCCGTGCCTGCCGCCAACCCGGGCAGCCGGCGTCCCACCCGGTCCGGGAAGCCCATCGGCCTACTCCGCCCAACCCGATCCGGGTAATTCATCCTCCTAAGTCCAGCGGGACCTAGTTGCGAAAACGGTTGTTTCATTTGATCCGTTCCTGGCCGATTTCCGAGATTTTGTGGACCGCAATCTCGACTATACGAAAACAGGGTTGGTCAAAGCGCTCTATTATGCCGCCCGTGAACTCAGCTATGCGACGCTGACCGACGTCCAAACCGATTACTCGAGGCAGCCGATGACTGGCCTCCTTGCGTCGTATGGCGAGTTGGATACCCAGTTGAAATGTGCCAAAGAAGCCCAGGGCCAGGGGCATTGTGTGCAGGGCTTTATCCATCTGCATCCCCTCAGTAAAAGAACTTACGGACGCTAAAGGCCTGTCGTTGCTAAAGGCAAAAAAGCGGATCAGTGTTTCGATCCCTATCACTGCTGTGAAATTGATCTTCGTAAAACTGGAGAAGTCGAACCTGAAGAATTCTGCCTTGTCCTAATTGGGCTGATTGATAAGGGTGGACGCATCAGCAGCCTGGCTTACTTTGCAGTTCAGGAACTTCGGCGAGCCATCGTTCCTGAAGTTGTGAAGTGTTCACGTTGTCAAGTTAGAATTGACTACTGCCAGTTCACATTTCAGGGTGGAATTGGACATGTACAGGTCTTCAATTTCCGTATGGTTTATTTCAATGCCTTTCGTGCCCACACTGGTCGGCAGGTATATTTTGCCATATTTATTCCTTGCGGCGACTATGGCATCGCCAGGAAAGACATCGGCGAAGATGCGATCAAGGACTTGCAACAGCACAACTGGACGGGGAATATCCAGGAGTTGCGTAATGTGGTCGATCGGTTGATCATCCTGTCGGGGAAGATGATCACGCAGAGTGATATTGAGAATTACGTTCTGCCGAAAAAGTAAGTTGGTCAAAGCCCGATTATTAGCCTGATTGCGTCAACTGATCGCCATCGTCACATTATTTACTGCAGCCGTTTTGCGGTCGTCGTTTCGCCAACCTGAAGAGTCAATCGAGTGCATGAATTTCATAGTTGTGCACAAATACGAATTAGCCGTACAGAAATCACCGATAATCATGAAGGTCGCCTGTGGATACAGGTAATTAAGAAACGCCTAACCATCCATTTTTTTTTGCTTTTAAAGTTTTTTTGTAAATTGAATATATAAATGCGGGGAAGCTCCTGATTTAATCCCCATCAAAAACCGTCGAATATTCGTACCTGATAACCGTCCACAAGTGTTAATTCTCACTTATTATGTAGCAATCAGGATCAGTATTGCGCTTTACTGATGCATGAACCTCTACTCGAATCTGTTAACAGTTTGATAATAAATCTTCACAACGAAGCCTTATGCCTATCCCACCTCTCACGCTTGCTATTGTAGATGATCATGCCTTATTCAGAAAAATATTAAAGAATTATCTGGTCGGGCAGCATGACCTGCGTGTTGCAGTGCAGGCTTCCGACATGATCGATCTGATGGAGCAGCTTAAGGTATCTGCTGTCGATCTATTGCTTATGGACCTGTTCATGCCAGGGTTGCATGGCAGTGAAGCGGTGAAAGTCATCCGAAGTGAATACCCGGAACTGAAGATCCTTATCCTTTCGATGAGTGACGATGTGAATCTCATTAGTGACCTGCTGGACTCGGGCATCCATGGATATATTCCCAAATCCAATGATCCGGAAGAGCTTATCATGGCGATTCGAACAGTATGCGAGAACAGAATATTCCGAAACGGACCGTTTACTGAAGCCTTGTACTGGAAAGTGCAAAATGAAAGACAGACTTATAATCCCGAGTCGTCATTTACCCTGAGTGATCGTGAAAAAAAGATCATTATGTTGATCTGGGAGGAAAAGAGCAACAAGGAGATTGCAGATCAGTTATTTTTGGGAGTTAGGTCCGTAGAGAAGATCAGGCAGGATCTGAAAGAAAAGATCGGGGTCAAGTCAACGGTGGGGTTGCTGAAATATGCTATAACAAATAAGATCGTTGACATGGGCCCAACACCCCTGCCTTTTACTTTTGGTAAAAACCGAAATAAGAATTAGCAGGACTACTAAATGCCATCTCGTTTTTTTTGGATTAATTTGTTCAAGATAATCATCAGACATCCATTCCTGAAAAACTCTCTTCCGGGAAATCCGACGAGGATATAATACGTCCGGACACCAAACCCATTCCGCCAACTATTGAGAATTTGCTCTGCTGTCATTCAAGGATGTTACTCGCCTTAGCGATAGCTTTTTCCGAAAATCACGAAACCTCATCTCATGACGACGATCTTCCGACCGGGGTGGTATCTTATTTACACGAAACCCCGGCACGAACGAAAGCTGTGTAATAGATTATCTGACACCAATATGCGCACATTCCTTCCTGCCAGAAAAGTCCTTAGAACCTGGCACGACAGGAAAAAATTCGTAGATGAACCTATTTTTCCATCCTATGTTTTCATCTATTTGAACGACATGCAGAGTTATTATGCCGGCATCGATACGGAGGGGGCGTTGTATTATGTGAGAACGGGAAAAGAGATTGCGCGTGTCAGTGATACGATCGTCGATAACATCCGCCTTATGACCGATCAGGGGCATGAACTGGAAGTATCCGATTCCTGTTTCCATCCGGGGCGGCAACTGGTGATAAGCAAGGGAGCATTGGCAGGCCTTGTCTGTGAAGTGGTCGAGTGTGATAAGAAGCAAAAATTACTGGTACGGGTCGACCTGTTGAAACGCAACCTTCTTTTGACGCTGCCTGCTGAATATCTAAGGGTAGTATAAATCGGCTCTTCCAGTTGTTGCCCGGCGCAGGACTCTATCTCTCGCCGAAAATGATCTTTCCTTATTATAGGTATTACCCGAATTGTGTGAGCTAGCCTGTATGAGATCGAACAAGACCCTGATCTTTATTTTGTTTTGTTGCATGATGCACCATATATCCTTTTCTCAGGATATAACGGACACCGTGTTATTGAAAACTATTGACGAGGATGTGTCAAGGTTAATGAACAAAGGGGATATTCCGGGGTGCAGTATTGCAATAATCAAAGACGGGCTTCAGGTTATCAGATGTTATGGGTATGGCAATTCAGCGGAGAAGCAACCTATTTCGTCCGGCACTTTATTCGAGCTTGGTTCCTGTAGCAAAGCATTTACGGCGTTGGCAGTCTTAAAACTGGCGGCTACCGGCTCGATCGATCTACAAGGGTACGTCTCCGACTATCTCCCCTGGTTTCAGGTAAGGTATAAAGACAGTGCAGTGAAGATTACCCTACTTCAATTGCTGCATCATACAAGCGGCATACCTTGGCAAACTATTGGTGGCATACCGAAGAGCAGCGACAAAGATGCGCTTGACCAAACGATAAGAAGGCTATCCGAAACAAGCCTGCATAATCTGCCCGGGAAAAAATTTGAATATGCTACTGTAAACTATGATATCCTGGCGCTTGTCATCGAAAAGGTGGCGGACCAGCAGTTTGAGACGTATATGCAGCACCATATATTTGACAGCCTTGGGCTTCATAATACGACAATAGGAGTGCCTATATTCGGCGGTAAAATGGCTACAGGATATAAGATCGGCTTTTTGCAACCAAGGCCTTACAAGGCCCCTGTTTATAGAGGGAATTATGCTGCCGGATATATTATCTCCAATGCCGAGGACATAGCCATGTGGTTGAAGTTTCAATTGGGGCTTGACGGCTCGAAGTTATATGATCTGGCAAAAACAACACAACAACGGGATGAAACCGTTCCGCTGCATGGAATGCAATCCTATGCAATGGGATGGGAGGTCTCATTGAGCGGAAACGGTGAAATTTCCCATGGGGGCTTAAATCCGAACTTTACGTCGTTTATTGCCCTCAGGCCTGCCGGGAAAACGGGGGTTGCCGTTTTGGCCAATTCCAATAGCAATTTTACCGCTGCAATTGGAAGCAGAATAATGAAACGGATAACAGGCGAGCCACTTAAGAGGGAACCTGACCCGGGCGACGGAGGTGACAAAGTTTTCTCTTTTCTCTCATTGGTGGCGGCTCTTTATCTTTTGGCTGTTCTGACGATACTGGCTAAACTAATTGGGTCTATTGTGAAGCGAAGCCGGGTATACGATGGTTTCTCCTGGAAAAAAGCCGGAAGAATCTCAGCGACAGTTTTGCCCAGCGTTCCTGTTCTATTCGGTATCTATATATTACCCCATGCTTTTGCCGGTTTTACATGGAGTGCTACAATGGTTTGGACTTCCGTGAGTTTTGTCATCCTGGCTGGGTTAATTATAGCTTCCATTTGTGTAAGCTACCTGGTTTATTTTATAGCCGTGTTTTTTCCCGGGAAGGATATTTATAAGAATAGTGTTCCTGGAGTATTGTTATTCAGCATCTTGTCTGGCTTGGCCAATATGGCGGTTATCGTATTGGTGACCTCATCGCTTGAGATGGGGATCCGGCTTCGATACCTTGTCTTTTACTACATGCTGGCAATGTGTATATATCTGTTTGGCCGGCGCTATGTCCAGATAGAGCTCATAAAACTTACCGGGGGGCTGATCTATGATATGAGGATCAAACTGGTGAACAAGGTATTTTCAACTTCTTATGAAAGGTTTGAGAAAATAGAGCGCGGGCGTATTTATTCCTCCCTGAATGATGATGTCAACACCATTGGGGATTCTGCGAACATTGGGGTCGTGCTGATAACCAGCATTTTTACAACTGCCGGTGCATTTATATATCTTGCTTCTATCGCTTTTTGGGCAACCCTTTTGGCTATGGGATTAATCGTGACCGTTGCCACCCTTTACTATTTTGCCAGTAGGAGTACGAACAAATACTTTGAAGAGGCGAGGAGTACACAGAACATATTTATAGATCTCGTCAATGGAATGATAGACGGGTACAAGGAAATAAGCCTGCATTGGAATAAGAAGCTTGCTTATAGGGATGACGTCGCGTGGACAGCTAATGACTATCGAAAGAAAATAACAACTGCCAATACGCGGTTTACAAATGCTTTTCTGGCCGGAGAATCGATGCTGTTGGTGTTACTCGCATTTGTCGCGTTCGTCATTCCCAAAATGTTCCCGGGCATCCCGCTGAGCGCGACCATGAATTTCGTAATCATTCTGTTATACCTTATCGGGCCGGTGAATGAAATACTAAATGCCGTGCCTTTTATCCTGAGACTCAGGGTAAGTTGGAAACGGATCAAACAATTTCTGGAGGACATTCCTGCCAATCTCAACCTGGAAAGAAGGCCGCCGTCGGTTGGAGTGGAGATAAAGAGCATTGAGGTCAGGCAGGTGAAGTTTGAATATAAAAGCAGCGAAGCTACCCGGGGGTTTGTAGTCGGCCCTATCGACCTGGAGTTGAAACCGGGAGAGATCGTGTTCATTGTCGGAGGCAATGGAAGCGGGAAGACCACGCTGGCAAAGCTTCTTGTCGGGTTATATGAGGCAGAAGAAGGCAGTATTCTTATCAATGGGAAGGTGGTTTCCGGTGTTCAGCTCAGTGAATGCTTTTCAGCGGTCTTTAGTCCAGCCTTTCTTTTTAAAAAACTATACAATATCGATACGAGTCGAAGAACCTCGGAAATAGACGGCTATTTAGAATTATTGGACCTGAAGGAAAAGGTTCAGATCGTGGAAAACCAGTATAGCACAATAGATCTGTCCGGCGGACAAAGAAAGAGGCTCGCTCTGCTTCAATGCTACCTCGAAGATTCTCCGGTTTATTTATTCGACGAGTTCGCGGCTGACCAGGACCCTGTCTATAGGGAATTCTTCTACAGGACCTTATTGCCGGAAATGAAAGGTCTTGGCAAGATAGTGATCGCCATTACACATGATGATCACTATTTTGACGTCGCCGATAGGGTCGTTAAAATGACACAGGGAATGTTGCAGCAATATGAAAATCTGGCCCAACAAATTATATAGTAAATGGAAAGTCAAGTAATCGCAGAAAGAATGGTCGTCAGTCATCAGGACTACAACCTCGCAAAGGACGATAATTTACATCAGCTGCCCATAACTCCTGCTGTGTTTGGCATTTTCGCCATTCTGGACGAAGAACCCGTTAACTGTAGGTATGTTGCGGAGTCTGAAAATCTGCATGAGAGTGTTAAAGACCTCTTTGAAAATAAGTCGGGGGAAGGCCTGCAAAAATTCATGCAAGGCCCCTGGATAAAAATGATCCTATTCCGAATTATGCCCGGTTCTACGAGGGATGAAAGGAAAGCCGCGATGAAAATATGGGTAGATCGGTACAACCCGAAAATTGATAATGACGGAGAATATCCGGGGTATTATGGAAATCTATAAACATCAATAAATCAATGGGAATGGCACAGATTGGTTATGTTCCTGAAATAATTGCCGTAAAGAACGATCTGCAGCGGTTAAAAGTAAATGATCTGATAAAGGAATGGGAGCTTCCTTATGAAGAAATATTAACGAGGCTAAGTGCGGCCATATTTTTTTTAACACCAACGGATGAGACAAAATTGGAAAAGATATGGGCAGAACTGGAAAAGAATCAACTGCTGAAGTACAGGGAAAATACAGAAAAAAAATTGTCTCGTTTACAATGGAGGGTTGAATTCAATGGGAGCATTAACCTTGCTGTATGAACAAAATAAATCTTTTTTGTTTTCCCTATGCGGGCGGATCGGTTTCGGTTTTCAATAGGTGGAGACTGTATTTACCTCCTTCGATAGAGTTAAAACCTGTAGAGCTTGCCGGAAGAGGGAGGCGAATGCGTGAACCTTTGTTGAAAAACGACTTCCAGTTGGTGGATGCGGAAATGCGGGCTTCGGGGATCAGCCCGCTGGATGGAACCATCACCGTGTTACTGGGCAAAGAGGACGATCTGACTGCCGATCAGTGTGACGGGTGGAAGCGTCATACAAAAGAGCTTTGCACTATGTATCATTTCGAAGGCGGTCACCTTTTCCTGCATGATGAAGCAGAACGGATCGTAAAGATCATAAGTAATACCCTTATCAACACATACCGGGAGGCAGTTTAGAAGCTGGCAAAAAGCTAATGGTTATGGAGGAATTAACGCTTGCGGAAGTATTGCTTGAACGAAAGCAAACAGAAAACATCGGAATTACTTTTATAGAAGGTAGTGATCAGGAATACTTTCTTTCGTACGGCCAACTGTGGCGTTCGGCGGTGAAGGTTTTGGCTGCGCTTCAATCCAGGGGAATAGAAGCCGGAGATGAATTGGTCATACAGATCAGTAAGCTTCCAGAAATGCTCTGCTTCTGGCCAATCCGCATCTACCCTGGGGAGACCTGTTCACGTGGCTCGAAGCACATTTACAGGCGCCTGGATTTAATGCTTATGGGTCGGCGATCGTGGGGCTTCCCGTGCTGAATATTGCCTTCAACCGGCATTTGGGTTGGACGCATACCGTCAGTACCATCGATGCCTGCGACCGGTATGCATTGGTTGTAAATGGAGAGAGTTATTCGCTGGATGCCGGGGAGCTTCCTTTTGAGAAGCGATCCGTAGCCGTGAGGGTCAGGCAGCCGGATGAAGCGTTAAAAGTTCGCTTTGAGGATGATGCAACTGCCAATGTTCAACGTCATTTACGCAGATGACAAAGGAAATATCTTTTATTTATTCGCCGGGAATATTCCCGTCCGGGCAGAAGGGAATTGGCAGTTTTGGCATGGGATGGTGAACGGAAGCGATTCGAAATATATCTGGCATAAGACGCTTCCTTATACGGCTCTGCCGAAGTTGTTGAACCCGGCGACAGGTTTTATCCAAAATGCGAACGATCCACCCTGGACCTGCACCTATCGACCTGTGTTGCAGCCTGAGCGGTTTCCAGGGTACCTTTCGCCGCAAGGAATGGCTTTACGTCCGCAGCGGGCCGTAAATATGATCAAAAATGATTCGCTGGTCACGCCGTCCGGATTGGCGGCTTATAAATTGAACACGGGCATGGAGGCGGCAGATCGGTTTTTACCAGATCTGTTAGCGGCGGTCAACCGCTTTCCCGATACGATGGCGATAAAGGCGGTGGCGGTACTGCGCAGTTGGGATCGGGCAACTAATTTAGACAGCCGGGGGGCGGTGTTGTTTACCCGATGGTTTGACAAAATCACTCCGGAGATGTTTTTGCGACAATGGACACCGAATCATGTTGGTGACGTATATCGGTTCAGGCTTGGCGTCTTTGATCTGCCGGCCAATGGCGGAACGATGCTTCGCAACCCGGAAGCAAGCATAGGGGAGACCAGTTGCCACTCATGGAGCGAAAAGTATTGCGGCAGGCATGGTTGTCGAGGGAGAAAATTGAAAAAAATGCAGAAGAGATCGACCGATTCTGATCAATATTCACTAATTAAATTAAACTCTATAGTATGGTTTTTCAGCAGGCATTAATCAAAAGTCTCCGGGAACATGGAGAAAGAACAGCCATCGAAACTGACGAAGAACGGATCACCTATGCGGAACTGCAGCGGCGTGCCGATTTAATTACTCGCTTTCTGGTGCATGAGGGAATAGGAAAAGAAACCCTCATCGGGATCCTGATGAATGACAGGGTCGATATGATCTGCAGCATTATAGGGATTGCGAATGCCAGATGTGTGTTTGTGCCGATCGATGGCTCTTTGCCCCACCTTCGGATCGTTTCAATGATAAATAACCTCAATTTGTCACATGTTATTTCTTCTGGCGATTCGCTTCCGATGTCATCCTCAAAGCAATATTCCCTGAAAGATATATTCGCCAATGATTCCAGTGCCTTTCCAGCTGCCGAGTACCCGGAATACGATGAAAGCGACGCGCTTTATATCTATTTTACCTCCGGATCTACAGGAATTCCGAAGGGAATTGTCGGAAGAAACCGCAGTCTGCTTCAATTTATCCAGTGGGAAACAAGTACTTTTCATTTCAATACCAGCACCCGGGTCAGTCAATTAATAAGTCCTTATTTTGATGCTTTTTTACGGGATATTTTTGCACCTCTGCTGTCAGGAGGTGCTGTCTGCATTCCCCCTCAGGACGATGATCTTTATTCGCCTTCCAGGATCATATCATGGATCGATGAAACCCGTATCAGCCTGATCCATTGTGTGCCAAGTGTCTTTGGCTTCATAAACAATGATCTACTGAGTCCCGATCGTTTTGCCGCATTGCAATATGTACTGCTTTCGGGAGAAAGGATAATTCCTGTGGAGCTTAAAAGCTGGTACTCGATCTTTGGGGACAGGATACAACTTGTCAACCTGTATGGCCCGACTGAAACGACAATGGTTCGTTGTTCTTACATGATCCGGCCTGCCGACGTCCGCAGTAAAAGGATACCTGTTGGTGCGCCTGTTTCGGACACGGAGATCATAATATTCGACAAAGACCTCAGGCCTTGTCCCTCTCTTGTTTCCGGAGAAGTCTGTATCGTTACAAACTACGCTTCAAAGGGGTATCTCAATGATCCCGAGCTGACGCATGAAAAGTTCTTGAGAGTGAATAGCGGAGCAGACAGCGAAACGATCACCTTCAAAACAGGTGATATCGGCAGGGTGCTGGCAAATGGGCAAATCGATCTGCTCGGGAGGGAAGACAGACAGATCAAGATGCAGGGAGTCAGGATCGAACCCGGCGAGATCGAGTCGGTTTTCATCGAGTCTGGATATCTGGATAACGTCGCTGTACTACCTCACAGTGAAAATGGAAGTGAATCGCTTGTAGCTTTTGTTGTCATGAAAGAGGAGATACCGCCGAATATGGATGTCGAATCTGCCCTTGCGAATTATGTTGGACAGCGATTGCCTCGATACATGATCCCGGGACAGATAAAAGGGGTGAAAAAATTCCCTTTATTGAGCAACGGAAAGATCGATCACAGGCAATTGCTGGGAGAGTTGGAAGCTAAATCGATCGTTGCGCCGGAGAACGACGTCGAAGCAAAGATGCTTGACATTTGGAAGCAAGTTATTGCAGATGAATTTATATCAACGGAGGATAGCTTCACCAGGGTAGGGGGCAATTCCCTGGCCATTTTGAGACTGATTGCCCTGATACATAAGGAATTCAACATCAGGTTATCCTTGCAGGATGTTTTCGAAAATATGACCATCAGGAAGCAAGCCCAACTTATATCGACCCAACTGATAAAGAACAAAGCGTTAGTATGAAACCCTGGATCCTTACATCGGTGCGCGGTGAAAGATCAGAAATAGTACGAAAACTCTGCTTGTAATTCAAGTAAAATATTTGTTATGGTAGTGCGCAGGAATAGCCGGAATGAGAAAACGGCTATGAAGCATGTAGTCCTTTTACATGATAGCGAAAGCGTTCTTCCTTTATTTATTATTCCCGGAACCGGGGGGAAAACCAACTATTTCAACCAACTTGCCAAACTTCTGTCTGGCAACTACAAGGTCTTCGGGGTCAACTTCAAGGGAACAGAACTCAGAGAGAAACCGCTGAATAGCGTAGAAGAGATCGCGTCACAGCTGATCTTATGGATCCGGCAGATCCAGCCTGTCGGACCATATCGGTTCATTTCACATTGTTTTGGCTCCAAGATTGCGTTTGAGATGGCTACCAGATTGGAAAAGCGAGGCGAGATCACGGAATTCATTGCGATCATGGACGGGGTAGCAGGACGGGACCGAACCAATCGGGGACCGGGGTTTTTTTCGGAAGCAATGAGGCTGATCGCAGGTTATTTCGAAAGTTTCGACATACTCAAACCTCCATATCCCGACTGGGTAAGGCTCCTCGAGCAGGAGCTGACATATCTTTCCATAGAAGAGATAGTGCCACACATTTCAGCGGTCCTTCAAAAAAAAATACCATCGAAAAAAGGTGTGATCAGATATGTGACACGCCTGCTCAGCATAAACATCCATCACTTACAGATCGCTTATACTGCGTCAGGGAAAACAAACAGCGATATTTATCTCTTCAAACCGGATCTGGAAGGATTCGACGAACTGGGATACGATGAAACACTTGGATGGAAGAACCATGCGGAGAAAATAACGATTGTGCATACGCCCAGCTGTCACAATACCATGATGCTTGGAGAGAGCGCCAGGATAATATCCCACCATCTTGCCATAAGGCAGATCAAATGATGTTTTTGCAATTGTTGACCTCGGTGACGACCGATCCGGGATACCGCCCAAGATCTTAAGAAAATTGTTAACAAATATTAATCCATCCAATGCAAAGGAAAAGTTTTGCCGAACATTTTTTGTCTCGTTTGGACATATCCCCGGCAAATTGGAAGGATCTGACAGGCCCTATCCCGGTGAAAGAAGGTATTTTGCGATCTGCTTCTTTCGACGTCAATGAAATGATCCGACATGGCAGGTCTATTTCGGAAAAGCATGCCCCTATCCCCGGGCAGGGTATTGCAGATCTCTTGAAGGATCTCGCCGGGCATGAAAGAACAATTTTGGAGGCCAATATTCTTTTCGCCGATGAAGACCGAATTGACGATTCCACGCAGCAGTGCGATGAATGGCGGTCTAACCTCGACCTGGTGCGGGATCAGATATTGAAAACAAGGAATTTGCTGCTACTGGTCGACAAAAGGTTGTCCAGGCTGACGAATGGATCCGGCGCCTGTTACCCTCGCCTATACGATATCGCGACCGAACTCGTTTCACACACCAATTCAAGGATAGAACCCGATATACTCAGGGAATTCATTCATTCCTATCAGAAAAAACTAGGCCTTGGCATCTGCGAATTGAAGGCGGTGCGTGCTTTGTTCAAACTCTGCATCATCGACAATCTCAGGCGGATAGCACTCTCCAATGTTTATTCGCTTGTCGAATACCATTTCGCTGAGTACTGGCATGAGCGTTTGGCGACGGCAATCGTACTGGGCGGGAACGACCTGCATGCGGCGTGGGAGGAAATCGATCAACTCCTTCCTGTCTGCAGTGTTACCTTTCTGTCTGAACTGGCAAGCCGGAACGGGGATCACGAGGAACCGGAAAATGCCATACTGTCTAAAGTGGCAAAGACCCTTTCAATTCGGGGCATGACAATCAAAGATGCTCACCAGGCGGAGAAGAGACGGCGGTTCGAGGATATCGGTTCGATGTGGAATTGCATCAATAGCCTGCGGGTGCTGGATACGATCGACTGGCCCGAGTTCGTCGACGATATGAGTGTCACGGAGAAAATATTACGAAAGGATATCAGCGATGTGTATGGAAGAATGGATTACCATACAAGGGATAATTATCGTTCGGAAGTGGCGAGGATAGCCCGACAGACCGGGCTAACGGAATTCGATGTAGCGGATAGGGTGGTCAGGCACTCCAAACAGACTTTGTCCAGTACTTCAACAGATGCGACAACGGCCCATATCGGATACTTTCTGATAGGCGCCGGCAGGAAAATATTCAGCAGATCGCTGGGAGTTCGTTACAGTCCGAAAGATAGGGTGGCGAACCTCGTCCAAAGATTTCCCTTATTCTTTTATTTGGGAAGTGTCATTGCTGTTACGGGGATGATAGCATTCGGGCTGTTGACCACGGCCTTTCATGACGGCGCCCGGGGTTGGGTGCTGTGGATAATGGCTATTATGATCCTGTTGAGTTCAAGCCAGGTGGCTTTATGCCTGATCGATCGGGTCGCGGCCTTTTTGAAAAGGCCTGCGATGCTGGCCAGATATGATTTTTCCAAAGGGATACCCGGGGAATTCACTACACTTGTTATAGTCCCGGCCCAGTTGACCTCGCCGGAAGCCATTACCGAATTAGTACATGACCTCGAGATCCGGTTCCTGAGCAACAGGGATAAGAATCTTCATTTTGGATTATTGACGGATTTCAAGGATTCGCCGGAAAGTATGTCTCCCAACGATGAACTGCTATTACAGTTCGTAAAAAAAGAGATGGAAGAATTGAATGCCCGGCACCCCGTGGGCCCGAACGGGTCTTTTTTTCTTTTCCACAGGCCAAGGAAATGGAATGCGCGCGACAATATCTGGATGGGATTTGAGCGGAAGCGAGGAAAGATCATGGAGTTGAATGGACTGTTGCGGGGGCGGGGAGCGGACAATTTCAGCCTCATTATCGGCGACCAGCGTCTTTTCCCACGGATAAAGTATGTGATCTCGCTCGACTCGGATACGCAGCTGCCAAAAGAGACTGCATGGAAATTAGTGGCCACCCTGGCCCATCCGACGAACAAAGCTGTCTATTGTCCCAAGAAAAAACGAGTTATAGCAGGATACGGTATGTTGCAGCCAAAGATGGCGTCAGACCTCAGAGGAGCTGACGGGTCATGGTATCAAAAATGGGCGTCGGCAGGCCCGGATGTGGATCCTTACATGCGTGCCTCCCAGGATATTTATCAGGATCTTTTTGGGGAGGGGTCTTTTTCGGGAAAGGGGATCTACGAAGTTGATGTGTTTAACAAGGTATTGCAAAATCGGTTTCCCGAGAACAGAATTCTGAGCCATGATCTGCTCGAGGGATGTTACATTCGATCGGGTCTGTTGAACGATGTGAAGCTGTATGAACGGTTTCCGGATTACCTCACAGATGTTTCCCGTCGTCATCGCTGGATCAGAGGAGACTGGCAAATTGCGGAATGGGTACTGCCCTTTGTTCCGGGATTTGCAAAAAAAAGGGAGAAAAATCCGCTCTCAACGTTATCCCGATGGAAGATATTCGACAATCTTCGCCGTAGTCTGGTTCCCGTTTCTCTTATTTGTATGCTCTTCATAGGTAATTTCCTATTGAAAAGTCCTGATTTTTGGACCTTGTATGTCATATTTGCGGCGCTTTTTCCGGCGCTGGCCCTTTTTCTGTCAATACTGTTAAAGAACCCGGAAGGACTATTGGTGCCGAGGCGATGGCGAAACGCCGCCAAAGAAGCGTCAAACCGCTTGTGGCTAAACGTATACGACCTGATCTGCCTCCCTTACGAAGCCCTCTATGCAGCCAATGCGGTTGTCATTGCCGGATGGCGTGTCTATATCACCGGAAAGCAACTTCTGCTGTGGATACCCGCCCGGAATGCGCGGGGCACCCGAAAGATAGGGCTTGCGGATATGTTCTACAAAATGTGGACTGCGCCGATGATCGGCCTTCTTTTTACAGGATGCCTGTTTCTCTACCAAAAAGGAGCGCTTGTCTGGACAACTCCACTGTCGATGATTTGGATATTTTCCCCAGTGATGGTCTGGCTGATGTATCGAAAGCGGCCCGTTCAAGGCGAGGCAATATCTGATGCGGATAAGCTAATTCTTCGCAGACTGGCCAGGAAGACCTGGGCCTATTTCGAGGACCATGTCAACGAGCATACGCATTGGCTGCCCCCGGATCATATTCAGGAGTATCCTGTCAGAAAGACGGCAAGTTACACCTCGCCCACCAATCTGGGGCTTACTTTGCTTTCCAATCTTTCAGCCTATGACCTTGGTTATATTACGGGACCGCGCTTTATCGAACGGACTGAGAATACTTTGGATGCGATGGACCGGTTAGAACGATTCCGGGGACACTTCTATAATTGGTATAACGTCCGGACAATGGGACCTGTTCATCCCAGATACGTCTCCTCTGTCGACAGCGGCAACCTCATCGGCCATGTCATAACCCTCCAGCAAGGTCTATTGGAATTCTTCGACAGACCGGTGGTTGGAAAGATGCTGTTTGAAGGATTGGTGGATATCACTTTGGTGATCGAAAGCGAATCAGCCATTCTGCCTTTCCTCGCCGGGATCCGCTCCAAATTGCAGGAGTTGGCCCGATCGGAAGCGGATAGCCTGGGACAAATGAAGCTTTTGGTCGACGAAGTCAGCTCGCTGACTCAGTGTGATCGGGTTGATCTGCCGGTTGGAGCCAAGCGATGGCTGGAGAAGCTTTATAGACAAGTAAAAGATATAAAGGACGATCTCTCGTCTGTGATGCCATGGTTATGGGCTACCGATGTTCCGTCCGGCGTAGCCCAACTTATATCCGGCCAGCGGTTGACCCCCGGCCTGAATCACCTCGACCGGCTGTTGAGATCGGTACTGGCTGAACTCGAATGTTTGCAGGCTGGTATACCGGCCGGGGAACAGTGGAGTTTCAGGGAATTCAAGTGGAAGACTGAAGCTGCATTGGCGGAGGTTGAGAGGAGAAAGAATTGCCTTTTAAAAATGATCGCTCAGTGCGAGAAGTTGACCCATTACGAACTCGATTTCCTCATCAACAAACCGGAGCATCTGCTATCGATCGGATATAATGTCGAAACGGGCGGTATTGAGACCAATAATTATGATAGCCTGGCATCGGAATCCAGGCTGGCGACCTATGTCGCCGTTTGCAAGAATAAACTCCCGGTCAGGAGTTGGTTCGACCTAGGCCGTAGTCTCGTGCATAAGAATGGGGAGGTTATTTTATTGTCGGCAAATGGTACGATGTTCGAATATCTTATGGCCCCGTTGGTCATGCCCGAACTGCCCGATACCCTGCTGTACAGGACCGGCAAAACAGCTTTAAAGATGCAGATCGCCCATGGAATGAGACTCGGTATCCCGTGGGGGGTTTCGGAATCGGGTTACGCAAAGATAGACCAGAACATGAACTACCAATACAAGGTGTTCGGTGTGCCGGAGTTGTGCCTGAAGCACGACCACTCGGAGACCGGAACGGTAGTCGCTCCATATGCTACGCTGCTTGCGTTGATGGTCGATCCTACTGAAGCTTGTAGAAACATAAAGCGCCTGATTTCGATGGGGCTTGAAGGCCAATACGGAATGTTTGAAGCCGTAGAGCTGTCGCGTGCCGATCCGTCAAACATAAGTTTCGACAATATTATAAGATCATTTATGGTGCACCACCTGGGCATGGGACTTCTAGCCGTGAACAACGTCCTTATGGATAAGATCATGCAACGACGCTTTTCGGCAGATCCGGATGTCAAGACCGGCTTATTGCTTCTGCAGGAGAACATTCCAATGGATTCTGTTGTATATCCGTATGTTTCCCTTACCTCACATGCCGGAGCGAAGAGCATTGATGATGCAGGAAAAAAAAGCCAGGCACCCGACAAAGAGCGGAAAGGACGAATGGGGGCCGCGCTGGAAGCAGAGCTGCTTTCGAATGGAAGATACAATGTCCTGGTTGACGGGAATGGAAACGGCTACAGCCAGTGGGAAGATATCCTGATAACACAATGGAGATCAGACGATGATCTCATGAATGGCATCTTTTGCATGCTTGCCGATCCAACCGGTATTGTTGAACGGAAAAGAAATTTCAGGGCGGCTTTCTTCCCCGGCTTTGCACAGTTCTGGTGCGATACTGGTGCTATCTCCGTACACGCCAGACAGGTAGTCTCTGCCGAGGATGATATTGAAGCAAGGGAGATCTCCCTGTATAATGCGGGCATGAGTCCGAAAACCGTTGAAATTTCAGGTTATTACGGGAGTGACGGACTTCAGGAAGACATCCTGGATCACGAGGTGCTGAACGACCAGTGCGCCATCATTTATAAAAAGAGGTCCGGCCTAAATAAGGAACACCGCCCGTGGATGTTCCAACAGATGACGATAGAAGGAAAAGAGCCGATCTCCGGGACCTTTGAGTCTTGTGAGTCCGCCGGCCATGACCGGTCTCATAGCCATGTTGTAAGATTCAGGGCTATTATAGACCCGGGAAGCTCGGTTCTTGTGAAGATAAATTTTGGGGTTGGACAGGACAAGGAATCTTGCAAGACCCTTTTAAAAAACTGCCAGCACCCGAATATCTTTGAAAGAATTCTGGAAGCCGCGAACAGGCGAACGAGGGCTATCCTGGATATGATCAAAATTTCAGATGCGGATCTGGACATCGGGAGGCAGATTGCCGGTCGGCTGATGCCGACAGTATTATTTTCCAAAGCCACGCCTACGATTTTGGTTAGGGTAGTGAACGCGGAGAGCCTACCTGCCCTGTTGAAAACAATCAGATTGCATACTTACTGGCGCCTGAATGGCCTGGTTGTCAAACTCGTGATTTGGAATGAGGACAACACGTGTTACAAATATTTTTCAGAAAAGCTGATTTCCATGCTTCTTAGCCGGGGCGGCGGTACCGAAGTGCTGAACTACCAATCGGGTGGCATTTTCTTAAGGAGTCCGGATGAGATCCCCAGTGAACCGCACATTTTCCTACAATCTGTTTCCTGTGTCATTACGATCGGGAATGAGGACTCACTGGAAAATGCAATCGTTGCCAATCCGGTTGCCGAAGGAATGGCAGTAAATTATTAAAGAACACGCACTATGATTTCCGCGGGAAGGGAAAACCCGGTTGTGGCAACCATTGCATTTTTAAAGCATATGAATGTGCGTGTTACAACAACGGCTGCAATTGAAGAATTGCATCGGCATCCCGACTACCCCAGTATAGCAAGTATAAGCGACGCCCTTAATCACTGGCGTCTACCCAATATTTGTATAAAGGCGGATTGCGATCGGTTGAGCACGCTGCCGGTTCCATTTATGACGCACTTGCTGAGAAAAGGCGGTTTGTTCGCAGTAGTTACCCATGTTCATGAGGACAAGATAACCTACGTTGACCCGGAGAGGACGAACGATCTTATTACGGAACTGATAACGGAGTTTGTTAAAGATTGGAGCGGGATCGTTCTTATCGCAGAGAAATATGATCATTCCGGTGAGGAAAATTATGCCTTACTCCGGAGACGGGAAAGACTCCGGCAAAATAGAATATCACTTGCTCTGTTCGGATGCCTAGCGCTGATCAATTGTATTGTATGGTTCAAGCCCGGTCCGTACTTCGTTTCACCGGTGTTGTTACTTGTATTTTTGTTGCTACAATATACCGGTCTTTTTGTAAGCGCTTTACTATTTTGGCATGAACCAGGCAATACCGGATCTGTTTTGGGGCAGATTTGCTCGGCCCGTAGAAATTACAATTGCAGTGCAGTACTTCATTCAAAGGCGGCTAAAATATGGGGGGTAAGCTGGAGTGAATTAGGATTTTGCTATTTCGCAGGAGGCTTTTTATTTGCTTTGCTGGCTCCTGTCACTGCCAGTTCTGTGTCTGTCGCAGCCTGGTTAAATGTTTTAGCGGCGCCCTGTGTTTTTTTTCGGTGTATTATCAATGGCGAGTACTTAAACAATGGTGCCCTTTGTGTTTAACGGTACAATTTTGCGTAGCGGCCGAGTGGTTGCTTTTTTATTTTGTATATTGGCGCCCATACGGCATATATCTTCGATTCGATCCAGCAGATACCTTTCTTTTCATCACATCGTTTTGTTTACCAATTATCATTCTCATCATCGTAAAACCGATCCTGTCAAAAGCTCACCATTCCGGCGAGTTGAGATTGGAACTTGACAAACTAAAGCGCAAAAGCCTGGTTTTTGAGAGTTTATTGCGGGAACAGAGGCAGATAGCTAACGATCCCGGAGAGTTAGGTATTGTTCTTGGTAACCCCGAAGCCTCAATTACGGTAATTAAGGTTTGTAACGCATTCTGCATACCGAGTTCAAAGGCACATGCGGAAATAGGTGCGTTGATAGACCAGGTGCCCGATGTCAAGGTCCAGATAATTTTCACAACCATGCAGGATGTCTTGCAGGCGCAACCGGTTAAACATTTGCTGGCAATTGCTGAAAAAGGCGATATGCAGTTTACCTTGCGGGCATTGCATGACTGGTATAGCTCCCCCGTTAAGAATTACACTTCCTTTGCTGTCAAATATCCTGTTAATACAGAGATATTACCGGCGGACCGTAAGATCGAGGTAATGGACGATTGGTGCAGACAGGAAGGGATTGCATTTACGCCAACCTATTTCTTAGACGGGTACCAGTTGCCTGCCATCTATACTTTAGCAGATCTCAGACAGTTTCTTTCTGCCGGTTATGCACGCCGAAATTAAAACACACGCTATGAAATTGATAAAACTATCCCTGGATGAAATGGAAAAAAAATTGACTCGGAAGGAAATGAAAAAAATTATGGCCGGCATTGCGGATTGCCAGTTGTATGGCCAGCATTGCGATACCGGTCAGGCTATCAATTGCTGTACAGGGCTAAGTTGTATTGACTTTAAATGTACCATAAAACCCTCCGATCAACGTGAAAAATAGTGCTTTACCTGATCTATCGAATGACCGACGCGGGTATTCTTCCATTAGCATGCTGTATCCTTTTTTTGGAAGATTGCCCTGGTATTTCCCCTATTTCATTCATACCTGCAAGTACAATCCGACCATAGATTTCGTGATATTTACCGACAACGATCCTCCCGCCCAACTGCCTGTCAACGTCATTTTTGTCTATCAAACATTATCTGAATTTAAGAAGCTGGCCTCTGAAAAACTCAAATTGGATGTTCAGGTAGAGCCTCAGCCGTACAAATTCTGCGATTTACGGCCGGCGTTTGGCATCATATTCGAGGACTATATAAGCGATTACGATTTCTGGGGTCATGGGGATACAGACGTGATCTTTGGAGATATCAGGAATTTCCTGACGGAAGAGGTGCTGGGCAACTACGATCTGATTTGTTTACGATCGGATTACATGTCAAGCTGGTTTACCATATACAGGAATAGTACTAAGTTGAATGCCCTTTTCAAAAACAGCAAAGACTATCAAAAGGTCTTTTTAACCGAAAAGTATTACAATTTCGACGAAACGAATTTTACTTTTTTCGAATTTGCGCACCGCATTCCTTACCAGTTGGTCGAAAGTGAAATAGAAAGCATGACAAAGGTCGTCAAACGGCTTCACGAAGAAGGATATATCCGGGCTTATTTCGATATGCATGCAATCGAAGGCAAGCCAGGAAAGACAAAATGGGTCAATGGGAAATTGATATATAAGGACAAATATGAGGTGATGTTGTATCACCTGTTGGAATTAAAGCATGTGTACAAACCTGCCATTTCGTCTCTGAGAAACCCGGATACTTTTCATATAAGTCCCACACGCATGTATTTCCCTAAATCGGGACAGCAATGAACTAATGAAAATCGATCCCCTTCGCTCTCATTTTTTCAAGAAGGCTGTTGAATACAATTTCATTTTCCCTGTCGTTTTGGGGTTTGGCAGATTCCCAGAAGTCTAAAAAGAAAGGCAATGAGTACTGCAGATCGGAATGGCGGGTTAAAAGCTCCTCGAATACTTGCAATTCGTTTTCTGTGGCTTCATTGGATAGTTTTCGGGCCAAAAGCCGCCAAATGTGATTCGTTTCGATCATCGTATAAGGTTTAATGGAATACGTTTGAAAAGAGCCTTCGAAACCGGTGTCGTAATGTAAACATCAGTAAATACGGTTGCCAAACGTTCTTTATGAATAAAATATACCTGTTCTGTTTTCCGTATGCGGGAGGATCGGCTTCAGTATTCAATAAGTGGAAGCCCTATTTACATCCCTCGGTAGAGCTGAAGCCTGTGGAGTTAGCCGGAAGAGGGAAGCGGATGTCAGAACCTTTTTATGGAAGTGTCCCTGAAATGATTGACGATGTATTCCTGAGGATACGGAACGATATTGTAAATGCGCCATATGCCTTATTCGGTCACAGCATGGGGGCGATGATCGCCTATGAGCTGGTGCATACCATCAAAGAACATCGTCTTCCGCCGCCGCTGCATGTGTTCTTCTCGGGAAGGGCGGCTCCGCAGACCAGGATATATGAAAAGAATTATCTCCTCATGACGAATGAGGAGTTTAAAAAAGAGATAATGGGGTTGGGCGGGACGCCTCCTGAATTCTTCGAGCATCCCGAATTGATGGAATTGTTCCTTCCGTTATTAAAAAACGATTTCCATCTGGCTGAGACGGAAATACGAGGCTCCGAGATCGTGCCGCTGGATGGCGCCATCACGGTGTTGCTGGGAAAGGAAGACGACCTTACTGCCGAGCACTGTGTCGGATGGAAGCACCACACCGGACGGCTTTGCACGATGTACCATTTTGCCGGCGGTCACTTTTTCCTGCATGGTGAAATGGAACAGATCGTCAAGATCATCAACAATACCCTTACAAACGCTCATCGGAGTGCGGGTGTACAATTTTCAACAAGCTTATGACTATGGAAGGTTTAACGCTAAGGGATGTGTTGCTTGAAAGAAAGCGGTCGGAAACGACCGGGATCGGTTTTATAGAAGGGCATGACCAGGAAACCTTTCTTTCATACAGCGAATTGTACTGTTCGGCGCTGAAGGTATTGGGAGCGCTGCAATTTCGGGGAATAGCGGCCGGCAATGAATTGATCATACAAATTCAGGACAACCAGGCATTTGTCATTATCTATTGGGCCTGTATATTGGGTGGGATTATTCCTGTTCCCCTATCGGTAGGGCAGAATGACAACCATCGGGGAAAAATATTTACTATCTGGGGGATATTGAAAAACCCTTACCTGATAACTGCGGAGGATAATTTTAGCCGTCTCGAAGCCTTTGCCCAAGCGAAGCTATGGCAAAACACATTTTCCGGAATAGCCGATAAGTTCATAAATGAACGGGAAATATGGCTTTCCGCATCCGAAGGCAGGATATATTCTACAAAGCCAGATGATATTGCATTTATTCAGTTCTCATCCGGCTCTACCGGAAGCCCCAAGGGGGTAGTTCTTACGCATAAGAATATAATCACCAATATAGGGGCAATTGCACAGGCTGCGGGCTATACGAAAAGCGACAGTACTATAAGCTGGATGCCTCTGACGCATGATATGGGGTTGATCGGTTTTCATCTCAGCCCTTTATTCAGCGGGATCAATCAATTCCTGATATCGACGGCCGCTTTCATCCGGCGCCCCGCTCTTTGGCTGGATAAGGTAAGTGAGCATTCCGTAAGCATTCTATCTTCGCCCAACTTTGGATATAAGTATCTTCTAAGGCATTTAGAGCCGGATAGCGGCAAAAGCTGGGACCTGTCCTGTGTAAGGATACTTTATAACGGAGCGGAGCCCATATATGAGCAATTGTGCAATGAATTCCTGACCCGGATGGCCGCCTATGGGCTACCGCGCAAATCGATGTGCCCTGTATACGGATTGGCGGAGGCGAGCCTGGCCGTGAGTATCTCCGGCCTCGATGATGAAGTGATGTCCATAAGGGTCGTCAGAGAAAAGTTGAATGTCGGCGACAAGGTATTGGTAAGTGAAGAGGGAAAAAGCGGTATTTCGGTGGTAAATGTCGGGATGGTTGTTGCTGACTGCCTGGTCAGGATCGTGAATAATGCCGGCAGGCCGGTTCAGGCGGGAGTAATCGGGCATATTCAAATAAAGGGAAGCAATGTTACTTCCGGATATTATAACAACCGAACAAAGACCCGGGAGCTTTTTGCAAAGGGAGGCTGGTTAAGGACGGGAGATCTGGGATTTCTAAAAGAGGGATGCCTGTACATTACCGGCCGTGCCAAAGACGTTTTCTTTGTCAATGGGCAGAACTTTTACCCCCATGATCTTGAACAACTGTCCCTGGAGATAGAGGGTATCGAGTTAAATAAGATTGCGATCGCCGGAAGATCCGGCGACGATCTGGAGGCGGACGAAGTCATTGCATTTGTTTATCACCGGGGAAAGCTGGCCGATTTTGTTCCACTTATGTTGTCCTTAAAGGAGCATATTAATAGCAGGGCGGGCATCGTGATCAACCGGATCTTACCGGTGAATGACATTCCACGAACTACCAGTGGTAAGCTGCAGCGGTTTAAATTGCTCGAGCAGCTTAAGAATGGCGATTTTTCAGAGGTGGAGGCGCAACTGCGCAGGTTGGCGCAGGAAGCAGAGCAGCTGGCGGTGCGTTGCGGGCCAGCAGGGGCAAATGAACAGGTGTTGTTGAAGGTATGGCAGCGGATATTGGGTATCGAAGACATCGGAATGGATCAACGTTTTTTTGAGATAGGGGGCAATTCCCTGAAGGCCGCCGAGGTTGTCATGATGCTTGCCAGGGAATTTCAGGCAGAGCTGCCATTGGAACGCATATTTGAAAGGCAGACTATAAGGGAGCTTGCGCCTGAGATCAGGTTCGTCGAAAATGGCGGGTACATGCCCATTCCTGCCGGCCCTACCCACGAATATTATCCCTTATCACGGGCGCAGAAAAGGCTCTTTTATTTCGGAGCGCTTAATCCGTCGTCTACGGCATATAATGTACCGGTTGCGATGCGGATCAAAGGGAATATCGATATTTCCAGACTGGAAGCCGGTATGAACGAGTTGATATGCCGCCATGATACGTTGAGGATGTCTTTTTTGACAAAGGATGGGGCGGTATTCCGGATAGCCGACGATATAAAACTTGGCCTGGAATGCATGGGATGTGAAGAAGAAGGACTGAACACGTTGTTGGAGAACATGGTTTGGCCGTTTGACCTGTCGACGGCGCCGCTTTTCAGGGTTAAGCTGATAGAGATAAAGGAAAAGGAAGGAGAATATGTATTGTTTTTCGATTTTCATCATCTTATTGCGGATGGTATCTCTGTTCACCATTTTATCCGGGAGCTTTTTGAGGTTTATTCGGGAATGAAATTGCCGGTCTCGCCTGTTGAATATAAGGATGTCGTTTATTGGGAGCAAAGCAGAGATATAAGCCGGCAACGGTCCTACTGGATCAGCCGGCTACAGGGAGAGTTGCCGGTTTTGGAGCTACCCATGGACTTTCCCCGGCCTGCCATCACGAGTACCGAAGGGGCGAAACGGCAGTTTGTGCTACCCGAGGTTACCACGGCAAGGCTGAGGGAGGTGGCTACCGCCAATAAGAGTACGCTTCATGTCCTGCTGTTCAGCTTGTTCAACCTTTTGCTTTCCAAGCTAACGGGGCAGAAAGATATCATAGTGGGTATTCCGGTGGCCGGACGAACTCACCCCGACCTGGCGAAAATGATCGGCATGTTCGTAAACAACCTGGCCATAAGGAGCAGCATCAATGGGGATGAGACGTTTGCGCAATTGCTGGCGGTGCAAAGGAATACTATTTCGTCGGCGCTCGGGCACCAGGAGTATCCATTCGAGCAATTGGTTCGGGAGATCGGAGTAGCGCCTGACAGCAGTAGAAACCCGTTGTTTGACGCTATGTTCATCTATCAGAGCATGGGTTTGCCGGATATCGGCAACGCGGGGCTTACTGCTTCGCCCTGCTTTTTTGATCCGGGAATTTCCAAGTTCGATATTTCAATGGAAGTATTTGAACAGCAGGAGACGATACTGTGGAATATTGAATATTCCACCAGGCTGTTCAAAAAAGAGAACATAGAACGGTTTGCCGGGTATTTTGAAAATCTCATCGGTTATGTGATAAGCAATAATGGGGAAAAGATTGCCAATTGGTCGTTGATGGGTGAAAGAGAACGTTTCCGGCTTATAACATCGGTCAATACGACGGAAAAGAGCTACCCTGGGAAGGAGACGATCCATGGGTTGTTCAGGGAACAGGTATTTCGCGGACCTTCCCAGATTGCCATCGAGTACAGAGGAAAGGAAATGTCTTACCGCGAGCTGTACGACAAGGCCGCGTCGCTAGCGGTTATGTTGAGGGCACAGGGGTTGGTTCCGAATACCATTGTCGCTATTGCACTGCACCGGTCGCCGCAGCTGATCGTCAGTATCCTGGCTGTTTTGATGGCCGGCGGGTGCTATTTGCCTATCGAGCCCGGACTGCCGGATGAGCGCATACGGCTGCTGGTCGGGCAAAGTCAGTGCAAGTTTATGATCAGTGAGGATAAATACATGGGCCGGCTGCGGTTTTGGGAGGTTGGCGAGGTGGGAGTCCTCAATATGGACGAGATCGATTGGTCGATTCCGCGGCCGGGCTTGGTGGAAGAACTGGTTGGTCCCGATGATCCGGCGTATGTGATCTATACCTCCGGCACAACGGGGCAGCCCAAGGGTGTGCTGATAAGGCAACGGTCACTGGTGAATTATATTCAATGGGCGGCAGCCACGTATATCAAAGGAGAGGCGGCGGCATTTCCGGTGTACACCTCGATCGCCTTTGATCTTACGGTGACTTCAATTTTTACGCCCCTGATAACAGGCAACAAGTGCGTTGTTTATGATGAAGAGGGAGATGTTTCGATAGTCGAGGTAATCAATGAAAATAAATGTGATATTGTCAAGTTGACGCCCTCTCACCTTAAAATAGTAGCGGCGTGCAGGATACCCATTAGAAGCAGGGTCAGGCGTTTTATTGTCGGGGGGGAGCAGTTGGAAACCGCGCTGGCCAAAAGGATATTTGATCTGTATTCGGGCCAGGTAGAGATATATAATGAATACGGCCCCACGGAGGCCACGGTGGGTTGCATGATCTATGCCTTTTCCCCTGGCGACAGAGAGAGAAATGTACCAATCGGCCTGCCGATAGCCAACACACAGGTGTATGTCCTGGACGAGTATCTGACGCCGGCGGCTACAGGTGTCAGAGGAGAGCTATATGTAGGAGGCGATGGTTTGGCAATGGGGTATCTGTATATGGAGGATCTGACGCGGGAGAAATTTATTCCGGATCCTTTCCGGGAAGGGGGAAGGCTGTACAGGACGGGTGATATAGCCAGGTGGCTCCCTGATGGTGTGATGGAGTACATGGGAAGGATGGACGAACAGGTGAAGATCAATGGCTACCGGATAGAGCTCTCCGAGGTGGAGCATTGTCTGAACGGTCATTCGGGGATAGCCGAGGCGCTGGTTATGGTGAGGGAGCAGGTGAAGGGACGTAAATCCCTTTGCGCCTATGTGGTCATTCGGGATGGGTTTGGCGGCGGCGATCCCGGAACGGAGCTGCGCAACTATATGGCGGGTAAATTGCCGCACTATATGATCCCCGAATCTTTTGTTGCAATAGAGGAGATCCCTTTGACAAAGAATGGTAAAATAGATGCCTCCGCATTGCCCAGCCCCCTGCCGGCCAATGAAAAAGAGACAGTGTACCCCCGCACCGAAAAAGAGGCGATTATTTCAGCCGTATGGGAGCAGGTGTTGGAAAAGCCGGCCGTTTCCGTGACCGAGAGCTTTTTTGCGATGGGCGGGGATTCCATAAAGGCCGTTCAGATAGCATCGCGTCTGGCCGAGAAAGGCTTAGCGGTGAACGCGAAGGACGTCCTTGTTTATCATACAGTGGAACAGCTTGCGATAAATGCCGATATGGCGCATCCTTTAATGGAACCTGAGGCGGGACCCGTCAGAGGTGTGAGGGGGTTGCTACCTATTGAAAGATGGTTTTTCTCCCGGCGATTCGTCAACCCGAACTACTTTAACCAGTCTGTGTTGTTCAAGCTCCGGAAAGAGGTAGACAAAGGCATGCTCGAGAAGGCGTTTGAGGCGCTTATCGCTCATCATGACGGGTTGCGGCTCAATTACGATCCGGCAAAAAATGTCATGTTCTATAATGCCAGCCACCTTGGATGTCCATTCGTCATAAAGTATTACGAGACCGGCGCGAACGGCGAACAGGATGAACTGACGGACATTTGCCGAAGTTTAAAAGGCACGTTCCGTATCGAAAGCAGCTTATTGCTGAAAGCCGCTATAATAAGAGACGTCCAAGCGGGATTGATGTTGTTTGTAACGGCGCATCACCTGGTGGTGGACGGGGTATCCTGGAGGATATTAATGGAAGACCTATATAAATTGTATGCTGGTCTGGAGAGAGGCATCGACATGCCGCTTCCCCGGAAAACTACGTCATCGGCCATCTGGGGGAAGAAATGGGAGGAATATGCATTTCGGAATAACAGTGATGAGAACTGGTTTCGATGGAACGAATTACAGAGCCTGCGATTTTCCATACCGCTTGAGTCCGAAACCGATGATTGGGATGTCCGTCATCGTCGGGAGGTGTCGCGGCAACTGAGCCGGAATGAAACGACGACTTTGCTGGAACAGGCGTATAAGGCCTATAAAAGCGATGTCAGATTACTGTTGAGTACTGCGTTTGCGTTAGCTTTAAAAGGCTGGACCCAACAATCAGTCCTGGTGATCGAATATGAGGGACATGGCCGGCATACGGATCTGGCCGATATATCACGGACGGCGGGATGGTTTACAGAAATGTATCCGGTTCGATTGGAACCTGGCGATGGGAATATAGGGAGTCAACTGCGAGTCTTAAAGGATCAGCTCAGGAATGAGTCGGATCGGGGACTTGGATACGGGATATATAAATATTCAGGGCTGGTGCAGGAGAGGGATGCGGACACTATGACGGAAGTTAGATTCAACTACCTGGGCCAGTTCTCTACTGAGCTAAACAATGACCTGCTGAGATACAGTCTACATCCTACGGGTGAAGATACCGATCCCGATAATAAGATGACGGCCAGACTCGAATTAATTGCCATGATCGTCGACCACCAACTGAGAGTACAGCTTTATTACAATTATAAGGCGCATGCCAAACAAACGATAACCCGATTGATCGATGATCTTTTCTACAATATGTACCTGATTATCAATCATATAATGGATGACAAGGACAGCCTGCTGACACCTTCCGACTTCGATGCCGCGAATCTGGATGATGAAGAATTGAATGTCCTGTTCAAATAAGATGTCCGAAAACGAACAGCCGGTGTTCGGAAATGAACAGTTTTTCTGCCTGGGAATCAGCCATTTGCTGATACAATGAATGCAAGACTTATGGCATTCTTATTGTGGTACCAGCGAAATATTCAATGTAAAGCCATATGTTTCGACACCACCTTATCATCATCTTTCGGACTTTCAGGCGCAATAAAAGTAACTTTCTTATCAACCTTTTGGGCCTATCCCTTGGATTAGCGTGCTCCCTGCTGATCTATCTCTGGGTATACGACGAGTTGAGTGTCGACAAATTCCACGCAAATAATGACCGGCTGTTGCAGGTGATGAAAAACACGAAACAGTCGACCGGTATCGTATCGGATGAATATTGCCCGGCTTTGCTGGCTGAAGATCTGGCGAAAATTTTTCCGGATGTAAAGTATGCGGCGAGCACTTCGGGTACTGCCCAGGATGTGATCGTGACTGCAGACAGGAAGCATTTTCAGCCTGTCTATGAATTTGCCAGTAAGGATTATTTCAATGTTTTTTCCTACAAGCTTATCGCCGGAGACAAGAACCAGGTTTTGGCGAATAAGGATGCAGCGCTCCTTTCCGAAACGCAGGCGAAGAAGATGTTCGGCTCGGTTGCAAATAGTATAGGTAAGCCCATCAGATGGGATTATCTTTCACTGGGAAGGAGTTGCGTTGTAACGGGTGTTTTTCAGGATGTACCCGCCAATAGCTCGGAACAATTTGATTGCATATTCTCTTTTGAGACCTATAAAGAATTGTATTCTAATGCCTCATGGGCTAACACCGGTACCCTAACCTTTGTTGTTCTAAACAGCGGGGTTAATTCAAACCAGTTTAGCAACAGTATTGCCGGAGAAGTCAAAAAGCATGTCCCGGAATCCAACATAACTTTATTCACCAGGCCTTATTCGTCGAAATATTTATATGACAAATATGAGAATGGAGTGGTGGCAGGAGGAAGGATCGAGTATGTAAGATCGTTTTCTATCATCGCCATTTTTATTTTGATCATTGCCTGCATCAATTTTATGAATCTCTCAACTGCAAGGGCCGCTACGAGGTTGAAAGAAGTGGGTATAAAAAAGGTAGTCGGCGCCCGGAGAAGGGATATGGTATTTCAATATCTGTCGGAAGCCGTACTGATGACATGTTTTGCCTTTGTTGTCGCTGTCGTTATAGTGATCGTATTGTTGCCTCAATTCAACGTTTTAACAGGAAAGCATCTGTTATTGAAATTCGATACGAACCTGATCCTGTCTGTTATCGGCATATTGGTATTCACGGGTTTGGCTGCCGGTAGCTATCCTGCCTTTTACCTCTCCGGGTTCCGGCCGGTAGCAATTCTGAAAAATAAGCTGAAGTCTTCCGTTGGAGAGCGTTTCGTCAGGCAGGGATTAGTAGTATTTCAATTTATGTTATCGATCATTCTGATCGTGGCTGTATTGGTTTGCAACAGGCAAATCGCCTATATTCAGACAGGCAACCTCGGGTATAGCAGGGAGAATGTCGTCTTCATACCCATTCAGGGCGATATCCAGAGTCATCTCGGATCGTTCCTGGCAGATTTGAAAAAATCACCGGGGATACGTAATGCATCGAGTTTATCGGGTAATATTACGGAGGGAAATGGTACGGAGATCTATTGGCCCGGAAAGGATCCCAACTCCCATATCTCATTTGAATACAGAAAGATAAATTATGATTTTATCGAAACGCTTGGAATATCTATGAAGGAAGGGCGCAGTTTTTCACGGGCATTTGCCGATGATAGTTCCGGCATTATATTGAATGAAACGGCCATCGACGCTATGGGGCTTAAGAACCCGCTGGGCAAAACGGTGGACTATATGGGGACGAAAAGACTTCGGATTATCGGGATTGTAAAGGACTTTCATTTCCAGTCGTTTCACGAGGCAATAAAGCCCCTTTTGTTCATACTGGCTCCCGGAGAAAATGATAGAGTAGTCGCTAAGCTCGGTGCTGGGCAGGATCGGGTTGCAATGGAAGGGATAGAGAAGTTGTATAAAGAATATAGTTCGGGCTACGCGTTTGAGTACAGATTCATGGACGAAGATTACCAGGCGCTATATTCGGGCGAGAAGCGGGTAGGAATGCTGTCGCGATATTTTGCGGGTCTTGCTATATTCATCTCCGGCCTGGGATTGTTCGGGCTGGCAACTTTTACAGTAGAAAGAAGACAGAAAGAAATAGGCATCCGAAAGGTGCTTGGCTCCGGCGCGTTCGGCATTTTTTTCCTTTTATCAAAAGGGTTCATTCAGCTGATATTAATATCAATCGTCATTGCAATACCTGTAAGCTATTTCCTTACCAAGAGCTGGCTGGATGGCTTTGCTTATCGCATCGATCTGACTGTTTGGTATTTTCTTCTGGCTGGATGTCTGGCCCTGGTAATCGCCTGGTTAACGGTAGCCACGCAGGCTCTTAAGGCGGCCTATTCAAATCCGTTGAAAAGTATAAAGACGGAATAATACAATGAAATTATTGTATCCAGAGACGTTACCTGCCGATTAACTGCAGGGATGCATGCTATTGCATGTCTCTTTCTTTCCCGCGCTAAAATAATCATAGAGAAGTTTGTGTCACGCCGCCCGAAGGGCGGCATAAATGTTTTGCCATGCAAAAAAAGATCGATAGATCAAATGTCGAGGACATCGTGGAGCTTAATGGAGTCCAGGAAGGAATGTTGTACCATTACCTGCAGGATGAACACAATAACCTGTATAACGTTCAGTTGTCGCTGGATATCAAGGGGTATTTGAATCCGGCAGTATTGCAGCAGGCATATGATAACGTACGATCCGCACATCAGGGGTTAAGGTCGGTGTTTCGGTGGGAGGGATTAAACAAGCCGGTTCAGATAATCTTTTACAAGAGCGACTCGTCAATCGCATTTGTCGACCTTTCGCGACTTGAAACAAAGGAACAGAATTCGTATATGGAAGAGTATCTTCGTAAGGATTGGCTCGAGCGTTTCGATCTGACTGAGGTCCCTTTGCGGATGCATGTTATTCAGCTGGCCGATCAGTCATTTGTATTAACAATAACCCATCACCATATACTATATGATGGCTGGAGCTCCTCTCTTTTAGTTGCAGATCTTTTTTACAACTATGGCCGACTCGTCAATGGAAGGCAGCCTTCGATCAGTCAACGGCCAACCTATAAGGATATCTGCCTGGCCATAAGAAGAAATAATGTCGTTGAAGGTGAAGACAGGTTTTGGGCAGACTACCTAAATGGGTACCAGTTGACGGGTGCTTTTTCAAAAAAATACATTTCTGTCGCGTCCGATGGAGGGTCTGAAAAAGAGCTCTTATCCATCAGGGATGTCGACCTCGATACGGTTTGCGGCCGATACAACGTAACGAAGGCGTCGATCGTGTATGCAGTATATGCCATCTTTCTCCAAAAGTGGCTGGGCGTATCGGATATTGTCATCGGTACCGGCGTTTCCACCCGAAGTGCCGCGATAAAGGACCAGGAACATGTCATAGGAAATTTTATCAACACTATCCCGCTAAGAGTGACGGGTTCAGAAGACCGGACCTTTTACGAGGTCATAACTCAGCTGAACAAAGAATTACTGGTCAGGAACCAGTTTGCCGATACGTCTTATTCCGATATCAAAAGGCTGTTGCATTTAAAGCCGGCCGATGATCTATTCGATTCGGTCATCGGTATAGAGAACTTTCCCGTGAATGAAGCGGTTATCAGCGGAAGTAGTCTGGATATTCAATTCCGGTCTGTCAATGAGAACACCGGAATGCCGTTGGTGATCACCGCGTTTTTCAGAGAGGGATTGAACCTGGAGATCATCTATGACCCGGGCATTGTAAGTGCGCTTTTCATAAAGGCATTACATGATTTTCTTTCCCGCTGCTTAAGGGAATTGTTGCAGTATCCGGATAGGAAGATCAAGGAAATCCAACTTACGACGGAGGCCATCGATTTCCCGGGGAAAAATAATGCGCAAGATGAAACAAGAGTTATAAGAATAGAACCCGGAGAGAATGGGGACCAGATGCCAACCCAGGAAGGGTTCAATTGGGAAGGCGCCGGAGAGACGGAACAACGTCTGGTGAAAATATGGAAAGCGGTATTGAAGCATGGCAAAATAGGTCCTGACACTAATTTTTTTGATATTGGCGGAGATTCGTTGAATGCCCTCCAAGCGGTGAATCGTATTTACAAGGAGTTTGGCGTCGGGTTATCGATCAAGAATTTTTTTGACAATTCTACTATCAGAAAGTTGGGCGGGTACCTGGATAGGTTGTCCGGCAATTCACGAGCTTTCGATGGAGCGGAGGAAAAAATGCGTGGGGGGTTGCGGAAGGCCGAGAAAAAAGAATACTATAGTCTAAGCCCAGTACAAAAGCGTTTGTTCTTTCTGAATCAATTCGATACTTCATCGCTTGCCTATAATGGCCCCGTTATGATCAGGCTGGAAGGCAATCCGGACAGGCTCCGGCTCCTCCGTTGTCTACAAGGAATGATCGATAGAAATGAGGGTTTTCGGACGTATTTTCAGATCATCAATGATGTGCCGTGTCAGATAGTCGCGGATACCGTGGAATTGAACGTGGAAGAATTTGAGCAGGAGGAGAACGAGGAGGCGATCATAAGGCAGTTTGTCCGGCCATTCGATCTCGGAAAGCCGCCGTTGATGAGGGCTGGATTGATCAAAAGGTCGGCCCATTCCTATATTTTGTTGATAGACGTACATCATATCATTACCGATGGCGTTTCGAGGAACTTGTTGGTCACCCTGTTTGCGAATTTATACGAAGGGAAGCCGGTACCCGATGCGACCTTTCAGTACCGGGACTATGTGGAGTGGCAGCAGCGCGAGGAGCACCAGTCACAACTTCAGCGCCATCGAGGCTTTTGGCTGGATGAGTTCAGGGAAGAATTGGTGAACCTGGAACTGCCGCTGGATCACAAAAGGCCAATGGTACGCAACAACGAGGGAGAGAATATTTACTTTACGTTGAGTGAAAGGGAAACATCGCTATTGAAGGCATTGGGTGACCGGGAAGGCGCCACGCCGTTTATGGTGTTGCTTTCTTTGTACAGTATACTTTTGAGCAAGGTTAGCGGTCAGGAAGATCTGGTGATAGGCATCTCCGCTTCGGGCAGGGATCACGCCGACCTGGAGCATATACCTGGGGTGTTTATGAATGCCGCGGTCTTGCGTATCCGACCGGATGGAGCCTTAAAATTCCACGAGTTTCTCCGCAGTGTGAAAAATAAATCGCTTGCGGTATTCGATAATCAGGCTTACCCAATGGAGTCGTTGATCGATGAGCTGAAAGTAACCCGGGAAGCAGGCCGAAATGTCCTTTTCGATGTTTGGTTTGCCTATCGGAATTTCGATGGAACGACGCCTGCGTTATCAGAAATGAGCTGGACCTTCGAGGACATCGACCCCCGGA
>Ga0307510_10000656_pt1 | contig 35105 bp, 33 predicted proteins | sample 12_EM_MG_FD_207224 | JGI IMG/M metagenome (GOLD analysis project Ga0307510, IMG submission 207224) | Populus trichocarpa ectomycorrhiza microbial communities from riparian zone in the Pacific Northwest, United States - 12_EM | ecosystem: Host-associated > Plants > Roots > Unclassified | place...
GCAAGGGCCGGCTTGCCAGCACGATCAATGCGCTCAGCCAGACCACAACCTACACCTATGACGCACGCGACAACCTCGTCGCGGTCACCGATGCACTGACCAATACGACGCGCTTCGTCTACGACAAAGCCAACCGCAAGATCGCGACGATCGATGCTTTGGGCGGCCTTACCACCACGACCTACGACGCTGACGGCCGCGTCATCGCGACCCGCGCCTATCTCAACACCGTCAACCTCACCAGCCTCCCCACCGAGGTCACCGAGAGCAATACGACGCTCACCACCGCGCTGGCCAACACCAACGCCGCCGATCACATCACGCGCTACGCCTACGACAAGGACGGCCAACTCCGCTTCGCGATGGACGGGCTCGGCCATGTCGTCGAATATTCCAACGACGTAAACAGCAACGTCATCCGCACCACGGCCTATGACGGCACGGTCACCGCGACGCCTTCGGGCGGCGTCTACTCGGCCGCCTGGTTCGAAGGCCAGGTGACCAGCCTGACGTCGAGCAACAACCGCATCACGCGCTCGGTTTATGATAATGCGAACCGCCTCAACTATGCGATCGATGCCATCGGTCAGGTCAGCTGGTTCGTCTATGACGCCAAGGGCCTGCTGATCAAGAAAGTCGAGATAGCCGCGCTCTACACCACCAGCGGCGACCAGACGCTCGCGACGATGGACACGTGGCGCGGCACCTATGCCAATGCAACCAATGACCGCACGACCCGTGCATATTATGACCGTAAGGGTCAGCTCAATTACTCGATCGACGCGCTCGGGTTTGTGACGCGGATCGAATATGACAAGGCTGGCAACGTCAACAGGCAATCGCGCTACGCGGACGTGCCGAACCCCGCGTCGATCACCATCGACGATAATACTGCGCTGTCGACGCTGAACACCTATTATAGTTCGCCGCCGTCAACGACCCGCGTCACCACATTCGCGTATGACAGCGCCGGGCGGCTGACCGACACTACCGATCCCGAAGGGTTCGTCACCCATCTCGTCCTCGACGCCATGGGTCAGGTCACGTCATCGACGCGTGCCTATGGGGTTTCGGGTCAGGCCAGCACCACGGCCTATACCTATGACGATCTCGGCCGCGTCGTGAAGACCGTCGCCGCTTCGGGCGCGAGCGAAGCCAGTGCGGCCTGGTTCTACTACGATGCGGCGGGTCAACAGACCGCGACCATCGACGGCGACAATTACCTGTGCGTCTACACCTATGACGCGACCGGTAACCAGCTCACCGCCACCCACTATGCCACGGCGATCGACACGACCGCACACACGATCGCGACCACCACCAGCGTCTCCACGCTCACCGGCTGGATCGGCACCAGTTCGAACGACATTGCGACTTCCGCCGGCTATGATGTGTTCGGCCGCGTCACGCGGACGATCGATGGACGTGGGTCTTTCATCGACAGCACTTATGACGTGCTCGACGAAGTCTTGTCACAAATCGAAAGGCTTGATGAGACCGGCGGAACTCCGGCGGCCGACGATCGCACGACCAGCTACACCTATAACAGCTTCGGCGATGTGGTGAAGACGGTCGATCCGCGCGGCAATAGCGGCTATTTCTATTACGACGTGCTCGACCGGTTGGTGCTGCAGGTCGATCCGGAAGGGTTCGCTACCGCGACCAGCTACACCTTCTCGGGCAAGCCGGCGTCGGTCATCCGCTACGCCGCCAAGCCTACCGGCACCGCGACCATCACCACCCGGCCGATCATCGTCAGCACGCCCGCATCCGATGCGGTGTCGAACTTCACCTATGACAAGCTCGACCGCGTGCTCACCGCGCAGACCGCGCTGTCCTATGCCTCGAGCACTTACACCTACGCCACGGAGAGCTACGGCTACAACGCGTTCGGCGACCGGACGAGCGTCACCAACAAGCTCGGCGGCGTCACCACCAACAGCTTCGACAAGCGCGGCCTGCTCACCCAAGAGGTGATCCAGGTCACCGCCGCCGGCGCGACCGTCACCAATACCTTTGGATATGATGCGCGCGGCAACCGCATCCAGATGGTCGAGGCGAGCGGCACTTCGGCCGTGCGCATGACGAGCTATGGCTATGACCTGCTCGATCGCCTGACCACCACGACGCATGACCGCGTCAACGTCGTCGGTCAGAATCTTCTCGACCAGCCATCGGTCGTGCCTACCGAACTACTCGTTTACGATCGCCGCGGCGACGTCATCGCCAGCAGTGATGCGAATGGTGCGATCACTTTGAACTATTATGACCATCTCGGTCAGAAGATCGCTTCGATCGACCCAGCTGGCACTTATACCGCATGGACTTACGACAAGAACGGCAATGTGCTGACCGCCACGGTCTATGGTGATCCGATCACAACCTTGCCGCTCGATCCCAATAGTCAGGTCGCGCAGGTCTACCGGTTTTACGATCTTACCCAAGGGCGCCTCCCGAATGCCACGGAAGTTGCCAACTGGGTTTGGCGAATGAACAATCTATATCAAAATTATACGCCGCCAACCGGGGAGGGCTGGCCAAGCATTGATCCCAATGGCGAGCAGATCAATCGGCTGGAGGGCATCTACACCGAAATACTGGGCGACTCCACTTACCTCTCACGGATGGGTGCGACCGACAATGCGACCTTTATCGGTCAACTCTACCAAAGCGCTTTCCACCGTGCGCCCACCTCGCCGGAGACGAGTGTCTGGCTTGCCAACATGGCCGCCGGCTGGAGCCGGGCCGGCATGCTCGCCTTCTTCAGTGAGCATAGTGATCACCGTGCGGTTACAATCGGCGCGATTGCCGCGAGCATCGCCGGCGGCACGCCGCCGTCACCGGTCAGCTCGACCAACGCCCGCACCACCACTTACGCCTATGACAAGAACAACCGGCTGACCACGACCACCGGGGCGGCCATCAAGATGGGCAGCTTCAGCAGCACCGCCTATGCCATCACCACCACCGCGGCGCAGACATTGGTCACCTATGATGCCGCCGGCAACGTCGTCATCCAGACCGATGCCATGGGCGGCAAGATCTTCTCTTATTACAACATGCTCGGCCAGATGGTCGCCCAGGTCGATCAGGAAAACTACCTGACCGTCTATATCCGCGACGCCAATGGCAATGCCACGAGCGAGACGCGCTACGCCACCCGCATCGATCCTGTCGCCCACACCGTCGCGGTCGGCACCTCGGTCGCCACGCTGCAGGGCTGGACCGGCACCAGCGGCGACGACCGCACCACCAATTTCACCTATGATCTCGCCGCACGGCGCCTGACCGAGACGCGCACCGGCGTCATCGCCCTCACCAACACCAGCGGCCCGCCGACGACCAGCGCGCAGAACTCGCAGGTTGTCTATACCTATAACGAACTGGGCGAGGTGCTCACCCGGTCCGACAATGGCGACACCACCACCTATACCTATGACAAGATCGGCCGCACGCTAACCCAGGCCGATCCGCAGCATGCCAACCAGTCAAGCCTGACGGTCCAGCGCCTGACCACCTACACCTATGACGGGCTCAACAACGTCCTGACCAGCACGGTCAGCGACGCGCAGAACCATTCCGGCGGTGAGCAGCACATTACCACCTATGTCTACGGCACCGGCGGCCGGCTCGCTTCCACCACGCTGACCTCGACCGCCGATTCCAGCTCCTTCGCCCACAATTACGCCTATGACGCCGCCGGCCGCACGGTGAGCGACAGCTATACCCGGACCCCGGCGAGCGGTTCCGCCTTCAACGAGGCGATCAACTATCGCTACGACGTCACCGGGCGGCTGGTCTACCAGACGGTGGCGCACAAGGGGATCGGCGCCTCGACCTGGATCTTCGACGCCGACACCAACCAGATCCAGTACAACGCTTATGGCGACGTCGCGGCCAAGGGCATGAATGGCCAGTGGCAGGAAACGTTCGAATATGATGCCAACGGCCATGTCTGGCGCTCGAACACCGGCGACGGCAGCGCGCGCATCTATCTCTACGACAAGAACGGCAATGCCACGCTGGCGATCGCGTCGTCGGGCACCGTCAATCTCGCGGCCTCGGGCTACACCCTCGACAACGCACTGAACCTCGTCACCAACAGCGACGCCTCGGCCGCGGGCAGCATCGCGGTGACCGGCGCCATCGTCACCATCGACGTCTACGACAAGCGCAACCAGGATGTCGAAACCCGCGAACCGTTCCGCGAGACCGCGCCCAGTGTTACCGCCCCCCTGATCAGCCACCGCCGCGGCTATAACGGGTTCGGCGAGGTCTCCTGGGAATGGAGCGCGCGCTACGACGCGACGAACGACAGCACCGGCGCGGAAAAGACGCTCTACACCTACAACACCATGGGCCGGATGGTGCAGAAGCAGAGCCCGACCGTCAGCGTCACCGCCGAGAATGGCGGGATCAGCTCGGCCCGGCCGACCGAGACCTACGGTTACGACGTTGCCGGCCGCCTGCTCGCGGTAACCGATGCCAACACCCATACGACCTGGCGCGCGTTGCTCGCCGGCACCGGCCATGGCAATGACGCCGCGCTCGTCACGACCGACACCCATGCCAATGGCGAGCATGTCTATACCACTTATGACGTGTTCGGGAACGCCCGCACGATCAGCGACGAGCTCGGCACCGCCGGCACGCATCTCGAGACGCGCACCTATGATTCGCGCGGCAATGTGCTGACCGTCGCGCATCGTGGCGGGCTGCTCACCGACTATTATCGCTATGATGAGTTCGGGCAGCGCATCAAGCACTGGAACGATCAGTTCAACTCCAGCCCCACCAGCCCGACGATCGTCGACCTGACCTATTTTGACGGACAGGGCAGGGTCACCTCGCAGGTCATCTCATCCGGATCGTCCGACGGGACGGCAACGACGGCCATCAGCTATGTCTGGTACGCCAACAGCGGCAACGGCTATTGGCTCAAGACCACGACGAACACCGCCGGCATAAGCGCCAGCGAGCAGGACAATTATTTCGGGCGCGTGCTGATCCGCACCGATTTCGGCAGCCACGTGTTCAGCTACACCTATGACTATGCCGGGCACCTGACCGCGCAGACCAACACTGCCGGCCTCAGCATCGCCTATACCTATTACAATAGCGGGAAACTGGCCCAGGTCGTCACCGGTACCAATGACGGCTATTCGGGCGAGACCGCGACCTCGAAATACAATTATGACCTTGATGGCAACCGCATTCGCGAAAGTCATGCCGTCACCGGCAACTGGTACGATTATTATTCTGGCGGTTCGTACAGCTACACCACGTCCTATCAGGATGCGATAACCACCTGGGACGCGATGAACCGCATGGTGAGCTTCACCGATAGCGGTGCGAGCGGTAGTGCGCCGGCGTCTATCGCCTATGAATATGACGCGGTCGGCAATGTGCGGCACATGGCGGCCAGCTTTCGGGCGATGGACACGCAAGGCACGATTGCCTCGACCGCGACGACCCAGGATTACTGGTATCGCTATAACAGCATGGACCAGTTCACGACCACCATGGGGACGTTCACCGGCACGCGCGGTACGACCGGGGTGATCAGCCGCGGCACGACCGGTGTCGACATCACCTATGACCATGCCGGTAGGCGCCAGACCGCGACCGGTACCACGACGCTGAACTGGTCCGGGTTCAAGGCCCATATGAAGGGCGACCCGGGCTATTACTGGTATACCGATGACATGGATGGTGGGGACGATACCACACTCTATCTTCCCGCGTCGTCGACGTACCAGAGCACTTATGTCGACACCTACAGCTACCGCGACGACGGTCAGTTGATGGGGGTGACCACCGCGACACAGGCCGCTGTCACCGGCGGTTCGACCATCACCGCCGGGACGTTGGGTTCGCCGGTCACCACCGGCACCTATACCCGCGATGCGCTTGGCCGCACGACCAGCTACAGCGCGCCCAATTACAGCGCGACCACGACCTATGACGATCTGAACGAGGTCAAAACCCAGACGACGACGATCATTCGCGGTTCCGACACCTATGTCTCGGCCACGACCAACGATTACCGCGCCGAAACCTATAGCGGCTCGGGCGTATGGACCGGCGCCTATCAGGGTGGCTCGGTCGTCCACAGCCGCACCACCACCACCAAGAACGGCAGTTCGCAACCAACCAGCGACACCAAGACGACGCTCGCCTGGTGGGACGGGGCGGTGACCGGGCATGTCGCCTACAAGCCCGATCTCAGTGGCGGCACGACCAACAATTCGAGCTATTATTACGACGATGCCGGGCATCTTCAGTCGGTCTACATTGAGGATGGCCGCAACCGCACGGTGAGCTTCGTCAACAATGCCGAAGGCCAGATCCTGTCGCGCGACGAGTATGACAGCCTGGGCACCGGCGACCCGCGTGAACTGCATTATTACTTCAACAACCAGCGGCTCGGCGACATCTCGAACAACGGTACGTCGAACATCGACTATGTCGCCGGCAACACACGGCAGACCGCGGTCGCCAGCACCACGCCGTTCGTCGATAACGGCACCGGTCAGCCCTATGCCGATTTCGACCAAAGCTATGATCCGATCAACGGGCTGACGTATAATCAGGCGCCCAGCCGCTACACGGTCAATGCCGGCGACACGTTGACAAGCATCGCGGTCCAGCTGTGGGGCGATGCGAGCCTGTGGTTTAAGCTCGCCGATGCCAACGGTCTTACCGGTAGCGAGACGCTGCCGGCGGGGACGAGCCTGATCGTGCCGAACGGCGTGCGGTCGGACGGCAACTCCAGCAGCACGTTCCGACCTTATGATCCGACCATCGCGCAGGGCGATCTGTCGCCGACCGCGCCGAGGATGCCGAAGAAGATTCCATGCGGCTTATTCGGGCAGATCCTTGTGACGATCGTATCGATGGCGGTAACGATGATCACCCACTCGCCGGTGCTCGGTGATCTGGCCGGGCAGGGTACCGCGATTGCGCTCGGCATGCAGGACCATATCGACTGGAAGGAAGTAGGGCGTACCGCGGTCCATTCGCTGTTCCCTGGGGGCGCGTTGGGCGATGCCGCCGCACAAGGCGTCTCGATCGCGATCGGCCTGCAGGACAAGTTCGACTGGGGTGAGATGGCAGCGGCCGGCGTGACGGCCGGGCTCAACGCGGCCGTCGGAATGGATGCAAGCGCACCGTTCGGTCAGCGGCTGGCCATGAACACGGCAAGTGGCATTGCAAATGCCGCGACGCGTAGCCTGGTGAACGGCACCGACTTCGGCGACAACCTCAGGTCTGCGTTGCCCAGTATATTGGCGCAGACAGCTGTCAGTGGGTTCTCCGCCATCATCCAAGGCGAGCGCGGGAAGGATATCAACAATAAGACGAAGTCCGATTCGATGGGTGGAAAGTCCATCTCAAATGAGGCTGCGTCATACGTAAAAAGTTCTGCCGAGTTTACGCCGGTAGCGGGCGTCGGTGGTGGGCAAATCGGCGATATAGGCGCCATAGATATAAATGATGTAACGGTTTTTGCCAGTCGATCGCGAGATGATTGGCTAGGGCTGAATCGTCATTTGATATCTCCAGGGCAACAAGAGCCAAAGATAAACTGGGTAATATCAGGCGCTCCTGCATCAAGCGATGCAGACATTAATGCTTGGTATGAAAAAACCATTGCAGAGCATCCAAAATCGCCAAGCCAGGTTCAGGCGCAGGCTAATATGCTTCGCTATAAACTTCATCATCCCTCTGATTCATTTCCTCCGGACCAGGACACGAAAGCAGCAAATCTCCAAGAAAAAGCGCGCGAAGCCACAATGTCTCTCGCCGGCCCGGCTGATGATGCCGCAGCACAGGAAGCTGCAGCGGCCATGCCCGGCGCGGATTTGGAGAGCAACGACTTCGGACCGCGTGATATCGAACCGCGGGAAAACTGGCTCCAGTCCCTTGATAACAAATTGACCTCTTGGCTATCTGATTTTCGAGCTTGGATTGGCGGAGGCTCGGAGACTGATAAAGTGACGTCGCAAATGGGTAGAAATCCAGCATATGTGGATGGATATTATTCGGGATCGAATGATCCTGAGGAAATTCGTGGCCGAAATGCGCAAGGTGCAAATACATTTATTAGTCAATTATTCATGACATATTTTGCAACGGCGAAAGATACCGCCACTGGTTCTACAGCCGCCGTAATTTCTTCTCCAGTTCGTGTTGCTAGTTCAGCAATTCATGCCGTTGCCAATCCAGGTGATACAATTGCTGGTTTGATTTCAACTGGAAAATACATACTACATGGTGGATCAACGACACCTCGCCCGTTTAAAGGGCCTCTTTTGACCGCGTATGATAATACGGCGCCCGTCGTTGATACGTTCACGGCTAGCCTTTTCGGTATGAGGGGCGGGCCCGCAGCCGCCGCAGAAGGTGGAGCGGGTCGAGGCGTCTATTTCTTCGATCAACAAGTCCTTCCGAAAATCAACCGAGCGGATGCCAGTCTTGGTCTTCCGGGTGAGGCGCACTTCTTCATGCCGTTATCAGATTCCGCCGTTGTGACGGACGCCGCAAGTGCCTATCGCTATACGGGTGGAGCGCCCTCACTGGAACGAGCTTATACCTCTCGCCAGCCGGTTTTTGGCGTTGAGTTCCCTTTGGACGGCCTTTCCCCTCGGTTGCCCACGGCGGCGGATACTGGGCTTGCCCATTTTCTGGAGGGCGGCAACACTGCGTTGAAGTTACCTAACGGAGGGGGGTACCTGGTGAATTCTACCCGCGAATTTGTTGTGCCAGGAGGCGGTGCAATGCCAAGCGGCTCCGTCTTGTTTAAGGTTGGTCCAAACGGTGCCAGAATCCCGATAAGAGGTTGGTAAGTGGCCTTAAAAGAAGACCCCAAGCTCTGCGCATTTTGCCGGACGGGCTATCACACACCTTTTGACAGGTTCGAGCAGATCGCATCGTTCTCAAATGGTCCTGCCTTCTTGTATCGGTGCGCGATGTGCGGAGCATTGTGGCATGAGACGCTCCACTCGGCTATGCTCATATCCGCCGCGGAAGCCGCCAAGCTATATCCCAATGTGAGCATTTAGGAGCCGCTGTGACGCTCAACGAGTTTACGCCAGAAAATAGCCTCGAAGCTGCTATTGTTGAGACGAAGCGGGGCGCCCACCCAGTGGAGGCGCTCTTAATGATCCTTGCAGAATCTGAGGTGTTCATCTCAAGCAAGGCCGAGGTTCAGGATAACGGTAGCGGCTTTGATCCGCTACTTTTTGAAGAGAGCGGAAAACCTCTTGTGGCGGCATTTTCCTCTTTGGAGCGCCCCGGCCTGCATAGCGATGCAGCCAGTTACATACTTCAAATGAAGGGAAGAGAATTCTTCTTGCGGTTGCCCCCGAAGTATGGGGTTATCGTCAATCCAGGATATATCACGCAGCTCATCATTGCTCCTGATGCAGTGTCTGATCTGAAAGAAAAACTGACAGTAAAGTAAATATCGGTGGGCTGTTGTCGTAGAGAGTATAATTGCGGTACCGCCTGCAAAAACCGATAAATAAAATTCGAGCGCGTGGTTCGATCGACGGGGACTTTACACGTGCGACGCGCTGGGCCGGGTGATCCACCAGGTCGACACTGTGAAGGGCGGCCCCAATTTGTTCGTAATTATAATTACGGTGACACGTGCAATAACCCCTTATCTCTTGCGCGTCTCGCGCCGTCGCGTTAGCCTCCGGCCATGGCCCGCCTCCCGCGTATCGTGCTCCCCGGCATCCCGCACCACGTCACGCAACGCGGCAATCGCCGCGAGCAGACCTTCTTCGAAGATGGCGACTATGCGCTCTATCTCGACCTGCTGGCTGATGCCGCAGGGAGGGCGGGGGTCGAGATCTGGTCCTATTGCCTGATGCCCAACCACGTCCACCTCGTCGCCGTGCCGCGTGACGAGGAAGGGCTCAGCCGCGCCTTCCGCTACGTGCACCGCCACTACACCGGCTACATCAACGCCCGCATGCGCGTGACCGGCCATTTGTGGCAGGGCCGCTTCAGCTCGGTGGCAATGGACGAGACGCATCTGGTCAGCGCGCTGCGCTATGTCGCGCTCAACCCGGTCCGCGCCCGGCTGACCACGCGGCCCGAGGACTGGCGCTGGTCGAGCACAGCCGCGCATATCGCGGGGCAGGACGATCATGTCGTCACGGTGGCACCCGCGATCGAGCGTGTGGGCGACTTCGCCACCTTTCTGGGCGAGCCGTTCGACGAGGCGATGACCTATGCCGCGCTGCGCAAGGCGGAGAGCGTTGGCCGCCCGGCAGGATCGCGCGCATGGCTCGAGGATATGGAGGCCAGGACCGGCCTCACCCTTGCGCCCGCCAAGCGCGGGCCCAAGCCGAAGGAACGGTAACGGCGCGATTCAACGCGGTTTCGCGTCGTGCGATTACCCGGCAATGACCCCTTCGCAGCGCATTCCCGCCCCGGTCCAACAATCAAGACGGCGCCAATTGCCGCCTCTGTTCCGTGCCCCTGATATCTCCTGTTCGGCCCTGATAACGCCTCTGTTATCCGCCGTTCCGTTCCTCTGTTATTCTCTGTTCGCAAAACTTGTTGGATCCAGCCATCGCACGGGGAATAAACGACAAAGTCGCCGCATCACCTTCGAACCCCACACCGAAAAAATGACTTTCCCCTGTTATTGCGCCGGATCAGAAGCGAGTCGCCGGCTCAACGCGATGGAGACCATGGTCGATCCAGCCCACGGCCATAGGTGCGGGGGATCCGCGCGACGCTGGCCGGGTCCGCCGCGCCCATGACGAACGCAACCTGGCGCCACGCTACGCTGGGCGGTGCCCCGTACGAGCCCCGGCATTGCCCCGCCTTCGCTTCCCGCCGCACCTTTGAAGGGCATCACCGCGAAGATCCGGAGGCGGTCTCGTCGTCGAGGAAGAAATGCCTGCCGCGCGCACCGTTGGATCGCGACTCGCGGCACTACTCACAATGGGGGCCGACAGTCTTGCTTTCTGAGAGATACATCCAAAACGGATCGAATTTCTCGGGCCGCGACTCGCCGCGTTCTCGTATTTCTCTAACAACGCAAGGGGCTTGGCGGCACTTCGTGCAAAATATACCGATTGACGTACCCGCCCCCAATTGTCCCATTATGAGACAGATGGGGGTTTGAATGCCGGGGCTTATTTCATCAGCGGAAGCGATCATGCGTGCGTCCGAGCGTCGGCTCGAGGCGGCGTCGGCGAACGTCGCCAACGTGTCGACGCCGGGGTACAAGCGTCAGATCAGCTTCGCCGACCTGCTCGGGGCGAGCGGCGCCGGCGGTGCCGATTCGGTCGATACGCTGCTTACCCATATCCGCGCCGATATGGCGCAGGGCAAGCTCGCCGCGACCGGCAATCCGCTCGATATCGCGATCAGCGGCGACGGCATGTTCGCGCTGCGTAACGGCAACGAGATCGTCTATTCGCGCCAGGGCCAGTTCCACCTCGCCGCCGACGGCTCGGTGACGACGGCGCAGGGGCTGGTGCTGCAACAGGCCGGCGGCGGCGACCTGACGCTCGATCATGCGGCGGTCACCATCGCCGCGGACGGCTCGGTCACCGATGCCGGGCAGGCGGTCGGCAAGATCGCGCTGTTCGCCTCGCCGGCGGGCAGCGCGGCCGATCCGATCGGCGGTTCGATGTTCCGCATGAGCGGCGGTGCGGCCGAGGAGGTCGCCAGCCCGCAGCTGCGCCAGGGCATGGTCGAGGCGTCCAATGTCTCGATCGGTGACGAGATGATCTCGATGATGGCGGCACTGCGCCAGGCCGAAAGCGGCGCGAAGCTGGCGCAGACCTGGGACGACCTGCTCGGCCGCGCGATCACCAATTTCAGCGGGAGCGGCCAGTGAACGGTGCTTTTTATGTCGGCGCGATCGGCCTCCAGTCGCAGCAGCGCGCGCTGGATATCATCGCCGGCAACATCGCCAACATCAACACGCCGGCGTTCAAGCGCTCCGAAGTGCGCTTCTCCGAGGTGCTCGCCTCGCACGCCGATGCCGATGTGCCGCGCGCCGACCTGGCCGAGATGCCGCTCGACAGCGCCGGTGTGCTGGCCGAGGCGACGCCGATGATCGACGAGGCCGGGCCGCTTGAGGTGACGGGGCATCCACTGGACGTGGCGATCGAAGGCGCGGGTTTCATCGAACTGATGGGGCCGGAAGGGCAGACGCTGTTGTGGCGCGGCGGCACGCTGAAGGTCGGCGATGACGGCATGCTCGCCACCGCGACCGGCATTCCGCTGAAGGCGGCGATCACCGTGCCCGACGATGCCACCGCAATCACCATCGGCAATGACGGCGTGGTGCGCGCCCAGAGCGGCGCCGCAACGACGGCGATCGAACTCGGCCAGATTTCGCTGGTCAAGGCGAGCGACATGACCGCGCTGCGCCAGCTCGACGGCGGGCTCTACCGCGTCGACGACGGCGCCCACCTGACCGACGCCAAGCCCGGCGAGGACGGAACCGGCATGCTCGTCCAGGGGTCGATCGAACGCTCCAATGTCGAGATGAACAGCGAGATGGTCCAGCTCATGCTGGTCCAGCGCGCTTATGGCGCCAACGCGCAGGTCCTTCAGGCGGCCGATCAGTTGATGGGCATCGCCAACGGACTGCGACGCTAGGCGATGGGCATGCTCCTGCCTCTTCTCGCTCTGGCCACGATGCCCGTCGAGATCGTTGCGCCGCGTACGGTGAACCTGCCGGACCGTGCGCTGCACGTGTCCGATGTCGTGCGCGGTGCGGCCGCGCTGCCATTGACCACACGGCGCATCGTCATCGCCAGCCTTCCCGCCGCCGGTGGACGCGTCGATCTGTCGCGTGCCGCGCTGGCGAGCCTGATCCGGCGCGGCTTGCCCGGCATCGCGCTGGCCGACACCGGTTTGAGCGGCACCGTGACGTTCGTCGTCCCGAAGCCGGTTGCGGTGAAGGTCGCGCGCACCGTCGTAACCGCGGCGCCGGAGCCGGCCATCAAACGCGGTGCGGCGTTGCACCTGACCTCGACCGCCGGGCCGGTGCGGATCGAGCGCTCGGTCACCGCGCTGCAAACGAGCCGGGGCAAGCGCATCTTCGTGCGCGATGCCGATGGCACCGTGTTCGCGGTCCGTGTCGGGGCGGAGGCTGCACGATGACGACCCGGATCGCTCTTTGCGCCGCCGTTGCCCTGCTTGTCGTGTCCGGCACGGCCCGCGCGGACGATCTCTATCACCCGAGCAACTGGTCGGCGATGAGCGCCGATCGCAAGGCGATGCTGCCCGGCGATACGCTGACCGTGGTGGTCTATCAGACGGCTGAATCGACCAACTCGGCCAAGTCGGATTCGAGCCGCAGCACCAATCTCGGCGGTGCGGTGGCGGCGGGTCGGCTCAACGAGTCGGGTTCGCTCAATTTCGGTGGCGGTTACACCGGCGGCGGCGAAGTGCAGCGGACCGACAAGTTCGTCACGCAACTCACCGTGACGGTCGACAGCGTGCTGCCCAATGGCGACCTGCAGGTGTCGGGCCATCAGCGCATGCACATCAACGGCGAGAACACCGAGATCGGCGTGCGCGGGCGGGTGCGCATGGCCGATATTGGGGCCGACAACCGCGTCCTGTCGAGCCGCATCGCCGACGCGCAGATCGATTATGACGGCAAGGGTTTCGTTTCGCGCAGCGCCAAGCCCGGTCTCCTCAACCGCGTCTTTCGCTTTCTCGGATTGGGCTAGATGCGTCTTGTAAGCGTGCAGCGTGTATTGCTGACCCTGTTCGTTCTGCTCACCGTCGCGGCGCCGATCGCGGCGAGCGCGCAGTCGGTCCGGTTGCGCGGGCTCGGGCGGTTCGCGGGATGGCGGGAGAATTCGCTGATCGGTTACGGTCTCGTCACCGGCCTGGCCGGCTCGGGCGATACGCGGCGCAGCGGCGTGACGCGCCAGGCATTGCAGAATGTGCTCAGCCGGCTCGGCACGACGGTGACCGAGGATCAGATCAGCAGCCGCAACGTCGCGGTGGTGATGGTCATCGCGACGCTGCCGGCGTCCGCCAATGTCGGCGACAGGATCGACGCGACCGTCTCCTCGATCGGCGATGCGCGCAGTCTTGCCGGCGGCACGCTGTTGATGACGCCGATGCTCGGTCCGGATCAGCGCCCCTATGCGCTCGCCCAAGGGTCCCTTGTCGTTGGTGGCTACAGCTTCGAGAGCGATCTCAACCGGCAGCAGCGCAACTACCCGACCACCGCGACGCTGCAAGGCGGCGCGACGGTCGAAACCGCGGTCGATGCGCATATCCTACGCGCCGATGGCCAGCTGTCGTTCCTGCTGAGCGATCCGAACTTCGCCACCGCCAGCCGCATCGCCGAGGCGGTCAATGGTCGCTTCGGTGGCGGCTCGGCGATCGCGCGCAGTGCCGACGAAGTGACCATCCGCTACCCCGGTGACCCGGCCCAGCTCACCACCTTCCTGTCGGAGATCCAGGCCCTGTCGGTCACCCCCGAACGCACGCCGCGGGTCGTGGTCAATGAACGGACCGGCACTATCGTCGCGGGCGGCGATGTCACCATCTCCAGCGTCGCGATTTCGCAAGGCGACATCAAGGTGACCGTGAAGGCGGAGAATGTCGCCTCGCAGCCCGGCTTCGTCTCCGGCTTCGCGAGCGACGTGCGCAGCCTCGTCGTCACCAACACGCACCTCGATGTCGAGGACGGCGTCGGCGACACGGTCATGCGCTTCTCCAACACCACGGTTGGCGATCTCGTCCAGGGCCTGTCGCGCGCGCGGGTCAATACACGCCGCATCATCAGCATCCTCCAGGCGATCAAGACCGCCGGGGCGCTGCACGCCGACATCATCGTTCAGTAAGGGGCCGGAAAGTTGAGTGCGACCACGCCTATCGTCATCATCAAGGCGCTCGATGCCTTGTCGCTGCGCGCTGCAGCGACCGCGCAGAACATCGTCGCGGCGAACTCGCCGCATTATCGCCCGGTTGAGGTGAAGTTCGAGGACAGCCTCCGGGCGGCCGCGGCAAAAGGCTCCGACGCGGTGCGCGACCTGACGATCACGACCACGCGCGCGCCCATACCGCCCGGCGGCGATCCGCGCGTCGATCTCGAATTGGCCACGGCGTCCGATACGGCCGGGCGCTACGGCGCGCTGATCGAGTTGCTCGGGCGCGAAATGTCGATCGCGCGCACTGTCGTTCGCGGAGGGCAGTGACGATGGATGCGGCAAAGATCAGCCGGACCGGCCTCGACGTGGAGTGGCAGCGCCTCCAGGTAATCGCGCAGAACCTCGCCAGCGTGGACGCCAGCCGTACCAGCTCGGGCGCGCCGGTGCGCGCGATGCGCCTCATCTCCGGGCCGGTTGATGATTTCGGCGCTGTGCTTTCCGCCAGGGGCGGGCCCGTCGACCCCAAGGGCGTTCGCGTGCTCGGCGTGGAGGCAGCGCCGGAAGGTGTGCGCCGCGTCTATGATCCGAGCGACCCGCAGGCCGATGCACAGGGCTTCGTGTCGCACCCGGCGATCGACCATGCCGGCGAGATGACCCTGCTGATCCGCACCTCACGCGCTTATGAGGCTGACCTGACCGTGTTGGGCATTGCCACCAAGATGGACGCCCGCGCACTTGAACTGGGACGCAATTCATGAGCGCCATTCCACCCATCGCCGCGCCGACCTCGCTCAGCTTCGATCCGGTGATCACGCAGATCGGCATCGCGCCGATGGCGGCGCCGGTGCAGGGGCCGGCGTTCAGCGACATCCTCACAAGCGGCATGAAACAGGTCGAAACCAAGCTCGCGACCGCCGACGATCTGGTGCAGCGCTTCGCGCTCGGTGACTCGATCCCGGTGCATCAGGTGACCTACGCGCTGGAAGAAGCGCGGCTCTCGGTCGAACTTGCGATGCAGGTGCGCACGCGCCTGCTCGATGGCTATCGCGAACTCATGAACATGCAGCTCTGACGCCTCATGGCTGACGACAAGACCGTCGCGCCCTCCTGGGCGCTCCCCAGCCAATGGCGGCTGATCGCGGTGCTGCTTGGCGGCATCTGCCTTGCGCTCGGGCTGGGCTATTACTGGTTCCTGCGCGCCGACTATACGGTGCTCTATACCGGTCTCCGGCCAGCGGATGCCTCCGCCATTGTCACCCAGCTGGACGCCAAGGGGCTGTCGCACCGGCTGCGTGACGGCGGCACGACGATCCTCGTCCCGGCCGATCAGGTGGATACCGGTCGCCTCGCGATTGCGGGTTCCGATGTCGGCGCCAAGGGGGCCGTTGGGTTCGAACTGTTCAACAAGTCGGACATGGGGCTCACCGACTTCGCGCAGAAGATCAATTACCAGCGCGCGCTCCAGGGCGAACTCGCCCGCACGATCATGACGATGGATTCGGTCGAGTCCGCGCGCGTCCATCTCGCCATCCCGGAGCGCTCGCTGTTCCGTACCAACCGCAGCGAGCCCAAGGCGGCGGTCGAGGTGGTAACCAAGCTCGGCCAGACGCTGGCCACCGAGCGCGTCGCCGGGATCCAGCAACTCATCGCCTCTTCCGTGCCGGATCTCTCGCTTGCCGATGTCGTGGTGATCGACGGCGAGGGGCGGATCGTCAGTGCCGCGCCGCCTTCGCAGGCAAATGCGACGCCGGAAGTCGAGGAACAGACGGCCGCGCAAAATTATTACAGCGCGCGCGCCAAGGCCGCCCTCGCCGCGACCATGCCCGGGCTGCAGACCGAGATCCATACGCTGATCCTTCAAAATGGCGACGCGTCGGGCGATACGAGCAGCGGGGCGACCATTCCCGCTGCGCCAACAGCAGCGGGTGTCCGCAATTTTCGCCTGCGGATCACCGTCGCGACCGCCGTCGCGATCGCCGCCGAGGATCAGTCGATTGCCAAGGCCGCAATCGCAAGCGCGACCGGGCTTGACCCGGCACGTGGCGACGAACTGTTGTTCCAGGTCGGCATGACGACGCCGTTGCCGGTTGCGCAGGGCGCCGCGGCGATGCAGGCGCCGAGCCCGCCCAGCGCCGCGCTGCCGCCGAGCACGATCGCGGCCCCGGCCTGGAGCTTCGCCTGGTGGCAACTCATACTGGCACTTGCCGTCGTCGTGATCGGTGTTTTGCTTTTGCGCGCGCGCCGCGCTCAGCCAATGCCTGAACAGGCGATATTCGTCGAACGGCTGCGTTCCCATCTGGACGGTCGCGAGGTCGAAGATGCCCGCGCCTGATCCCTTGGTATCGATGCTCAGCGAACTCCATGCGATGTCGGCTGAGGACCGCTCGGTCATCCTGGGAGCGTTGACGCGTAAGCAGCGCGACCTGCTGGATCGGCTTGGTCGGGCGATGACCGCCGAGCAGCCGCGTAGCCTAGGGCTATCCCCTTGGCTCACGTCCCATGTGCACGCGGCACGCCGCGGCGAATCCACCATGACACCCGCAACGTCTGAAGCGCTTTTGCGGGCGATCGGCGCACCGGTGCGCGAACCGTCACCCAGCGGGCGCTCGCTGGCCGGTGCCTTTGGTGGTTTGCTTGGCGCACGAGGTCTGCGATGAGCAGTATTCTCAAGGGAGACGCGGCGAGTTCGGTGCGCTCGTTCGATCTTAGGGCGATCGATGGGCGCCCGGTGGAACGCGTGGACGCCCCCGCGCCAAGGTCGCCAGTTGAACTGGCACTTGATGAAGCGCGCGAGCAGATCACACGCCTACAGGCGCAACTTGTCGCGGCCGACCAGAAACACTGCGAAGAACGCGAAGAGGCCTATGCGGCCGGCCTTAAAGAGGGCGCCGAAACTGCCGACGATGGCGCCGAACGTCGCTTGGCGCGCGTTCGCGAGACAGGTGATGCCGCACTCGATGCCTGGCGGGGGCGGATTGGTGAACTCGACGCTCTTGCCGCGATGCTGGCGCGCGGCGCGATTGCCAAGCTGTTTTCGCCTCATGCCGATCTGGCGGACCTGGTCGTTCGCGCGATCGGTTCGAAGATCGCGCAACTACGCTTGGATAGCGTCGTCTCGGTTCGTGTAAGCGGCGAGGATTTTGAGGAAGCTTCGGCGATTGTCGGGGCTGCCAACGGTGCGGAAATCATCATCGACCCGCGCCTGAAGTCGGGCGAGTGCCATATCGATCTTTGCCTCGGTGGGGTCGATTTGACGATCGACGGACTCGCGCGTGGATTGAACGACTTCTTCCAGTCCCTGGGCGAGCCGGCATGAAGCCGCACCGCTTTCTTGATCGCCTGGAGGGGACGGATTTTGCGCCGGCGCACGGCCGCGTAACGCGCGTAGCAGCCGGCATGGTGGAGGCGAGTGGACCGCCTGGGGTATTGGGTGATCTGTGCGACATCGAGTGCCGCGACGCGGGCGGCTCATCACGCTACGTCCCGGCAGAGATTGCCGCGATCGATACGCGCGTCGTCAAACTCGTACCCCTGCGCGACGACACGCCAATTGATCTCGGCGCGCGTGTGATTGCCCGATCGCGCCATGGCGGTGTCGCGGTCGGAGACGGTTTCGCCGGGCGTGCCGTTGGTGCACTCGGCCAGCCGATCGATGGTCGTGGTCCTGTTTACCCGAAGACGCAGGTGCTGACCGGCAGCGGGGCGCCAAAGCCGATGGAGCGGATCGATCCATCGCGGGTTCTCCCGACCGGCATTCGTGCGATCGATGGTCTTTTGACGCTCGGTGTCGGCCAACGCGTCGGCGTGTTCGCCGCAAGCGGCGTCGGCAAGACCAGTCTTGTCGAGCAACTTGCCTCGCAAATCGATGCCGATCGCTGCATCCTGTGCCTTGTTGGCGAGCGAGGGCGCGAGGTCGAAGCGCTGTGGCGGATGCTCTCGAACCGCGAAGACGCTGGGCGCTTCACACTGGTTGCGGCGACTTCAGATGAGAGCGCTGCGCTGCGCGTGCGTTCGGTCGATTATGCGCTCAGCCTGGCCGAGCATTGGCGCGCACGTGGCGAGCATGTCCTGCTGATGGTCGATTCCGTCACCCGCGCCGCGATGGCGTTGCGCGAAGTTGGCCTGGCCGCGGGCGCGCCGCCGACGGTGCGTGCCTACACGCCTAACGTCTTTGCTGCCCTGCCTCGGATGGTTGAGCGGTGCGGCGCCATCCAGGGCGGCGGTGCGATCACGGCGATCTTCACGGTGCTCAGCGAAACCGACGATGTCGACGATCCGATCGTCGAGGTGATGAAGTCCCTACTCGACGGCCATATCGTGCTTTCACGCACGCTTGCAGAGCAGGGCCATTTCCCGGCGATCGACGTCGTGCGCAGTGTCAGCCGGCAGGCCGAGCGCCTGGTCTCGGCCGGGCAACGCGCGGCAATGCGCGGCGCGGTGGCGATGCTCGCCGCGTATGAAGAGGCTCGCATCATGATTGAGAGCGGTGTCTATAAGGGCGGCACGAACGCGCTCGTGGACCGGGCAATGACGGCCCGCGCTTCGCTCGGCGATTTTTGCCGGCAGCAGCGTGACGAATGCGGCGACATGGCCGAAACGGTAAGTCGCCTGATCGCGCTGGCGCGTGAGGTGCCGAGCCATGGTTAGGCATACCAGTTCCGCGACGATCGCCCGGCTCGACGCGGTGCAGCGCGCGAAGCAGGCTGCAGCCGAAGCAGCGCTCGCCGAGGCGCGCGACAACGAAGCGCAGGCCTGTGCCGAGGCTGAAGCGGCGCATCGCGACCTGACCGCCAGCCAGGATCTCTGGTTCGATTATCTCGGCCGACCGGCGTTCGCGCCGGAATTCGCCCGCGCGATTGCCAGCCAGCTGGTGGCCAGCGACGTTGCCGCGAAGGACGCGGATGAGCGCCACCAACGCGCAATCGACCGCGCCGAACGCGGTGTCGAAGAGTGGCGGCTGGCGGATGCACGGGTGCGTTCGACGGGTCAGCGGCTGACAGCGGCCCGGCATAGCGAGGCAGCGCGCCATGAGGAACGGCGGCTCGCCGAATTTGCCGACCGGGTTACCTTTGGCTGGATGACGCGATGAGCCTCGTGATCAACTTCCTTACAGGCGCGCCGCGTACCCCGGCGCCTGTAATTCCCGGCCCGCCGGCCAAAGGTGGCGGTCATTTCGGGAATCTTCTGAGCGATTTGTGGGAGCGCGAGGGGCAGGCGGGCGGGTTTCTCGGCGAAGCCGCATCGACAACTGGCGAAGAGCCACAAGGCATGAGCAACGTCGTGGCGGACGTTTTCAACGAGCACGGTCTGCTGGCCAGGGATGTCGGTATGACGACGCCGGATGCCGCATCAATCGCGCCGGTTCCATTGCCCATTGGCGGACTGGCAATGGTCGCCGATGGCGATGCCGCGACGAACGATCCGGTGCCGGTATCTCCCGTCGCGACGGCGAGCCCGATCGCGAACAATATTTTGCCGCGCGTGGAAGCAACTGCCCTGGCCGTGCCTGCTGCCGTTCCCCAGGTTTTCGCGCCGGTGCCGTGGCGCACGCCCGGCGTCGAACCGATGGTCATGGAAGCGGCGCCGGTTGCGGCAAGCCAGCGCGTCGCGGCACCGGCGTCCAGCATCAGGCCGCCTCTGTCAACGGCAGTGCGGGGTTTCCCCATCGCCGATGCGAACGTGGCCGACCTGGAAGATCTTCAGCCCGGGCAGCCGCAATCAAGTCGTCGCGACAGCCCTGACGGTGGCGCGTTTTCGGACGCGCAACTGACCCTTCACATCGCCGAACTGGGCGCGACTATCGTCGGTCGTGCGGTCGATGGCGGGCAACCCGGCCGGGCGAAATTGCGCGATCGTATCACTGCGCTTTTGTCGCGCTACGGCATTCGTGCGCGCGATGTTCGCCTGAATGGCGCGATCCTGTCGAATGCCGCCGACCCACGAAACGAGGAACTCTAGATGCAGGTTGCCGCCGTTTCCCCGACAAACTCGGCCGCTGCGCCTTCTGCCAGTGGTGGCAGTTCGACCAGCGATGCCGCGACCTCCGCTTTCGGGCTGAGCTTCGACGCGCTTCTGAAGATCATCCTGACCCAGCTGACCTATCAGGACCCGCTGAAGCCGATGGACAATTTCCAGTTCGTCTCGCAGCTCGCGCAGTTCTCGCAGATCCAGATCGGCCAGACGACCAACGACAAGCTCGCAGCGCTCGTCTCAGCACAAGGCAGCCTTCAGGCGGCGGGCCTGCTGGGCAAGCAGGTCGATGTCGGTTCCGGCACCAGTGTCGTGACCGGCAAGGTCACCGCCGTTTCGTTCAGCACCGGGACGCCGCTCCTGACCATCGAGACGGCCGACCATTCGACGATCAGCAGTATATCGCTCGCCAATGTTTCGCAGATCAGGGAGGTCACCAACTGATGCTCGGTGCAATCTATGTCGGCCTGAGCGGCCTCAACGCCTATTCGCGCGGCCTTCAACAGGTCAGCAATAACGTCACCAACCTCAATACCCAAGGGTTCAAGGCGTCGACCGTGTCGTTCAAGGATGTGTTCGGTTCCCAGGGCAATGGTGGCCTGTCCTACTCGTCGGGTCAGGGTTCGCCTGGCCACGGGGTCGAGAATGCCGATACGCTGCTGAACCTTGCCGCGGGCGAATTGCGCCAGACGGACCGAGATCTCGATCTGGCGGTCGATGGAAGCGGGTTCCTGACGCTGCTGCGCGGCAGTGAAATAGCCTACACCCGGACCGGCAGCTTCGAGGTCGACAAGGACGGTTACATCGTCCTCTCAGGCACGCAATATCGTCTGGCGACGATGGACGACGCGGGTCACGCGGTCGCGGTGTCGGTCGACGCGTCGCGGACCAACCCGCCGGTGGCGACCACCAAGGTGACTTTCGCAGACAATCTCTCGGCCGACGCGACGGCAGATGCGGCGCATCCCATCCCCATCCCGAACATCGTGGTGTATGACAAAGCTGGTGCGCAGCACAGCTGGACGGCACAGTTCGTCAAAGACACGACGGCGGACCATCAGTGGCTGGTCAGCGTCAAGGACGGTACCGGAAAGGTCATCGGTACCACGCAGACCCTGAAATTCGATGCGGGCGGTCATATCGATCCGACCACCACAACACTTACCTTCACCGACAGCGACGCCGCTCTCTCCGTGAATTTCGATATGAGCACCGTCTCCTCGTTCGCCGGCGGTACCAGTTCGACGCTGCGCTCGGCTTCGGTTGACGGCAATGCACCAGGCACCATCACAACCGTCACGATCAACGAAGCCGGCCAACTCGAACTGGGCTATTCGAACTCGCAGAAGAAGCAGCTCGGCGCGATCGCGATTACCGATTTTCGCGATCCGCAGGAATTGAAGCAGCGCAGCGGGGGCCTTTTCACCGACAGTGGCAATGCCGGGCGAGAGATCCTCGCCAGTGGCGATCCGCGCGTCGGCAAGGTGGTGTCTCGCCGGCTCGAGGCTTCCAATGTAGATCTGTCGAAGGAATTCGGCGACCTGATCCTCATCCAGCGCGGGTTCCAGGCATCCTCACAGATCATCAGTGTTGCCAACGACATGATCCAGCAGTTGTTCGGCATTCGCGGTCAGGGCTGATCGCAATGAATGATATGAGCAGGGCTCCTACGGCGTGGCGGGCGTGGCTGCCGGATAGTGCGCTCGGCGCTGCGGGTGTCGACCAGGCGCTTGCCGATGTCGCGCGGCAGTGGTCGACCAAATGGCTCGCGCGCAAGAGCGTACGGCCGCTGGGTACGCTCGCCGCGACGCGCATGTCGCTGGCGGACAGCTCGCGCTTGCTGGTGCTCGACGATGACGTGGCGATCGCGATCTCGGCCGCGGCTAGTGACCGGCTCGCGATGCTCATGCTCGGCGAGTCGACGCTGCCGGCGACCCTCGCCGACGCCGATCGGCGGGTGCTCGACAGCCTGATCGACGCCGCCTTGCAGGATCTGTGTCGCCGTACTGCCGAGGCGCTCGGTTTCTCGCCGGAGGCACGCTGGGAGGAGGCGGGCGCGGGCCAGGATCTTTCCGTCGATCGACCCCGCACGTGTCAGCTGGGCGTGGATACAGGCACGCCGTTACTGCATTTCGCGGTCGCGACGGATGTGCTGATCGCCCGTGCGAAGGCGCGCGCCGGCCGGTCCCCGATCCGGGATCGCGTCAAACCGATCGCTGCCGGCCTTGCCGCCCAACAGGTCGACATTTCGGCATCGCTGGGCCGGTGCGCATTGACCCTCGCGGACCTTGCCGGTCTTGGCATAGGCGACGTGCTCGTGCTCGACCGAACGACCGACGCACCGCTCGCACTGTCGGTGAATGGCGCGCCGGCGCGGCGCGGTACGTGTTCCGTCCAGCGCGATGGCGATTGCCTTGCGCTCAAGCTCCTTGAACCCCTCGCTTCCTAGGACATTTGTGACCGAACCTAAGATCAAGCCGGGCTCTGCCCCGGTCGAGCCGAAGTCGGCATCGCTTCCCAAAATCAATCCGGCGCTGATCGACACCGTCGAGGTCGGGCTTGACGGGTTCCTCGGCAGTGCGCGCATGACGGTCGGCGAGTTGTTGGCGCTCGAGAAGGGCGGGGTGATCACGCTCGACGCGACCCTCAACACGGCGGTGGAGCTGCGCCTGAACGGAGTTGCGGTCGCGCGCGGCGAGCTCGTCGCCGTCGGCGATAATTTCGCGGTCAGGTTGACCGAAATCGCTTCGTGAGACGGGTGCGGGTCATTGTCATGGGGGCGTTTGCGCTGGCGCCTGTCGCCGCGCGCGCGCAAAACGCGGCCCAGCCGCACCTCGGTGGTGGCGGTTCGCTCGATATCTCGCTCGGCCGGATCATCGCGTCTCTGGTGATCTGCATCATCATCGCGGTGCTGGCGATCCTGCTCATCCGCCAGCGCGGCGGTCGGGGCGACCTGGCGGCGATGTTTGCGCGTTTGCAGCCGCAAGCGCGCGCCATCGAGGTGGTCGAGACGCGCCGGCTCAGCCCCCATGCCGACATCTGCCTCGTTCGCCATGACGGTCGTAACTATCTGCTCGTGCTGCAACAGGGCAGCATGCAGGTGCTGCGGGACGAACCGACCTCAGGTGGCAAGGTGCCATGCGCCTGAACCGTACCGCATCCATCGTCCTTGCTGGCGGCCTGCTGCTCTGCGCGGCACCGGCTATTGCCGCGCCGGTGCGTGGGCTCGGCCTGTCTTCGGACGTCATCCGCACCACGCTTATCCTGACGCTGCTCGCCGTCATCCCGTCGATCCTGATCTGCATGACCAGTTTCGTGCGGATCATCGTCGTGCTGTCGATGGTCCGCCATGCCTTCGGCATGCCGGAAACGCCGCCGAGCCCGGTGCTGGCAAGTCTGGCGCTGTTCCTGACCGCCTTCACTATGGCGCCGACCCTGGGGGCACTGAACACGGCCGCTGTCCAGCCGCTGCTGGCCAACAAGATCAGCGTCGAGGAGGCGATCGCCAAGGGTAAGGTGCCGCTGCGCGATTTCATGCTCGCCCAGACCAAGGATTCCGACATCGAGGCGATCTATGCGATCTCGCATACGCCACCGCCGTCGCGCCCGGACCAGGTCGATATCCTGAAGCTGGCGCCGGCCTTCATGCTCAACGAGCTGCGCGTCTCGTTCACGATCGGCTTCGTGATCCTCTTGCCGTTCCTGCTGATCGATCTGGTCGTATCGGCGATCCTGCTCTCGCTGGGCATGATGATGGTGCCGCCGGCGACCATCTCGCTGCCGATCAAGCTTCTCATGTTCGTCCTGATCGACGGTTGGGGGCTGATCATTCAGGGGGTCTTGGGCAGCTTCAAATGATCGAGCCGCGCGAGCCCTCCGGTCTTGATCTCGTGACCGATCCGGTGCGCGCCGAGGCGTCCTTATGGCGCCGGTTCCGGTTCGAGGATGATCTTGGCGCGCGCGAGCGGCTGTTCAATCGCTACTTCGTGCTGGCGCGCGCGATCGGCGCGCGGCTGTTCCGCCGGCGGCGTGCGTCGCATGCGGAGCGCGGCGATTTCGATCAATATGCCTGCGAAGGCCTGCTGCAGGCGATCGACCGCTATGATCCCCTGCGCGGTGTGCCCTTCGGCGCCTTTGCCAGCCGGCGGATCACCGGTAACATTGCCGACGGCATTGCGACGATGAGCGAGGTCGGCGCGCAGTTGAGCTTTCGCCACCGCGTTGAACGCGAGCGGCTGCGCTCGCTGCTGCGCGATGAGCCCGACGCCCTGGCCGCCCTGTCCGAACTGGCGGTAGGCCTGGCGCTCGGCCTGATGCTCGACGGGACCGGCCTGATCGCCGATGATGAGGCGCCCGATCGGCGGCCGACCGCCTATGACAGCCTCGCCTGGCAGGAAACCCAGGCATTGCTCGTCCGTGAGGTATCGAAACTGCCGGAGAATGAAGGCGTCGTCATCCGTCAACATTATGATCATGGCCTGCCGTTCGCGCAGGTCGCGCAACTGCTGGGCCTGACCGCGGGCAGGATTTCGCAGCTGCACCGCTCGGCGCTGGACCGGCTTCGCAAGAGAATGAAATCAAGCCGTTGAGGAAGAAGACATGACGACGATGTGCCCGGACGATGAACTTCAGGACCTGATGGCCGCGATGCAGTCGGATGACCGTGACGAATTGGCCAAGGCCGACCGGTTGATCCTGGCCTATGGGAATGATGCGCGGCTTCATTTTCTGCGCGGGTCGATGCTCGCTGGCATCGGCCGGCCGATCGAGGCGCTGTCGTCACTGCGCCGCGCGGTCGAACTGGCACCGGATTTTGCGATTGCCCGCTTTCAGCTCGGCTTCTTCCAGCTGACCTCCGGGGAGGCGGCCGACGCGCTGTCGACCTGGGGACCGGTCGCGCTGTTGCCGGACGGGCATTATCTGCGCTTCTTCGTCGGGGGGCTGACCCATCTGATCCGCGACGAGTTCGAGGAGACGATCGCGCGCCTTGAGGAAGGCATCGCCGCCAATGAGGAGAACCCGGCGCTCAACGGTGATATGCAGCTGATCATCGATCAGGTCCGCGCGGTGCAGCAATCCAATCGCGCCGCCGGGTCCGGGGATGCGGATCAGGGGGAAGGTTCGGCTTCGGCAACCAGCTTCCTGCTCGATCAGCTTGTCGGCCGCCGCCCCAACTAGGCCGGGCGGAGAGCGTGATGACGAGGATCAGCAACGCTGACCAGGTTCTCCTGCTGCTCCACGAGCAGCTCGACCGCCTGTCGAAGAAGCGCGCCAATAGCAGCGCCAAGGCACGGTCGGTGTCGCTCGGGACGCCCGAGCCCATGGCACGGCTACGCGCGCGGGCGGCGCAGGACGGACTGGCCGAAGACGATCTCAAACGTGCACTGGTGCGCAGTCTGTTGACCCAGCAACTCGGCGACGGCATCGCCAACGACCCGGCGTTCGAGGCGATTGCCAGCGATGTGGCGCGCGTCATCGAGCGGACGGAAGAGGGCCGCGCCCTGCTGGACCGCGCGCTGGCCCAGCTGAGCGACTAGTCTTCGCTCGGATCAGGTCAGGCCCAGTCCCATCCGCGCCAGTGCCTGACCGATCGTACGTCCAGAGGCGTCGATCGGCGTCGAGGCGGCGCGTTCGAAGATCCGCCGCGCGGTGTCCTGGTCGCCCTTGCTGGCCGCGAGCAGCGAGCGGGCGAGCGCTGCCGAATAGCATTGCCGATCGAGGCGGAGCGCGATCTCGCTCTTGCGCTTGGCTTCCTCGACGTCCCCGGCGAGTACGTCCAACACCGCGAGCGAGCCGTGCGTTTCGGCAAAGCTGTCGTCGAGCGCGAGGGCGGTTTCGAAGCGCGCCCGGGCGGTCGGGATGTCGCCATTGACGAAATAGCCCCAGCCGGCCGCGATCCAGGAGCCGAGATGGGTGCCGAACATCTCGGCGCCCTTGTCGAGATCGGCTGGTGCCGCGGCGGTGTCGCCTGTCATCATCCTGGCAAGGCCCAGCCCGATCCATGCCCGCGGCACGCCCGGATTCTGTTCCAGCGCGCGTTCGAACATCGCGCGCGCATCGACCGCATGGTCATTGCCAAGCGCCAGTGTACCCAGAGTTGCCAGCGCGTCAGGATGGTCACCGGCCTTCGTCGCACAGGCGGCGGCCAGCGCTTCATCCTCGATATCGAGCGCGAGTACCGAGACCGCGGCCATCAGACCGATATGATCGGGAAACAGCTCGACATAGGCGCGCGCCGCTTCGCCGGCGCCCTCGAAATCGGCGAGTTCATGCATCAGCTGGACGCGCAGCATCGCCGCTTGGGGCAGCGTTCGCGCGCTGGCGTCGTCCAGCACCTCCAGCGCGGCTGCAAAGTCCTTCTGGTTGGCGCGGGCCCATGCGAGGTTGAACCTGATGCCGGGATCGTCCGCCCCGCCATCGAACAATGCGGTGAACGCCTCCGCGGCGCTGTCGAAATCGCGGCGCTGCAGTGCCGAGAGGCCCGCCAGGTTGAACTCACGCGGCGAGGGCGGGATGATTCCCGCACGCCGCGCGAGCAGATCGCTGGCGATGTCCGGCGCGCGCGCGTCGAGCGCTGCCTCCGCGGCATCGGCGAGCAATGCGACATTGTCGGGATCGGCGTCGAGATACCCCAGCATTGCCTTGAGACGGCTATCGGGAAGGGCCTGGGCAGTCGTTGCGGTGGTCATCAAAGGCCTTTCCTGGGCGATGGGCGACGGTGTTGTCGGTTCATGCCTCGACCCGCACGACGTCGAACGAGCTGAGACTTATACGCATCGGTATCTCATTGACCGATAGCACCGACAATTTCGGAATGCTGCGCTTGGTGAAGGCTTTGAGGTGTCGCCGCAGCTCGGGTCCGCACAGGAGGACGGGCGCACGGCCGTCCTTGTGCATCGCTTCGACCATTGTCGTCAGGCGGCGGATCAGCTGCTCGGCAAGCTTGGGCTCGACCAGCATCGCGCCCGCGCCGGCCTGCTGCATACCACCGGCGATCTGGTTCTCAATCCTTGGGTCGAGGCTCAGCACCGCCAGATCGTCATGCTTGCCGCGCAGCTGATGGCAGATCGCATAGCTGAGGCGCTGGCGCACCTGCTCGGTCAGTTCGGACGGATCCTTCTGCGTGCGTGCCAGGTCCAGGAGATGCTCGAGGATCAGGTCGAAATTGGCGACCGACACGCCTTCGGAAAGCAGGTTCTGGATGATGCGCTGGATGTCCGACACGGCGAGGCCGTTGGGGACCAACTCCTCGACCAGCCCGGGCTGGCGTTCACGGGCGTCGTCGAGCAGCTTCAGCACCACCGGCCGGGTCACCAGCGTTGCCATCTCGCTGCGCACGATCTCGCCGAAATGGGTCATCAGCACGGTCACCGGGTCGACCACGCGCCCGCCGGCCTCGCGCGCTTCGGCTTCGTCCATCCATGACGCGGGCAGGCCGAACACCGGATCGCGTGCCTCGATCGCGCCCGCCGGCAGCTTGTCCTTCTCGGCGCGCAGCACCATCACCTTGTCGGGCCTGATCTCCCCCAGCGCGAAGCGTGCGCCGAACAGGCGGATCTCATAAGCGAGCGGGTCGAGGCCCGAGCCATCGGCAAACCGGATGGCGGGAAAGCCGATGCCATATTCCTGCTCATGCTGGCGGCGCAGGCTCGCGATGCGATCCAGCAGGACCGGCTCTTCGCTCTTCCACGCCTCGGCGAGATCCACGCCCAGCCGGATCTCGAGTGGCGGCGACACTTCCGCCGCGGCCATCTCACCCGCGTCCTCGGCCGCCACGCTCGCGGCCAGTTCGGATGCCGCCACCCGCGCACGGTGCCAGCCATAGAGCGACAGCGCGATGATGATGACGATCGGCCATTTCGGCATGCCGGGGAGAAGCAGCAGGACCAGCAGGACGCCGGCCACGATCAGCGGGATACGCGGTACCGAGGCCAGCTGTCGGAACACCTCGGTCGACAATTGCTTGTCGGCCGACGAGCGCGTGACGATGATGCCGGTCGCGATCGAGATGATCAGCGCGGGGAGCTGCGTCGCGATACCGTCGCCGATCGTCAGCAGCGTGAAATGCGACAGCGCGTCGCTCCACTCCATGCCCATCTGGACGACGCCGACGATCCAGCCGGCCGAGATGTTGATGAGCAGGATGATGATGCCGGCGACCGCGTCGCCTTTCACGAACTTCGACGCACCGTCCATCGCGCCGTAGAAGGAGGCTTCCTTCTCGATCTCCTCGCGTCGGCGGATAGCTTCCTTCTGGTCAATGAGGCCCATATTGAGGTCGGCGTCGATCGACATCTGCTGGCCCGGCATGGAGTCCAGCGTGAAGCGTGCCGCGACTTCCGAGACGCGCTGCGCGCCCGACGTCACCACGACATATTGGACCACGACGAGGATCAGGAACACGACCAGTCCGATCACGTAATTGCCCTGGACCGCGAAGGTACCGATCGACCCGATCACCTCGCCGGCACTGCCGCCGGTCAGGATCAGGCGGGTTGCCGCCACGTTCAGCGAGAGACGGTAGAGAGTCGCCACCAGCAGCAACGAGGGAAAGGTCGAGAATTCGACCGGCTTGCCGACATAGAAGGTCAACAGCAGGATGGTGAGCCCGAGACCGAAATTGGTGATGATCGCGAAATCCAGCATCGCCGGCGGGATCGGCGAGAACAGGATGACGAGGATCAGCACCATCGCCGTGACCAGCGCGAGGTCCTTGTTGTTGCGCAGTATCCGGTTGATCATGATGTCTCTCGGTCATCGCTGGGCCTGGCGCCCAGCTTGAAGTAGAATTCGGCGACGGCGTGGTAATGGTCGGCGCCGATCTCGGCGCCCGGCTCGCACTGGGCGAACAGCGCCCGTGCCAGCGCCGGGCTTTCGAAGATCGGGATGCGCAGCTGGAACGCGCGCTTCTTCATCAGCTGGGCATGAAGGTTGCGGCCCTTGGCGCGCACCACGGGAGCGCTCGAGCGGGCTCGGTCATAGGCCAGCGCCACCGCGACATGCTCCGGATTGACGATCAGCATGTCCGAGCCGGGCAGGGCGCCGAGACCTTTGGACTGTTTTGCGAACTCGGCATGGAGTTGCTTGCGCTTGCGCTTGAGGCGCGGATCGCCTTCGCGTTCCTTGCCTTCGCGGGTCACCTCGCGCCTGCTCATGCGCATCTGCTTGCGGAACTCGCCGCGCGCCATGATCTGGTCGACCGCCGCGATGAACATCGCCAGGATCACGAACACCCATAGCAGCTTCATGCCCGATGCCCGCAGTGCGCCGACGAGCGAGCTTGCATCGACCACGGTCAGTCCCGCGCCGTGGATGGCGCTGCGCACCAGCAGCACGGCGGCGGTCGTGTAGATCGCCATCTTGATGACGCTCTTGAGCGCTTCCTTCAGCAGCCGCATCGAGAACAGGCGCTTCAACCCTTGCGCGGGATTGATGCGGGTGAAGTCGGGCTTGAGCGGATGGGTGCTGAACACGAAGCCGCGCAGCTGGATGATCTCCAGCAGGGCCACGACCGCCAGCACCGTGACGCCGAGCAGGATGATCGGCCGCAGCGCGGGACCATATGAGGCCGCGACGATATCGAGCGCGGCATGGGGGTCCGTCGCGCGCGGGATACCTGCGGCGAGCGAGCGCTTCATCATCGCCATCATGCGGGTGAGGGCGGACTCGCCTGCCATCGTTATGAAGCCGGCGAGCGCCAGCAACCCGGCAAAGAAGCTCAGATCGATGCCGCGCGCGACCGAGCCTTTCTCGCGCGCGCGGGTCAGCTTGAACGAGGTCGCTTCTTCGCTCTTGTCCTGTTCGGTGCTCGCCTCGGCCATGGTTCAGGCGATCGCCAGCGTGTTTTCGAGCGCGTAGCGGATCATGCGCAGGAACAGCGCACCCGACAGGCTGATCGCGAACGGGAGGATGGCGAGCGTCGCCATCGCCTTCACCTGGAACCCGAGCAGCATGACGTTCATCTGCGGAAGCGTGCGCGACATGAACGCGATCGCGAGGTCGGCCATGAACAGGACCAGCATGATCAGGCCGCCAAGACCGAATGCCATTGTGAACACGGCCGAGATATAGGCCGTCAGCAACGTCACATCGCTGCCGATCGGCGAGGTGCCGAGGGGCACGTGCTCCAGTGACGCGGACCAGATGGCGAGCAGGTCTGCAGGGCCATTGGTGGCGAAGAAGACCGCGCCCGCTGCGTATGCGAACAGCGTTCCGACCAGCGGTACCTGGGTTCGCGTCGCCGGATCGACCAGCACCGCCAGACCGAACCCCGCCTGGATGTCGATTGCCCGGCCGGCGGTGAGCAGGGCGGCGAAGGCGAGTTGCAGGGCGAGGGCGAGCCCGATCCCCATCAGCAACTCGCCGAGCGCGGTCAGGAACAGGCCGTGCGCCCAGAAGTCGGCATGGGTGCTTTGCGCCGGATGGCCGACGACCAGCCAGGCGGAGAGCGCGATGGCGAGCAGCACGCGCACAGTCGGCGGCACGCGCATCAGGGTGAAGGGCGACGCGAACGCGATTGTCGGCACGATCCGCAGGCTCACCAGCAATATGGCAACCGCCTGGTTGGTCAACTCACCCACGCTTCGTCAGTCAGTTCGCGAGCGACGGAATCTGCTGGTAGAGCGAGATGGCGAACTGCGTCATGCGGCCGGTCATCCACGGGCCGATGGCGATCAGCAGGAAGGCTGCGACGAGGATCTTCGGCACATAACTGAGCGTGATTTCCTGGATTTGCGTGGTGACCTGGAACACGCTGATGAAGAGACCGACGAGCAGGGTCGCAACCAGGAGCGGGCCCGCGATCAGCAGGCTGTCCCACAGCATTTGGTTCAAGAGGCTGAGTGCGCGATCGGCGCCCATGATATTTCCCGGATTTTGACACGCCCCGCAGTCCCCCCGACTCGGGCAGCGCGCCAAAAGTGTCCCAAATCTAGACATTTCCCGCCAGCCGGCAAACTCATTTGCGACGAGTCCCGTGCAGATTCTTTGGGAGCGGGGAGGTGAATTGCGAGGGTTCGGCGCCTCGCGCGGCTGGCCGCCGCGCGACCGCTCTCTATGGCGCGGTGCTGCGCGCGCGCCACCGAGCCCCGCTTTGCGGGTCTCGGCCTGGCGGTGGCGATCGCATGGCGTGGGCCGGCATGCTGCCGGCCCTGAAGGGGCGCGCTGACACTATCGTCGGTTACGGCGTAGCTAGATCGACTCCTTCGAACTCTCGCGACGGCCGTCCCGATAACGGCGACGATAGTCGTGCGACGGGCACCTCATTTGCAGCCGGATCACGGACCACGAGGCACTGTAGTTGGCTAAGGAGCTACTGCGTCCAATGATGACGCCGTCGCATTTCGACCATGGCGCCGTTTTTGATGAAGACTCCCGACGCGCGGGGATCAGGCTATCACTTGTAGCCTCAGCCGAAGTCCATCGCGCAACGGAAGCCGAGATTGGGAGCGACTCCGGTCGCAAGCAACGCCCCGCGGTTGGCGCAACGCAAACGGAAATCTTGAATCACGTTCCACGCGCCCCCACGCCTGGCTCGCAGCTCGGGAAGGTCATCCGGCGCGGCATCGAACACATTCTCGCACCACTGCCATACGTTCCCGACCATATCGAAAAGGCCACCTTCGTTGGCCGGATAGGATCCGACCTCCGACGTCGGCGGCGGGTTCGCCGATGAGCCCCGCCAGTTGCACTCGATTGTGTCGGGAGCGCCTTCTCCCCAAGGATAGCGCGACCTTCCCGTCCCCGCCGCAGCGACCTCCCACTCCCATTCCGTCGGAAGCCGCTTGCCGCTCCTGTCGGCATAGGCTTTGGCGTCATGCCAATTCACCAGGACCACGGGATGCCGCCCACGCCCTCTGGAAGCATACGAGCGCCAGGAAAGGCCCGGGACATTCTTGAATGAGCCGTCGTGCCACCCCCAGGCCGCTCCGCTCCGCTCCGCGAACGTCGCGTATCCGGTTTCACGCGCGAATGAAGCGAACTGCTCGTTGGTGACAAGGTTCTCGTCGAGCCAGAACGCCTCGAGCTCGATTTCGCGAACGGGTCTTTCGGCGTCAGATCCCTCTTCCGAGCCGACGATGTGGCGGCCGGCCTGAACGAGAACCATCGTCGAGCGACCGTTAGCCGCCTCTCTGGCCCTGGATAGTGGGGCATTTTTCATAATGCGACTCCGTCACCGCGTTCCATCATATCGAGTATTTTCGCTCGCATCGCTGCCCCGTCCTCGGATTCGGCCCGGCGTCGGTCCAGGACCGTGAGTCGCCCCTCGACCATCACGGCGATGCGGTCGGCGATACGGAGCGCTTCGTCGAGGTCGTGTGAAACCATCAGGACTGGCAATCCCAGCCGCGTTGTGAGCTCGCGAAGCCAATCGGCCAGCTTCGTCCGAGTCAGTATGTCCAACGAGGCGAACGGCTCGTCGAGCAGGATGAACTCAGGCCGTGTCGCAAGCGCCCTCGCGACCGCCACGCGCTGACGCTGTCCACCCGAAAGTTGTGCCGGATAACGTAGGCGGAGCGCAGCGATGCCCGCCATCTCCAGCATCTCTTCAACCCGCTCGCGACGATCCGCTTCGCTCCAGCCGGAAAGCCCGTATTCGACATTATCCTCGACCGTGAGCCAAGGAAATACGCCGTGATCCTGAAAAACGACACCGATCCGCGTCGGCACCGAGATTTCTCCCTCACAGGGAATCAGCCCTGCCAGGGCGAGAAGGAGAGAAGACTTTCCTGCTCCGGATGGCCCCACAAGGCTCACGATCTCGCCAGCGCGCACCGCGAAGGACGCCGAGTGGATCACGACGGCATCGTCTCGCCGCACGTTGAGATTGCTCACGGTAATGCCGGATGAAAAGCTGACGATCGGCGGCGTCATCGATCGACCAGTGCAAGCCAGGGAAATGCTGCACGCAACGTCGCCAACTGGAGGTAGTCTGTGGCGGCCGCAGTCATAGCCAGCAGCGCGAGCGCGGCTACCATTCGGTCTATGCGATATGCGGATTGCGAAAGCGCTATCTCGTATCCGAGTCCGTTCGAAGCGCCGGCCAACTCGGTGACGAAGACCATCACGAACGCGGTTGCGACGCCGATACGTAGGCCGGCGACGATTGTCGGGAGGGCGGAGGGAAATACGATAGTCAGCAACTGACGCCACTTCGAGGCGCCGAGCACGCGTCCGCTCCATAAGTAAATCTGAGGCACCGCACTGCTTCCCGCATGGGAGGCGACCCACACCGGAAAGAATACGGCGAAAGCGATCGCGGTAACCTTCGCGCCATCGCCGATCCCCGCCCAAAGGATCACCAAGGGGATGATGGCGACCGGCGGGATCGGCCTAAGGACATGCACGATTGGTGAAAGCACGGCGTCGATGCTCGGGCTGCGACCAGATATGGTTCCGACTAGGAGACCGCAACCGCCGCCGAGGACATAGCCGATTAACGCCCTCCCCAGGCTGGTTGCTAGATCGAGGGCCAGCGCGCCTGCGCGAGCCCACTCCACGAATGCCGCGACGACGTCGGATGGGGCTGGGAAGAGCGCCCTGGGCACGACACCGGAACGTGCCACGACCTCCCACGCCGCAACGGCGCAAGTCAGAGACGCGATGCCAGTGATCAGTCTGGCACCGCTGGGGGAAAGCGTTCGGCTCATCTTGGTTTGGATGCACCGTCCAATGCCGCAAGCGGCCGCCGATCCAAGATCGCCCCGAAGTTCGGTTGTTGGGCGTCGGGCTTGATCTTTCCGGTCTCCTTCGCCCAGACGAACTGCCGCCCCCAGTAGTCGAGTAGTTTTGGAGTCAGGGCGGGAGCAAAGTCGAAGTTCTTCCAGATGCCGTCCAGCGTCGCTTGGTCGAGACCGGTGTAGCGCTGCACGATCACCTTCGCGCGAGCCGGATTCTGCGCGATGGCACGCTGGGCAGCCCCAAGTGCCCTCACCATTGCAGCGATCTCGACCGCCTTGGAATCTCCAATGGCGGGACGCGATGCCAGCACGTAGAGCTCGCTATAGGCGCCGATGTCAGGGAACGCATGGGCGGCTCCGGCTGCCTTCCTCTCGGCGATGTAGGCAAACGGGTCGAACACCGCGACCGCGTCGACCGAGCCGCTCGCGAGCGCTGCGGGCATGTCCTCCGGCTTCTGTCCGACAATCTCGACTTGGGCGGCGGATACCCCGATCGCGCGCAAATAGCTCCATGTGAAGAACTCCGGTCCCCCACCAAGCGACGTGGCGAGCCGACGTTTGCGCTCCGAGAAGAAGTTCT
>Ga0307510_10000657_pt1 | contig 35076 bp, 26 predicted proteins | sample 12_EM_MG_FD_207224 | JGI IMG/M metagenome (GOLD analysis project Ga0307510, IMG submission 207224) | Populus trichocarpa ectomycorrhiza microbial communities from riparian zone in the Pacific Northwest, United States - 12_EM | ecosystem: Host-associated > Plants > Roots > Unclassified | place...
AATAACCGATTTTCGGGCATCCAACAAACCAGGCTTATTTACTTTACAAGCGCCATTTCACGAAATAAAGGTCAGCCTTAGGGCCTGGCATATTTTCCATCGACCCATTTATCGTCGGGAAATATTCGCCGCTCGGGGACAACGCCGGGTGAGTCTCATAGTCGCCCGTAGAGTAATTCCCTCTTCAAATATTGGGACCTGACAAAGGGCCGGACGGGCAATACATAACAGGAGAAAGGATAAAATACCAGGCTCCGGTTTTGTTCACAATTAGACAGTGAAATAGCAAAATCAAACACATTAGTTTAATTGTATATATAAAATATACTATTAATAAACTTAGTAAAACATAGCATGTTATTTTCTTCCATCAAAAACACCCGGAGGGTACAGGTAGCCGGTAGTATGGAAGTATATCCTGTTATCAGCTATAATCACTGATTAGCACGCGGGGCAAATTTTTCGTTGAGTCTGGCGTTGGCGATATTCGTCAGGGGCCGCCCGTGGCCAAAAACGGCTTTGTCGAAGTCCAAAGCAGCAGCCTTCAATATGCTTTGCCGCCCCAATTCACGGTCTTCATAGACAGTGCTCCAATCAAGGCCCGAGACATTGACGCATATATCCGCGGCAATGAGGACACGGTCAGCCGGCAGGAAAAGAGCAAGATGACCAGCGCTATGACCAGGAGTATAGATGACCTTGACTCTACCAGGGCCGCCGATGGGAAGGATCTCCCCGTCATTGAGTCGGCGAGCGATACTAAAGGCTTCGATATTGCCTCCGCGCCGTATAAACAGCTGATAGATGAGTCGGTTCCGAAAGCCGGGGCTGACTTGTAGAGAAGCCTCACCCGGGCGCCCCTGTTCAACGAGCCGGGCAGTGTCGGCATGGGCCCATACCGGAATATTAAGTTCATTGCTGATGGCAGCCGCGCTCCCGCTGTGGTCGGTATGAGCATGAGTGACGATAATCCTCCGGATGTCGCGTGGGTCTTTACCCCCCTTTCTCAGTTGGGCAAAGATCTTAGAAAGATTGCCAGGTGTTCCCGTATCGACTAGAGTGAGGCCAGGTACAAAGCCGTCAGCAGCATCAGTACCTGATACGAGGCCATCAACTGCGTCAGAGCCGGATACGAGATCAGCAGCAGCATCAGTACCGGATACGAGGCTGTCAGCCGCGTCAGGGCTATCCTCAATGAGGAACGCATTGACAAAACCAAGGTTTAGCTGATAGAGATGTGGCGTGATCTTTTTCATAAATGAATATTTTTTCATTTTTATTGTAAAAAAAATTCAAACCCGGATCGCATCCCAGAGAAACCGGAATGAGGTGTCCATAAAAGTTTTGGTGAGCCGTGCAGGAGTGTGATGAATATGGCCGGCAATCTGTTGGACAAAGCCAAAGAGCAGGCTTGGAATAAGAAGTTCTGTATCCGGCTTTAGCAGTCCCTGTCTTTGCCCGCGTTCGAGCAGCTGCGCGAGAGGCGCCATCACAGGCCTGGCAACGACCATGGCCTGCTCCTCGCGTTTGTAAGGAGAAGCAATGAACTGTTGCAGGAATACCTGCTCGGAAAAGTTGGAGACCGCATAGCGGAGACTGTTCTCCCAGATGACCCGAAACCCCTCTTCAACGGGGAGATCAGGACTGAAGCCAATAAAAATCGTTGCGCCAAAACGTTTTTTTACTTCTTTGTAAAGAGCAAAGATCAGGTCATCCTTGTTCTTAAAATAGATGTACAGGGTCCCAATAGCAACGCCGGATTGTTTTGCGATGAGGGGCATCGTTAGCCCGACGAGGCCGACCTGGCCCACAAGAGTAAGAGTGCTCGTGAAAAAAAGGTCGATCTTTTGCTCGTCTTTGAGGCGCATGGAGCAAAGGTAGGCAATAATGAATAAATATTCATTATTAATTTTACACGGTCCCAACCCCCACCCAGCCCCGGCCGCTAAAAATTGATCTCCCTCGTCTTACCAAACAGCTTACCATCCGGCGATTTCGGGTAATCCACATTCTCCCTACTCCCCGTATTGTAAAAACTAAAATTCACCGAACATTTTTTCGCATTGGTCAATTCGCTCACCGGGATCAGGAACAAGTGTTGATCGCCTGCCACCAATACCGCCCCATCCGAGCTGGCCACGCAGGACGATTTTTGCATCGCATCCGCCACGAAGGCAACAGAGAGGTTTCCGCTTACTTCATCCTGTTTGTAGATCCTGTCCATACAAGTGTCAGCATTGCCATTCCCATTGACATCTACCCGGATCGAAGGGATCGAACCGGTACAGGAAATATCAAAGATAATCTTGTCATCTATCACCTCATATGCGACGGTATAGTCCGATTCTTTGACAAGAAGTTTTGCCTTCCGATGTTCTTTCTTTTTTTGATAATCCTGCAGGATCCTGGCATTATCCTTTTTGCCCAGGAGCCACTTCCCTCTTTCCAATAGACTTCCGAATACCCTGCCACCTTGCCCCATCGCGGCCGTATCCTTCCATGAACCGGGCCGCTTGATCTTTCCAAAGTCTTCCAGTGTAGTCCTGGCCTGTTTGTAGACCGACGTATCCTCATGCGTTTCATGGATCATAGTCTTTTTCCTGTATGCAGCGCTTCCAAAGCCATAAACGGCCCAGTCGTTATACTCATTTTCCTTGCGGGTTGCAGCTCGCTGTACACTCGCCGAATCACAGATCCGGGAGAAGATCATTACATTTCGGGTCACGTAATTTTGCAGTTCCCCAATGCTGAGGACCTTATTCGTATCCGCATCGGCCGCCATATTCGTGATCCCGTTCAACACAGCATAGGTGAAAATACCATGTTGGATCTCGTTGCATTCCTTGGCTGCTTCGAGCCCGCGGGCAGCCACAATAATATTGCTGCCATTGCCCTGGTTAAGATCCGTATAAAGCTCCAGCGCAATATCGAAAGGGTCTGTCGCACCCGGATCCGCCATATCATCCCCACCACCGTTGGTCCAGGCATCCTTATTGAGCTCCCCACTATGGCAGGCATCCAGGAAAACAGCTTTATTCCGCGATGGGATATTTTCCATCAGCTCGTTAAAATCCTTTAAGGAAATACCCCGTTTGCTGGGGTTTTTGAAATCCATATCATAAGTGCCAAAAAACGCTTCCGCCTTTTTGATGTCGATCACGCCGTGACCGGAATAATAAACGATCACGATGTCATCGGGTTTGGAAGTAAGGAATTTGCCTCTCAGTTTCCTGAGATTTTCGATGGTCACCCGGTTGTTAAAAAGCGTATCGATCTGCAGATGATTGCCATAATGCCTGCGCAAAGAATCCAGCACATCCCTGATATCCTTCCCGGCCCAGGTGAGATTTTGCCCGGCATCATTGTATTTTGCCGCACCGATCCCTGCGAAAAAGACGTTTTTCGGAACAGCGCTATCCGGCGCATACTGCACATAAAGCGGTTGCCGGTAACTCTCCACGCCCGCGACATCGAATACCGAGACCTCGATCATATTATTGCCTTCCGTCAGCGTCAGCCGGATCGTTGTATCCATCGAATAGCTGCGATGCGAAAGCCGGATGCCCGCTGAACCTCCCATCGGGTTACCATTGATAAACACCGCCAACCGGTCGGGATACTGATCGGATCCCTTTATTTTTAAGTTCAGCGCAAGATTTTTATCCTTAAGCTCGCCCTTTACCTCCTTTTCATTACTGATGATCACCTCGGGCGCTTTGTCAAAACTGATCCCTTTGCCATTCTTCACTCCTTCCCGCAGCCGGCGAATGGCCAGGGTGGAGTCATAAAAGGTCAGGTAGTTGCGGTCGGTATTGCCAAGCGCTCTCATCACGATGTCCGGCCGGTTGCTATTGAGATCGAATTGTTTGTAGGATAAGGATCTGGCATCGGACAGATAGCCGAGATGCCGGGTAACCGACTTATTCCCAAAATATGTTCCATCCGGAAGCAAAAAGACCGTTTCGTCGTTGTTGAAAGGAAGCATGCTGAACCATTCCTGCTGATCGGTGATCCGCGAAAATTTTAACTGGCCATAAAAATAGGATACCAGCAGACCGCCTTTAAAATTGAAATATTTTGTTTCACCGTTCGCTTTAAAACTCTTGAGACGTTCCCCATTGGCGCAGGAATAAATGACCGCCGAATCACCGCGGCAGGCCATTACGCTGTCCCCCGTCTCACTAAATTGAACCATCTCCCTTCCACCCAATAATGCCTCAATATTGCCGCTGAAGATCGATCTAAAGGACCCGTTGAATACATTGTTGTCCTCAGGTCCGGCCACGGGGAATGCCTGTTTATTCGCAATGGTATAGACGATGCTCATCCCATTGGAAAGCTGAACATTCATGTGGCTGCCATTGGGACTAAGGATCACCCGCTTGATACCTATATACCCTTCGCTATCGAACATAGCTGTATCGGCAGCATTCTTGTAGTTTTTGATGAAGATAATCCTCCTTTCGTTCCAGATTGCCAGCGCATTCGATCTCGCCGCAAAACTAATCTGGTAGTTAAAGGGTTGCTTGCTGTCCTTTTTCCTGGCTTTGGGCCCAAGATCGATTGAGAACAATTTCGCCGAATCCTTCCGCTGGTAAAGGCCCACCGTATTTTCTGCCCTATTCACCATCCCATATCTTTCTCCATCGCCTGACAGGAACCAGCCAAGTTCGCTGGACTGCTTAAGCAACACCCCCTTTGCAACATCCAGAACTACGGAAGCATCGTTCGTATTGATGATCGCATACTTACTATCCGCCGAAAAACTAATACTGCTGTGCTCCGGTTTTCCCATAGTAAAAGTAAGCGCCTTCACTTTCCCGCTGACCAGATTCACGATGTTTGCATTCCCGGTAAGCTGGAATTGAACAAGCCATCTGCTATCAGGGCTAAAGACATTGTCGGTATATTTCCCTTTCAGGTTAATGAGTATTTTGGCATAGGGAATGGAATAGATGGAAATAATTTTCCCGGTATTCAGGAATAGCAGCTTCTGATCCGGGGAGAGCTTTACATCCCCGGACAGCTTTATCAGCGATTGGATCTTGCTGATGGTCCGATTATTCGACAGGTTGACGATCTCTCCGGAATTGGTATAGCTGCTATTAACGTCATTTTTGAAACTAGCAACGCCCTCGTGTACCTGCTTAAACGGATCATTGATCCCCATCATATCGCCCGCGGTGCCAAGAACTCCCGGCAGCTTTGGCATTTTTGCCTCGATGGAATCAAAAAACATCGTAGCCTCCGCCGCATCCGGAACCGTTCTTGTTTCATACACATATATGGGAAGCCCCTTGTAGTCCTTTTCCGCTAGCAGCGAAGATTCCGACAAAGTAGTGGTTTTGAGCATTCTTGGCGCTTCATCCAGGTATTCAGCCAGCACATAAGCTCCCTCTTCGTTAAACGTTAATTTTTTAAGGTCTCCACCCTGGACCTCAAAAAAACGGGGAGCGGTCTTAGCCTTCAGATCGCGCAGGGTGATCCGGTGGCTGGTATAGGTGGCCTGATAATTATACGCCGGACTTATACATTCAAATTCCTTGATCAGCGGACTTTTGGAGCCTGGTCTCAACGTCCACGATGCCACCAACCGACCGAACTCATCAAAACAATCCGCAGCCCCCTCGTCATAGATCTCGATTGTTCTGTCGTTCAAAATTTTCACTAATCCGCCAGCAGGGACATTCCCTGATCGGTTCAGGCAGACCCGGCGCGGTGAATTATAATTGGTGAGCGAATAAGATTTGATCAGGTTTTTATACACCAACCGGACACTGTCACCGGCACTATTGAACCAGGCTTTCCGGATCGGGCAGACATCGCCCTCGCATTCATTGCAGTCTCTTCCCTTTTCTTCGCCATTCCGGACTACCGATCTGAAAACATGGAGGACCTGGCTCTTAGCCGGGTCCCATATTGAAACGTTGTAGTACCAGGTTTCAGGATCATTGATATCACCCCCTGTCCCACTTTCGATCAGCAACAGGTCATTATGTGGATTGAACGCTGCACCGACAGCCTTGCCGTCCACCACCACCGAATTCACCAGCTCCCCGCTTTTCAGATCCCAAAACATGACCAGGGTATCCATCACGGTGGAAACATATCGGTCGTTGGAATTAATGCTGGGATTTTTTCCATTCAAATAAAAGAGCGGCTTACCGGAACGAACATCCGATATAATAGTGATCCTTTCATCACTGGTTATTATCAGCTGATTATCGTGGGTGAAAAGAGAGCGTCGAATCCCTTCCTGGTGTCCGAAAGGAATGATAAGCCTGGGTTTGATAGAAGTGGTTTGAGCTGAAGCGAAAAAAGAGAGGGGGAGCAGCAAAAGAAAAAGGATTAAGCTTTGCTTAACTTTAGATACTTTCATGGTGGGGTTTAATGGTTTTGAGTAATGCTTATTTAACTGGCGAACAGCAATTCCTTATTTCATGGGGTCGATCAAATTTACCATTTTCTACTTAGTAGCAATGATTTTAACCAACTTCGCTTATGGTCAAAAAATTAAATTACTTGACAATTATTGTGTTTGCAATGGTTGTGCGCTTCGAATACCCAAGGTCTCCAAACCTCAACTGACCAGTTTTATTGCCAACGATTCCATCCTGCAGCAGGCTGCCCTAAAAATTAAAAAATATTTCACTTCGGAAGGTGATCATTTCATCCTGTTCTGCCCGAGTTGTCAAGCCCCGCCAAGATCAATTGGTTATAGGGTTAGCCGCAGTGTTGCTGCAGGAAAGCAGGATAATGGATTTGGGACCTACCTGGATGTAAGAACCGGAGGCAATCACAAAGGTGGTCTGGACTTTTACAAGTTTAACGAGCTCCTGAACTTCCTGACGGACAGCCTCCTGGTTTTCGATTCGGTGGAATTATCGACGGCGAGCTTCATCGGAAGAAGCGACAAAGTATTGGGAAGCCTAAGAGCTTCCTATACATGGCAGGGTACCAGGGTCGAGCGGACCATCCCATATGATCCGGAAAACCAGGTGATCCGGCTAAGCTATAACATATTATTCGGCGACAAACGGGCACGCTCCGAGACCGACACGATCCCCATAACATTGAGCTATCAGCGACGTGATGAAAGGATAGACGTACCTGGGCAATTCAACGTATATTTTGCCACTGCCGACGAAAAACAAGACCTGGCCGAACTTTATACCCTATATAGCAACGCCTTCCCGGATTGGACCATCGATGAGCTTGCCAACGAACTAATGGTCAAAGTCACCGCAAGATATAAGAACACCCTCAAACCCAACTTTATCCAATGGCTAACAACGTTAAAGCAAGGGACATTACAAAACCCCTGATATTAGCGCTACTCTTCACCGTATTGAACCATTACGCCGTCTATCTTCCCTGGATCGTGGGTGACCAGGAGAAGATCGTGCAGGCTACGGAATACAAAAAAAATTTGCGGGAACGGGTCAGACAGACCAATAACCTTTCCAGGGACAACCTTGCGAAAAAATTCCTGCTCATCGATGTTTCCAACGACATGGCGGTTTATTGCGACAGCAGCAAGGCTGACTCCCTGGGTCTCCCCGTGGACCCCGGTAGCTCCAAAACATCCCCTTGTTATGCAGGAACCGATCTCAAAAAACTCACCCAACTTTTCAAATGGCTGGCAAACCACCAGGATCAATACAACCTGGTCGTTTGCGATATCCTTTTCGGCAATCTGCAGGGAGTGAAACAAAGCGATTCTTTACTCGGTTATATCCTGAACATTGCACAAAACAGGTATCACCAAAAGATCCTCTTCCCGGCTCTATATAACCAGAACAGCGGTCTCTTCGTTACCTCTACCTTTTCAGCAAACCTCCCGGTCGAAAGCAAAGGCGCGATCAACGAGAAACTCACCGGCGATCGTTTCCTAAAATACCGGCTTAGCTATGACAATGGGCAGACCAAAACGCTACCGCTATTAATGCTGCAGACGATCGATAGCTTTAAGGTAGAACCGGGTTTTCTCGGGTTTAGCATCTATACCCAAAAGAACGGCGCCCCTACGATCGCCAGCAACTATTTCATCCCGGAAATGCTGTTTTCAAAAGAAGACATCGATTCGTTGAAAATACCTGGCAATTTCTATGGCGCCAGCGTCGACAGCACAGTAGGCAGAATGGAACTTTGGCAGACCCTCCTGAAATTAGGCGATACCTCCAATTACTATCTTCAGGAAGTCTTGAGAACGCGCTCGCCAAACAAGCGAAACATCTTCATAGGATCGTTCAATCATAACAATCCCGACGTTCACAAAACGATATATGGAGATATGGATGGCGGACTTGTCCTACTCAACATTTATTATAATCTCGTTTTAAATGAAAATGGCTTCGATCTCAGGTATACTCTTTTCGTGTTTGAATTCTTTTTCCTTATTTCCTGGTTGATCCTGCACCCCCTTCACAATCCCTACCGGATACGACCGCTGATCCCGAGAGTATTACTCGACATATTCTTCGAAGAGCTTCATGGCATCCTATTTATTGCCATCACCTGGTTCTCGAGTATATTTTTTGACAAAACATCGAATGTCCTGGTCTTGCTCGGGGGGATCATCATTATCGACAAGTTCATCAAAACCTATAAAAAAGACAAACATCCCCACAGTGACGGCGAGAGGTCGATGACTTCGGATCCGGAAACCACGCCCGGGCTGGGGCTGCTATTGATCCTGACAATAATGGCAATCACGGGTATCTATCTTATACCTCCCATGGCACAGTCCCTTTCCTTCCACAGTTTTGCCGACCATAGGACTCTTATAGGTGTCCCCAATTTTGCAAACGTCACAAGCAATCTACCCTTCCTGTTCGTGGGCATATGGGGGTTCGTGACCCTTCGGCGGTTTTCCACGCCGCGACCGATCTTCCTGATGTATACCCTTCTTTTTACCGGCGTCATATTGACGGGTCTGGGCTCGGCATATTATCACTCCAATCCCAATAATGATTCCCTGGTGTGGGATCGCATCCCCATGACCATTGTGTTTATGGCATTTTTGTCCGCGACCGTGGCGGAGTTGATCGGGCGTCGGCTCGGCGCGCGCTTACTGATCCCCCTGGTTATCGTTGGAATTGGCAGCGTTCTATGGTGGCACTACACGGAGGGTTTGGGACATGGCGATCTCCGGTTGTATTACCTGGTACAGTTTTATCCGATGCTGGCCATCCCGCTTATTTTGTGGCTCTACTACGACCCCACCCACAAGCCAGCGTTGCTATGCCTGGTATGGGTAGTCCTGTGGTATATTGTCGCCAAACTCTTAGAGCACTGGGATTACCCCATTTATTCGCTGTTCGGGATCAGCGGTCACACCCTAAAACATATCGCGGCGGCAGCGTCCACCTGGTATTTTGTGGTATTATTCCAGCGCAAGTATTCCGGCAATACACTCCGATCTCCATCTCCTGGCGAGCGCTCCAAATAAAATCTGTCCCTCCGATCACATAGCCGCCGCCACCTGGAAGAAATCCGGATAAAGTCGTTTTTCCTCTTTTGAATGAAAGGTCAGGATGCTCAGGCCACTGGCCTTGATGACATACGGCGGAGGCGGAAGCTGGCCCGCAGAGATTTCGATGAGTTGCGTATTCCCCTTCTTGTCCGCAAAAGTAAATTCTGCAATATGGAACGACAGCGTCACCGGGGCCAGGTCTTCGAATCGGGTTCCTTTGTAGCAAAGAGAAAAATCGCCAAAGTCCAGTGGAAGCCCCACCGCCTTTGGCAGGATCTTGTCAATCGCAGGGAAGAGCACGGCATCTATCTCTGCATAAAGTTCCTTTTCATAATCGTTTTTGGTGTTGAAACCCGTTGATGGCGTCTTAAACCCTCTCTGAATAACGTCGATCTCCTGCATCTTCTCACCCGAGTAAAAGACCAGCTCGATATGCTCCGCCTCGCCCGAAAAGGAGATCATCATATCCCCATTCGGATGGATCTGCTCGATCCGGGCCGCCAATTTGCCGATATATCCCATGTCCGTTATGGTGACAGATCTGACAACGATGTGGTCAGCAAGGGATTTATTTTTGCGGATTACGAGCGAAGTAAAGTTTTTGTCGGTGAACCAGGGTCGATCCATAAATAGTAGCAAAATTGAATAAGTCATAAATATATACCTAAATAAAGGGTGTTTTAACGGTGCAGAAAAAAAATAATCACCCGTAATTTCAGCCTTCAAACGTTATATTATGAAAAAGATCCTTCTCATCCTGGCAATCGTTTCCTTTGTGGCCTGCTCAAAGTTGCATTCACCCCCAGGGCATTTTGGGCACAGCAACGAGGTCACCTGGCGTTTTGTAGTGTATGATTCAAACAGCCGGGTAGTTGATTCGACCCTTGAAGTGCATTATCCTGACTCCGCTATAGTCCCCGTATTAGGACCAGTTGTATACAGCACCATTTCACTGGAAGGCAACATCGATACCGCAAAATGGCTACCGGCCGCGTCATTTTTCATTAGTATCGGACCGTCTGTCGTCCTTCCAGGAATTGCCAACATCCCGGTACCCAGCGGCGGCTGCGCGTTCAGATCCAGCTATTTATGGCCGTCGCTGGACAGAACCGGCTGGATGCTCCAGCGGACCCAAAACGGCAAGCGAATCAATATGTTCTCCACCATCATCAACAACAATGGCTACGATGGGAAATTCAATGACTTCCCCTATCCACTCTTTATAGGCGGAATACGCTACCCCAACATGGCGCAACAAGACTATAGTAATCTATATTGGATCTGCGATTCTACCCAGGGCTCATGCCGGATGGGGCCACAATTTTAAAACCAACCAGCCACAATAGTAACCAGGAATGACAATCTGGCCTTTATTCATATTGTGAATATTTATCTATCTTCCCTCGATGATAAATCACAATACACGAATAAAGCTCATCATCGCATTAAGCCTCCTCAGCTGTATGCTCTCCATAAATGGCCGGGCACAGTCCGACAGCATCCTGCTAAAGGATATAACCTGGGATGAGCAATCGCCGGCAGGCACAACGGAATTGTTCATCCCGTCCAATGACGCGATGCTGGCAGGTTTTATCTACAGAGCTAATGGCCCGGGAAAACACCCGACCATGTTTCTCTTGCACGGCTTTCCGGGCAACGAACGCAATCTTGATCTGGCCCAGGCGGTGAGAGCGCACGGCTGGAATGTCATTTATTTCGATTACCATGGCTCCTGGGGATCCGGTGGAAAGTTTAGCTTTAACAACTGCGTTGACGACGTGATCCATGCAGTTTCCTTTTGCAAAAAATACCAGGACTCGCTGAAGATCGACACTTCCAACATGGTATTGTTTGGTCACAGTATGGGTGGGTGGATCTCTCTGAAAGCCTTGCAGCAACTGCCGGAAATTAAAAAATGTTTCGCGTTGTCGGCCTGGGATATCTACCCTTACTACAAACGGGTTTTAACCCCGGGCCAGGTCCTTGCGATGGAAAATGGCCGGGATACCGCGAGCACCTACTTTGTGCTGAATTCTACCGTGAAGCAAATGTTCGATCCGGTGTTTAAAGACACAACTTATTATAACCTGGCCAATGATGGGAAGGCGCTGGCGCACAAGCAAATTGTTATGCTTGATGAACATACCCGGAATAAGCTGGTGTCCGTACAGCAAGCAACGAGGCAATAGCCCGGCATGATGCGGATGGCATCGTGCGGGACATGCTGGGAGATTATTCCATCGTTATCAGCAGCAATGACTCCCTGGCCTGGGAGACAGGATATTGGACAGCCGAACATAGTTATAGCAAAGGCGGCAATTACTCAGCTATGTGGCGTAGATCCGGAGATTCCTGGAAACTTGCGTCGGAGTTGTTTGTGGCGTTGAAAAATGACTACGCGCGCTAACCTTCCCGCCAAAATATTCCTTGCTAAAATGGGGCCTCTTACATTGTGAATAGTTATTTATCTTCCTCCAATGATTACCGCCCCCCTAACCCAGCCCAAAAAAGTCGCGGTCATGCCGGCAAAGACCCGCATTGCCTCGATCGATCTTCTCCGCGGCCTCATAATGCTGATCATGGCCATCGATCACCTTAGAGACTTATTGCACTTTGGACACCCCGCCCCTAACGATTTTCAAACGACTACGCCGGTACTTTTCTTCTCCCGTTGGATCACGCATTTTTGCGCACCGACCTTCGTCTTCCTCAGCGGCATCTCCGCCTTCCTTGCAGGGAAACGGCGGACCAAAGATGAAATGGCCGGGTTCCTGGTAAAAAGAGGTCTTTGGCTGCTGTTTGTCGAGCTTTTTATTATCAACTTCGCAACCTCATTGGACCCCCTTTACCATGTGATCGTACTCCAGGTGATCTGGGCCATCGGCGGCAGTATGATCCTTTTGGGCTTACTGGTTTGGGCAAATCTGAGCCCCGGCGTCATCGGAGGCATCGGACTGACCATCTTCCTGGGTCACAACGTCATCGATCTGCTGCACAACAAGGCCGTCGACACTGGTTTGCTCTGGAGGCTGCTCCTGAGCGGCCACGGCTTCAACACACCGGACCCTATAGGACCGGATCGCTTCCTGCTCGTCGCCTATGCGCTGCTCCCCTGGACAGGCGTGATGCTGATCGGCTACTCCCTGGGTACATTGTATACAAAAGAGGCTGCCCAACGAAAAAAGACCCTGACTATCATTGCACTCAGCATGCTGGCCTTTTTTGTCCTTTTCCGCGCGTTCAATATCTACGGCGACCCGGCGCCCTGGTCCATTCAAAAGGATCCGATGCTGAGCATTCTTTCTTTCCTGAATGTAACCAAATATCCCTGTTCATTATTATATCTCTGTATGACCCTCGGTGTTACAATTTTGATCCTGGCCCATACCGAAAACGCAGGCAATCGACTCGCCCGTTTTTTAATTGTTTATGGCAACGTCCCGTTTTTTTATTATGTCTGTCACTGGTTCCTTGCCCAGGCCATTACGATCATCCTTTTCTTTTCGACAGGCCACCATATGAGCGAACTCAATACAGACAAAACCGGCTTCCCGTTCAGCCCCAATAATTCCGGTCTGCCCCTGGGCGGTGTCTATGCCGTATGGCTATTGTTGATTACCTGCCTTTATTTCCCGTGCCGATGGTTTGGGCAGTATAAGAAAACACACAAGCAATGGTGGCTGAGTTATCTCTAGCAAATCCCGATTTGATAATGAAATGGGAAAGCCTTAATTTACTTTTTTTACCAAAACCACTGGAATGAGAAGGTTTGTACTGTCTTTTTTAACGGCCTTGAACGCCTGCTTTCTCCATGCGCAAACCACAACCAGCGACGCGCCGGGCTACGATCCGCACAGTCTTTTTACGCAAACCTTTACTATGCCGGCGGGAAACCGGTTTCGGTCGGCGAAGGGAATTCCCGGACCCGACTACTGGCAGAACACGGCGAGCTACCTGATACATGCCAGCTTTAACGAGCGGGATACCTCCGTTACCGGTGATGTGACGATTACCTATACCAATAACAGTCCCGATCCGCTGGACTACCTTTGGTTGCAGCTGGACCAGAATATTTTCAAGCCTTCATCGAGAGGGGTTGCAGCTACCAAATATCCCGGCGATTATTTCGAGATCCTGGGAGGCACCGCGGGCGGAGGCTACGAAATAAAAGATGTCACCATAACACAGGGGGAGAAGATTTATCCGGCAGCTCCCGTCGTCTCGGATACAAGAATGCAGCTTCGCCTGGACAGGCCTGTATCTCCCAAAGGGGGCAGGGTATCCGTCAAAATGCATTTCCACTTCAATATCCCACTCGACGGAGCAGGGCGCTTTGGGAGACAATACACCAAAAATGGAGTCGTATATCAGATCGGGCAGTGGTATCCGCGCATGTGCGTATTTGATGAGGTCGAAGGATGGAATACACTTCCGTATATAGGATTGGGTGAGTTTTATTGCGACTATGGCGACTACGAATACTTTGTTACCGCCCCGGCAGAGATGATAGTATATGGCTCAGGCGATCTGCAAAATCCGGCCGAAGTGCTGACGGCAACGGAAATAAAAAGACTGGCTGCCGCAGCCACCAGTGATAAAACTGTCCCCATTATCAGTGCCGAAGAGGCAGGCAAGGCCAGTACCCGGCCCGCTGCAAAGGGAGATCTTACCTGGCATTTTTCCATGAAGCATACCAGGGATGTGGCCTGGGCTGCAGGCAAGGCCATGATATGGGATGCCGCCAGGGTTAACCTGCCCTCAGGCCGAAAAGCTATCGCCATGTCCTGTTACCCGGTTGAAAGTGCCGGTGATACAGCTTGGACGAGGTCGACCGAATATTTAAAGGCCAGCATGGAAACCTATTCCAAAGATCTCTTTGAATATCCCTGGAACGTGGCCGTCAGCAGCGCCGGCATCACGCCGGGCATGGAATATCCCGGAGTCATCTTCAACAACTATAGCGAGGTGAAAGCCCGCTTATGGTTTTTGATCGCCCATGAGATTGGCCATAACTGGTACCCGATGATCGTAGGAAGTAATGAAAGGAGATACATGTGGCAGGACGAAGGCTTTAACACCTATGTCAATTATATCGCGACCGACCTGTTCAACCATGGGGAGCACGTCGACGCTCCGGCTTATTTCGACAAGGCCTTTTTTGCATCCCGGAATTACTTGCAATTCATGCAATACAAAGACCCGTTAATGACCGTTTCGGACGCGATGACAGAAGATCAGCACTATCAATTCTATGGCAAGACAGCTTATGGCCTCAACCTTCTGCGCACTGTTGTTGTGGGCAAAGAACGTTTTGACTATGCTTTCAGGAAATATACAGAGGCATGGGCGTTCAAACACCCTACTCCCTATGACTTTTTCCATTGCATTAACAATGCTACGGGCGAAGATCTGAACTGGTTCTGGAAGGAATGGTTTTTTACTACCTGGAAACTGGACCAGGCCGTTACGGGAGTAGCATACATTGACGGAGATCCGGCAAAAGGCGCTCTGATCACTATCGAAAACAAGGGTCAAATGATCCTGCCTGTTATTGTGACCATTACACAAAGCAATGGCAGGACCGAAACCCTGCAATTGCCGGTGAACATCTGGTATCGGGGCGGCAGCTGGACCTTCAAATATGCGTCGGCGGAGAAGATCGATAAGGTGGTGCTTGATCCTGATCAGGTGTTACCAGATATGGACCGGGGAAATAATAAGTGGGGGAAATAGACTACTCACTCCCCGCCGGCTCAACGAGAGTTTTTAGTATATTGTGGTATGCCAAACAACCGACTGACTGCCCTCCTGCTGGGCCTGAACTTTTTTTCCTTGTCCCTCTTTGCTCAAGATCCCGCCGTCCTGCCTGCCGCTCTTCAGCGGGAGGTCGCCGCTGCCTTTAAGCAGGTAAGCCCCGACTCGATCCATTCCGTTATGAGTGTCCTCGCCTCCGATGCCTTCGAAGGCCGGCAGCCCGGCACCCGTGGATTTACAAGAGCTTCTGAATATGTGCAGGATAAAATGAAAAAAATGGGTTTGCAACCTGGGGCCGGCGGCAACTCCTATGTTCAATCCCTGCTGTTTAAAAAAGGGATCGCAATGGCCGCCGGTTCGTCATTGACCCTTGGAGATGGCGCGACGGTTCAAAACCTCGCATATGGCAATGACTTCCTCCTTCAGCCTTATTTCTATTCTTCCGCTTCGTCTGTTACGGCCCCGTTGGTCTTTGTCGGTTACGGCGTCTATGCGCCCGAGTTAAAATATGATGATTATGGAAGCACGGACATAAAAGGGAAGATCGTCGTTCTATTCGACCAGGCGCCCGCGGCCTTTCCATCCAACGAACGGGCCTATTTCTCCTCTCCGGCGACAAAATACGCTGAAGCGGTGAAACGGGGCGCTGTTGGGGTCATCCGGATCTCTTCCGCCACGACATCCACTATCGCGGGCTGGGAGGCGGCAAGGAAAAGGGCAGAGCAGGGTACCTATCGCTGGGCCGAAGCCAATGGCAAGACCCAACCCGATTTCCCCGAACTGAAAGTTATGGCTACGCTGAATCCCTCCCTGAATGAAAAACTATTTGCTGGCTCTGGTCATGACTGGCAAATCGCCCTTGAAAGGGCTAAGGCCGGACAGCCGCAATCCTTCCCGCTGAATAAAAAAGCATCGCTGAAAGTAACCACCGCCATCACGGACGTTCCGACCTCCAACCTCGTCGCCGTCATTCCCGGCAGCGACCCGCAGCTAAAGAACCAATACATCGTCTACACCGCTCATCTCGATCACTTCGGCATCGGCGCGCCGGTTAAAGGCGATTCCATCTACAATGGCGCTCATGACGATGCCTCCGGCGTGGCTATCCTGCTGGAGATCGCCCGTACCTTCCATAATCTGCCAAAAGCACCCAAACGATCAGTGGTCATCGCCATCGTCACCGGAGAAGAATATGGTCTCCTCGGCAGCGACTATTATATTCATCATCCCACCGTTGCGAAAAAAGATATTGTTGCCAATATGTCCCTCGACATGCCTTTCTTCTTTCATCCCGTACTCGATATCGTGCCCTATGGCGCCCTTCATTCCAGCCTCTCCCGCCAGGTAGAAGCCGCTGCTGGTTATATGGGCCTCGGCATCGGCCCCGATCCCTTCCCCGAACAGGTGGTATTTATCCGTAGCGACCATTATAGCTTTATCCGCCAGGGCATTCCTTCGCTCTTTATAAAAAGCGGGTTCAAGACCGTCCCCTCCGATACGGTCGATCGCAGCCATAGCGATGTGGACTGGCGGCGTACTACTTATCATACGCCACAGGATGACATGAGTCAGGCCTTTGACTTTAACGCCGCCGCCACGCATGTAAAATTGAATTTTTTGATCGGGTTGCTGGTAGCTGAAGATCCCACCCGTCCTGTTTGGAATCCCGGTGACTTTTTCGGCGGCCGCTTCGGACTCAATCATTGACACGGGCCATGACCTTTATCACGACAGGCCCCAGCAAGCCCGATGACTCCAGCCCGCCTTCCGGATTGGGGCCAAACAGTACGGATGTTTTCCGTTGATCAGGCGGGAGTTTACTATCACCGATCAGCCGGTTCACCCACGTGTTTACTACTTTTATATCCAGCTTATTTATCCCCGGTTTGATCGCCCTGGTAATATCCACCCGGTAAGGCGGCGTCCACGCGCCACCCATTTCAATCCCATTCACCGTCACCTTCGCAATCGCCCTGGCGTCACCCAGGTCGATCACATAGCTGCCTTCCTTAGCTGGATTACCGACGGTAAAAGTATTGTGATACCAGGCTGCGCCGGAATAATATTTAATACTGTCATTTACGTTGCTGCTCCAGTCCGTAAGTGTATTGAACACAACCGGTCCGACCGGCCCGCGCATCTTGCTGTCAAAATCAACAGTCCACGGTTTCTCAATGGCAATAATAATTCGGGGCGCCGGAAAATTTGAGCGCGTTGTATCACCCTTCCCTTCGCTTTTCCTGAATACGATAAACGCGCTTTCATACGGCGACAGTTCAAGCGGGACCGAGGTTACTTTACCATTATCCCGATAATCCGGCAGATCGCGTATGCTGCCGTTGGTTGCGTTCCAGAGCTCAGGAGCTTTACACGTTACACGAAACGCAGCATCAAACCTGACAGCGACGCCTTTTTGGTTAGACAAAAAGTAAACCGACTGGTCATTCATTCTTCTATGTATAAACAGAATAGAATCGCTTTTTGTGATGTTAAGGTCGGGACTGACCTTTATCAGCTCAAATGCTTCTTCCATGGTCATGCCATCGATGATCATGCCTTTCCCATAATGATGCACTTTTGTAGCCGTTCCATCCACATCAGCCCAAAGTTCCGCGGCCATACCTTTTACGAGCTTGTCGGCTGCAGGATAATCAGCCAGACTTGGGGAACGATCGGGCCTTGGGCCCAATACGACTGCTCCCTGCTTTACCAGTTCTTTTATTTTTGCCAATAATTCCGGACGCATGGTCCCCAGTTTTGGCAGGACCAGGATGCTATAGCTGATCCCATTGGGAAGCACCAGTTTACCATTGCTGACGGAAAGCTTTTCCTTAATGACATCTCCGTTGATATAATCAAACGAATATCCCTGCGGAAGCGGCGGATCAGTTATGCCTGTCATTTTGGGGGCATCTTCGCCGATAAAATAAGCCGCGTCGGCAACATATTGCCCTTGCTGCAGCATCATATTGCACCGTTTCAGGTATTGCAGGAAAATATCCATATCATAAAACCAGGTATTCAGCCGGTTGAACTCGACCCCGAAAAAGGCGGTCGCGCCCGGAAGCACCGAATCCTGCGGCTGCTCGATATAGACATGCAGCAATGTATTGTTGATACCTTCCGTAAAGAAGCGATCCCCCCGTTTCTTAAACAGAGCAGGATAACGTGCAAAGGCACTCCCGGCAGCCGTGAACGACTCGGCCGAAACCTTTATTTTTCCATAGATATGTGCAGACGATGAGGCCGCACGGTTCTCAATATCACCCAGATCGCCCTCACTCCAGAATTCGCCGCCTACCTCGTCCGACTGGCCGCCATATTGCAGGAACTCCCCCGGATAACCCCAGTGTCCATAATTTTCGAGCCAGGTGGTCAGACCGTGCTGATGACTGACCTCCCTTAAGCCTCCAACATATTTAAAGGATACATCATCGGCAATCAAACGCCTCAAATCCCACAAGTAACGATCCGATAGATCCTCGCTGCCAACAACCCGCCCCTGTAGTACCGGCAAATAGGGCGTTGGGTCATAATGGAACGCCTGTTTGAACTCAGGGATTAAATTATCTGTCCAGTTCTGCCCTCCTGTTTCATAGCTGTCTTCCACGGCGACGGTAAAAGTTTGGCGGTCTTCGGCAGGTATGCGCTTTAATATCATGCCTAAAAAGCCATCAAAATGTGCGGCAACATGCGCTTTGCTCATTTTGTCAACTTCCAGCCCGCGACCTTCCAAAGGCGCGGGTGAATTGGTAACACCGGTGGGCGTCATGCCAATGCGTTCAATGATCCACTTGCCGGAGGGCACCTCCCAGCTCAAACTGCCATCAGCAAGCATGTACCTGGAGATGTCGAGAACTTTTGAAGGATCAATGATATAATTTGATGTATCCGCCGGCTGAGAGGGCCACTGATAAGCATCCCAGAAAGGGTGTGGTGTCGGCCACATCTTGGCCAGCGTTTTTTCGATATAATTCTCTACCACCGGCGTCGCTGATAATTTCACCTCGGCTAAGCCCGAATTAGACGACACGCTGCCGAACACTATTCTGAAACTGTCTGACGTCGTTACGGGAATCGACAACGCCGCGGGACCAAACGGAATAAAGCCCACATTCAAAGCAGAATTGGTCCGGTCGATAACAAAATGCTTAACAGTGGTATAGGCATTATTGACCCTGGCTTGTATATCTCCTTCGAGACGGACATTTTGATTAGTGGTTGTAATGGTTACACTTCGGGCGGTATAGGGGCTTTTCGCAGCAATAGACAACAAAAAAGGCTTTCCTCCAGATAGAGTGATATTCTTTACCGATCCGATCTCGTCCTCATAATCCTTTGCCACAGGATATGCCAGTACTTTCACATCCTGGAAGTTCTCCTGCGGCCGGACCAGGATCTTATGAAACAAAGACGGCCCCTTTACCACAATACAGGATGAGGTGAGGTAGCGCATAGACTGCCCGGGCTTTATCCAGGGTCCTCCCGATTGGCTCCATCCCGGACCATTGAAAATACCGATCTGAATATTCAGACGGGTAGCCGTTTTTAATGCCGTATGCAATATATCCCACCATTCATCAGAAAAAAAATTCACCTTACCATACGGATTTCCATCCAAACCGATATTGCCGATAAAGGCGCGGTTTATACCTATCTTTTTCATGGCTTCCAGGTCTTTTACGACGCCTTCCTTTGAGATATTTCCATTTATCCAATACCAGTAAATACTGGTTTGAATTGAATCGGGAATGTGGACGAAGGTCTTTTCGATATTGACAGGATCAGCCGAACCACCTGACTGACTATAGGTCTTAAAGCTTACTGCCGTAATCAATAGAATAAAATAAACCAGTTGCTTCATGACCAAATATAGGCGAAATTCTCTCAGTCCACCCGCGGCTTCACAATGTCAAAATTCAGCCAGGTTATTTTAATGCCTTGTAAGTAAATTTTTGCCCGCCTAAGGAAGCCTCCAGCATTAATCCACCTTTTTCCTGGGAAAATACAACCACGCCATTTCTATAATTCGCATTGGCAGATGCACCCGCTTTGACGGCTATTGCTGAAACTTGTCCGCTAAATTCAATTTTATTTTGCATGAAGCGATCCACAGCATCTTTGTTTTCAAAAAAAATAATTTCGCGGTATGCCTGCCCTCCAGCCTGTGCTCCCACGGTTACCTGCACCATCTGGGCGGTACCAGCAAGGATGCCTTTTTCATAGACTGCTCCTTTACCTGCCGCTCCGCCTACGCCTACCCCGCCCTTACCTATATTGGGAAATATCACATATCCGGAAGAGTGCCTAAAGAGATTTTCCATAGAGGGGTCTGCCTTAAGAAAGGAGGCCTTGGCCTTTTTGCTGTCATCGATTATTCTCTTTTGAGAATCATCCTGCGCCATTAATATTCGTGGTAAGAACAGGCCTGACAATATCACCAGAAGTATTACCGGCCGAACAGTGCTGATCATTTTCATAAATGATAAATTTTAAGTTAGCAAAGGGAAAGTTTGCGATGAAAGACATGCAAATAATCTGCCATGGGAATTGCCTTCGGACAAATACAAAAGCCGCTGAAAATCAGCGGCTTAGTCAGATTGCTTTTATGTATTTGGCTTGCCCGAATTTTATAGGGGCCATTCTACGGGTGGGTTTCCTTCCAGGCCTGGCATAATGGCAAGACCAGGTCAATCCAAAACTTCATAAGACGCCGCAACAAAGCTCAACAGCTCCAGCTTCGGCTCCACCTCAAATCCATTCGCATGCAATTCCGTATCAAACTTCTTAAAAGATTCCAACCCCAACAGAACCTGATGCGCCTCCTCATTTTCGAAATGATCGAAGTGCATGAACGTTTTTCCATCAGGCAGCAAATACGTGCTATACCGTATACCCGGATGATTCATCGCCCTTAGCTCACTGGCTATCGCAGCAATGTTCTCCTGGTTCCTTGCAACATACTCCGGTGCTATAGTGTAGATGACCCGTACTATTTTCATATGCGAGGTTTTTATTACCCTATTTCCCGACGAACAAGCTGTCAGCCAACTGCTGGTTGAAGTGTTTGACAGGATCTCCGTTGATGTTGTGATAGATGGCGCTGATGAAGATGACTTTTACGGCGTTCATTACGGCCAGTATGGCAAATACGCCTAACAGGAACACGGCGATTCCGACGAGCGGATGGATGGCCCAGCCTAAAAGAAAGCAGGGAATAGCCAGCAGCACGAAGCTCAGCAGCTGTATCAGGCCGAAGCTGAAGCTTGCGCCAAGCCCTTCGCCCCATTTTTCTTTTACCAGTGTTGACGATCTCCTGAAGGCTTCCAATGGTCCTACGTTTTCGTAGGCGATCACCGGCACAACAAAGAAAGTGGCGATGCTCCAGACGATACCGATCAGACCGGTAATGATCTTTCCGATCGATCCTAAACTTTCCTGCAGGACCCGCAGAATAGTACCAACAGTCGCCGCGAAGGCCGCCCAGGACAAGATAACCCCTATCCGGCTGACGGCGAACCGGAGCCCTTTACGGACACTGACTTCCTCTCCGTTGAAATAGAGATGCGTGCAATGGACCAGGGCAGTATTGAAGAATACGATGACAAAGTAGTTAACCAGATAGTATGCAAACGTCACGAGGTAACCAGCTAACCGGCTCTGCTCTCTTACCGTATCGGTGTCCCATCCGGAGAGGGCAAAGACGGCCGTTGCGAAAGAGCCGATGACCAGTATCATCGAAATGCCGGATAAAATAGGAAAAAGGATTAGCTGGCGATTCTCTCTCAGGACTTTAAAACTGTTCAGGGCTATATTCCAGCCGTTGGAGAGACGTGTGAAGAAGTTCATCAGATTGGTTTTTTTAAACGTTAATTTGATAGTAAAATAAGCTAAACGGCCGGGATTTCCAAGCAGGCTTTGATGTCGAAATATTGTATTATTTTGAGCGGTAATCGACACGCATGATGCCCCGTTACTACCGCCTGACAACCCTGATCCTGTTAATCCTTCTTGCTGACTTGCAAGGGTATAGCCAGACAACCGGGCCGGGCTGCACGACCCCTTATTACAAAGGGAACTATGGTCCCCCGTTAGATGGCAATATTTCCCTCAGATCCACGGCTGTAGGACCGGATGGATGTATTTACATCGGTAACATGTACAACTCGGTGTATTCGATCATCAAGCTCGACACCTTTGGGGCTGTCATCAGAAGTACCGCTTATACCCCACCCGGCCCATTGAATTATAGCGCACCCGGCAAGACCATCATAGATTATGACGACAAGCTGCTCTCTGTAATATTCAATAACTATATCCTTCGCACCGATACACTCGGCAATATCCTGGCCGCCCGGCAACTAACGCTTTCCGGCATGTCTTCCTTTAATTTTCTTGATGTAGGTGTGCTGTCAGACGGGGACAAGGTCTTCCTGCTCAATGGCGACCTGGGAGGCTACGAGGACGTATTTTTGGTAGTCACCTCACCAGACCTGTCCAGCGTAAAATGGACGAAATATCTCGCCGGGTGGAACTACACCAATAGCAGTCCCCGCATGGTCATCGATGGTGACAAGATCGTCCTGGGAGTCGATTTTTATGGGAGCTATTATTATCCCAACGGTAGCGGCATCATCAAGCTGGATGGCGGTTCAGGCGCCGTATTGCAGCAACGATGGTTTTCTCAGATCCTCAACTTCACACAGGCATCTCTCTATAATAAGGGATATATTTTCAACGGCAGGACCAACGATCCCAACGCCCCTTCCTTCTATCTCCGGACAGATAAAGACCTGAACCTGATCGCGGCATATGATTTCCCCGCCTATAGCACTGGTTATCCTTATGGTTACACCTTTCTGTTCCAGCCGCAGCCCGATGGCTCGATATTTGGGTTCTACTCCAGCACCTCAACCATGACCCTGTTCCAGATCAGCCCGGATGACGTGATACAATGGGCCAGCGGTCTTTTTGGTTTTTATCAGGATCCCAGAACACTGGCGTTGACCCCTGGTGGTATCTTCATCGGCACCGACTTTCTCGCCACCGATGTTATCACAGGCGGACCGCTCTCGGGCATCCAGCTCTATAAATCCAGCTATTCCGGCTACTTCCCGCCCTGCACCAACCCTGGCACGGCGGTGATGAGTATGAGCAGTTATTCTCTGACACCTGCTACCGCCCTGGAGCCCATCCGGGATACGACGGCATTCAGCATTTCAGACGCTTCTATCCAGGAGACCACGGGACCGACGCTGGTCGGCACAACCTGTACGGGTACCCCTACCTGCAATAGTCTCAGGATCACTGGCAATCCCGCCATTTGCAGCGATAATGGCTCCTTTACAGGAAATCCGAATACCGGATGTTCCGTACCGCTGAGCTGGTCGGTCTCGGACGGACCCGGCGCTGCCGCCATTACAGTAAATAGCAACAATACCGTATCCATCAATTTCAGTAAAGACGGTGCGTACAAGGTAAAAGCGATGTTCAGCGCCAACTGTGCTATCTATGCAGACAGTATCCTGGTGCATGTTACTTCTACAACCACCCATTTGTCCTTGGGCGACGATACTACCCTTTGCGCCGGTGCTTCCTTGTTATTACGGGCCGGCAACAACTTCAGCTCCTATAACTGGCAGGACGGATCCACCAACTCCAACTTCCTCGTGACAACACCAGGGCAATATGCAGTTACAACCGAGGATGGCTGCGGCACCACTTATCAGAGTTCCGTCCACGTTTCGTACCGGCCACCCCTGATCTCTCCTTTTCCGGCGGACTTGACCAAATGCCAGGCCGACACGCTAAGCCTGCCCTTGCCAGCTGGGTTCGATAGTGTTTATTTTGCTTCTTCGCCAGCAGGCGGCCGCATTCGACATGATTCAGTACAGCTCTTCAATCAAAGCATGTCCAGCTATGCTCTTTCGGAGATCGATGACTATGGATGCCGCGTCAATTCCGGGATCACAGTGCATATCTATCCACAGCCCGTACTTAGTATAGGCAACGACGTAATCCTTTGTCCGGGCGACTCCTTGTTGCTTGATCCGGGTCCCGGGCTCGACAACTACCAGTGGAACACAGGAAGCCACAGCGAGACGATCTGGGCCCATACAGCAGGAACGTATCAGGTCCGGACGACTACCGCGAATGGTTGTATCGCAGGGGCCAGCATATCGCTTAGCGATTACCCCATCCCGGTAGTTGGCCTCGACCCTGACACCACGCTATGCACCGGCACAACCCGGCAGTTGTCCGCGAACAGTGGATATATAAGCTATCTTTGGAATGACGGCAGCACTACATCCACGCTCGACATTTCAGCTACGGGACAGTTCTGGGTCAGGGTCACGGATGCACAAGGTTGCTCAAGCGCCGATACTGTTACCATCAGGGATCTTGTACCATTGCCATCGGGTTTCCTTCCCAAAGACACAACGATCTGCCAGTATGGTAGCGAAACCCTGAAACCCAATGCCCGGTTCAGCAGTTATCTTTGGAGCGACGGCAGCACCACTACCTCCATTTCCGTCAGGACGCCGGGCTTATACATTCTGCAGGTCACCGATAAGAATGGCTGTGTAGGCGCGGATAGCATTTTTCTGACCGGAAAGCAATGCCTGATAGGCTGCTATGTCCCCAATGCCTTCACGCCCAACAACGATGGAAAGAATGACGCCTTCCGGCCGCTGCTATACGGTAATGTCGTTCAATATAAATTCATCGTCTTCAATCGCTGGGGACAGCAGGTATTTCAATCTACCGAACCAGGCAAGGGATGGGATGGCACTATTCATGGCGTCCTCCAGCCCGCCGGTACATTTGCCTGGTCTTGTATCTATCAGTTACAGGACGAACCGCCACAGATACAAAATGGCACTGTGCTGTTGATAAGATAAAGGACCTGTAAGATAAAGGGCCTGGCAGGGATATTATGAACAAGAGCAATAATAATGATGTCCTTGTGGATAATAATGCAGAGAGCAAAAACCAGGGCCGGCACAAAAAGGGCTGCAATGCATCGGATCTGTATTATAGCAACTTATAGAAATATTTACCGTTTCCTTTTTTATTCCAAGTTTTATAGATTCCGCTGTTCTGTAATCATCCTCGGTTGCGGCTTTCCAGGACAATTTTCCATTATTTTCTATGAGGATATAGCCAAATTTTGATTCTTTTTGATGGAACTCCAGGATTGCGTCTACTTCCGGGACCTGTTCTCCCCTTTCATAAACTGTAATACCATTTATGTTTTTCATAATTTTAAAATTAAGATAATTATACAAGGATTCAATAGAAGGATCCCCTCCTGCCCGGTCAATCCACTTTGTAGTATTTCAGTAGAAGAACAATTTTATATTCTCATCCCGACCCTTGCCGGCTATGGAGGCCGTCTGGGGCTGAAATTCGCGAGCTTCCTATTCCTGGGCATCGCCTACATCGTAATCATCAACTATGGCAGCCACCCGACCTCTGGGTTCAGCGGCGAATGGACCAATAGTTTTGTACAATTTCAATTCTTTTCCGCAGGTATATTATTGTCCCTGGTACTCAAAGGCAGGTGTCCTCAATGGCCGATCATTGTCCGGATATGCACGGCCGTGGCGGCGTTAGGCTGCTGATAAATCAAAAACAAAAATCGCTGAAAATAAGCGGATTAGGTATTCAGTGAAGGTGACGAGACTCCAATCGAACACCTTGTATCTCTATTCACTCTGAAAAAGAGCTTCTACAAGGCACCGTGCCAATCTGGCAACCTCCCCAAGGTGGTGATTTATGAGACCCTGCAAACGCTCAAATGCAAAGCTAAATAAAACCAATTCATCTTTCTGACAAAATATTAAGTAAATACCGTTAAAACACCCTTTCAACTTATTCCAAGAAGGCTTACTTTTCAGCGTTTTACCCCAATCGAAAAATTAAACTAAGCCATATGGAGTTCAAAGATCAAATCAAACTACTCGCCGATCGGGTAAGCAAAATGCAGGACAAAATTCTTACGGAAGAGGCAACAAAGAATGCATTGATAATGCCTTTCATCCAGGCGATGGGATACGATGTTTTTAATCCCCTCGAAGTAGTGCCAGAATTTGTAGCCGATATTGGAATAAAGAAAGGGGAAAAAGTAGACTATGCTATTATTAAAGATAATACCCCTATCATTCTTATCGAGTGCAAACACTGGTCTGCAAACCTTGATCCACATGACAGCCAATTATTCAGATACTTTCATACAACAACTGCAAAATTTGGGATTCTTACAAACGGTATAATGTTTCGTTTCTATACAGATCTGGTTGAAGCGAATAAAATGGATGAAAAGCCGTTTTTTGAATTCCGGATTGATGACATGAAAGAAGCTCAGGTTGAAAAATTAAAAGAATTCACAAAAACTCACTTCAATATTGAGAGCATTAACAATACCGCGAGCGAGTTAAAATACATGTCAGAGCTTAGAGCACTAATTGTAAAAGAAATCAGCGATCCATCAGAAGAGTTCGCCAAATATTTCGCAAAAAACGTGTACCACTCAATGGTCACGGCGAAGATCCTGGAAATGTTCAAAGGACTCGTAAAAAGGACTTTCAACCAGTATATCAACGACACGATCAACGAAAGATTAAAGACGGCCCTAGCCACAGAACAGCAAAAAGCTGAACAAATTGCAAAAGAAGAGCTAACAACCACTCCTGAAGACGAAACTTCAATAGTGACAACTCCTGAGGAAATGGAAGCTTTTTATATTGTAAGAGCAATTTTGGCAGCCAAGATCAATGTTACACGGGTCGTAATGCGCGACAACCAATCATATTGCGGCATTTTGCTCGATGACAATAACAGGCGCCCTATATGTAGATTGCATTTTAATCAAAAGAAAAAGCAAATTTCTTTTTTCGACACAGGCAAGGAAGAAAAAATAGCCCTTGACAGTAATAACAAAATATACGATTACGCTTCAAGGCTTATAAAAGTTATTGACATTTACGCTAAATCGGGCGTAAATATGGTCGCTGATTCTGCAGGATAATTTTGTTTCCGTACAAGCGCCGCTAACAAAGGATAACTCGACTCCGCACATATAGCCAGATTGAGTAAGGATCAATGTTGCTGACACAGTACGGTCATTAATGGAATTGAATGATTTGTACCGTGCCAAAAGGAGTTTTGCAGAATAAATTTGATACGGTTAAATCCCGTGTCTACATGATAGAAATTGAAAAAGGGAGCGGTTGCTGAGGCTTAGGAGCAAAAATAAACAGAAGTACGGGTAAGCACAATAAACTGGCCATTCCCGGAACATAAAAAATCTTTTTCTTTACCATCGCTTGTTAGACACGAAATTATAATGTTTCCATAAGACCGTTGAGCCCTATAAGATTTCTAAACGTTGAAAAAGAATAAAGGAACCGCGCTGATAGGTTGGATTTACCCCAACATCTTGCTCGAAAAATCCGTAAGTTTGATTTAACCGAAGCCAACCACCGGGGCTGCCGGCTGTTTCACCACAATGAACCTTTTAAACTTTAGACTATGATTAGATGGTTTCCCTCTGCCGTTTTTTTGCTACTGATCTCTTTCTGCCCAGGCTATAGCCAAAAAGCGGAGATCTATGGTAAATGGTACTTTGACCGATTTGGCGGACCCCACGGTGAACTTGTCACGGACGGCGAGATTGCAAAGGCAAATAAGCAAAATGAAGGCTATTCGTTCACTTTCACAAAAGACAACAAGGCGATATTTCAGCAGAAGAACGGTGCAACCATGACCGCGCCTTTTCAGCTTTTGGAACGCCGAAAGGAAGTCGTACTTCATGGTGATACTATGCGTATCATGCTGCTGACCTCGGAAATACTTGAGCTTTACCCAATCAGCGAAGAAAAGCCCGCCATGTTTCTAAAACGCAGTAAAGATGGCAAAACTGCAATGTCAGCCCAATAATTTACGAAACTCTAATCAAACATCCGACTAATCTTTTAACGCTGCTTCCCGCCAAAAAATAGTCATCAATATAGCAGCCGGTTGCCACGGCCCTTTTTCTCTGCCTTTCACGTCATAACGGGCGTACAGGTCTTTAGAACAGTGTATAGTAATTTTAACCTTATCGCGGCTGGCAATATTGAAACTATCGTTTATAACATGCGCAGCCTCAAAATTGCTCTTGCTTGTCAATTTTTCCAACTCTTCATTGATATCCTTCAACTTAAAAATTGGGCTGGATGCATCAGATGTCCGGCTTGTAATAATATCAAACTTACCTTCAAACCGCAAGGAAGGCTCGAAAAAAAAGAGCAGGCTCGAATCATGTACAATGGAATTGCCATATGCAACATACTCTTTCCATGTATCGAAACGTTTTATTTCCTTGTGAAAATAAAGGGGGTGCGTATTATGCAAACGTACCAATTCTGCCGTATCGAATGGATGCCAATGCCCATTGCCGGTGTTGATGATCCGTTGTTTCGGATAGATAATACCCGACGGGGCCGCAAGGCGACCAAATCTGACGACAAAGATATCAAACGCCACGTCCTCGAAATGAATGTTGGGAATAGCCCCGGTATATACCCACTTTTTTTTGAGGCTGTCCATCTCAACAGGGTTGTCAATAACAAAACAAAAGCGACTAAAAGTATCTACAGACTTTCCGTAACCCTGGGCAAGGCCGATGATGGTGTATGAACTGTCGAAATCAATTCCTTTAAAAAATTCGTCCTTCTGAGCGAAAACATGGTCTTGTACAAAAATGAGGACAGAAAAAAGAAAAGCACGCAACATATGGCAAGACCTCATAACTTTCATAGCACTCAAAATACAAAGAAATCGTGATTCCATTTGCTTATGAACCGCCAGCAAATATTTCCCCAAAAACCTCCTCCCGATGCCATCAGCTCAATATCTGCTAGTCGTCCCGATATTTGGGTCCAGGCCCGCCGGTCGCAGAACGCGGGGAATCCAAAACCTAAAAAAGCCGCTACGCCTGGAGGACAGGAGGGGGATATTGTGGCTTGCTATTGGCAAAAAAATGATAGGTTTGTCTAAAATTGATACCCATGCAGATAATAAAAGGGCTAACCGTTAGCTGTTTTCTGGGCCTGTCCCTTTGCTCTCTGACGGACTGCAGCGCACAGGCAACGGCTCATCGGTCGTTGCTGGCTCTTTCCAAGACCGATCATATGCTGGCCATCGTAGATCCGGTCACCTTAAAGGTGACGGCCCGCATACCGGTAGGAGAAGACCCGCATGAGGTCATTGCCTCTTCAGACGGCAAAACCGCCTACGTCACCATCTACGGAGGAGGCAGTTTCCACGAGCTTGATATCATCGACCTCGTCTCTCAAAAACCAATTACGAACCTCGATACCCGGCCGCTCTACGGGCCCCATGGAATAACCTTTGCTAACGGAAAAGCTTATCTGACAGCAGAAGGTTCCAAAGCCGTTGTCAGCTATGACCCCGCTACCGGCAAGCTCGACTGGAGTATGGGTACCGGTCAGGATAGAACACATATGATCTACGTCACCCCCAACGCCAAAAAGATCTATACCACCAATGTAGCCTCCGGGACCGTAAGCATCCTCACCGACACCATCCTCCAACCCAACCAGCCCGCTCCTCCTGGCGCCAAACCAAGAGAAACCTGGACCCAAACCATTATTCCCACCGCCGTCGGCTCCGAGGGCTTCGACGTCTCTCCCGATGGCTTACAGCTATGGACAGCATCCAGTCAGACAGGCGTCATCAGCATCATTGATCTTACTGCAAAAAAATTGGCGCAACAGCTCGACGCTAAAACGCTTGGCGCCAACCGCCTCAAATTTACGCCCGATGGCAAACAAGTCTTTATCACCAGTCTTTCGACCGGCATCCTTTATATATACGATACACAGTCCCACAAAGAAATCAAAAAGATACAGACGGGACATGGAGCCGCAGGCATCCTCATGGACCCTGAAGGCAATCGCGCCTTCGTCGCCTGCTCCAACGACAACAATATCCTCGTCGTAGATCTAAAGAGTCTTACTGTCACTGGTCACCTCGACGTAGGCGGCGTACCCGACGGCATGGCCTGGGCAGCTCGATAAGGTAAGACAGCGCTAAGGCCACCGGTCTCAGCATTCCGAACTAGCTCACAACAAATTGAAAATAAAAGAAAAGGGTTGCTCCCGGCAACCCGGACTTCTATAGCACCCGCCAACACCAAAAAATATTCCTGCTAAAACAGGTGACCTTTCTTCCTTTCCGTCATATATACTATAAATGACCCTAAAAATGGACGACCAAACCATCCTCGAATTGATCCGTACCGGGAAGAATGATCTGGCTCTGAACGCTTTATATCGAAACTTCCCCGCCGTCCGAAAACTCGTCCGATCCCGCGGCGGCACCACCAGGGACGCCGAGGACATCTTCCAGGAGGCGTTAATCATCCTGATCCGCAAACTAAAAAAAGACTTCCGTCTCTCCGCCCAGCTGTCCACATATTTATACGGTGTCTGCCGCCTCCTTTGGAACGAACAGCTGCGCAAACGACGGCTGCACATCTCGTTTGACTCTTCGACCGGAATAGTGCCCGTGAATGACAGCACATCGGACATTTCCTCCAAAAGCGAGTTTAACGCCGCCGAAGAAGCTGACCTCTACGCTCACCTCCAATACGAATCCCGCATCCGGCTTGCGGAACAAGCCCTCAACGAACTCAAGGACCGCTGCCGCGAATTGTTGTTGGTGTTTTATCATAGCCAGCTCTCCCTCAAAGAGATCACCGCAAAAATGGGTTACGGTTCCGAGAACAGTACCAAAAACCAAAAGTACAAGTGCCTCGAGGCTGCACGTACCCGGCTGAAGGAACTCCAACATCAAACGCAAATCTTTTAATCCACCGCCATGAGACCCGAACTCGAATTGATAGAGCGCATAGAACAATATCTGAACGGCGAACTGTCCCCCGCCGACAAGACCGCCTTTGAATTGCAACTGGCCACCGATGCCAGTCTCCGCGAAGCCGTCCAACTACAGCAGGATCTATGGTCTGGCCTGGAACGCGCGAGCCTCAGCAGTTCCATCCGCCGCGCAAAGCAACATTACTACCGCCGCCTTGGGTACCGCTGGGGCGGACTCGGGCTGGGGCTCGCGGTCGTCGCGTTTATCGCGATCCTTTTGCTGACACGTCATGATCACCGGTTTCCCATTGTACCCGGAATGCCAGCGGCAACGCACGGTGAACTATATACGATCGATTGCCGTCATGATACAGTACTCCGCACTGCGCACGGGGCAATGATCAGCATCCCCCGGGGCAGCATCGACGGCAGCGGGACTGATACTGTCCGGCTCGAGATCAAAGAGGCCTATACCATCGCAGCTATGCTCCGCTTTGGTCTGCTCACGCAGAGCGACGGCCGTCCGCTGAGCAGCGGGGGCATGATCGATATCCAACCCGCCGAAGGCAGCACTGCCAGGATAGTCAGGCCGATCGACGTGGCCTTGCCCACCCTCCGCGTGGAAGAAAATATGCAGCGATTCAAGGGGGTGATCAATGACAAAGGAAAGATCAACTGGACCGACCCGCATCCGCTCGAAGACAGTTTCGCCCGGAAAGCAATCGCCTATGGCAAAAGCCTCTTCGAAACCAATTGCAGCTCATGTCATTCGGTTCGGCACTCCCTAACAGGTCCCGCCCTCGCCTATATTGGTCAGCGCCGATCCGAAGGATGGCTGTACGACTTTATCCGGAACAACAGCAAAGTACTGACGGACGGGGACTGCTATGCCAACTATATTTATAATGTCTATAACAAGACACCAATGAATATCTTTCCCAACCTAAATCATAGTGATATTCGCTATCTGATCGATTACATCACCAGCGAAAGCCAGCTCATCGACAGTAATCAGGTACCAAATTACACCCGCGAGTTGGACAGCTGTCGCCGGTACAAGCGGCTAGCCGGCGCACTTGAAAAAAACCGGGAAGCCTTCATTCGCGCCAATGGTCCCCGCACACAGGTCATTCGCCGCGACGACACGGGCACCATCATCACTGATACCTCCATCTTATATACGTCGCCCGCACCTGTCACACCAATTGATCACCCATCGATCTACTATCAATTTACGGTAGAAAGTTTTGGCTGGTACAACGTCGATGCCCTGCTAAAAGACCTGCCAGGTATCCAGCCCAGTGAACTGCGCGTGCAATTGCCCCCGGAGTATGCGGCGGAAGTGAATGTATTCCTTGTCCTTCCCGGACGCAAGATCTTTACCGAAGGCGGCTTTCTTAAAGACAGCAAGACGGAATTTGGCTTTCTCACCGAAGATGGGCAGATACCCTTACCGCAACGCGAACAGGCCTATGTCTTTGCGACCGGCGAATATCAGGGCAAACCGGTCTTTGCAGTCAGCTCGTTTATGACAGCCCTGAAACAGACGATCAATCTGCAGCCTACGCCCACGACCAGGGAACAAATTACAGCGACGATCAGTCATCTCGATCTCAACCAGCTTGTCATTCGCGTCGCCGATTCCCGGAACGCAGTCCGTATCCGGTCGATCGACACATCGCTCACTGCGATCGCCCGGTTCAAGCCACAACATTGTGACTGCGATTGCCAGATGGATAGGCCGATAGGGGATAGTGCGGTGTTCGAAAGTAAATGAGTTCCCTTTCTGTCACTTTTAAGACTGATTCAGCGGCTTAAAGCATTAGATATCTCACTGCGCTTCGATAGGTGCGATCCATCGGAATGACCCCCATTCGAGTACGAGTTTACCGTGCCGGTGATCGCCGGGAATGACAGATATCGTGAACGCTTCCACAGGGGTAGTGGCGGCCTCACTGGCCATCCTTACTGTACCCAGGTTAAGTGAGCCATTGTACTCTGTCCCCCACTCTCCGCTTTCTTTGTTCACGATCAGATCAACTCCACTCGTATGTGGTGCGGTGAACAGCGTGTATGTGCCCGCGGGAACCTGCATGCCTCCCAGCTTAATTGGGGCTGTCGTCGTGAACTGCGTGGCCGCATTCGCTCCTGTTCTCCATACCCGGTCGTAAGGTATCACGTCCCCCAGGAGGGTTCGTCCCCGCAACAGCGGCCTGCTATAATCAATGGTGAACATGGCATTACCTATTTGCGTCCGGATGGTATCCCGGACACTTAACGACTTCACGCCGCCAGTTGCTGTCTCCTTTGCCTCAAAACCGGCAGCGATAGCTTTTACGTCGGGTGCTGTGGCCAGTCGTTTTACCTCCACTTTGTAGGTAGTCCGGGCGCCCGAATAACTGAGCATGTCATCGCCGGAGTCCATCATGGCCTCGCCGGTTCCGGCAAGCCAGTCGTGTATAATCTCTACCTTGCCTTTCCCAACGGCAGTTACCGTGGCGTGGCCCAGCGGAAACCGGTCAAATTCCCGGTCAATATAAAACTGCCGCAGCTGAACAGCATTGCCCGCCGCAGGCTTTGATGCCGCCGATTGCTTCAACGTAGCGGCAAAGTAAAGCTCATACAGACTATACATTTGCGGCACGTGTGCCACTACCATGCTGCCGCCTGTTGGGAAATCCCGGTTAACCGTACCGGTGCTGTCCGTTTTTGAAAGGTGCACATTGTTATGGGCGACATCGGCCACCACTCTTCGGTCCCGCTCGCCGGAAGGTTCACTGGGGGTGTGAATTTCCATTTCCAGATGTCGTATGCTGCCATCGTCGTTCAGCTTAACCACGGTATGACGTATCCGAACCCGTGGAAAGCGATCCACTCCATCGGTTTCCAGCGTATTACCCTGGCGGATTATCGTCTCTACCGAAATCGTATCCTGCCCAAGCATCGTAAGAAAACCGTATCGTTTTGCCGGTGCTGTATGACAGGAAACCAGCAACATCAATACGCAAAGTAAAACGTAAAATCCGGCCGGCTTAGCCGGATAACAGCGTCGTGAGGAATCAATTGTAGTATACATTGGATATAAATATGGTAAAAAAGAATGGCCTGGCACTAAAGCTAAAGGATTTCCAATCTCCCGACCCATCGCCACCCTATTCAAGTTTGTTCAAGTTGGATCATCCCATATTTACGGACCGCCAGAGGGCGGGGTCGATGATGGGTTCACGGCCGGAAGCCTCACTACGGGCAACTTTCCCGAAAAACCGGCAAGTTCAAGATCTAGCATCGGCAAATCGAACTACCGCAAAAAAAAGCGGTAATTCAGACCAATGGACAAATATCCTGAGTTCGATTGCTCGCCAGGCCTTAATAGAACAAAGGTGTACATTCTTTAATAAAGTAGATTCATCAGTCATTAGGTACCGGGACCTAAGCCCCAACGATCTTGCCATCCCACTCCCCACCTGACGGCACGGAGGCATGTTGATGCACCAGCAGCCATTTACCATCCAGCTTTTTAAAACAATCGGTCTCCCGCACAAGCATAGCTTTAGTCGTATCATTTTGTAAAACTAGCTCGACCTTTTGAACGGTACATACAATTCCCAAATCCTCACCCAAAATAACCTCGGTTTCCAGAATAGTAAACTTGCTGGATTTAAAATTTTTGAACACGTTGTCGAACATCTTTATCGCTGGTGCAATCCCCTTTGAGGCAAATGGCGGTATGTCGAACCAAAGTGCATCTTCAGCCCAATGTTTTGTGCTTTGTTCTCCTGTGGAAGATTTCGTCATTCCCTTAACAATCGAGACCAGGATGTCCCTATCATTGTCTGCCCCGCTTTTGTGAAGTGTACTCATGATTAACTTTTATGGGTACAAATATCCGGATGGAGCAACGGGAAGCTGTAACTAAATCGAGGTAAGTTGTAACTATATTGAGGGAGCCTGTCGTTTATGGTC
>Ga0307510_10000658_pt1 | contig 35071 bp, 26 predicted proteins | sample 12_EM_MG_FD_207224 | JGI IMG/M metagenome (GOLD analysis project Ga0307510, IMG submission 207224) | Populus trichocarpa ectomycorrhiza microbial communities from riparian zone in the Pacific Northwest, United States - 12_EM | ecosystem: Host-associated > Plants > Roots > Unclassified | place...
GGCCACGACGGCGCCCACGCCGAACAGTGCTCCGTGGGGCAGGCCCGCCAGGAACCGTGCGGCGAACAGCAGGCCGAAGTTCGGAGCGAGAGCGGAGGCGACGTTGCCGATCACGAACAGGGCGGACAGCAGGAGCAGGAGCCGTTTGTGGGCGATGCGCGCGCCGATGCCGGTCAGGACGGGCGCCCCGACGACGACACCGAGCGCGTAGGCGGAGACGAGGTTGCCGGCGTGCGGCACGGACACGCCGACGCCGTGGGCGATCTGGGGCAGCAGCCCCATCGTGGCGAACTCGGTCGTACCGATACCGAACGCGACGAGGGCAAGGGCCAGCAGGGCCAGTGGCATGGAGCGCAAGTACCTTTCACGGGCGGCGGTTTGCGTGCGGACGCGGGGGACGTGGGCAGGACCGTGATGCGTCCCGTTCGCCCTGTTTCTGTAGTCTGTCGCGCCGACCGCCGTTGCCCGATGCGCCCCTGAAGGCAGGGAAAGTCTACGAGCGCTACAGCCGCGGCACGCACTCACGCATTCCAAGATCGGACCACGGGAATCATGGCCTGCGTCACAGTCGGCCCGGGCGCGGCCCCGACGAGTTGGAGCATCCCCGCCGGTCGGCAGACCGGGTTCACGCGGCCGCGTTCCCGCTGCTCCGCTCGATCGGGATCCACAGCTGGGAGTGGGTCTCCTCGCCGACTTCCACCAGTTGCGTACGCAGGAGTTCCGGACCTGGCCGGCTCGTGTACGGGTTCGAGGGGAACCACTGTGTGAACACGTCCCGCCACAGTTCCTGGAGCGCGCTCGGATAGGGCCCGTCGTTGTCGAAGACCGCCCAGGTCCCGGCCGGCACGTCGAGGGCGTCGAGTTCCTCGGTGGACGTCTCCGGGCCTGTGGCCACGCCGATCCAGTAGTCCGCCTCAGTGCCCTCCTCCCGACTGTCGGTCAGGTACACCGCTGCCGACAGGATGCCCTCCGGTTCCCGGCCGGCCAGTTCCTTCATCCGTACGATCGCCCGCTCGTCCAGGCTTTCCATGTGCGCCGCGGCGGCCGCGTTGGCCCCCTCGTGCACCAGCGGGACCCGGGCCTTCCTGCCTGCGATCCGGAACGCCTCCTTCTCCACGATCCGGTACCGCATCGTCGTACTCCCTTCGACGACGACGCGGAAGGACATGCGCGGCTGTGCCGTGAGCAGTGCGCCTGTGCGCCGGGCCTCGCCCGGACCGATGCCGTGCACCGACCGGAACGCCCGGGCGAAGGCCTCGCCCGAGCCGTAGCCGTACCGCACCGCGACATCGAGCAGCGTGCGTTCCCCGGCCAGCACCTCGGCCGCCGCGAGCGTCATCCTCCGGCGTCGCACGTAGACCGGGAGCGGCATCCCGGCGAGGGCGGAGAACAGCCGCCGGAAGTGGTACTCCGACACCGCGGCGATCCGGGCCGCCTCGGCCACGTCGACCTCCCGGTCGAGGCAGGCCTCCAGGTGGTCCAGTGCCTGATTCAGCCGCTCCAGCACGTGTCTCCGTCCCTCTTCCTTCTTCCTTGAGTCTCCCCCGTAGCAATGCGCACCCGGCTGTGGCAGTTCCCGCGGCCGGGTGCGCTGTGGCGACGCACCTGCCGTTCGAGGGGTCCCCGAGCCCGCGAGACCGGCTGCCGATACGGCCGGCCGGGCCGTCTCCAGGTGTAGGTGATGTCGTCGCGCCCGGCCCGACAGAAGCCGTGCGGGAATTGTCGGGCGGGTGGCCCCGGCGTTGCCTGAGGCTTGCGCACATGACTGATGTTAAGGGGCTGTGCGAGCCGCGGTTCGCCGCAGTCGAGGAGGCCCTCGCGGCTTCGCTCGGCAAGGACGATGTGGGTGCCTCGGTCGCCGTCTACCTCGAAGGCGAGCCGGTGGTCGACCTCTGGGGCGGGTACGCCGACGCGGACCGCACGGTCGGCTGGGAGCGCGACACCCTCACGGGCGTGAACTCGACGACGAAGAACATGACCGCCTTGTGCGCGCTCGTCCTGGCCGACCGGGGACGGCTCGATCTGTCCGCGCCGGTGGCCGCCTACTGGCCCGAGTTCGCCGCGGCGGGCAAGGAGCGTCTGCTGGTGCGCCACGTGCTGTCCCACACCGCGGGGCTGCCGAACCTGCCCGGGCTGACGGCGGTCGAGGACCTCTACGACTGGCAGAGCGTGACGGCGGGGCTGGCCGCGCAGGCCCCCGAATGGGAACCGGGCACGGCCGCCGGGTACCACGCGCTCACCTTCGGGTTCCTGATCGGTGAGATCGTCCGCCGCGTCAGCGGCCGTAGCCTCGGCGATTTCTTCGCCGAGGAGGTGGCTGAACCGCTGGGCGCGGACTTCCACATCGGGCTCTCCGCCGACGACGACCACCGCGTCGCACCGCTCGTCCCGCCGCCGTCACTGACCGACGAGTTCGCCGCCGGCGCACCGCTCGGACCGGACGGCACACGTCGGGAATACACCGGTGTCGCGGTCCGGGTCAGGGATGCCAACTCCGTGGCCTGGCGCCGTGCGCAGATCCCCGCGGTGAACGGCTTCGGCAACGCTCGGTCCGTCGCCCTCGTCCAGTCGGTCCTGGCGAACCGGGGTTCCGCGGGTGGCGTGCGGCTGCTGTCCCCTCAGGGCTGCGAGCCCGCGTGGCAGGAGGTGTTCCACGGCGAGGACCGGGTGCTGCGGACGCCGATGTCCTGGACCGTGGGCTTCGGCAGGTTCGGCAACACCTTCGGTTGGGGCGGATGGGGCGGCTCGTTGGTCGTGAGCGACCCTGAATCACGTATGACGGTGGCCTACGTGATGAACCAGATGATCGACCGGGAGCAGCAGCAGGACAACCGCGGCATGGAGATCATCATGGCCGCCTACGGCGGACTGCGGTGACAACTCGCGGGAGGGGGAGGTCCGTTGACCCGCCCGGGGGTGTTGTGATGGGCGGTGCTCGGTCGGGATATTCGATGGTCGCCGCTTGTTGATGGTGGTCATACTGCCGCGATGGATCCAGTGACGCTTGAGACCGACCGTCTGCTGCTGCGGGCCTTCACACCTGCCGACGTGGATGCGGTGTACGAAGCCTGCCAGGACGAGGACATCCAGTTCTACACCCCGGTGCCGACGCCGTACCGGCGTGCGGACGCGGAGAAGCTCGTCGGCGAAAAGCTGCCCGCCCAGTGGGCCGAGGACAAGGACTACACCCTCGGCGCGTTCCGCAAGGACACCAGTGCCCTGGTCGGCTCGTACTGCCTGACCCTCGTCAGCCGCGGCGTCTGGGAGCTCGGTTACTGGGCGGTCAAGGAGCAGCGCGGACGCGGGTACTCGGTCGAGGCCGCTCGGGCCCTGTGCGACTGGGGCTGGGACACCCTCGACGTCCACCGCATCGAGTGGTGGGCCATGGCCGGGAACACCGGTTCGCGTGCCGTCGCCGAGAAACTCGGCTTCACCGTCGAAGGGACACTGCGCAATCGCGGCATCGCCAACGACGGCAAACCGCACGACTGGTGGGTGGGCGGACTGCTGAGGCCCTGATGCCCGGGCCGATGCTTCGCCAGCCGCGTTTGCTCTTCTGCGGGGACGTTCCCAGCTCGGACAGTTCCCGCAGAAGAGCCACACCCGTTGATCATCGGCGGGCATCCGTGACGTGGCAGTGGCCGCACGGATTCTTCGAGCGTGACCAAGAAGTGGGCCCGTGCGACCTTGCCCCATCCTGCCTTCTGCCTTCTGCCTTCTGTGGCGTCTTACGTGCACATCTCGGCGACGTGATCGAAGAGTTGGCCGATCTGTGGCTCGCCCGGCGCGAGTCGGAACTTCGTGAGCGGCGCGGTGCCGAGCGGCAGCAGGAGGCCGGTGGCGGCCCTGAGCACGACCTGGTCTTCACCGACCGCCTGCACGTCACCCTGGTCCGCCTACGCACCGGGCCCCCGCACACCGCGCTCGCGGAGCTGTACGGCATCGCCCGCTCCGCGAGGATCCGGTTGCGGATCGATGGCGCCGAGACCCGGGGTCGCCGCCCGAAGGTGACGGCCGAGGTCGACGAGGGCTACCGGGGCTGGTCAACGAGTTCCCTGACCAGATCGGCGCCCCTCCGAAGAAGCCGAAGGGCGACACGCCGCAAGCCGAGCACTGGCGAGAGCGGGCCGGTTCGTCACCTGACGTCGACGAAGTCGCCTGTGGCCGTGGCGGGGCCGGTGGTGGGAGTGCCGGTGAAGACGTAGCGGAAGTAGCCGTCGGTCTTGGCCTTGACGGTGGTCTTCAGTGTGCCGCCGACGCCGCTGGTGACGGTTTTCAGCGCGGTGTAGACCGAGCTGCCCTTCTTACGGAACTGCAGCTGGACCGGCCTGCCTTGGTAACCGGTGTAGTTGCCGCTGTCCCAGTTCGCGCGGGTCAGCTTCCCGGTGACCGTGATCGTCCTGCCCTTCTTCACCGGTTCAGGGGCGGCGTTGACGGTCACCGTGGCATACCGCTTGACGTTGACCGTGCCGCTGACGTCGGTCTCCGTCCAGTCGTCGGTGGTGTCCTGTGCCCCGGCGAGCACCTTCCAGGTACCGGCGAGGCCGTTGTGGTCGAAGTCCCGTCGGGCGTCCACAGCGAAGCTCACCTTGCAGACGGAGGTGGCCGGGTCGGCCGGCGACACCACGCACGTTCCCTGCGGTGGGTACAGCGGCAGGATGCCGTCGGCGTCGTCTGTGTTGGGACCGTGCCACAGGTAGGCCCAGGACGCGGCGACGCCCTCCGGGTCCCGGGCCGTCCACGTGATCGTGACGGTCTTTCTGGTGGTCAGGCCGAGCACGATGTCCTTGCCGCCGTTGACCACGACGTTCGAGAACGTGGTGCTGTCGGCGGCGGCCCTGTCCGCCGCGTGGGCGGTGGCCGGAAGCACCGACACGGTAAGAGCGACCGTCAGAAAAGTGACGGCGACAGCCGGGCGCATGCGCATGAAGTCCCCCCTCGGGACAATGGGTTCGCCGCCTCCCCGTGTACGACGAAACCTGATGGTGTGTCATCGGTGGCTAGACCCATGAGGGACGGTCCCGGTTGCCCCGTGTCTCGAACCAGTGTCCGCAGGTCCGTTGTCGACCTCACCGCTGCCGAAGACCAGGCCGCGTTCTCGATCAGGAGCTGCTTGCCGGGCGGGGGGCGAGCACGGCAGCGGACCGCACGCTGCGACAGCCTCCTCTCCCGTACGCGACCGACGCAACGGCCGTAGGCATCTGGTCGGCCACCATCTGGCTGTGTGCGAGGGCAGTTCCCGGTCAGTGAGGACGCAAGGGTGTCACCGTGCCGTCTGCCCCTCCCCGTTCACCGCACCGGTCAACGCGGTCCGCGCCAGATCTCGTAGCCACATGTGCGCGGGGTCGGTGTCGTAGCGCTGATGCCACGACAGGTAGACCGGGGCCGGTGGAAGGTCGAGCGGGAGAGGGAGCAGGACCATGCCTAGATCCGTGGCAGCCGAACGCGCCGTGGATTCGGGGGCGGTGACGACGAGATCGGATCCCCGCGCGAACTCGAACGCGGCGCTCTCCGTAGGCGCGGTGACCACCACGCGTCGCGTGAGATCGAGGCGCGCGAGAGCGTCGTCGAGGATGTTTCCGAGCCTGCCGCGGCGCGAGACGGTGACGTGCTCGGCCGCGGCGTACCGCGCGGCGGTGACGGTCTTGACGCGGGTGAGCGGATGCCCCCGCCGTACGACGACGATCTGCGGGGTCTCGGCCACCCGGTCGGCGTGGATCTCGGGTGCGGCCGGGCGGTCGGCGTTCGCGGCGAGGTCGACCTCGCCGCGGCGCAGCTCAGGTGTGTCGATGCTGGATTCCGCGATGAAGCGCAACCGCACGCCGGGTGCCTGCTCGCGCACGGCAGCCAGAAGCGCGGGCCCGCTGAGGGCGACCAGCGCGTCGTGCCAGCGGAGCGTGAAGGTGCGTTCGAGCGTCGCGAGGTCGAGTTCACGGCTCGGCGCCAGCACACCCCGGACCTGCTGGAGCAGGTCGTGGACCTGTTCCCGCACAGCGATCGCGTACGGCGTCGGGGTCATCGTGCGTCCGGTGCGCACCAGGATCTGATCCCCCGTCGTACGCCGGATCCGGCCGAGGCTGCGGCTCATCGCGGGGGCGGTGACGTGCAGGCGGTCGGCTGCGCCGGCCACGCTGCCTTCCTCCAGCAGAGCGTCGAGCGCGGCGAGCAGATTCAGATCCAATTGCATGGGAGTCATCCTAGCCGTGCTTTACATGCACTTGATGTTAATCATGACCTCTCCTACCGTCGGACTGCGGGCGCGGACGAACCAGGTTCTCGCCCGGTCGACCTCAATCCCCTTGCTCAGACGGGAGTACCGCCATGCCCGAATCGATGCACAACACCAGTGCTGCCACAGCCGCCGGCCCCGCCGTCACCTCCGACGCCGGCCTGCTCGCACAGACCGAGCTCGCCGTACGCACGGCGAGTGCGGCTCTGCGGGACCGCTTCGGGGACGTGGTCCCCTACCGGACCCGCGACGAGCTGATGCGCGCGCTCGCCGCCAACGACGACACGGTCCTCGACGTACTGCGCCCGCGTCTCACCGCCCTGCGCCCGGACGCCCGCTGGGTGGAGGAGGAGTTGGAGGGCGGCGCGCTCCCGGCCGGCGAATGGTGGGTGGTGGACCCGGCCGAGGGCAACGTCAACCACCTGCACGGCCTGCCGGAGTGGGCGGTGACCGCGACCCTCGTACGCGACAACCAGCCGGTGCTCACCGTGGTCCACCTGCCGCTGACCGGCGAGACGTACACCGCGCTCGCGGGCGCCGGCGCTCACCTCGACGGTCGGCCGCTGCATGTGTCCCGGACCCCGGAACTCGGTCTGAGCATCGTGGCCACGAGCCAGGCCAGGCCGGACGAGGACGAGAAGGTCGTGCGGCGCGTCGGCGCGTCGATCACCGAGATGCTCGTCGAGGCGCTCGTGGTGCGCACATCCGTGCCCGCCACCCTGCACCTGGTGAACGTGGCCGCCGGCCGGATCGAGGCCTTCTGGCAGTTCGCCGGAGCCCGTGCGGACCTGCTTCCCGGGGCCCTGCTCGTCACCGAGGCCGGCGGACGGATCTCTGACGTCGAGGGCCGCCCCTGGACTCCGGAGAGCGAGAGTTTCCTGGCCGCCACACCCGACGTGCACGCCGATGCGGTCGGCACGCTCTCCCGCTGACCACCGGCCACTCGGCACTGAACCTTTTCGAGAAACAGAACGACCAGGAGGACCAGTTCAGCATGAGCGACATCACCGTTCTCGGCGGCGGCCGCGTCGGCGGCAGTCTGGCCGCCGCCCTCACCCGGGCCGGGCACGAGGTGACCGTGGCGACCCGTTCGCCGGGCGCCGCCGCGGACGCCGTACGAACAGCGCGCATCGTCATCAACGCCACACCGGGCGCCGGTTCGCTGGAGAGACTCGCCGCACTGCGCGCGGAGCTGCGGGGCAAGATCCTCATGGACGTCTCCAACGCCACCGTCGACGGACCCGACGGACTGCCCGCCGGCCTGCTCTACCCCGGCTCAAGTCTCGCGGAGCGGCTCCAGGAGGCGCTGCCCGAGACGCTCGTCGTCAAGACGCTCAACACGATGCTTCACTCGGTGATGACCGCGCCCGCCACACTCGCTCAGACGCCCACCGCTTTTCTCTCCGGCACCGACCCGGAGGCCAAGCAGATCGTGCGCGGGCTTCTCCTGGATCTCGGCTGGCAGCAGGAGTGGATCACGGACCTCGGCGGGATCGAGACCGCCCGGGCTGTCGAGGCCGCGATCCTCTTCGTACCGCACGTGATCCGGTCCAGCGGATTCGCGCCCTTCGCGATCTCGATCGCCCGCTGATCCGCGCGCGGCGCCGCCAGCGATGATCGGGCGTGCTCGCGCTCGGCCCGTTGCTCGACCAGTTCCTCGACCGCGCTCGGCAGGGTCGTCTCGAAGTCGGTCAGCTTCGCCCACGTCGGCGTCACCACGATCCGGACCATGCCGTCGTGGAGCGAGCGGAACTCGGCCTCCCATTCGACCCGCTGCTCGGGTGTCATCTCGTAGAAGCCGTTCATCTGCGGGTACTCCTCCGGGATGCCGTCCACGACATCCAGCTCCGCCCGACCGTGCCACGCCGGGAACGGGACGAAGCCGGTGACAACAACTGGTGCCGGACGCGAAGCTGTTCTCATGGTGCTGCGCTATCGGACCAACGGCCCGGAGTTCGACTTCCCGCCCTTCACCGGTCTGCCGCCGGTCCGTTACGTGCTCGCGTCGACCCCCCGGTGCGGCAGCAACATGCTCGCCCGCGCCCTGTGGCACACCGGGCTGGCCGGCTTCGCCGAGGACTACTTCGCCGACGCCTTCGTGCTGGACTACTTCGAGCGGTGGGGGTTCGACTCCGACGATCCGCAGGAGTTGGCGGCGGGCTATGTGCGGCGGCTGATGACGTGCCGGACCAGCCCCAACGGCGTGTTCGGGCTGCGGATCCACGCGGGGCACCTCGCCGGCCTGGAGGTCGACCCGTACGACGTCCTCCAGGTACCCCGGTACATCTGGATCCAACGCAGGGACCGGTTGCGGCAGGCCGTGTCGTACACCATGGCCGAGCAGACCGGTGTCTGGATCCTGGACGGGACCTTTCTGCCGGAGGGCAGCACGCGCGCCCAACCCCGGTACAGCTATGAGGAGATCAGCCGGCATCTGCGGATGCTCGACCGCGACACGTCGGTCTGGGAGGACTACTTCGGCCGGCACGGTGTCGTCCCGCATGTCGTCGTCTACGAGGACATGGTCGCGAACTACGAGACGGGCCTGCTGGGTTGCCTGGACTTCCTCGGTGTCGGCGCGCCCGCGTCGGTGCCGGCTCCCGGGATCAGGCGTCAGGCCGACGAGTTGACCGAGCAGTGGGTCGAGAGGTTCCTACGGGATCGTCGTGCTGAGCGGCCAGCGTCGTAGGCGGTACGGCGTCCACCACAGGTACCGCCCGGCACGATGGAGCAGGTTTTCGCGCAGGTGACGCTCCAGGACCCGCTCCGTCGACGCCGACGCGACCACGGGGACGCCGTCCAGTAGTCCCTGGAACGCCGTGCTCCGGGGGGCGTTGACGACCAGGCGCCGGAAGGAGTCCCAGCGGTGGTCGCGGATCTCCAGGAAACCGGGGCCGCGGCGGTAGCCGCACTTCGCGATGTGGAACGAGCCGCGCCACACCGTCACCACGTGGTCCTCGTTCTCCTCTCCCGTGGAGCCGCGGAAGACGCCTGTCGGGGGGTACAGATGACTCAGGGCCCGCCACTGGGCCGGGTCGGCCATGCGCAGTGTCCAGTCCACCGCGATGCCGTGGCTGGTGAGTTCCCGGACGAGGAGGAGGACGGCGACCGCGGACGCGCCGTCCGGATCGGTGAGGTCCACGGGCTCGTGCACCTGGACGAACTGGACGCCGGCGGAGGCGAGTTGCGCGACGGCGTCCACCGGATCGTCCGGCGGCCCGTCGAGGGTGCCGCAGTGGATGCCCGGCAGGCGCATGGCCGCCGGATCACGGTCCCTCCACAGCGTCAACTCCGACCTCATCGGGTGTCTCCTCTGGACGGAACTGCCAGAGCCGGGACCAGCGACGCGCCGTCCCCGTGCAGTCCGGCGCCGTCGAGCCGCAGCAGGTCCTGGTTGGCCACGCCGGGTGCGACCTGCACGTACTGGCCGCCCTCGGCAAAGACCAGGCCGAGGTCACGCCAGCGCGCCAGCAGCCCGGCGACGCGCTCTTCCGTCACTTCTCCCGCCGACTCCCGCGTGTCCGCACACCGGGCAGCGGTCTTGCGCAGCAGCGCCGCCGGGCTGTGCGGCGTGTCGAGCAGCCGGAACACCGTCACTTCGAACGGATCGGCGAGGTCGAGCAGCCGCCAGGAGAAGTCCGGTCGGGTGTCGACCAGGACGATGTGCGTGCCGAGGTCGCAGTGGGTCAGGCGGCTGCGCGGGTACGCCCGCGTCCAGTCGGCGACCGCCGTGCGCAGCCGGTCCAGACAGTCGCCGGCGATGCCCTGGTGCGATGAGTCGAAGATGTAGACCAGGTCGGCGAGTTCGGCCTTGGGCAGGTCGTAGATGTGGTGGTAGTGCGAGGCGGGACGCAGGTCGCCGAAGCCCAGTTCCGGCCGGTCGAAGTAGGGGCTGAACCGCTCGACCTTCAGGCGGGTGGAGTTGGCCGGCGGGCCGAGATGGTGCAGTGCGGGCAGCTGGTCGACGATCTCGTCGTAGTCCTGTTCGGTCTCCCCGGGGAAGCCGTAGAGGTAGTTCCAGCTGAGGTTGACGCCGACGGTCTCCGCGTCCCGCAGCAGCCGTACGTTCTGGCAGCCGGTCACGCCCTTGTCCATCAGCTTCAGCACCCGGCTGCTGAGGCTCTCCACGCCGGGCTGCACATAGCTGACTCCGGCCGCGTACAGCGTCGCCAGCTGCTCGCGCCGCAGGTTCGACTTGATCTCGTAGCACAGCCGCAGGTCGTACCCGCTCTCCTGGAGGAGCGGGGCCATGGAGTTGAGGTAGGCCATGTCGAGGATGTTGTCGGTGACCCACACGTCGAGTACGCGGTGGCGCTCGACCAGGCCGAGGATCTCCTCCACGAACCGCCGTGGGTCCTTGCTGCGGAACTCCATGAACGAGCCGTTGAGACCGCAGAAGGTGCAGTGGTGCTTCTCGCCCCACCAGCAGCCGCGTGAGGCCTCCACCACCAGGCGCGGCTCCACCCAGCCGCCCGCGGTGGACCGCGCGTGCCGCTCGAAGTAGTCGCCGTAGTCCGGGGTGACCAGTGCTCCCGGAGGCAGCGGGGCGGCGTCCATGGGATGGGCCACGGACCGGCCGTCCGGGTCGCGGCGGCACAGGCCGGGGATGGCGGCCAGGTCGTCGGCGTCGCCGTCGCGGAGCGCGGCGAGCAGCCGTGGGAACGCGATCTCGCCCTCGCCGCGCACCACGAAGTCGACCTGGGGGAAGTTGCGGTGCAGTGCGGCGCCCTGCGGGCCGTCGCAGTTCGCGCCGCCGAAGACGGTGGTGGTGCTCGGCGCCAGTTCCTTGACCACGCGGGCCGCCGCGAGGGCCGCCGCGTTCTGCGCGAACGTGGTGGTGAAGCCGACCACGTCCGGTGCCGTGGCGGCGATCTTGGCGGCCGTCTCCCGGACGAACAGCGGCGCGAGTTCGTGCAGTTCCCGCGCCTTGGCCAGCATGTGCTCCGGCATCTTCCCGCCGAAGTGCTCCGTGAACTCCGTTACCCGCCAACGGGGTTGACCGTTGAGCGCGGCCGAGAAGATCCACTCGCTGTGTCCGGAGAAGTACGAGGTCGAGCAGAACTCGTACTCCTCGAAGCCGTATTCCGTACGAGCGGACACCCAGTCGGCGAAGTCGAGGTTGGCGTGCACCACCTCGACGTCCGCGGCGCCGTCGGGGAAGACGTCGAAGATCCGGCGTTTGAGAATGCCGAGGGCGAGGGACGGCGCGTCCAGCGACGACCACGGCATGTCCACCAACACGATGTGCACGGCGGTTCCTCTCCCCGTCACCACAGTCCGCGGCGTGCCAGCGCCCGCCGCGCGGTCTCGCGCCGGTCCGACGGTTCGGCCTCGAAGGCCGCCGCCACCCGCCCGGACACCACGCCGTGAGCCAGCCCGGCGGACGTGGTGAAGTACGCGTAGTGCACGGGTTCCGCGTTCGCGGCGCGCTCAGTTACCTCGGGGCGCTCGCCCGAAGCGGGCCCCCAGGTGGCTGCGGATGCCGCCGCGTACTCACGCACGGCTGCGTGGCCTCGGTCGGTGCGGACGATTCCCTCCGCCTCGATCACGAACGACAGCGGCTGCTCGCACGTCAGCGCGGTGAAGAGAGCGATCATCAGCTCGTGGGTCACCATGTCGCGCAGCGCCCCTGACCCGGCGTCATCCAGCAGGTAGGACGCGAACGCCTCCTCCGCCGACAACCCGGGTGCGGTGTACGGGATCAGCCGGAACCGGGCGAAGTGCGGTGAGCCGAGGAAGCCGGTGAGGAGGTCCGACTCCGTGGCACCGGCGTCCTGGAGCAGCCGCAGGCTGCGCGGGAACGTGGTCGCGAGGCTGCCGCCGCTGCCGGGCCGCCAGACCTGGGAGCGCAACCTCCGCGCGGTGGTGTCCAGTTCGGCCAGGTCGACGGAGGCCAGGCACTCCAGCTCGCCGGGATCCGCCGCCACGCCCTCGGCACCCTCGTCGGCGAGCCGGGACCGTAGGTCCGCGTCCAACAGCAACCGCATGAGCAGATCGGTCAGTTGCTCGCCGTCCAGCGACGCGTCCGGCTCCACCGTGGTCATGTCGCCTCCCCCCGCTGCCAGTCGGCGACCAGGTCCCGTAGCCGCGCGTAGTTCCGCCGGGACTTCTCGACCAACTGCCCGTCCTCGCGGTACATCGGGTCCTCGTAGGACACTCCGAGCAGGTTCGGACAGCGCGGCAGCAGATACGCGGTGAGCTCCAACTGCTCGTCCAGCAGGACGCCGTGGTGCAGGTCGCGGAACTTGCCGCCCACGATCTGGCAGCCCGACAGGTGCAGGTCGCGGCAACGGGACAGGGGCAGGGCCTCGATCCCGTCGTACATGCTCTTTCCGGTACGTCCCCTCAGCCACTGGTAGCTGAGCAGATGGCCGACGTCGAGCGTCACCCACACGTCGGCGTCCTCCGCCAGCCGGGCGAAGTACTCGAAGGCGTCCATGTGTCCGAGGACGAACGAGCCGCCCTCGGTGAAACCTGGGAACTCGACGTGCAGCGGCGGTTCGAGCAGCCGGGCCGCCTCCGCCACGTTCCGGGTGGCGAGCTCCAGGCCCGGTCCGGTCAGCGGCGGCGGGAGCGGGTAGGGCATCGGTATGCCGCGCAGGCTCCAGATGCCGAGGTCCTCGACCACCCAGGAGAAGCCGTAGCGGGCGGACAGTTCGTTGGTGAACTCGGCGGCCGGGCGGCGGTCGTAGCGCTCGGGCGTGCCCATGTTCAGCTCGGTCTGGTGGAAGGCGCGGGCCGATCCGGCGGGCACCGCCTCGAAGAAGCGGTCGTAGGCGCGCACGTAGTCGGCCGTTTGTACGCGGGCGCGCGAGCGTGGCTGGAACGCGAGGGCCGAGTAGGCGAAGTCGCCGCCGTGTCGGTGCAGGAAGGCGCGGACCCGGTCGGTGATGTCTCCGCCGCCGTCGTCGCTCTCCACGAATCCGATGCCGCGCCTGCCGAGGCGTCCGCCGCCCCACGGCATGTCCATCAGGACGCCCAGGCCCATCCGGCGCGGGGCCTCGGTGACGGTGACGGTTCGGGTGCCGCCGGGTGCGGTGCGCGGCGGTTGCGTCATGACGAGCTCCTGGCTGAAGGGGCCGGGTCGGCTGAACGCGCCGGATCGGGGGTGCCCGCCGCCGCGTCGGCCAGACGGGCCAGCAGCCGGCTGCCGCGGTCGGTGCGGGCCGTGAGCAGGCCGTCGGCGCGCTGTTCCACGTCGTCGCGGGGAAGTGCGTAGAACCGCTCCCGGACGAGGTCGGCGAGGGTGACGCTGTCTTCCGAACGGTCGTCGGCGTACGCGGGCACGGTGCGTACCCACGTGTGCGGACGCAGGGCCGCGACGGCGGGCGTGCGATGGCCGTTCGAGGCGGGGCGCGAGGGTGCCGAGGCGTTCGCACGACCCGGTCTGACGGTGTCGAAGATCCGCACCAGCCGGTCCAGCGCCTCGGTGCGCGTCGGGCCGCCGGGGACGGACAGGGGGTGGCCGACCCGGCCGGCCAGGTAGCTCAGCTCGGGGTTGCCCGCGAGGCGGTCCGAGGTGTCGAGGGCGAGGCCGTAGTCCTCAGGGCTGCCCACGAGTCTGCTGCCGGGCTCCGCCACCATCAGCTCCAGCGCGTCGATGCCGATCCGCCGCTCGTTGTCGACGAGGAAGCGCAGGGACGCCTCGAACTCGTCCGGTGTCTCGTCCAGGACCTGGCCCATCACGGTGAACCGGACGGTGATGCCCGCCGCGTCGAGGTTGTCGAGGATCCGCTGGTAGTCGGCCGTCCGAACGCCCCGGTCCACCCGATCCAGCAGGCGCTGCGAGGTGCCCTCGTAGCCGACCGAGATCATCGCGCAGCCGACCGTGGCGAGGTCGTGGCAGAACTCCGGGTCGGTCAGGGCGGATTCCAGTCGGCTGCGCACGCCGAACCGGACCCGGATGCCGCGTTCGCGTACCGCGCTCATCACTCGCTGGATCAGCCGCAGGTTGGTGTTCTCGTCCGCGACCGACAGGTACCGGGTGCCCGTGGCGCGGACCACGGCCTCCACGGCGTCGGCGATCTGGGTGGCGGTGCCCTGCTGGTAACTCCCTTGCGGGAGGGACCGGTTGCCGTACGAGCAGAACGCGCACCGTCCCCAGTAGCAGCCGACGCACGAGACGATCGCGAGCTCCAGGGCGTCGTTGAGATAGGAGCGGAACGGCAGTCCGGTGAAGTCGGGTGGCCCGAGGTCACGGAAGCGCAGGGTCACCGGGGGTCCGGTGCGCAGCCCGGCCCCGGAGCGTGGCAGCCAGGTCATGCCGGGCACGGCGGTGAGCGGAACGGTCCCGTCCAGCGCGTCCAGCCAGCGTTCGAGCGGCTCTTCCCCGGCGGTCGGGCACAGGGCGTCGACCGTTTCCCGGACTCCGGGCAGCCGGGCGAGGCTGTCGTGGCGGAGCATCACCTGCTGACCGCCCAGACAGATCCGGGTGTCCGGCGCCAGCCGCCGGATCCAGGCTGCGATCAGCAGCGCGGGCGCGAGCTGGCTGAAGAACGCCACGGACAGGCCGACCACCCGGGGGCGATGCCGGCCGAGCAGCTCGGTCACCAGGCGGTGCAGTGCTGCGACCGCTACGTCCGACGCGGCGGGCGGCCGGTCCGCGGTCCTGCGTACGACGTCGTCGAGCCGGCCGAGGTCTTCCCAGGTCCGCACCAGGAAGGTGTCGCGGACCAGCAGTTCGAGGGCCAGGGTGGCGAGCTGGACCGCGCGGTCCGGGCCCAACTCGCCGGCCGACTCCTTGTGCAGGACGTGGGAGCGCAAGTCGCCGATGTGCGCGGCGAACACGTCGGCCACCGCTCGGCGGTACCAGTCGCCCACGGCCCTGCCGTCGTCGCCCGCGTCCTGGGCGCGTACCGCGTCGTCCAGCAGCGCGGGACGACGCAGCAGCTCGTGGAGCACGGCGATGTTCAGGTCGGCCTGGTGGACCCGCCGGCCCCGGCGCCGCAGATGGCCGGTCAGGTACGGCAGACTCAGATACGGGAAGAACCTGGCCTCGGTCTGTGGCGGGAAGATCAACAGGACGTCGGTGCGGGTACGGTCCGCCGACTGGCTGGACGGCACCACCCACCTCCTCGTCTCACCGGTCTCGTCCGTCGGAGAGTTGCCTCGGCTCCCGGGCGCGCTAGTCGGGGATGTCCTCCGTGCTCTCCGCCGCGATGTAGGTGTAGGTGTGGTACGCCGCGCCGAGCTTCAGCTCGCTGGAATCGATCACCTGAAGTTCTTCGAGTTCACCGAATTCCTCATCGGTGAGTTTCTCGGGAGTTGCAGCAGTCATGATTTTCTTCCCTTCGCAGACGTGATGGGAATGTGCCGCTTGCCGTGTATCGCGCCCACGCTAGCCAGACCGCTCGTGAGCCAACAGCCCATACGTCGTCGTTTAGTTGGGACGACATTCAGCCAGGTCAGTGGCTCATTGCGACTCTGCGGCACCAGGGGGCGCAGCAGTCGCCACAATGACCATGACCTGATATCGCCCCCGGCACCGGGCGGTTCGGAAGAATTGCGGGCAACGCCGTTGTGCTGCTGGAGGGTCCGTTTGTACCGCCATGTTGATGCGGCCGTTGTTCGGGCGGTGGTCCGGCGTCCCGACCACCCGGTGGTCTGGCCGGACCTGACCGGCCCGTCCGCGCACCAGGAGGCGTGGCGGGCGTGGCTTCAACAGATGTGGCAGGCAACGGATTTCGCCACCGCGGTCGAGTTCTCCAGCCCGGATCTGGCGAGACGGGTGCATCAGATATGCGTCGGCGAGCCGGTGCCGGATCTCGCCGTGCGGCGCACGGTGCTTTCGGTGTTGCGCTACCTGCTGCGCGCCCGCTCACGTGCCACTCCGTTCGGCCTGTTCGCCGGCGTCGCGGCCGCCCGCACAAGGGCCACTCCCCTGCTGCGTGCGGGCACCGCGCACCGGGCGGTCACCAGACCGGACGCGGCATGGACCGCGGCGCTGGTCGACCGGTTGGAGGAACACCGTGCGCTCCGGCCCCAGTTGACGCTGCTCGCTTCCAGCCTCGCGTTCGAGCGCGACGGACGCCTGATGATCGAGCACCGCGCAAGCAGCGCGAACGACGGTGACCCCGTGCACGTGGGGATACGCGCGACCAGGCCGGTCCGCATGGCCATGGACGGCGCGCGAGCGCCGGTTCTCTGGGCAGTTCTTGCCGAAACGCTCTCCGCCGGTTTCCCGGCCGCTTCGCCCACCGCGATCGAGAACCTGCTCGCGAACCTGGTACGACAGCGATTCCTGATCACCGGTCTGCGTCCTGCGGTAACGGCCTCCGACCCGATCGCCGCCCTGCTCGGACAGGTACAACACCTGCCCGTGGCCCCCGAGTTGCGCGAGGTCGCGGCGGGACTGGCACGGCACGACGACGCGACCGCCACCCCTGCGGGCGCCCGCGCCGAACGCGCCCGGGTGACGGCCGCGATGACGCGACTCTGCCCCTCCGCGAAACCCGCGCTCGCCCTCGACCTGCGGTTGGACTGGGACCTGGTGATCCCGGAAGCGGTGGCCGAGGAGGCGGCATCGGCCGCCGCGGTGCTCACACGCCTGGCGCCGCGGGCGGCGTTGAGCCCCGAGTGGGTCGCCTGGCACGGCCGCTTCCTCGATCGCTACGGCCCGGGAGCGGTCGTACCCGCCCTGGACGCCATCGACCTCCTCGGCTACCCCTCCGGCTACCTCGGGTCCACAGCCACGTCGACGGGCCCGACGCTGACCGCCCGTGACAGCCGGCTACTGGGGCTCGCCTACACCGCCGCGATGCGACGCCGCCACCACGTCCGACTCGATGATGCCGCGATCGACGAACTGGCGGTGGTGGATCCCGGCAGGCCCGTGCAGCCGAGCACCGAGGTCACCGTACGGATCCATGCCGCGAGCGTATCCGCCCTGGAACAAGGGGAGTTCACGCTGCACGTCGTCGGGGTGGCCCGTGCGGCCGGAACGGCCACCGGGCGGTTTCTCCACCTGTTCGACGCCGACGACCGCCGCCGGATGACCGACGTGTACGCCGGTCTGCCCGGCGTACAACAGGATGCGTTGGTCGCACAGATCAGTACCACCCCGCTGTACATACGCTCGGCGAACGTCGCGCACACCCCGCAGGTGGCGGAGGTCGTGATCCCGCTCGGCGACCACCACGGCCCGGACATGGGCCGGTTGCCCGTGACGGACCTGGCGGTGACCGCCGACGCCGAGCAGTTGCACCTGGTCTCGGTGTCCCGCCGCCGCCCGGTGCACACGATGCTGCTGAACGCGGTGGATCTGAACCACCACACCCATCCGCTGGCGCGCTTCCTGATCGAGGCACCGGTGGCACTGGCCGTCCCGTGCACCGGGTTCTCGTGGGGAGCCGCCGTTTCCGGCCTGCCGTTCCTGCCCGAACTGCGCTACGGACGCACCGTACTGTCCCCGGCCCGCTGGACACTCGTCGGCGACGACCTGCCCGACCCGCGGACACCGTGGCCGCAGTGGGACGATGCCCTGGCCGAGTGGCGTCGTGATGTTGGCCTGCCCGAGCACGTGTACCTGGGCGACGGAGACCGGCGCATGAACCTGGACCTGGCGGAGCCCTCGCACCGGGTCCTGCTCCGTACCCACGTGGAGCGCGACGGCAGGGCGCTGCTGCGTGCCGCACCGGAACCCGGGGACCTGGGCTGGACCGGCGGGCGTGCCCACGAGATCGTCATACCCCTGGCCGCTGTGGACCAGCGCCGGGCACCGGTCCGCGGATCGGGCGACGTCGTCACTCGGGAACACGGCCGTCTGCCCGGCTGCGGCGACCTGCTCTCCATCAGCCTGCACGGGCACCGCGACCGCCAGGATCCGCTCCTGACCCGGCATCTGCCGTCCCTGCTCGGGGAGTTGGGAGAGCCCCGCTGGTGGTTCGTTCGCCACCGCGATCCCGAGGACCACCTGCGTCTCCGTCTGGCCTGCGCGCCCGGTGCACTCGGCACCGCTGTCGGGCAGATCGGCGAGTGGACCCGGCGGCTTCGGCGCGCGGGCCTGATCACCCACGCGAGCCTGGAGACCTACTTCCCGCAGACCGCGCGCTTCGGCGGACCCGCGACGATGGAAGCGGCCGAGGAGTATTTCGCCGCCGACTCGGCCGCCGTCCTCGCCCAGTTGACCGCGCAGGCCGGTCGGGGCGCTCCCGACGCTCGTGCGGTGACCGCCGCGAGCATGGTGGACATCGCCGTAGGCCTGCTCGGGGACGACGCGAAGGCGATGCGCTGGCTGGTCGGGCACACCCACACGGACAGGAGCGCCCCTCCCCGAGCGGTCTACGACCAGACCATCGCCCTGACGACCGCCTCCCGCACGCCCCGGGCCCCCGGCACCCCGGTGCTGGACGCGCGCGTCACCGCGAGCTGGTCCGCACGCCGCGCCGCGCTGGCCGCCTACCGCAGCGCGCTCGACAGTGCTGGGACGCTGCCCCCGCAGGACCTGCTCCCGGACCTGCTGCATCTCCACCACGTCCGCATGCACGGGCCGGGACTTCCCGAGGAACGCGCACACCTGCACCTGGCCAGAGCCGCCGCACTGAGCTGGACGGCACGAGCGAGGAGAACATCGTGACCACGACAGCCTCCGGCGCCACCGTGCGGTCGGCCGCCGCCCGACCGGCCCACGCGCTGGCTGGCCGACCGCGCACAGTGCGGCCCGGCGGTCAGCAGGTGGTACGCACCCGCTCGTGGTCACCGCGGCCGACAGGCGGTGGCCAGCACTGAGACGGTGACCTGGTCGGGCAGAAGGCCCTCACCGTTCACGTCTGCATGGCTCACGGGGTTGTGCGCTCGGCGTCATCGCCACCAGGTCCAGCCTGGGCGCTGCGAGCCTGCCGTGGGGATCTCGATACGGGCGACCGAATCGCACGACGCGATATCCCGGCGAACCGGGGTAGCCGCCAGACACACGGCGGTTGGACGCCCATCCTTCAAGGAGAACCATGCTCACACTCACGTCCCGTCGTCTGCGCGGCACCGCCCGTCGGGTCTTCGGCTGGCAGCACTTGCGCCCGGCCCAACTCAGCGCGATGAAGGCCGTGATGAAGGGCCGTGACGTACTCGCCGTCATGCCGACCGGCGCGGGCAAGTCCGCCGTGTACCAGGTGCCCGCGGTCCTGCTCGGCGGCCCGGTCGTGGTCGTGTCGCCGCTGATCGCGCTTCAGCGCGACCAGATGCAGAGTCTACTCGGATCCGGCGCGCTGCGCACCGCCGCCATCAACTCCGCGCAGCGCCGAAGCGACAACGAGACGGCGTGGGCCCGCATCAGCGCCTCCTCGGTCGACGTGATCTTCCTCGCTCCTGAGCAGCTCGCCAAGCCGGACGTCACGGACCGGCTCGCTGCCGTCCGTCCCCGGCTGCTGGTGGTGGACGAGGCACACTGCGTGTCGTCCTGGGGGCACGACTTCCGGCCGGACTACCTGCGGCTGCGCCACGCGCGCGAGCGGCTCGGCAATCCGCCGGTGCTCGCCCTGACCGCGAACGCGGCGGCCCCGGTACGGCGGGACATCGCCGAACGTCTCGACATGAACGACCCGGTGGAGATAGTGGCCGGCTTCGACCGTCCCAACATCCGCCTGGACGTGTCGGCCTTTCAGGACGCGGCCGCCAAGGAGCGGTTCGTCGTGGAACGGGCGGCCGTCGAGGAGAAGCCGGGAATCCTGTACGCGGGGACACGGAAGGCGGCGGACAGCTACGCCGAGCAGTTGAGCGCTCTCGGGCTGGCCGCCGCGAGCTACCACGCGGGCCTCTCCGCCGCCGAACGCCGCCGGACCCAGGACGGGTTCAGCGCCGGTGAACTCGACGTGGTCGTGGCGACCTCGGCGTTCGGCATGGGCATCGACAAGGCGAACGTACGGTTCGTGCTGCACGCGTCCGTCCCCGGCTCGCTCGACGCCTACTACCAGGAGATAGGCCGGGCCGGCCGCGACGGCGCACCGGCCAGGGCGATCCTCGCCTACCGCACTCAGGACCTGGGCCTGCAACGCTTCTTCGCCGCCGGCGCTCCCGACGCCGACGCACTGCGCCGCGTCGCCGAGCGCCTGCGCGGCGACGCGGGCGCCGTGAGCGCGACCCGGCTCCGGGCCGACTGCGAACTCGGAGCGACGGTACTGTCGGCCGTACTGAACCTGCTGGAGGAAACCGGGGCCGTCCGCACCGGACGCGACGGCAGCCGCTTCACCGGCACGGCCGACGCCGACGGCGCCTCCGCGGATGACGATGTGGACGCCGTTGTGCGGAGCGCCCTCGCCCTCCACGCCAACCACCGCAAGCTCGAACAGTCCCGGATCGACATGATGCGCGGATACTCCGAGACAACCGACTGCCGACGGCAGTTCCTCCTTGGATACTTCGGTGACTCCGCCCCCGTCCCGTGCGGGGCATGCGACAACTGCACGGACCTGGTGACCAAGCCTGCGAGTGCGCTGAGGCGCAAACGGTCCGAGGACACCGGACGGCCGCACGAGGCGGCCGCTCGCCGTCGCCGGTGGACCCGGGCCGGTGCACGCGCGGACGCCTCAGCGGGTGCCGTCCGCACGGCGGAGACCGTCGCACGCGCCACGGCGGACAACCACACCTACCTGCCGGGCGTCCGCGTGAGCCATGACCAGTGGGGCAAGGGCGAGGTCATGAGCGAGGGCGACGGCAAGATCACCATCCTGTTCGAGTCGGTCGGCTATCGCACCCTGTCGCTGGCCGTGGTGACCGACAGGCAGTTGCTCGTCGCGTTGCCCGAAACACCGCGCTGACGCTGGATCTGCCACGACCATTCATGACACCTGTCACAAACATCGTGAACATCGTGAACGCCACGGGAACGAACAGCGCCAGCGAATACTGCCCTGCACACACCTTGACCATATTGGTCTAGACTTTTACCTTCGAGTGGTCAATTCCCTTCGGATCGCGCCCAGTTGAGGCCTGTGCCCTCTTCCGCGTGCGCCGGACCGCTCGAAAGGGCCCCGACACCCCCATGACCGCTGCTCGTTCCCCCCTCCTCCGCATCGCGTTACGCGGCACCCCCGTCCTCGCCCTGCCGGCCCTGCTGATGGGCCTCCTCACCGCGGCGCCGGCAGCGGCGGCGACCGGGGCCGTCACCGGCCTCGCCGGCAAGTGCCTCGACGTCGCCGGAGCCGCCTCCGCCGACGGCACACCGGTTCAGCTCTACGACTGCAACGGCACCGGCGCCCAGCAGTGGACGGTCGGAACGGACAACACCGTCCGCGCCCTGGGCAAATGCCTCGACGTCACCGGCAGCTCGACCGCCGACGGCGCCAGGATCCAGCTGTGGACCTGCACCGGCGGCGCGAACCAGCGCTGGACCGTCACGGCCGCGAACGACATCGTCAACCCGGCCGCGAACAAGTGCCTCGACGTCTCCGACAACTCCTCCGCCAACGGGGCACGCATCCAGATCTGGAGCTGCACCGGAGGCGCCAACCAGAAGTGGAACGCCCCCGCGCAACAGTCCGGGGAGCAGTGCTGGGCCACGCACTACGGTCCCCAGCCCGCGGGTGCCCTGACGGCCAGCGGCGAGGTCTTCGACAACAACGCGGACACGGCGGCCACTTCGCTCTCGCGCCAGCCCCAACTGCCTTTCGGTACAAGGGTCCAGGTCACCAATGTCGCCAACGGCCGCTCCCTGACCGTACGGATCAATGACCGCGGGACGTTCGCCCAGACCCCGCAGGAACCGAAGTGCCTCGATCTGACCGACGGCGCCTTCAGCCGCCTCGGAGGCGTCCTCGACCCGGACGCCGGACACGTCGTCGTCACCCAGACGGTTCTGGACTGACGGCTACCGCACGCCTGGATCGCATGCCGACCGACGCCGGCCGATCGCCCTCGGCCACCTCCACCTCCACCTCCACCTCCACCTCTCAACCACAGGAGCGAAGACCCATGGTCACCCCCCACTTCACACCGAGTCTCCGCAGACTCACGGCTCTGAGCAGACCGACCCTCGTCATGCTGCTCGCCGCGGTTCTGTCCGCCCTGTTCACCGTCTCCCCCGCCCGTGCGGCGGACGGCCGGATCACCGGTCTGGCCGGCAAGTGCGTCGACGTCGCCGGTGCGAACTCCGCCAACGGGACCGCCGTTCAGCTCTACGACTGCAACGGCACCAGCGCCCAGACCTGGTCCAACCCCGGTGACGGAACACTGCGCGCGCTCGGCAAGTGTCTTGACGTGGCCTCCGGCGGCACGGCGGACGGCACGACGGTCCAGCTCTACGACTGCAACGGCAGCGCCGCCCAGAAGTGGGCCGTCAGCTCGGCGAACGACATCGTCAACCCACAGGCCAACAAGTGCCTGGACGTCACGGGCAACAACTCGGCCAACGGCACCCGGCTCCAGATCTGGACCTGCTCCGGCGGCGCCAACCAGAAGTGGAGCGCCCCCGCGAGCGGCGGCGGCACCACGCCCTCCGGCTTCGTCGTCAGTGAAGCCCAGTTCAACCAGATGTTCCCTAGCCGGAACGGCTTCTACACCTACCAGGGCCTGACCGCCGCCCTGTCCGCCTACCCCGGCTTCGCCAACACCGGCTCCGACACGGTCAAGAAGCAGGAGGCCGCCGCCTTCCTCGCCAACGTCAACCACGAGACCGGCGGACTGGTCTACGTCGTCGAGCAGAACACCGCCAACTATCCCCACTACTGCGACGCGAGCCAGTCCTACGGCTGCCCGGCAGGTCAGGCCGCCTACTACGGCCGCGGCCCCATCCAGTTGTCCTGGAACTTCAACTACAAGGCCGCCGGCGACGCCCTGGGCATCGACCTCCTCAACAACCCCTGGCTGGTGCAGAACGACTCGGCCGTCGCCTGGAAGACCGGCCTGTGGTACTGGAACACCCAGTCCGGCCCGGGCACGATGACCCCGCACAACGCCATGGTCAACGGCGCCGGCTTCGGCCAGACGATCCGCTCCATCAACGGCTCCCTGGAATGCGACGGACGCAACCCCGCGCAGGTCCAGAGCCGCGTCGACGCCTACAACCGCTTCACCTCGATCCTCGGGGTCAGCCCCGGCAGCAACCTCTACTGCTGACGCCCGTCCTCGGACACGCCTGATGCGGGGGCCGGTTCATCCGTGAACCGGCCCCCGCACCACACCTGCTCCGTCCCACATACGCGAAGGTGGGATCAGGCCCGGGTCCTGGGGATTCTCGGCGGCGTCGGCTGCCATCCGGGCAATCGTGCGGTAGCTGATCCGCGTGGGTTCGTCGCCAGGCTCGGCGCCCGCGCGCTCCAGGAGGCGGGCACGCGCGGGGCTCACTGAGCCGGGCGAAGGCGGAACGCCGGGGGCTGCCCGGCGGCAGGCGCGGGCGTAAGCACCCCGCGCCATGTCTCCGGCTTCACCCCGACAAGCGCGCCGACTACATCCGAGAGCCACAACGCCGAGTACGTGACAGCCCATGGCGAGGCTGCCACCAGTTCGGGCCATCCGCAGGGCCGTCTGGGTTTCTTTGCCGACCCACTACGCGGCGCGCATCGTCTCCGTCTCCGACGCGGCGAGTCTGCTGCGCCGGAGACGGCGACCTGTCATCACCACACGGTGTGTGGATGGGCATGTCGCTCTCCGGTGACCCCTTCCGCGAAGGGCCGGAGAACCAACACACCTACTGCTGCGAGGAGTTCAGCACCAGGAAGTCCACACCGTCCCCCTTCCCGCCCAGAACCCCACCCAAGTGAACCGACGCGCACAGGAACCCTCAGCCGCAAGGGTTGACAACGATGTCTACCAGCGGCAGATTCCACCGGGCGCGAACGGGAACCGGCACACCTCCACCACGGGCCCAAGTGGCCCCACTCCAGGACGGGGCTGTCCGTGAGAAGACGACCGGCGATACGCACCACGCACTTCCCGCGAAGACGCGTCACGGTCCTCGCCCTCATCAGCACCATCGCCGCCATGCTCGTGACCGGTACCGGAGAGGCCTCGGCCCACGCGGCGCCGAACCACCGCACCGCGTCGGTGACTTCCGGCAACGCACGTTTCCAGGTCCTGTCCCCCACCCTGATCCGCACCGAGTACGCGCAGGACGGGAAGTTCACCGACAGCGCGACGTTCAACGCGATCGGCCGCACCGCGTTCACGCCGCCCCCGTACACCTCAAGGACGTCCAACGGCTGGCTGACCATCACCACGAGCGCGCTCACCCTGAAGTACCAGGTGGATTCCGGGCCGTTCGACGCCCAGAACCTCTCCGTGCACCTGTCGGCCGGCGGGTCAGCGGTCGACGCCACCCCGTGGCACCGGCTCACCTGCGGACTGGGCGCCCTGTGCGAGGCCGAGCAACTGCCCCGCAGCGGGCCCGGCGTCGCCTCGGACCACACCGGCTACACCGGGTCCGGTTTCCTCGCCGGCTTCGAGGGGACGGGCGACTCCGTGTCGGCCGACGTCGACGTCACCACGGCGGGGACGTATGCGTTCGACGCGCGCTACGCCAACTCCGTCGGCGGGGACGGCCAGAACACCACCCGCACCCTCACACTCTCGGTGGACGGCGGCGCGAACCAGACGCTGAACCTGCCGACCACCGCGAACTGGGACACCTGGGGCCTGGCGAGCAGCGCGGTTCAACTCGGCGCCGGGCACCACACGTTGACGCTGACGAGGACCGCCGCCGACTCCGGGAACATCAACATCGACAGCGTCGCCCTGGTGAACCAGGGCAGCGGCTTCCCACCCACCTCCACCACCGCGATCACGGGCTGCGGATACGGCGTGAACTGCGAGGCCGAGACCGACCGCGTCTCGGGTACGGTGATCACCGCCACCGATCACGCCGGGTACTCCGGCAGCGGGTTCCTCGCCGAACTCGACCAAGGGGCAAGCGCGTTGACCCACGTGGTCGGCGTACCGGCCGACGGCACCTACGCGTTGCGGGTCCGCTACGCCAACGCCACAGGCCGCGACGGGCTTTACCAGACCCGTACGGCGACGGTGTCCTCCGGCGGCACCACGCGGACCCTGTCACTGCCCGTCACCGAAAACTGGGACACCTGGAGCACCGCCAGCGTCCCCGTCACTCTCAAGGCCGGGGCGAACGACATCACCGTCGGGTGCCCGGACGCCGCGAGCTGTCATGTCAACCTCGACACAGCCTCCGTCACCGCATCCAACTCCCCTGCACCACAACCCCACTTGGCGCTCGGCGGCTACCGTCGCAGCCTCGACGGCGTCAACGGCGACAACGGCGCGCCGGCCACCACACCCGGCCTGCTGTACAAGGACGGCTGGTACCTCCTCGACGACACCACCTCCGCCCTGTACGACACCGGCACCCACCAGGTCACCCAACGCCCCTCCCACGGCGTCACGCCGTACCAGGACGGCTATGTCTTCGGTTACGGCCACGACTACCAGCGGGCCCTCACCGACCTGGCCACCCTCACCGGCCCGCCCGAGCTGCTTCCCCAATGGGCGTACGGCGTCTGGTACTCGGAGTACATAGACCGCACCGCCGCCGACTACGAGAACAGGATCCTGCCCGCCTTCCGCGCCGAAGGCGTGCCGCTCGACGTCCTCGTCACCGACACGGACTTCAAGTCACCGAACACGTGGAGCGGTTGGGAGATCGACCAGTCCAAGTTCCCTGACCCGAAGGGGTTCTTCGACTGGGCCGCCTCCCAGGGGCTGCACAACACGCTCAACATCCATCCGAGCCTCCTGAGCAGCGACCCGCAGTTCGCCCAGGCCCAGGCGACCGCCAAGGGCAAGCTGCACAAGGGTGGTTGTGCGTCCGCCGCGAGCAGCGGTTCCGGTGACTGCTACACCTTCGACTGGGGCGACCCCGACCAGCTCAAGGCGTACATGGACCTGCATCAGACAATGGACCAGCAGGGCAACGACTTCTGGTGGCTCGACTGGTGCTGCGACGCCTCCCAGTCCTCACTGCCCGGCGTCACCCCCGACGCGTGGATCAACCAGCAGTACGCGACGGACGCCGACAAGACCATCGGCCGGGGCTTCGCCGTCTCCCGCGCCTACGGCTCGCTCCAGGCGGGCGGTTACAGCGGTCAGCAGGGGCTGCCCACCGGACCCTGGGCCGACAAGCGCACCACCGTCCACTTCACCGGCGACACCGCCTCCACCTGGGGCACGCTGAAGGCCGAGGTCGGCTACACCCCCGGCGAGGCGGCCGCCACCGGTATGTCGGCGATCAGCCATGACATCGGCGGCCACAACGACACGACGAACCTGACCGGTTCGGAGACATACACCGCCGACGGCACGACGCACACCACGCACAAACTCCCCGACGACATGTACGCACGCTGGGTCCAGCTCGGCACCTTCCAGCCCATCGACCGCCTGCACAGCAACCACAGCGACCGCCTGCCCTGGCAGTACGGCACGGCGGCCCGCGCCTCCGCCGACAGGTTCCTCAACCTCCGCGAGAACCTGGTGCCTTACACCTACTCGCTCGCGCAGCAGGCCAACACGACCGGCGTCCCGGTCACCCGCCCGATGTACCTGCAATACCCCAACGAGCCCCAGGCGTACGCCACTTCGGGCAGCGAGTACTTCTACGGCCCCGACATGCTCGTCGCTCCCGTCACCACGCCCGGCAGCACGGCGACGACCTCGGTGTGGTTCCCGCCGGGCAGTCAGTGGACGGACTACTTCACCGGGCAGACCTACGCCGGCGGCACCACCCAGAACATCACCAACGGCCTCGACACCATGCCGGTGTTCGTCCGCGCGGGCGCCGTCATCCCGACCCGCACGAGCAATGTCACCAGCAACGACAAGGCCCCGCTGACCAAGGTCACGCTCACCGTCGCCGCGGGCGCCTCCGGCTCCTCCGCCCTGTACGAGGACGACGGGACCGCCCGCACCGGGCGCGGCCACAGCGCCGTCACGAAGATCCGGTACCGCGAGAACGGCACCCGGCACACGGTGACGATCGATCCCCCGACCGGAGCCTTCCTCGGCCAGATCAAGAACCGGCAGTGGACCGTCTCCCTCCTCGGCGTCGCCGCCCCAGGCGCCGTCCGCGCGGGTGGGGTCCAACTCCCTTCCCGCGCCTACCACTTCGACAGCACGACCCGCACGCTGACCATCACGCTCCCGGCGCGGAACACCCACACGCCGCTCACCGTGACGTGCGGCTGACCGGCTCCAGCTGTTCCCGATGACCCAGTGGGCATGGCGTCGAACCCCGGCGGGTGCGTCTCGCGCCGGGGTTCGACGTCGCCCGTACAGCGGACGTGCTCGACATGCCCGACTACGCCGCGCAGGCGAACTTCCATCTGGATCCGGTCGATCCGGGAGGTGCACGAACTTCCCGCTGGTCAGCGGGAGATGGAGGAATCACGCTCCGAAAATCCGTGCCCTCATTCGTACTCCTCAGCGACCATCGAGCCGTTCCGCCTCGCGCAACCGCGCGCCACAGGAGGCCGATGACAGCCCGCCGAATCGATACACCCACCGTGGCACTTCACCCCGTCGGCCACAGAAACCGTCCGATCGGAAAGTTGCCAACTCCGATCACTTGCGACCGTTTCCAATGAGAGGGTTTAGCCCCTCGTCCGGGCCGTGCAGGATGGGACCGTGTTAGGCAACCTCCCAGTGATGACGACCAGCTTTGTCGGCCGCGACAGCGAACTCGACACAGTCAAAACGGCGTTGGCGCAGCAGCGGTGCGTCACGCTCACCGGTGGTGGCGGTGTCGGGAAGAGCCGGCTGGCGCTGCGTGCCGCGGAGCAGATCCGGGGGCAGTACGCCGACGGGGTCTGGTGGGTCGACCTCTCCAACCTCTACGACGACAGGTTGTTCACCGCCACGGTCTGCGACGCGGTCGATCTCCTGGACCACAATCCGCGCGCCCCGGTCGAGGCGCTGTGCGAGTGGCTGACCGGGCGGCAGATCCTGCTCGTCTTCGACTGCTGCGAACGCGTGTTGGCCTCCTGCCTGCTCCTGGTGAGTGAACTCCTCGCCGCCGCACCGCAGTTGACCGTCCTCGCCACCAGCAGACAGGCCATCGGTGTCCGGGGTGAGCGCCGCATCGAGGTGGCGCCGCTCTCCATGGACGACAGCGGCGACGGAGACGCCGTACGGCTGTTCCGGGAGCGTTGTGCCACGGCCGCGCCCGCGGTGTCCCTCGACTCCCCCGGCTCCGCCGAAGCCGTCGACGCCATCTGTCGCCGTCTGGAAGGCATCCCGCTCGCGGTCGAACTCGCCTGTGCGCGCCTGCGGGAGAGCAGCCTCACGGAGATCGCCGAGCGTCTCGGCTCACGGCTGAACACGCTCGTGGACGAGACGGTGTGGCCCAGGCGGCACCGAGCGCTTCGTACGGCGATCGGCTGGAGCCATGAACTCTGTTCTCCGCTAGAGCGGTTGCTGTGGGCCAGGCTCTCCGTCTTCCGAGGCCCACTCGACATGGCCGACGCGCAGTCCGTCTGCGCGGGCGGACCGCTCGATGCCGACGACATCCCGTGGCTTCTCGAGCGGCTGGTCGACCAGTCGGTGCTCCAACAGGTGGGCACCCGTTACCGGATGCTCGACACGCTGTGCGAGTACGGAGCCATGTGGCTCGCGGAACTCGGCGAGGGGGACGCCCTCGCCCGGCTCCATGCCGCGCACTTCGCCGCCATGTTGGCCGAGGCCGAGGCCGGTTGGCTCAGTGACCAGCAGGTCGCCTGGTACGCGCGGATCTCCGCGACCCATGCCGACGTACGCGCCGCACTCGACCATCTCATCGAGGCGGATCCCGACGCCGCCGTCGAAATGGCCGGTCGTACCGGCCTGTTCTGGCCCTGCTGCGGGCACCTCCACGAATCCCGCGACTATCTCGAACGCGTCCTCGCCCTCGACACCCCCAAGGGCCCGTCCCGCACGCGCGCGCTCTGGGCCCTGGGGATCACGCTCACCCTCCAGGGCGACCATCGGACCGCCCTGCGCATCGGGGAGGAGTGCACCGAAGCGGCGCGGGAGGACGGCACCCCGCAGTCCGAGCTCTTCGCCGCGCACACCCTCGGCCTCACCCACCTCATGGCCGGCCGTCCCGAGGCCGCGTACGACGTGTGCGACCACGCCCTGATCACCCACGGCACGTCACCGCCGTCGGGTGCGCCGCAGCTCTGCTGCATGGTGATCCGGACCTTCGCCCACTCCGCGCTGGGCCGACTGGCCGAGGCCTACGAAGCGGCCATCGCGCTGCGCCGTCTCAGCGTCCGGTACGGCGAGCACTGGGCGCGGTCGTACGCGTTCCACCAACTCGCGTTCATAGACCTCCTCCAGGGCCGCGCGCACGACGCCGAACTCCATGCCCGGGCTATGCTCACCAGCAAGCACAACCTCAACGACAATCTCGGCATCGCCCTCGCCCTCGACCTCCTCACCGGAGCGAACGCGGTCCAGGGCAACGGCATCGCGGCCGCGCGCACGTCCGGCACCGGCAACACGTTCTGGCGCATGCTCGGCCACCCGAACCACGGCACACCCGAACTCTCCGAGGTCCGCGACCAGTGGGAACTACAGGCCCGCAAGTCGGTCGGGGACGACGCCTACGACAGGGCCTTCACCAACGCCCTGAACGACGACGCCGAACAGGGCCTCGCCCTCGTGATGCAGGGCCCCCTCGCCTCCTGACCGCGGGGTTCACGGTCAGGAGGGCGAGCGGGAGCCTGGCGTGCGCCACGCAGGAAGCCAAGGGGGAGCATCTGCTCCCATGCCCTGTGCGGGCTTCCGCTGTCGCCACGTATCTGGCTGCGCACACAGCCTCTCCTCGAAGGGTCACACCCGGTTCAGCCGTAGCAGCGCGAGCCGATGTCGATGCGGATACCGTTCACGTAGCCGTAGGACGGGATGCGCAGATTGGCCCGGCGTCCCGGTTCGACGCAGCTGGTGTAGCCACGGCTGTAGTGGAAGTACGCGGCACCGTAATGCCGGGCGTTGTAGGCGTACTTGACGTCGGTACGACGGAAGGGCTGCCAGTAGCCTGTGACGTCTTTGTAGTTGCCCACCATGATCTGATGGGATTCGTACACGCAGACGTACGGATGCCAGCATGCACTGAGCGACGAGGATGATGCCTGAGCTGCCGGTCCGGTCGCCAGACCTGACCCGATGAGCAGCGCGGCCGACGCGCACAGCACGGCGAGCCGTTGCGTAAGACGATGACGCATGTCCTTTTCCCCCTGGTTGTACGGACGACGAGCTCATCAGGGGTCGGCGTCGAACAGGAGGGCGTGCGGGGGTGGTTCGGGGGTGCGTGTACGGGGTGCGGCCGCCCCTGCGCCCTTCTTCACACCCGTGCCGCACAGGAGGTGCTGACGGTTCGTCATCGGCGCTCAGGCCGAGGCACCCGGGTGCGACTGGTCCGTCGCCAGCAGCAGGGCGAGGACGCCCAGAGCGGATCCCGTGACGTACCGCTGGACCCGCAGCCAGGCCGGTCGCGCGGCGAGGAAGTCCGACAGGGTCCCCGCGGCCATGATGATGACCAGGTTCGCACACACGCTCACGGCGACCTGGATGCCGCCGAAGACGAAGCCTTGGAGCAGGACGTCGCCGGCCCGGGTGTCCACGAACTGCGGGATGAGGGAGAGGTACAGCAGGGCGATCTTGGGGTTGAGGAGGTTCGTGACCAGCCCCATGGCGAAGAGCCGACGGGTGGAGGTGTCCGCCATCTCGCGCGGGGCGAAGACGGACGCGCCGTCCGATCTGAAGGCCTGCCAGGCCAGCCAGCCCAGATAGGCGGCGCCCGCGATCTTGAAGGACGTGTACAGCACGGGGACGGTTCTCAGTACGGCCATCAGGCCGAGGTTCGTCACCACCACGAAGACCAGGGCGCCGACCGCGACCCCGCCCAGCGACACCACCCCGGCGCGGCGGCCCTGGGCGATGCTCCGCGAGACCATGTACATCATGTTCGGCCCGGGAGTGACCACGACGCCGAGGGATATCGCGGCCACGCTGATCCCGTTGCCCAGGTTCATCGTCGGTGCTCCTCCGCGTGGCCCGGGGAGCGCTCCCCGCCATCGTCGGAAACCCGGCCTCCGCCACGGCGAACGGGCTTCCAGAGGAGTTTCCCGGAGTCGTGTATGACGGCGTTGCCGGTGATGTGATCGGCCGTCGAGGGAAAGTCCTCGCGGTAGTGCGCCCCGCGCGACTCCTCGCGGAGCAGCGCGGACTCGACGATCAGCCGGGAGGCCGACAGGAGGTTCTCCAGGTCCAGGCACGTCTGTACCTGGGCCGCCGCCCGGGGCCCGGAGGCGATGTCCAGCTTCTCCCGGCGCTCGTCCAGCGCCGCGATCGTCTCGGTCATCGCCAGGAGGTCAGAGGCCGTACGGATCGGTCCGGCCTTCAAGTACATCTCCCGGCGCAGGAGTTGGAGCAGGACCTCGGGGCAGGCACCGTCCGGGGAGACGTCCATGCGGTAGGGCCCGGTGACCCGGATGTGCTGCTCTCCCGGTCGTGTCGGCGAACCCGTGCCGCCGCCGACGGCCGCCGCGTGGCGACCGGCGATCCGGCCGAAGACGAGGGCTTCCGACAGGCCGTTCCCGCCGAGGCGGTTGGCGCCGTGGGCGCCGCCCGCGGTCTCGCCCGCGGCGTACAGGCCGGGAATGGTGGTGCGTGCCGTGCTGTCGATCCGGAGTCCGCCCATCAGGAAGTGGGCGGTGGGACGCACGGCGAGTACCGATGTGCCCGCCGAGGCACCGAATCCCGGCCTGATCAGACAGAGACGTTCGTACAGCGCCGGATAGCGCTCCGGTACGACATGCGCGCAGGCACCGAGATCGAGCCGGACCGTCGCGTCCGGGAAACCGCGCCCCTCCACGATCTCGCGGTAGGCACCCCTCGACACCTTGTCCCGGGTGGCCTGTTCGCCCCGCGGGTCGTACCGCAGCATGAACCGCTCGCCGGCACCGTTGAGCAGGGTCGCGCCGTCGAACCGTACGGCTTCCTCGACCGGCATTCCGTCGTACGTCGGTACGTCCGACGCGAGCCCTGTGGGATGGAACTGGACGTACTCCATGTCGATGGCCTCGGCGCCGGCCCGCAGGCCGAGTGCGAGACCGTCGCAGGTCTTGTCCGTGGAGGCGGCCGACGGTGCGTACATCGAGGTGCCGCCGCCGTCCGCGAGGATCACGGAATCCGCCGCGATCTCCAGGCTCTCCAGGCTCTCGACGGACAGCATCTCCAGCCCGCGTACGTGTCCGTCGGCGTCGAGCAGGACCTCCGTGGCCCGCAGTCCGGAATGGACCTCGACGCGGCCTTCGTGGACGAGTCGTGCCAGTCGTTCGCCGAGCACACGCTGGATGTGGAAGCCGAGCCGGTCCTCCAGGTGGACGGCTCGGGGCGCGCCGTTGCCGCCGAACGGGCGCGTGGCGAACCGCCCGTCGCTGCCTTTCTCGAATCGCAGCCCGAGACCCTCCAACCACTCCACCAGGCCGAACGCGCCCTGGCACAGCGTCCGTACGATGTCCTCGTCGCCCGCGTACGCCCCGCCCGTCAGGGTGTCCTCGATGTGGGCCGCGACGCTGTCGTCCGGCGCGACGGCCGCGTTGAAGGCGTGGGTCTTCCAGGTGCAGCCGCCGGCCGAGGCCCAGCGGTGCCGGGCATGTTCGTAGAGGGCCTTCGTGACGAGGACGACGTGTGCGCCCTCGGCGGCGGCCTCGATGGCGGCGGCCAGGCCCGCGCCACCGGCGCCGACGACGATCACACGAGGGGCCCGCGCCGCAGGTACGGATGCCGTCCGAGCCGTATTCACCGTCGTATTCGCGGTCATGTTCACTGCCTTCACCGGTGTCGTCGCCCTCGTGAGTCGGTCGCTCGTGTCAGAGCTGGGCACAGATCTCGTCGAGCAGTCGTCGCTCGGCCGCCTCGTCGTCGTCGACTCCGCCGAGCATGTAGCCGCCGAACTTCATGTGTCCGCGCTCCCGGCCGAGGGCGATCACACCCCGGCCGATATCGGCGATGGCGGCTTCCACGTCCACGAGTTCGACCTCTGTGTTCTCGTGGACGTACAACTCGGTGAGGCGCCGGGCCGGAATGATCTCGCCGTGCGCGGCACGCACTTCGGGGTGGGTGCGGAAACTCTCCCAGTACATCCGCGAACCCGGGATCACACCGGGCGCGGCGACCGACACGGTGGTGATGGTGTCCCGATAGGTCTCCGCGAGGGAGAGCCAGGAGTCGACCTCTTCGTGGAGTTGTTTCCGGGTGGTACCGGGCAGACCGAGGATTCCCGAGGCGTAGATCTTGTAGTCCAGCTCCTGGGCCAGTTCGAGTGCCTCATAAACCCGGTCGGGCCCTTTGTTGATGCCTTTGGAGTCGCCCTTGAGGAGTTTGGGGTCGAAGGCCTCCAGGCCGACGTTCCAGGTGCGGACGAAGCCCTGGCACAGCTTGGCCGACTGAAGGAACTCGAAGACCAGGCCGTAGGCGAGGAGGAACCGGTGGTCCCGGAGGACCGGTGAGGCTGCGCAGCGTTCGGCGAGTTCGTCGAGGTAGCCGATGTCGCCGGACCACTGCGCCCGGGAGAAGCCGAGGGTGGAGTCCCCGGCGGCGTAGACATTGGCACCGAGGCCGCCGACCGCCTTCTCCAGTGCGGGAACGATCGTGTCCATCCGGGCGAATTTCGGGGTGAGCCCCTGGATCGAGCAGTGTTTGCATCGGCGTCCCGGGCGCATTCCCCACGTGCAGCCTGCGTCCAGGGGGAGAGTGACCATGCGTTTCAGGTCGTAGTGATGCGCGTACCAGACGTCGAACGCCTTGTCGTAGTACCGCTCGAGTTGATCCTCGATGAGTGTGTAGTCGGGGAGCATGCGGCGGTCGAGCGGGTACGTGGGAGCGGGCTGGTTCACGACCCCGAGGTGTTCGCGATAGGCGAGCGACGGGACGCGTTTCAGATCGAGTTGCCCTCGTAACGCGTACAGGAGGCCCAGCATGGTGAACGGTCCGTTGTTTCCTGTGCTGACGAAATCGACGAGCCGTCGGCCGTAATGGCCGGTGAGTATCTCGCGGTGGAGGATTCCCGCGTGGTCGTTGCCGAACACGACGACCGCGTCGGGGTTCACCCGCTTGATCTCCGCGGCGACGATGAAAGCCCACAGCGCGGTGGCGGTGTAGACGGTGAACGCCGCCACGTCCGGGGGGTCCGCGGCGATGGCGGCGCGTACCTCGTCCCACGGGACATGGCTCAGGTCGAGGTATTTCCACGGGAGTTCAGGGAGGTACCGCTCCTGGTAGGTGATCATCTCGACCAGACCGGAGTGGGGGTAGACCGTCCCCTCGTTCCGGTACCGCTCCTGGCCGTCCACGCCGTCCACGAGGGCACCGCCGCCGGAGTGGCCGCCGCGGTGGGCGGAGGTGAGCGGCAGGGCGAAGTACCAGACGGACAGGGCGGCGGAACCGGGGCGAGGACCGGAACCCGAACCGGGTCCGGTACCACCGGGTGGAGGGAACTCCCACTGGAAGCGACCATCGATGCCGACGACTTCCTCCACCGGTTCCAGACTCATCTCCACGACGTCTCCCACCACAGTCGGCACCAGGAGCGCCCCAGCGTCATCGCCCCCTCCCGGCCCTGTCACTCGCCGTTCCGCTGAGCGGACCGGCCGTCGCGGACACGGCTCGGACCCGGTGCCGGGAATCGCCGGACCGCCGCACGCCGAGCCGTCACCGCCGGCCCCGACCGTCCCGATGCTCAGCCGAGAGGCGCGAGGTACTCCTGAGCCCGCCCGAGCGGCCACACCTCGCCGATCTTGTGCCTGATGTCGAAGAGGTTCGCCGCGTGGATGTCCGGGTCCCGGTCGCCCACGGCCTCCTCGACGACGATCGGTACGAATCCGTGCTGCATGGCGTCCAGAGCGGTGGCGCGGACGCAGCCGCTGG
>Ga0307510_10000659_pt1 | contig 35064 bp, 41 predicted proteins | sample 12_EM_MG_FD_207224 | JGI IMG/M metagenome (GOLD analysis project Ga0307510, IMG submission 207224) | Populus trichocarpa ectomycorrhiza microbial communities from riparian zone in the Pacific Northwest, United States - 12_EM | ecosystem: Host-associated > Plants > Roots > Unclassified | place...
GGTCTCAACTACTACTGCGGTCTTCCATTCTCGGGATGTCGGCTTATGGGCCACGTGCTATTGATGGTAAGGGCTGACTGGGACTGGGACAAAGGGTTGATCCGGTCGTAATACTGTACAGTAAAGGTTGTAATGACTGTTTGTAACCAGCATCCGTTGATGCCAACAGGGGTGACGCTGCAGGATCATGAAGCAACACTGGAAAATTGACAGATGAAACTCACACATACAATACCGTACTGTAATCCTGTACCCCATAGAGCATGATAAATGCCTCAAAATGACGATCACGTGTAACTTCATCAACTAGAAGGGTACAAAAGTGGGACAAAGACGAGATGACCACAATGGGATACCCACTCTAGGTTCCAGAGGTAGAGGACAGGACTATGTACACTAGACGGGAACTACAGATAAAGGAATGTGCCTTGAGCCAGGATCAGAGGTTGCTAGTGGTTAGTGATGGGCCATCATCGGCTCGAGGGTGGCGAAATGGTGGGGACAACGTGGGCGACCAAAAATACCCGATCCGATCCGGGCCCGCGGAAGAAGACTTCGCGCTTAGATAAGCTTTTCATAATTTATTTGAAGTTCCAATCGTCATACCGCGTTGTCAACTTTAGCACAAGGAGACCTAAAAGCAAGAAGGGAAAGTAATAGTTTGATTTTGTTGATGGAGGATTAATTGTATTGTGAGTGACTCGTACAGTGGGTCAAATAAAGTTGACATCATGGGTGCCACAAGGTGCCCAAACGACGCCTCCTTTCGCCAAAGTTCATCACCGAGGCGGCCAACATGACTTCTTTTTTTTTTCACCCGAGCACTTTTATGGCCCTCGCTATGAACATGTGAACCATCGTTCCCCTTTGCCCCGCTCAGTGCGGGCATAATCTTCCTTCCCTTTTCCCCCTCCTCCCCCGTCATGTCTCACGAGAATGCCCCAAACCAGGGCTCACATGAAATGGACATGAGCTCAGGTCAGCACTATAGATTATTATATCACTTAACGTTCTAGCCGATTAACCACCATCTCTCCCAGTTGCCGCTCTTACTTTTCTCGTCTGGGACATTTTAATCACACTCGACCGGGAGGTCAACGCGATCTGGTCGTACGTCGGAAGTTTTTTTGCTTTTTCAGCCCCCGCCACCCTCATCCGCGTTTAGACAGCCAAATAGGTTTTATTCTAAATGGCTTTTTTTCTTTGTTCGCTATTTTGCAGTTGCCATGCAGGTGTGAGTCTATTTCGCCATTAATCCTACATCGCTGTTCGGCAAATGACTAAGGCCGCCCAAACTCAGTTCTCTGCTCTTCGTCGGCACTCAATTCTCCCTTAGTTTTCATTACACCGAAAGCGACTGCGTCAAATGGTATGTCTTTCAAGAGATCGGCACCCAGCTCCTCATTGCTGGTGTGGAGTCTATCCTTATCATACGAGGTATGCTATCCATCGTTTCTACCCCTCCACCGCCCCAATCGCTCAATTGTCTCAAGTACACGCCCTTTACGATCGCAATCGCTACCTCACCTTGATACTTGTCGTCCTCTTCCTCGCGGAGAATGTCGTCATGATCACCACTCTCATAAGGGTTGTCCCTGGTGTTCGTTTTGACGCCACCTGTACGGTCGTACACTCTCCGCCTAGCCTGCTTTTCTTTGCGTATGGCAACGTGTCTTTGCCTGATCTTCTCTACCATCGCTCACATTGCTATTCAATCGTATACAGCGTCGCCTTTGTTTCATTTGAAACCATCCTCTTTGTCCTCACACTCGTCAAGTTCTTAGTTGCTCTGCGCGATGGCTGGGGCCGCACCTCCATTGTCTACCTCCTCGTCCGTGACGGTACATGGGCTTTCATACTCATATTCGGTCTGAATCCTTGCCTTCTTTCCCACTCCCATTTTTCTCACTTTCTCCCAGTGACCCTCTGCGTCAACGCAGGTTTCTACCTTGGCGCGGGAGACTCGTCCATCGCAGCCATTGCATTTCCGTGGTTGCTCTCGATCGAGTCATTTGCAGGCGCGCGCATCGTGCTTAATCTTCACGCGGTTTCCTTCAATGTTTCGACTGACGGATTCGGCACAAGTGGCCTTGGCGGCACACTGTCGTCACACATCGTATTCACGACGCACTCCTCGGTTGAAAACCGCCCGCGAACTCCCAGCGTGCGGTGGGATTGGGGAGGCTTGCAAAAGTACTCAAACGATGACCGTATCGGACACGCGAATGGCAGTCGAAGTGGCACTGGCACAGGGACGGCAAGCGAGAGTTACGAGATGGCGTGGACGGCGAGCGCCAGCGGCACCAGCAGTCATAAGCACAGCCACAAGGGTAGTACTACTGCCGCCAATCCCACAAGCCCTGACACATGCTCGGGCACCTGCGTTGGTGCCAATGAGCAAGACGTGGTATAGCGTGTAACATTAGGTACAGCGAGAACCCGGTATGTTTGAATTGGTATCCCACAACCCTGCTGAACTAGTCGCTAACGCGATATTCTACCAGATATTTTCGTCGGTTATCCACCCATGGGTGTCAAGCAGCCCTCCGCATCCGCGCTGGGCCACCACCGCTCGCCTACTGTATTGCGACACATCGCTTGCCGGGATGGTATCAGTCCTCGAATCACATGAGTGTGAGGTAGAGGGGGATCCGACTGCACGACGGAGAGTACAGGAACAAACGTTGCTGGAGAAGGCCCAGTGGTAGTTGTGCATTCCACGCGACATCCGTGCACGTTCTTGGCATAAGACTATCTACTATGATATAGTCGACGCCATCTATCCACTATCCTCTTCGGGGGACCAGAATACAGATTAGAATGATTTCCCGCCACCCATCTCGCACCATCGCCTGGTTTGATTTCCTGATGTGTTTGTGATGCGTCCTAGCAGCTCTAACTGCGTAACAACTAGCCACCATTGTCGGCCGTGCTCCGCACGAGTATTTGCTAGTGATGTGATGATATAATTAAGGGCTCCACTAGTGTTTCCACCTTACAACCTACGAGATCTGCTGCCTGTGTCGACACCAATCACATCTATGATCAAACCTTAGCGATCTGCCGCACACGGTTTGGTCAACGTGGAGGTCTGCCGACAGTCAAATGGTCGGCCACGCGTGACAACATCACGCACGACGTAGTCGAGAGCTGATCACGTCTATGCCAGTGAAGTAGTCCAAGGAAAGATGCGGATTTCACTACTCCCCCCGATCCCGGTCTCTCTGGTATTCGATGGTCAGTGGAGCAGTGGCTCACGACCCCAGGCCACATGGCCCATAACATTTGTTGGCTTATAGCCTGAGGACGCCGAAACAGCGACTGACACCACTTGTCGTCATCACCGTCGGCCGGCGTTGGCTGGCAACGATGTCACCTTCTGTGTGAGCGCATGATCGAAGGCCGTCTCCGTATATACATACAGTAGTAGTGGTTCACGCCATTTGCTAGCTCGTCTTTCTCATACTGTTCAATGGCACACCCTGAATCTTAGTTTGTCAAATGTAGTATCTCTCGTAGCTAGCCCCCTATCCACGCGGTCTCCCTTCCCCAGGCTAGCAGCTGCTGTGGTAGATTTCTTCTGACAACTTCGGGCTCTAGTTGCGGATCACACACTGTGATGAGGTGGTGGTATTGTATCACGATATTCTCCGAGTAGCGCCGTAAACTGCTCCTCAGCTTTGGCGATCAGGCGGGATATTGATGCTCTGGTGGCACCAGGTTTGGGCGCAGATCATATTCATTGACATCGTGGTGTTGATAACTACAACCGAATGCGAGTGAGCTGAGAGAGCCGAAAAGGTAAGAAAACTTCTTCGGCCGGGCCTAGACGCTGGTTAGACCCGTATCGGATGGTATGGAAGTCGTATGCGGTGTATCGAACAGTCACCGAAGCGCCACAGAAGTTGACAGAACTGCCACACATGTGCAGTATAGTACAGTGACACTGATGCCACGTTTCACCGTTTTTGTTCTGTTTCTATTTCGCTTTCAGCCCAGAGCGTCGGCACGCAGCAGCCGCAGTTTGCGCAATTGTAAATTACCTCCGAAGCGCTGGCGCCTTTCACCACATGCCACAGGGTCATCGTCTTTCCCGCATCTGAGGCATCTCTATCGGCCGTGAAGTGAATAAAGAACGTGGGTTATGAATAATCGCACGCTCGCGAGCAACTACGCGAGAAACGAACAACATCGTGATTATGACACCGGTGGCCACCATCATCGTCTCACGCCTCGTGACTCTGGCAACGAACGCTACGTAATCGGGCTGTCAGAAAGCTTTTTTTTTAAAAATTCCAGAAAGCTTTGTGCGAGTATCTGCACACAAAAACAATAACGTCTCTGAGCGAGCATGAGTGAAGTGTCCAGTAACAACGAAACCTTCGTTACCAGTTACATTCCCCATTTATTCATATATTCATAACCCGAAGATTTTTGAGGCCACCGTGACTGTCAAACTCGCGCGTCAAGGGAGTGGTGTCACTGTGGTGTCATCCTGAGACCGCGTCCGTATACCTCAGCTCACACCACCGCGCGTTGTAGAATTTGAGTCGTGAACAAAGGTCGAATGAAGCTGATAAATGATAACCCACATCACACTATGATACTACATCAGGAAAACGTCCAGACAGGTTCCGGGTTTCCAGAAACCTGGAACCTGGAAACTAGGTAACTAATCCACAACTGATTTCTCAACCTCTGGAAACCAAATGCTTGATTGCTGATGTAGTATGGCCATCGCATGTTTCCCTTCTCGAGGAATGGTACCCCATGGAAAAGGGGAAAACTGACTGACAACTGGTAAATGCACAACAGAAACTGAAAGCCCCCATTTGCGCCCGAACTACGGTAGCTAAACCGCAGGATGTGGCGTGCAAGACACGATATGTGCCGGGCAATGTCCTAGGTTCTCGAGTGCCCGGCAAGAACGGTTATTTGTAGTCAATATTTCGACGTTCATACAATGTGGTGAGCTCGCCACTCGCCACATACTTGCGGTGTAACTGCGGGGGCATGTACAGAATTTACGCAAAGATTGTCTGACGTCGCCACAAATAATAAACAATAGAATAACCCCAGGAACAAAAATAAAACAAACATAAATATGATAGCTTTTCCTCAACAATGATAGAATAGACAGAGTACGTTCCCTATTGGGACCACAAATTACATGACAACTTGCCATTGGCTCTAGCGATGGCTCGTGCAGAGAACAGGTATTCACTACTAGTAGTTAGATATAGTACAATTGAGCAATGGGACGACCTTCCGATTTCGTTGTACTGTCCGCTAATTGTCAGCGAACAAGGTGACCTTACTAGGTGGGGCTCAGACGTCCGTCCTGCCAGGCTCCTGGACTCGGCGGGCTCAGAACTGCCACCGGCTTGCCTTGTTACATCAACAAGCCTCTGCAGCTGTGCAGCTTCTTTTCTGACGAGTTTTGTTCTTTCTGTCAACTTGGGGGCCTGGTAACACCTGCCAGCCCAGCCCCATGGCCGGAATCGTTTATTCTTCCTGTGCTTCTAACAGGATACCTGGATACGTAATTCCTAGACGTGGTCATGGATGGACAATGACCGCTAGACGCTGGTATCGTTTCATTGCTTTTAAGACGCGATTCTGGCCAACTGACTGTCTCAACAGTAAACTCAACTACCCGCAAGAGAATCATGGTATTCGGCCTCAACCCCAGGAAGTCATCACCTCAACCTTGGACAGTGGGCTCCTATCCAGGACCACCTATGCTGGTCACAAGCGTCCCAACATACTCAGTCGCAAGCCCATGCTACTCGTACTCACACCAACTCGCGTCCCCCATGTTCGTGCCGGTGCCAGTCTCACCGCCCGTTCAAACTATCCCGATGACGGTGCCGGTGCAAGTCGCCGTACAGTCTCCTATGGTACAGATGCCTCCACCCACCACCACCACCTACACAGTCTTTCAGCCCGTCCCCTCTGTCCCCTCCCCAGTTGTTCATGCTCCTGTCGTCATGTCTCCCGCGAACCCGTCGCCAGTTCGTGCTCCTCCTCCCCAACCCCGACACCCTCAACCTACGGGCGATACGGGAAACGCCCTGATGCTAGTTCAGACTTCGACTCCTCAGCAAGCACCACAGTCATCACCTAATATCAATATTAGTGTGCATTTACCGACACCGCAACAACAGCCCATGCAGTTGCATGCCGTGGCACAAACTCAGTCCGTACTCTCTCGTTTTTTTTACTGTTCTTGGGGACTAACGATGTCCACCAGAGATTACCCACCAGAACGCGTGGAATACCAACCCCAAACCACCGCTACGAGGCCTCATACACCTTCGCCAGCTGATACAATCTCTGGCTTTTATCAGACCCCCACAGGTGAAAGATATTCGATTCATATCGAGAGGAGTCCGCTACCTGGAATGCCGGCACAACTACCTGGAATGGCGCAGTGGTAGTAATCGTCGAGGGAGCGTCAACCTCTCTCGCTGCACGCGTGAGGCGTTCGAAATATATCTAAATCAAACCACAAATACACCATGTAGAATTCGAGACACTCGTGTCTACCTTCCGTTGGACCTTCGTGTGATAAATGTAGTTTTAACTAATGTCTTGGACTCTTATGATCGATCACACCATTACAGTATGGAACATGCAATGTTAATGAAATGATGACGGTGTTCTGAATACTACTCCTATGATGCCTTGTATTTTTGATATCGGATTGAACTCTATCTCTAGAAGGTTGAAAGACAACCCGTACATATGTATATGCCTTGTTATAGATAACTTAATCAACCACTTTGTCTTCTCATGGCACCCACTCTGCCTTCGATATTAGCAATCTCGCCCATCAGCGCACGGTGACGCTCCTCCAACACGTCCAGCGTGTCCTCGTCACTGGTTGGGTCCCGATAAGTCGGAGGCGGCGAAGACGTCGTTCGAACTGTTGCCGTGACCTCGCTGTGTCGCATTCTGGTCATAGTCTGTGTGTCTTCCGAGGGTGGATGGTGCGACAATAGCGAGCCCGTCGGCGTCGCGCTCCTGCGCAACAAGGACATCGCCGAGCCGGGACGTGGGCTCGGGCTCGGGCTCGGCGGTGCGTCGCTTGCGCTAGTGTAGTCGCTTTCATCCTCAGTAGCAACGCCCTCCAAGGCGATCGTCACATTGTCCAGGTCGCTCGAATCGACATCCCTCCCATGAATGGCGGCAGCAGTGTCTTCGCTGGGCCCGGTGTGGGTAAAGTCCAGTGGCTCGGGCGCACGTGTCGCGAATCGGATGGTCTTGGATTTCGTTGAGGTAAGCGCCATACGGGGTGTGCGGCCCGCCGCGAGGACTTTCTTGCGTGCGCTCAGCCCGATGCAGTCGACGAGCTGGCGCATGGCTTCGCGGTCAGAGACGGCGCGACGCGGAGCAGTACGCGTACGCCGCAGCGTGCTCGCACACGGAATGGTGCTGGTGCCGCGTCTAGGTGTAACAAATTCATTGGCGACTATGGCAGGGGTCTGAGGAGGTGGGGTGGGGCACGCGAAAACAGGCGGGGCTGGAGTGGCAGGTGTAGTACCGGGAAATGAATCTGCCGTTGGTCCCCATGAAAAGCCAATAAAGAAGGACTCGGCCTCCTCGCGAATAATGGAGCGTGGTGTCGTTCGCAAAACCGAAAGACCAGGAGAGCCATCGCCTTCCGATGGTAGAAAGAAAGCGGAAAATTTAAAAGGGGTAGATGCTGTTGTATTCGGTTCTCGTTTTGTGCCGGGAACAAGATGCTCGCGTGCCGCTGAAAGGTCCTCGTTGTAGATGAATTGCGGGAGGTGAAGCTCGGGGGGATGGCGCTCTGTTGCTTGAGTGAGGAATGGCAACCAGTAGTAAACTGAATGCTTCCGTACCAGAATGGAGAGTTTCCCACACAGTTCCGTCAAAAAAAGGATGCTGCATAATCTCCTTTGTTCCATGTCGGCCGAGGCGAACTTTGGCATCAGTGAGTAGTCTGGAAAAACAATCAATGGGCGTCAAGGGAACTACCAATTCGTCCGAACGTACTGTATCAGCAGATCTCGTAGTTCAGACGAGACAGGAACGTTCATATTGAAGGTGAGACTCGCCCTAAAATCGATAATTTTGAGATATGTCGACCGGATGTCGCGTGCAAAGAAAGGGGCGACGCCGTAGGTCATCTCATAAATCATGGCTCCCGCGCTCCACCAGTCTGTCTCGACACCATATCCTCCTTCGCCCATGTTAACCTCCCCATCATCGGTCTCTTCATCAGACATTTCCATGGCGACGAGAGCTGATTCGTGCGCTTGAAGGATTTCAGGAGATATATAATCACACGTTCCGGAAGGAACACGACAATACTCCGGCGGTACGAGGCGCGAGCCAGGAACGAGGGGTGCGGCCGAACCAAAGTCAATGAGCTGGATATGCGCGGCACGGTTGAGTACAAAATTGTGGGGTTTCACGTCGCTTTTTTTGGATGGTTTCATGAGCGTGGATTGAAAGCTGCGGGTGTGAGGGTGGGGACGTGCCGGTGTACAAAGCCTTGTGAGTGGCACCAGGCGACGGCGCTGATCACCTGCGGAAGCCACCAGCGTAGGTCAACCTCTTGAATCCGCTCCAACGGCGTTGACTCGAGAACGTCCCAGAGGGTCCCGCCCTCTGCGTAGCCCATGACGAGATTGAGGTGTGTATTGGTTTGAAAAGCACATAGGAGATGTGGAACCCAGACCGATTCTGTGCAACGAGCGCGAAGCAGAATCTCTCGCTCTAACTGGGGGTTGCATTGCTACAGTACAGCAATAAGTCGTTAAGGTGATAAGGTTTTGGTTGGCGCTCCGATGGAGAAAAGAAGAGTACGCACGTCGCGGGTTTTGAAGGCGAAACGTTTTTCAATCGACTTGCGGACATACACGCGCCTGTCGATATTGCAATTGACGACGTCAATCTAGGGGATACGGTGAACGATAATATTCGAGAAAATTATACAGACGCAAGAAAGGTCGGTTCGAAACCGTGACGTACAATCGAGAATTGGCCGTATTCTAACGTCCCGACGATGGCAAGATCTTTGTCCGTAAATCGTAGCTTGTCCACCTCTATGGTCTTGGCTACACCGAGTCAGACGTAATTAGACAACACGCATGATGAAGTGAAAAGGGTGGCACGGACCTGTTTTAGCGATGACCGACTGGCCATGAAGAATTCTGTCAAGAGCGAGACCGTCTTCATCTTCATCACCGTTGCTCTGGAGAAGGGTACCCAGTCTGGCCTTGCGCTTGAGCCAGGATGTAAACATTCATGAGTTTTGTACTCGGCAGACGCAGACCGTGTGGTCAAAGGTTGCTTTTTGCCTTTTTCGGCAATAGCCAGATCCTTCAACGTGGTGTGGTGGCGGTGCAGCACAGCACTACTGTAGTGTACAGTATATATAAATCAACACACGTCAGGGACATAGTTACAGAGAGAACACTTCTGTATGGAGCACAATCCCACCCACCCGTGTCCCATAGGTCGGCGCCAGTCTTGCCACCGCATTGGCTGCCTCACGGGTCAAGCCTTCCGGCCCACTCGCACACACACCAACACCGCCCGTGCAAATAAACCCTTCTCTACTTGCCCTGCCATCATCTTCCACATCGTCCTCTCCATAGGTGGGAGATATCACATGCGTCAGTAGCTGGTGAACGTCGGGCCGCGTGCTCGTGACTGTCGCGTTCGGTACTGGCGGCAAATCTCCGCACTGACAAGTCACAAAGAGTGAGATATGGAGGTGAAGTGACGAGTTGGCCACAGCATCGACGATATCCGTAATCAGAGGCAAGAACCACTGGATGTCGTCTAGAAATATGAGTTGTTGGGCGATCCAAGGATAATAAATATAGAAGAGTTGCTCACCAAAACTACGGATAGCCCATGCAAATTCGACGCGTCGCGTGCGCTCACCACGCCAGCGTTGGTGTCGCACAACCCTCCCAACAAGGTCATCCAGTAGCCCAAGTGTGAATGTCACGCCGGCGCCGCCAGCGACGAGAAGCACGTTCTCGTATTCGCCCAGGTCCAAACCACACCCGCCATATGGGCCGTCGATCATTACATGAACGGGCACCTGTACAGCATCTACCTTTTCGCCGCTCTCGCTGGCGAGGCGTCCTTGTTCCATAGACGCATAACGATTTAATGCCCGGGTCCAATCACCTTTCACACGAGCGCCCAGAACGATAGAACGACTGGCCACGCATGATACGGAGCTTGGTGCATTGGCAATGGTAAGTGGGTGTGATTCAAAGACGCGTCCCTCAAAAAACACGCGAAGCTGGACGTGCTGGCCTGCTTCCCATCCTCCATCGCAATCGTTGATATGAATCTAAGGACTTGTCAACAAGAACTCGATGGGGGAAGAACCCGAGCGCGTACGATAGTCATGTCTTTCATGGATGTCAATGAGGCATCCTTCACGCGGAAGCGGAAGAGCCGCATGAGCAAATCGAGGCCGTAAAATGCTAACGGTGGATAGATCCACGGCCGAGCGAATCGGGTGTGATAACATATGGTAATGAAGAACGAAACATAAGTCAGAACACTGACCACACCGCGATTATGAGCATGTCTCGAAAGATTCGGTCATGAAGCACCCACTGGATATAAAAGAAAATCTGGCGGAGGTAGAGCCGAATAGGCCTCAATGAGGAAAGCACGATTATACAGATAAGGGCGAATGCGGCAACGCCAGAGGTTTCCTTTTGTGGGCCCAGTATAGCGAGCTTGTACTCAATGTGATTGCGAATCCAAAGGGAACCATGAATAACAGCACAGAGGAACATGCCGCGACCAGACCAGCGATGGATGTAGTTAAGCTTCTCGTAGCCATTCCCTGGTCCTAGGAGGAGCGAAAGTATCGAATTCTTTGTTGAAAACAGGAACACAACTGGGAGCTGGGCAATTGCTAGGAAACCTGCGGACGGGTGGTGAGCTTATACAAACATGACGTACACCAGGTACCTGCCTGCGCGATTAGGATTGTCGATGAGGGGTACATGGGTCAATGTGCAGATAATGATGACGACGAAGTACAGCACTACGATTGTGACTGATCGCTATCCGTCAGAATGCCTAGAAGAGGTCTGGAACTCAACTACGCACTTTGGCCCAAGTTAAGCCCGACACTTAGGGGCGACCATAAAAGAAGAGAACGGAACGATGTCAGGTGGAAAAGCGGTCTCGGGTGTTTCTTGGAGAGGGTCGCCTCCTTCCCGGTGGCCGTGCGCGCGGGTATATAGTCGCGCCATTTGGTGCCCTCCCAAACGCCAAAGAGACCAGTGAATGCCCGTCTGGCGCGACATGCCCGATATAGGACAGGTAAGGAGAGGACTATTGCAGCACCCAAACACGCAGCCCAAATTTCTGTGAACCGGCGTTGCCATTTGGGGTCATCCACATATGAACTTGGGAGAGAAAGTCATGTTTGGAACACCAGAGAGGTTCAGAATACGCACTTATAAATTTGGAACTGTGGCGGAACGACTGGAGGTGCACCGAAACCCGAGGACATGGTCTCCGAAAGTATTTTGAGCCTTCAACCTTTCCAAGGTGCAGTGGACCACCAGTGGTGGTTCCGAGATCAGATCAGGTGTGTGTATGTATTTGTATTTGTTTCGCAAGAAAACATTCCTAAACTAACTACAGTATACACAATCCAGCGATACTCGACGAATCCAAGAAACAAAACCAGGGTTAGAGAACAGATAAAAGCCAAACACATTAATTGATAATAGATGGTATAATTATAATTCAGTCGTGGTCCCTGCCCAAGAGGCGCTCGAGCAGACGCTTCAAGCCTCTCTTCGGCGGTTCATTGTCTATAATACGTGAGGAGCGTCGTGGTGACGACGGGATGCTATAAGGCGCTAGTCAGCGGAGACTGTTTCAGGGAACGAGAAAAGTGACACACGCCTCAGATATAAGCATTTGTACGCATAATTGCGGGGATGGAGGAGAAGGCACGCGGCGAAGCGGGGGCCAGGGGGCCCCTTGAACCACCAAAGCAGTCCCCATGGGAATAACAGGGGTGACGAGAGTGGTGGTTGTGATGGTGTAGGCTGGGATGTGTACTAAGACGAATGAGCTGGCAGACATGATGGTTGAGAAGTAGGCAGGGAGGTGTGAGACGGGTATGTTGCGAAATTGTAATGAAGGGTCAAAAGCGCGATGGGAATGCCCTTATATACCTCAGAACCCGTGAAGGGATACGGCACCTACGAAGGCGTCTGCGAGTAAGACGGACGGATTGAGATTCTACTGCGTAAGTACACTGTCGCCACAGGCCACAAAGGCCCCCACATTCAATGTAAAGGGCCAAATTGGAGGCTGTATCTCCCGAAAAGGGCCTCTCCTATTCCGAGGCCAATGATAATGGCAAGGATGAAACTGAGCTGGAACGTCCTGAGACGTCAAGGAGGGTCAATCGTCTGCGCCATAAAACGTACAAGGCGTCTTACATGACCGTGAGCATGAGAAGGAAGTTGATACTGGCGAGGACAAGCTGCATAATGCCACGCGGGACGTCATATGCCACAACGAACGGCGGTGCCACGTCAGGCCGGGGCTGTGGGACGCCCGACGACGATGGTCGGATGCGCTCTTCAGGCGACGTCGCTACGGCAGAGGTATTGAGCTTGTCAGCAAGCACGACCTGGGCACTGCATAACCAGTGCATTAGATAACACTAAGACAAGGTGACTGAGTAGCCAACCGGGTGCGCCAATATGCCTCCATGACTCCCCGCATCGCCGCCAACCATCGCTCTGCTACTGAAAGTATGAAAAGCGCGATACAGGTCCCAACCATTGCGCCTGCAGTCCTCGGTGCCCAACCGATAAACCAGAGATTGTCACCAGGGGCGAAGTGGAGATACGTGATCATATTGCCACTAATCATGGACATTCCCTGGTCCATGCCCATGTCCATGCCGTTATCATGAGCAACAGCCCCCACAATTAATGTCGAGAGGAGGAAATATTGGCCTGTAATAAGACGCATGGTGGGCAATTGTGTAAGCGACGGCGATGCGAGGTGCCAGGTGGCGATGAACTGAACAGATGCTTTGATATCCAGTACATAAACACAAAGATAACCAAACAACCAATAACACAAGAACTCGTACCCGTACACATGTACCACAGAAAGTAGTAGTTCCAGGACGTTCAAATTAGTGTAGGGAGGTCTACAGTACACTACTTAAACGTAACTTCCCTTGGAATCTGTAAAATACACAGAAGCTCCGGGCCATTGATCAGGTTCAAATGCCGCTTCCACGATACTCGGATGTTTGGGCTGGTATGAAACTATCGCGAGGATAGAGGTGTCCGTGTATGGGCTCAGTCCACGCCCGATTGACGAATGCGTGAACAAGACAAGCACAGAGAAGGAAGAACAGAAAGACCCAGCCGGTCCATGCAATCCCCACGAGTGCGGAAAGAAGACGGCATGGCGAATACTGATGGCACCAGCCCAAGTTACCCCACATAGTCTGAGCATTTATGAGCCATCGTGTAAGTTAGACGCCTCGTAGAGACACTCACAGTCGCAATGGCGGTACCGACAAGCCACATCATGAAAAGCATGGAAAGTGCAATCGCCTCCACCGCGAAAGTGTGAACGACCATGCGATCACACCGCATATAAATCCCATGAATGCTGAAAGTAGAGAAGGGGTTAGCGCACGCTACGCCGAGAAAGCTCCGCAGAGGACTAACGCAAAGGTTGACCAAAGCATGGAGAGGATGCTTGCCGCAAGGAGCTCTGCAATAACGGGATCGTAGAAGTGATGTCCCCCATTGAGAGGGTCAGTAGGAGAAAGATTTTCGGTATAGTGTAACCGTGCGCCCGTGAGGCCCAGGAGGACTACAGCAAAGACCCACTTGGCATCACGATCGTGTACCGTTAGCGATCGCCCGTGAAGTGGAATTGACGGCCACCTACCAAGAAACAGTAGAGGACGATGCGAACGACAGAGAGAAAGGCCATGATAAAGATTATCAGGAGAGTCGGAGAGTAGATGGCGTTTGGGATCCTTGGTGGGGGGATTCAGAGTCGCACGCTGTCAGGGTTATATACATCTCAAGGGCGATGTGACTTGGCGACCCTGGACGTAACGTGGGTTTGGGCAGTTGCTATCCGACCTACTAGTTGACAACGAGGCCACCTCCTGTTTAGTGTCTAGAACGTTCCTCTGCGGCATGCATCACGGATGATGATGCAATATATGTTCTCCTATAATCTTCTGCACAGCTTTTGAAACTCTGATATCGAGACGTGGTAGGGCAGAGGGCACAAGGCATGCCCACGCGGAGGACACAAGGTGTTGTTGGAAGAGAGGCACGGGTTGGGGGATGTGGACCCCCGGTCCGACCGGTCCACCACTAGTTGACAAAATTGACGCGGATATTCCTCATTCCTCATTTCTCACATGCCCCTTGGGTGTAATCTCACATTTGCACCCACTCGATAGTGCTGTACTGTTCCATCCGAAAGAAAGCTCTGAATCGGCGACAAATTGTTAGGGCTAGGACAAGCGAACTGATGTCCTTATCGGAATCGTCAGTCACAGCATACAGCACAAAGACCTCATGCATATACAGCGTTTATTAGGGCTTCCTCGTCACTTTCACGCACGTCCCGTCCCATAGCCAAAAACAGGTAGAATAACGTCATATCGCTTTATCACCAAGGACTACACAGGGGACTTGCTCTGAATTTGCTGGGCCATTGATAAATACGGGACCCACGCCCTCAAATACGTCAAGGTTTCGTTGTCCCCAAGATGTCATCATGACAGGTTAGCCCTAAGCCCGTGGGTATCACACACATCGACCGATAACTCGCCAGATTTCGGACATGGTGAGTTAGATCCGAACCGATCCGAATTCGGCCACCGTCATCGATGGAGGACGCTCGTTCCTATCATGAGGATCGAGGCTCACCTATGCCACCACACTGGCAATTTTGGACAATAGCGCTTTATTTTTGTGCTCCAGCGTGTAGATTAGACCCGGATCGAGCCGAAATTAGCATCACAACAGCCAAAGTCTATGTCTACGTGTTAGGCTGACTACGCTTTATTTGAGCGGGCAGGTTAGCGAGAAGTCAATTTGGCCGGTAGTTCGGCTTGGTATAGCCACTCCTATAATGAAACAGAACAGACCCCACAAGCCAATAAATGTTTCCCTAGGTGTGAAATATTAGTTTTAATTCGTTTTCGTTACTGAGTGAACGGTGAACTTGAAGTCCTAAATCTTCGGAAAGATTCTGGGCTCGGTGAAAGTGTGCACGGTGGCAGAATCAGTTTGTTGCCACACAACCTCTTCCGACGATCGGCCACGTCCAGTGATGCTCTCGATCGCCTTTAATTATACTGTACTTGAATTCTTAGTTGCCAGGCAACTCGCTCTTGACAAGTGGAGGGTAGCTCAAGTTGGTCATGGGCCTCCGTGTCAGCGTTAATCGCACTTCTCTACTATGAGTTTCCGCAGTCTGACCATTTAGTTCGAATTAGTTTTATAGAATCGCACGGTGCCAACCAATGGTCGTGGGTCTCCTATTTCCCCGACCGCCCGTTACACGGATCCCTTTAATTGAACCATCATCTAATGCGCTGCTTATTTTGGTTTTGGGATCTGGGACTGAGACCGGGCGCGCGTCTGTGGGCTTTGATTGGCCCGAGTGAAACCATCCAGCCACCTCCGTCGTCGAATATCCCACACAAACCGCGATTCTTTTTCTTCTTTTACAGTTCGTTCTCAATTAGTGTATTTGGCTCACAAGAGCTCTTGTACATCCCTTGACTTTGGGACATACCCGCCGACGCCCGCGGGAAGACACTTATGATAGGCGCTAGCCGCTCCCGTCCTCGCCAGTGGTCTCAACTGCAGGCAGTCCCCAACATACAATTGTGCTCTTACACGTTTGCGGCTCTGATGCCTCCACCCCCATGCTTTCATCGACATCATTGAGGCCCGCGGGCTGTCAGGGGTTTACTAGGTATTTCCTTGGGCTCGATAAACATTTATACCGACCGACTGCTCCGGACCCGCACGCGTTGCCTAGCCAACCTCACCTACAGCGTGTTAGTTTTTGCGCGATTTGCGATCAGAATTGTTAACTGGCCAAAGTGTCAACTCTTCTCAATTCGAACTTCTCTGTCCCCATTGAGGTAGAGCCCTTTCAACTTGGACCATCCGTTGGACATTTCCGCCTCTCCTACTAAACACTTCCGTTTTGCTTTCAGTTGCTTCGGCGTCGAGACACGCCCTTCCACCGTTTTGGACCTACTTTCCCACAGGGAGAGCCGATGAAGTAGCTAAGTTATCCCGAAGTTGCCATGTCATCGGTCATAGGCCAAGTGCTTGCTGGCACACGTATTATTGCTCCACGCGTGGCATACTTCAAGTTGTATATCCTCGGGACAGGTCAGGCGCGAGAGTCTACATTCCTTTCTTTCGCGTTGGTCGCGCTCGTGTGAGAACACCGAACCATCGTATTGCCGCGTGTGAGCCAATCATGCAAGTGCGAGACCCGGACTGCCAATAGGACGTTCAATTTCCTGACTGACTAACTGGTCCACTATCTCCTGGACACGCGCGTTTACTCGCACCTCGAGAAATTGTAGGTATATTATTTTGTCTCCCGACCTGCGGGTGTACTAGTGCCACGGACAGTAGTGACAAACCGTAGGAAGATACTATTTGTGCTATTGTCAAGGGAGACGGAACTCTAAAAAATATTACGGCTGCTGAGCACCCAAACTGCATCTCCCTTATATCTTTTTTCTGAAATGGGGCCATGGGTATAGAGCACAATTAGAGCGCAATGCGGAAGGCATTCAATACACGACTATCCTCGGCGGACCGGGGAGCGTAAGGTCGCGAACTCGGCGAACCTGGGTGTCCCGCAGGGAGCGGCGGTGCATGGCCAATGACGGAGGACAAGCGTGGAAGGCTTCCAGAAAGCGGCGATTGCGGACGACTGGCGACAGTGGGTGAGCCTCGCATGTACGCATGGGCTGGAACCATCATCGGATTGGACGACGATGATCCCGGGCGGCCGGGGAGCGACGATCGGGCACTGGCGTAAATGCTCTCGTCGTCATCGGGTTCGCAAGGGAAGGTGTCCGCTCGCTTGTAGGAGCCCTTGCTAGAAACGTAGATTCCATGAGGAACACGAATATTGCGCAGCTGTTCGATGTCATCGATCGTCTGTAGCCTCGTGTAATCATTACCCTAGTGACGGCAATAGCGTCGGCGCGGGTGAAACATCATCGATATATTTGGTCCACCATACCGAGAAATAGGCAACAATGTGCCATTTACGTGGTGCGCTGGCACCGGGCAAGTATACTTGTGTCGAGAACGTCTGCTTCGTAAGTCCGTTTGGCTTCGAGGGCCTGTCTTGCCGCCGATTGGTGAGAGGGGGTACAGCTAGTGGGTCGAGGGCTCGCCGTGCTCTGCGTACGTCCCGAAGTCAGATGAAGAAAAAGGAACAATAAAGCAAACAAAGTACAGACCGCCTCGCAGCTTTAAGGTCGCGTTCCTCTTGGGTTGCCTCGAGCTTTTCCTCATAAAATAGATAATCTCCGCGCATTCTACTTTGGGACCTAGGGTCGAAGCTCAGCCTGATATGCACGGGGCGTCATGAGAACGATTACTTTCCAACGTCGACCGTCGGTCCATCGCTCCAAACCACCTTTGAACTCGGCTTCCTCCCAGACGAACACGTTTCCGGAACATAGCTGTTCCCTCTCGGTTGATGACAGCCGTCTTGTGATCAATGGGAGGATGTTGAGCCGGACGGCCTCGAGGATGATGTGTGCATCTCGCGCGTCGCGAATGTCTACCACCGAAGTATAAGCAAAGGAAGGAACGATGTGTAACCCGGAAGCATACGGAGAGAGGGGTGAGTAGTGAAATCGAGGTGCGATCGAGGGTGGATGCTCTGCGATGGATAGGCCATGCCACAAGAAGGAACGAGGGGTGTCTACGGCTGTGTCAAATTTGATCTGAGTGGCGGACGTATATATACCGTTCACATCGCCTTATAATAAGAGATCGTCCGATGCAGGGAGTTGCTCAAAGTGGCATACTACTCAAAAGCAAACAAGCCCCTGGAATCCGACGAGAATTTTAGGCCCGAATTGTTTGGGTTGGTGACATGAACCAATCATAAAAGCTTCACCTATCGAGGTCCATCGTGAAAGAAACTCGGGGAGTCCGGCCTTCGCCTTTACGGGGAGGTTTCTGAGAAAACCGCGATTTGCGCACCGGAAAAAGAAAGGGAACCCGCTGGAACCCACACAAGGCAGAGGGAAGGAGAGAATGGGGCTAGGTCGCAGTTGCCCGAGTAGAGACCTCGGTGGCAGTTGCAAGTTGACGTTGTTCTCCTCGGAATCGGGATTAGGGAGCCACTAGCGCATTGTCGGGATACCCGCGGTGAAAGTGGCCGGACTTTTACAATATTTCGAATCGTGTACTTTTTATCATCATCACCTGCAAAGCCTGTGCGTCTTATCTCGCCACGAAGATTTCGAACTCTAAATAGACGCAAATGCCTTCCTTCGTCCGTGACCGTGTGGAAACCTGTGTGAGTGGACAGGCTTAACCTTGATACCGGAATTACATCAATAGAGAGTAAAAAACCTTTTGTGTCGTCCCCTAGGGACGAGCCATAAATGCCAGGACACCCCTCCGTGGCACTTTTTACGGGGTTGTCCCGAGAGGGAGCACCTTGGTGAACCCGCGACCCACGTCGTGCTCCATAGAGACGTCATGTGAAGTAGAGTTGTGTATCGTGCTCAATTCAAATTCGTCAACAAACGCTGGCCCGTGGACAGGAAAAAATAACTACTGTAGTCATGCAGTCAAATTGGATTGTGCCAGCGAAATTAACTACAGGTTGCATTCGTGACTTCTGGATCAATACAGTGTGTCCGTTTTGTGGTTGCTATTGCTATTAGAAAAAATACTACGAAAATGGTGTGTTCGAGAAAAAAAAAATCAAAAATCAAAAACAGATGGTCCATCACAAGGAAGTTGGTTCAGGCGAGTCAGGTTTGAAACGAAGTCGGGCGAGAAGTACAGAGTCCCAAGGCCCAGAGGAACCCTTGACAAGCGAAACGTTGTTCGCGGTCACGGCGCCCACCATATCTTGCATGACAGCACTACTCGAGGGCTGCATTCCCTGCTCCGCGGATGTGAGCGTAAACTGGCCCCACGGGTGTCCAACGCGTCCAGGAGCGAATACATTGAAATTGACCTACATGTGCGATGAACGGTTAGCGGCAGTGTCGGCTGTTACATGTCTCTGAGTTGGCTCACCTGCCCGTCAGAGTGGCTATGGCTAACAAAAGACGCGTAGTCGGGGGCATCCAGTGCCCCAATTACTAATATAGCATCATCACATGAGCAATGACGTGTAACTGCGTTATAACCGAACATACCCAGAAATATGTCCTCTCGCGTCAGACGCTGCTCCCGACCATAAATCTTCATTATATGGTCAATATTGGACTGGAACCATTTCTTCGGGACTTCCGAATTTGTAATATAGCGATATACTGTCGTCTCGGCATATAGGTATGCTACTCTGTGGCCAGCGCGGAGCTGGAAAGAATGAGTACGGCTGATGGTTTGTCTGGCGGCCCATGTAAAAGTGGGAAATGAATCAGTGCCATTTATAGGAAACGAAGTGAGAGCGGCTGTCACCACGTACGGGGAGGAAAAGATTGCTTGGACGCGATCCAAACCACGTTGTGCAGCATTACGCTTGTCCTGACGTTGGGAACTCTGAGAAACCTTGCCATACCCCGATAGCATCGGCAGCTCGTCCGCCTTTCCAGCTGATGACGCGCCGGGGTTGAATGCATTGAACAACACCTCGAAACGGCCCTCCGGTTTCGATAGGAAACCCACTGAGCCAACTTCGACGCGAGATGGCCGCCACAGCGGGAGCGTGACTATTCATAACGCGGGATGATTATGCAGAAGTGTCACAAATGGAATGAAAAGCCTACGGATGGTATGGTAGTCGTGCTGCAAAAGCATCCTATACCGACGCTCGTTTTGGTACCTTGCGGCTATGGTGTTTGGGTCCAGCGGAGAGTGGAAGCCCGATGCGAGGATGCTCTGCCAGTTCTGGTCAGGGATACTTGCATAGGTCTCGGAAGATGTAGTGTCTGTTGATATAGAGCTGGACCTCGTAACTCTTGTACCCCAAAAGTCTCCTCTTTCCTGTTCCGCGTGCACATTTGAAACTGATCTCGCTTCATCATTTCCAATGTCTAGTCCCAGTGCAGATCCAGGGTGACCGACGTCGGGTGAAGATTTTACGGGAAAAGCCGAGTTCTGGTGTCCGGCAGACGACACGCTACCTGGCAGGGGAGATGGAAGGATGTCGGGCGAGTGATGAGGGTATGGGTTCTGTGCTCCCCACTGAGTAAGAATGGGTGGGTGTTTCGGTGAGTCTGAGGATGGAGTGCTCAAATTCTGGGTACTCCGCTCAGCGCGCAGCTCCTTGATTTCTCGCGCGATTTGTTCAAACGATGGCCTATTGGGAGGAATCTGATCCCAGCTCAAGCGGATGACATTCATCAGAGGGCCAGTAGTCAATTGCGATGGTGGAAGTGACGGTCTCAGGTTCTCAGCTAGTTTTGACGGGTATTACCGGAAAGTAAGATTGATATGTATAAGAACGCGAGAAAGTACTCACACAGCACGAAATGCCGCACGGCATTGTCATCCATGAGCGGCCACGGTAGCGCACCCTTCGTCAAAATTTCGGCGCAGCAGATTGCAAACGCATAGACGTCCATTTGGGGTGTCAGTACCTGCGCACCTCGCATAAGCTCAGGTGCCTGCCAGCGTAATGTCCCATCTGTGATAAATTGGGTCAGTCGTACAGCATATATAGCGTAGAACTGGATTTACGAGGAATCGGCAGGCGACTGAGGCGGTAGACCTCAGACTTCATTTCGCTCTGACCGAAATCGGAGATGACACAACGTGTATCATCGTCAACAAGTACGTTCGCGGCCTGAGGTCGTGTTATTCCCGCATCAGTCCCAGCGGAGTCAGCTATGATTGGGAAACTTGTACCTTGAGATCACCGTGGAGCACGCCCGCCCTATGAAGATACGCCATGCCTTTCGAAATTTCATGCATCATTTTGACTGGGTCGAATCTTTCAGCATCGCTTAGGCCTTTCAAGTATTTGACGAGGCTCCCATTCGGATAATATTTACTGACCTGTTGATATAAGGTCAGGTTGACGGAAAATATCTAGCTCCAAAAGCACAAAGTACTCACTAAGAACCACGGCGGATCTCCGGTTGCACTAGAAGCGCCAAGAAGTTCGAGTACATTCGGATGGTAGAGTTTTTTCCAAATCTCGACCTCGTGTACGAAGATCTTGCGTGGGGTCGTCTCTGCGAGTACCTTGATCGCAACAGTGTGTTGGCGCCAAGTACCGCGATATACTTCGCTAAAATACCCAAGTCCGATCTTCGCTTCGAGGTCGACCTCGTACCGGGTAATAGTCCAGCTTGGCAAGCCCAAATCTGTTCCCGTCGACAGCCTCCGGAGAGCGTCTATCCCAGTCTCGATGAATTCGCGGTCAAGCGTGTCTGCGCTGCGCCGGCTCTCTGCCCCATCGCTTATTGAACCGGCTGAGTGCTGGCCTTCGGAATGGTGTTGTTGCGACGATGATGCCAGCGTCACGGCGCTCTCGGCGGCCTCTATCCTTCCATCCTCGACAACGCGCTCAAGGGCGCGCTGTAAGGTCTTGATCGCCTCTGGTGTCTCACTGTGCGCGATCTGCAGCATCTCGATCATAGCCAAATCATCGTTCTGGGTGAGCGCGGTACGCATGACCTGCCGTAGGTCTGCAGTGTCGTGCGCACGATCTTGGACGTTCTGTGCGGCTTTTAAAGCCCGCAGGGTCTTTCGGACACTTTGAGAGTCCGTAGGGGGGGTGGAGAGTGCGGCGGGTGGCACGGAGTAAGGAGGCGGGGGCGGAAGACCGGGAAGGTGTGAGAGCGACTCGAGTAAACCCTCGGTTTCCCTTTGTCGGCGCAACTCGTTGGCTTGGATAATCTTGAGGGTACGGATTTGGATAGAGAGCTACCAAACGAGGCATGTTAAACCCCGGATGAATCCGAGCGAGCGCCACGTGTACTGACCCCAAACATTCCCAACGCATCATTAAGGAGCGCATCGCAGAAGGTGATGCTAGCCAGAATCTCATCGCGTTTCAAATAGCGCTTGAGGAAAGGGCGGTGACCCAGCTTTGTGAGGAAATAGAGGACCTCAGTGAACGCCCTAAAGATCATTAGATCGATTGTTGGCATCGGTTACGTAATAGATTGAGCTGCGGACGCACTCGTTCAATTTGGCGATTGGCGCGTGAAGCTCCTCAGCCACGGCGTCACCCGCGTCGGCAATTTCTTCGCGAACGCATATCAACATGTCTGCGCAACGTTCGGTCAAACGCAGAGACGCAAGGCGGTTCATCTAATGAGGTATAGGTCAATCTTGGTGGTCGTACCAAGGGGGATGTTTGAGCTTGAACTCACCTCGACCATCTCAACTGCATCCCATATTTTCAACAAGGTCTGCCCGGCAAGTTCCAGACCAGGGACCGGAACAAAGCGCAACAAGTCAACACCGGCAAAGAGCGCCTCGTGTCCAACACGCGCAGCAGTACCGAGGACACCAGCGATTGCTTCGATGGCGCGCTATTCAGAGGTCAGCGGAAGCAAGAATTGAAGTAAGCATGGACTCGTTGACGCACAGAACGCGTATGAAGGTATCCCTCTACTTGCTCAGGCGGCACAGTGCGTTTGCGCTTTGAGGGTTCTGCCCATGGACGAAGAGGGTGTATCTGGTGGCTCCACCATGTCGACGAAGGTGCGGTGAAATCCCCGTTGTCCGGTCCATGACCACGTTCGGGTGACGTTCCCTGGGAGCGAGCACGAGAGGGCGAGCGGGAGCGAAACAATGATGGAGGGACGGTGGTCGAACCGAGGACGATGGCAGGAAGCGTAGAGCTGGAGGCTGCTGCGCTCGACTGAGGAACTGCAGGCGCTGATGTGACGCGTGACAAGGGTATCAAGGCATCACGCACTGGCGACGGGTCGCGCCCGTCGAAAGAGTGTAATCGGACGCGGCCCACTGTCGGCGGTGTGGGGAGGGGTGTGGTGCGTGAAGGCGGGGTAGGCGATGGAGATTGGGATTGGGAGCGAGGATTGAGCGGCGAAGGTGTACGCGGAGAGGATGACGAATGATCGGGAGAGCGCTTTGGAGACGTACTCGGAAGGGATAACGACGGTGATGGTGCGGCCTTCGACACCCCGGCCGAGCCAGATGGGGATGATGAATGAGATGACTCTTGGGAGCTCATGACTACAAAATCTCTATTGGGCGTCTTCAATGGTTAGGTACCTGAGGGGTGACACCTATTTATACCGCCATCAATGATCAGTGCCCGCTCTCGCGACTGAAAGACGTCTTCGAGAAAGCCTATTTCACTGACTCACCTATTCGAAGGATTACAAAGGAACGAACGAAAACGCGGCTCCCTGTCGTCTGAGGATGGCCAAACTGATGGAAGGTGATGGACCCAGGAATTCAGGAACCACAGCCGAGTCAAGCGGTGGGTCGAGAGCAAAGATATAGGAAACCCGTGAGAACCTTTTGATCCTCATCACTGGCGCTCACTTATTGTGCTCATGGTCAGCAGTCGGTCGGCTCGCCAACAGCGGCCCTCCTTGGCTGTGAGAGCTTGAAACAGAGCATAAGGTTTACACAAGCGACGGAAAACGTGGTCACACACCGGTGAGCAGGCTGAGGTTCCCTCTGCACTTTTGTCAGGTCATTGTCCCCTGGAACCTGGTCATGACGGACAACGATGGAATAAAGCAAGTTCTGTCCCACCAATATCCGGTCCGATGGTTCGGGTGAGCGTGCTTGCAAGCTGTCGAGGAAATAGGAAAACCCACCCCGTAGTACGGCTGGTTAGCACAGCACAGTACTGTACGCACAGCGTCCAACGGAGTCGACCCGAGGTGGTTTCAGCAACTGCTCATCGTAGCGACGCCATTCGCACCACAACAGCCATAACATTGGTCTGAAACGAACGGTAGATCCGAGTCCAAAACTTACGGACAGTCCCCGTCCCCTACCTAAAAATTCCCCCAGCTCCATCGATGACATCGTTCACGCATTTCTGCAAAGGCCACACAGCAGAACCTTCCCTTTCTGGGAATACGGGTAGCTCTTGCCAGTTCCAACTCGTCTTCCCTGACCCGTCCAGTTTTAACCCCAGCTTGTGAGGAAGCTCAGGTATCCTCACGGAGAACTCCTGACGTGGTTTGGTTTTCGGGGGTATCCCACTCATGACCTGAGGGTGGAGTGACCGGCACCGGGACACCGATGCAATTTTGCGCGGGGACTCCTATTGCACATGTAACGCGCGACGGGCGACTCGCTGGCTGACTTTAGTGTACTTCGAGCTCGAGTGCTAATCACCGCGTGTAAGGCATCGCTGTGTCGTGTGAAAGTGGATGATGGATCAGAGGAGAGCGGCATTTCCTCTCTCGAATTCATGAAGGCGGTCCCATGCTGTTCTACGGAAAGAGATCGAGACTTTTGCTACTGGACCGCGCCGAATATGTTAGGAGGCACCACAAATATGGCAATGTCTCCACCTATTTAGGTAACTACTTGCCCCGGGTTGGAACGGCCCGTAGTTCATCTCCGCCACCGATTTAGATTTTCAACGTGATGCGACACGGCACAGCACCACGACCAGTGCACCATGGTCCGAATCTGATGTGCGCAGAACAGCGTACACACTGTGTGATCCTCGGAAACTGCGCAATAATTAGTACACGGTGCACTGCCGTGTCACAAGGAAAGCACACGTGCGGTGGAACCGATGGCTGCGTTACGGACCTCATTTACGGGTCATAAAACGTCACTAATCATACCTGATCGGCGAACCATCTTAACGACGTCAATCCGGTCTGTTACCGGGGAGAAAGGTGACATATATCTCAGTACTAGTACATGTACATCACCGCCCCCGATGCCATGATAGTTGTAGACCAGCAACCGACATCCCACACATCGCGTCACACTGTCGGAGTAAACGTGCCCCCGTTTCTTTTAGCAACCCTGGTTGGACTCGGAAGCGGGGACCGCGCACACAACGCCTTCGCCACTGTTAGCCTCTTCCCCATAAAGTCGGAGGCATCAACGGGAGGGACGCAGCCCTTGTATTCCTCACAACATACAATATACCATCCGGGGTCTCGGTGTCTCCCATGGACCTCAAGGAGGCACTTGTACTGTGGATGGTGTGCCCACTAGGGCCACTACACACGTCCTGTTCAAGTTCAAGTTCCGAATGAGTGGCGTCTGGTTCCGAAAGCTGACGCCGTCACACTATTGATTGGTCCACATACCGAAATAGGCGAGCCATGGTGGATTATGCATCGAGCTCGAGGTGAAAGGGTGATTGAGACGGACAATCAGACAATGAAAAATCACGTGATATCACAGTTAGGTTGTGCAAAAAGCAAAATGATGACACGTGACTCTCGTCAACAGTTTGACACTGGAGCTGGAAAGTCAATGACTACTGTAGCATTGGCAGAGGACCCATCCACGCAGCGTCACCCGAAGGAGGCGCTGAAACAATAAGGGAACCTGTGACCGCATTGCGGTCATCCTCGGCCGCACACGGCTGTGCCATCGGAAATTCGAGTTCAGGACTTGTGGATCCCCGTCGCCGTGGCCCAGTGACATTGGCATACAGTACTGTGCCTCCATTTTCGGAGGTTCAATCTAACACGCGTCAATCGAAGAAATAGAGCAATCCCCATGTTCTTGTTGCTGCGGTTCATATAAGGAACAGAGATCATAAAATGCAAGCCCCGGGAGCGGGTCTGAGATCTGAGCGAGGTCCGTGAGATCGGAGAAATTAGCGTTTTTTTTGCGTTGAAGGATGTAATCATGTTATACATGAAATGCGCGCGAGGGGCACTCTATTGCAGGTTATTAATTCTGCCACGACATGGTTCTATCGTTGCGCTTGTGGCATAGTAACACGCTGACCTCACTGCAGCGTAGGATTTCCGTCGCGTACCAACGAACGGGGCTTGCATCCATGACGGTACCAGGGATGTAGAGAACATGTTTGGGCACGGTAAGCTTGACCGCGGTGTCCCTATCCACAAAATGCGCAGGTACTAGGGATCCCGCCAAGAACGCCTAGATCCCGGAACAAAACCACACGTGATAAAGTAGAGCAACACATTGATTGGCACCAGTCCTAGCGAGGGCGGTGCTTGTCTTTTCGAGTCACGGGCTCTCCAGGGTGCGCAGCCAACCCAAAAAATGAGGCATCAGACAATTAACGAAGCGACAGGCCTAGGAGCAAGTGAAGCCTACGCGTGCAGATAGTAATATCCCAGGGAAAAGATCCTGACTCGCGAATAACCCTCTGGTATGTGTCGCACGAACCTCTGGGCACTGAGTCAGCCCCAGCTACTCGCAAATGTAAGGAATGTGGTCGCCGCAAGAGCAATATTTGGGGTGAGACAAAAATGACTACTTGAAACGTATTGTCATTGTCAGGAGGCGTGTTATGAAATTCATGAAAATTTGCACAAAAACCGTTCATGCGCGTCGATGGTTTCACCGTTTCGGGCGGCGGCACTCGAACAGAACTGATATTTTCCTGATGCGGTTTCAATAACAATGACAAACCTCCCACAACATGATGGCCGCCCCAGCTAGTCGTTCCTGCTTCATATCACTCCTCATTGACGCTGACAGGTCAAAATTTAACCACCGTGAATTATGACTAAATTAGACAGTCATACAACACAGCCTGCCTCTTGTTTCAAAAAAGACTCCCGTAGGTGTTGCCTTTCGGCCCAATCAGTCATGGGTTTTTCGATCAGATACTCCACGGATGTTTTTCCCCGCTCGTCTCTTCCCAGCGCGAAGCTCCCGAGCCTCCGGCGACTAATACGTGCGAAACTTGGTTGCGGATTAGAGCGAAGGGTTGACGTTGACTTGGCATCAGCGCCATACAGCAGCGTTCAAGCATTTGGCAGGAGCGCTGAAACTCCGACAAGCTCACCATCGACCGCTTTATGTCTTTCGGTACGCCCTCATTCCGACCCTTTTCTCTTAACCAGACGACTGGAGTGCAAGTACCAAGGTTTGTGGAATCCCTCTGACAGACACTACCTGTCTTTCCGGTGATCGTGTGAGCCACAACTAGTCCTTTGTTCAGCTGTATTATGACATTGATTTCCATTTAATGCAGTGCCGTGCGCCATTTCTATGTCACTGCCAGCCAATAGCAATACGGTAACGGCCTGGCAAGGGACCAACAGCATTCATCCACATCTCAAGCCGGCATTTATGACCCTACCCTCTACACCTTGACCGCTCCGTTGACAGTATTTATACACTATTTGACACGCTGAACGTGCCATTACTTGGTCATAATGCCATAACCAAGCCCTGACATGTATGAGACGCTCGGCGGGTCTTCCACGTCTGAGCAGACCACGGTGAACTCCTTCGTTGCACATGTCAATATCCTCGCATTTAGTTTGACGACTCGGAAAATGGTTTCCTCGCCTTCCACCCGGAATAGTTCGTCCTTCTCACGGCGAACGGTGAGAAAACACTAACTTATAACACAAGGGTGTCCGAAAGCGCATGATCTCGCAGATTGGCTGCGGAGGGTATCTTCAAAATGGCTCCAGCGCTTTGGGGACGTGGGTTTGTGCTGCCAATGTCCCACTTGATTATCATGTGTCCATCCTCCCTACACGAATTGAAATGATTGTCGGTACCCTCTCTCGATCACTACCTCACTACTCACCCCAGGCCGTTTTGAGGCTACGGCCCACCAGCAAGACGACTACCGCTATGTTCTGGACACCGCTCTGAGGTTACTACGCTCCGTGGGGCTGGGCCTATCGAGAAACGTTTTGAGGACCTGAATGGTACGTGCGCGGCGCGGTCTCCCATCCTCAGCAACACTATTTAGCTCAGTCCGGTGGTGCGCGCGCCCGAATATAAGCGTAGTAATACACAGGGCAGAATCCGGGTGTCACCACGCGCACGGGCGAAGCTTGTCCGTCCATACCAGAGAGGGACCTGTTTTATTTCCCTTTCTGTGAAAAAAAATCTTCTATTTGACACTTGCCACATTCCGAATTTTCTGGGTTCCTGAGGCACGCTGAAACGCTCATGTAGTCCGTTTCACGACCACGACCATTCTCCCCCGCATCAATTGTGCGTTCGCATTGAGATTGTGGAGAGACCATACTCCTCAGAAGCGCTCCAGACGTGGCAAACCCACGAGAAACGGGAGGATGACGAGAGGTGCAACACGACCGTGATACGGTACAAAGATGCAACTTCCAGGTTTACTCCGACGCCTGGGCACCCTCCGAAATCAAATTACTAGGTGATTAATCTGCGCACGATCTCGCTACCAGTTCGAGGATCAACGTTCAACGTTCAGGAATGAGGAAAGGGGCCTCATGATCAGTTAGGACAATGGCATGTCGAAGGCAAGGAATTTGAAGGTACTGGACAACCGACGATCTTCCTCTAATACCTAGTCGGATGGCCAATGAGACACCGGTATCCCATGATAGTTAGCCGTGGAACGGCCGCGAAGAAAAAAAGAACAAGAAAACAGAATGGGCTCATTCGTTGTGGCATCTTCCGTTTCCACCTGTTTGGCCACGGACAAATAACTGTGTGCTTTTAGGTACAGAAGACGCAAATTTAAGAAACGGGTAACCACACGTGCAGACAGTGTCAACCTGAGCCACAGTTGGGGAAAGAGGGGAGCGCATGGGCGCAATCGTGGTCGTTTCCCGGAACCCCATTCATCTTTATTACCCCGTCTGGCATATGAACAAAAAACCCCGGGAACCCCGAGGGGTTAAAGTGAACAGAATGGTCGTTCTTACCCATCGCGCACCTCGCTGATACCTACATGCATTACGACCTTTGGAGGATGTGATAACGTGCGCTTCCTTGACGCTCGGAGGCGTGGATGACGACCGGGCGCCGTATCATAACTTGGTTTATGACGGCCCACTGGGGAGGCGCTGCGCTGTTTGTGATCATCCACAGAGTTCGGATCGAGGGAAAAAAAATCTACGAGGATGAAAGAAAGAATATTTAGGCGCGAGAGCAAATTACTTGTTTGGGCGCTGTAACTTATTGTCAATGTGTCTGCCATTTGGAAGACAGTGGAAGGACTTGATGGGTCTGCTTGTTCTATTTTCAGTCGGGACGAGCTTAATGCCGGTGGTCACTCGGTGACTACCTCGCTGTACTGTACTGTACTGTACAGCAATCGCACCCTGACTGCGCTGGCTCAGACATCGTGGCCTTTTGGCAAGCACAGATCCCGTAATTGGACGAAATCGCACAGCCAGCCGACGGCTCCAATATCTGATCCTAACGTACAGCGCGAGTCCCGTACAGCCCTGGGACTCACAGACTCGGAGCTATCCATCGGTACTGTCACGGTACTGAGGCGCTCCGATTCTCTCGCTTGGAACGCTTCTTGACCAGGTCCGCCGCCCTGTGTGTTCCACATGGCATCGAGGTCCTCAAAAGAGACAAAAGACCGGGACGTCCAACTGAAGCGCGGCGCCGTTTTTTGTCACCCCTCTTGTTCGCGCCCTGATCCCCAGCGTATTAGTCCCCGAGTCATATACCCATCCAGGCTCGTTCCACGGGTTCCTGGTCACGCCACATTATCCTTGGTGAATGGGCCGATCCATCGTGGGACGTCCAGCAATTACTGTAGACTCGCCACTGGCATACGATTCATCGTGACCTTTTGAGTTCGGCAGCGAGGATGTTAGGCAGGGGGAAGGGCGCATGAACCATCGGGTGTAAATGATCTGCTCGCCCACGATGTTCTCGTCTCTTCGTTTTTTTTTTTGGTTCTGCGCCTCACCGAAAACGGGACAAACGGAAACCACCGCTGAGCGCTGAGTAGCCGCGCTTGGTCGAGCCATGTGGTCGTGGACAGTCGGGTATGAGAGTAGCCATTCCGAGCGTCACGCGAGTCCAGCAAAGCCCCCGTCGTGAAAGCACGAGTGGTAGCACTGCGATGACTAACTACATAGATGTGGGGCTAAGAATACAGATTATAATACGCCCTAAATAAATAACGACCGGTGAAAATATAATCGTCCAGAGCGTCACCGTTGCGCCTTGTGCGATGACCAGCCGGGGATACTTCCTCCGCCCGTACCGTCTAGCTCAAAACCGAACAGCTTCTTCTTCGGCGGCGGACCTGCCACCGCTCCTTCCTGCGTCCGCGGATGTTGATTGTTATGCGGCCGGGGAGAAACGGGCGGCGGGTGCCACAGTAGGTCGTCGTCATCTTCGGCCAGTTCATCCACCTCATCCTCCTCGCCATCCTGAGGCACCTCGACAAGGCGCTCTTCCCGCTTCACGAGCGGAGTCCACCGCGACTGTTGCTGTTGCTGCATACCCCAGTACTTGCTCGCGTGGGCCATCGACTCGCAGTCGGACTCGTCCTGCATCAGCACGGGGGACGACGGCGGGTCAAGCGCCGGCGAGTCGTCACGGACCTGGTGGTAGTGGTGCTGCTGGTGGGGGTGTTGGTTGGGAGGGCGATTGGGCGTACGCCATTGCGTACTCGTGGTGGGAGCGCCGCGCGCGTGGGGCGATGATTCCCGGCGCTTGCGACCGTTTATGGGGGAGGCGGCGGGAGGGTCCTTTGCGGACGGGACAGAAGCGGGGTGAGGGTGAGGAGCGCGCAGAGACGCCGAGCGTTGCCGTGTCGCCCAGGAAGAGCCAGATTCGCTGCTGGACTGGTGGGGCACGAACCGCGACGTGGCTACCCGAGCGGGGCCAGAGCCTGCGACGTTGGTGGACGCCAGCGCGGCGACGAGCTCGGAGTCAGAGACTTCGGATACTGAGACCGCTCGCGAGCGCGAAGAACTGCTCGCGGCGGCCGCAGCGCCGCCGCCACAACGGTGTTCCCGACCGGTGTTGGCGGTGGCTGTGGCGGCATCGCAGCCCGTTCCACTACCTTCTCCCGCGAATTTGTTCGCTTCGTCGGTACCATCAATGCTGATGCTTTTGCGACGGCCTCGCTGTCGGTCGCGCTCTATACCCTGCCACATCTCCTCGGTCACACCGAAGCGCTCACGGCACCGTCGCTCGTGGCGCGCGCGCGAATCGGGTCGGGTCAACGGTTTATGGCATATGGCACAAGGCGAGGGCTGGCCACCGTGTCTTGCGGTCTTGTTGAGGTGACGGGAGAGGTCGCGCGGGGTGCCAAATTGAAGGTTGCACTCGGCACACCTATACTTGGCATCACCTTCCGTGGGGTCCTGCACCACCATCCCCGGTATAGAGAGGAGAGCGTGTTTTTGTGGATTGGGAAATGAGGAGGGGGGGAATGTGGTCAAGAAGGGGATGTAAGAGGGCTGTGATTGACGCTGTTATGGGTGGGCCCAAAAATGTAGGATAGCGGCATGTGGAAGGAGGCTTATAAAAGGAGGACAAGGAGCCAGGGATGCGCGCGCGCCACAGACGGCCAAGTGAACTGAACTGTTTTGTGTGACTAGAAGTAGAATAGGGCTGCGAGTTTGTGGCCCGAGCCGCAGCGCCAGGCTGAAATTGCATTTCGCCAGGTTCGCATGGGCCAAGCAAGTTGAAAAAGCCGTGTCCTAGGACAGGGCAAGCCTGGGTTGGTTCGATCCGTGCCTGCCGTTGTGATGAACAGCGTAACCGGATCATGCGGCGTACTCGATGTACACCGCCTCTTTGTACTCACCTCACCTTCTTATCGTTCGGATCTGCCCTTTGCGGTGAGTTGTGCGCGCCTTTTTGTGTACCGTTTTAACGGGGGACGGCCTGGACCGTCGTTGGACCACACGTCGGTGTCTTTCTCATCCTTCTTATTCTCATTTTCTCCGGTCTGTGGCGCGATTATTGTCCAAACGGGCCGGCCCCCGTTGTTGTTGAGAGAGTGTCGATTGGATTGAAGAGAGGTGGTAATAAAATCATTTACGTGTATATGATGTTGCACACCCTGTGGCGTATTGATATGAACATGAACATGAACTGGCACACATCACCTCTGCGTTGCCATGTACAGCTTCACATACTATACCTGTATTTCTAAACAGTACCCCTATTGTACTGCACCCAACTCTTTTCAAATTTAACGTGAACATTTCTCAGTGCCTGGCGTCAATGAATGTGTCTGATTCCGTTATCATCGCGTGCGGCAGCGTGTTCAACACCTGCTTTATCCTATCACCGTGAACGGCACCCTAGAATTACCGTCCCTACCCCCTTCCTCGTACCTTCTAGACGTACAAATCCCGTATTCGTCCTCCCCTCTTCCGTCCAATCGTCACCCGTGAGTCGTTAGTGAGGCAACTGCACAGCTAATCCTTGCTCCAGACGCCCTCCACGCGGTTCGACGTCTCGGCCTCTCTTCCCCCAGCCCTCCATCAAGGCCACCCCTTTGGTCCCGTTACTTCCTCAACAGAACCTCATCCACGAGTCTTCCTTCCCCCCCTTTCATTTGAGTTTTGGGTTTTTCAGACTTGTGAGCCGTTTGTTGGTCAGAATGTGCGTTGCGTGCAGCGTTCCGTTGACCTACCGATGTCCACATTGTTGACCCCCACCTGCCGACGCAAGCCCTCTCTTTACCACTTTTGAAACTTCAAATCTCCAGAATGCCTCCACCACTCGAATCCATCTCGCCTCTGATACCCCTACCCGCAGGCAACGGTGCACCCCTCCCTCCTCCGACCAAGCCGGACCTCGATGACCTCTTCGCCACGCTCTTTTCTCCTGCAACGCCACCGGCCTCACCCACTCCATTTGGATCTTCATCCATTTTCGAACATCCTTCCAACCCACGCCCGCGTGTGGGCTCGATCAGCACTGCTAGCTCAACCGACTCTGACTTTGGCGCCTTTGTATCCGTACCAGCCTCCGAGGACCCTCTCGCCCAACAGTCGTCGAGGGAACAAAGTCCTTCAAAGGCATCCGCTGGGCAACCCTTGGGTGCCAGTGCCGGATTCTTTGCAGAGGCGCGAGCCGCGACAGCGCGCAATCAACGGGGATTGCTCGCGGAACTGTTGGAACATGAAGACGACCCTATGTACTGGCATGAACACACTCCTTCGCCATCCGCATCGCCGTCCCCCTCACTATCTGCGGCCGCATCCGCCATCCCCTCGGGCGTCAGCACTCCGCAGCCTCCGCAAGCGCAGCCATCCAGTGACTCGGCAGCCAGTATATTTGGCGCCGTGGTCGAACCCGTGATGTCGGTTATGGAGACTACCATCGTCAACCCGTTACTCGACGCTCTCAACGAAGCGACCTCCGACAGCCCATTTGCCCCGCCTCAGTCTGGGGTACAGTCAGTAAGCATCACCCCGCGGCGACCAGCCCCACCCTCGCCTGTCGCCCGATCACCATCTCTCCCACCATCTCCCTCGCGACCATCTCCGCCAATATTAACGCGCGTACAGTCGACTTCTACCTTCTCGTCTACGACCTCACCTTCCCGTTGGATGAACTCTTTTCTCACCTACCGTGGGCCGCCACCGTCTGCCAGCCCGCCGGCTCGGCCTGTACCCACTCGTGCCGAAATTACACATGGTTCTCCCTTTGCAGCATCGCCGTTTGTTCCTGCCAGTGGCGCACCCGGATTTGATGGTGACCGCGCGTGGAATAAGGGCTTTGACGACAGCGACGGGTCCGGTGCACCGGAGCGGCATGGAGTGCAACTCCTCGGGCGCAAGGAAAGCACGCGCGTGGTGCTGGGAAACTCGCTCGCAAACACGGTATGTCCTGTCACTTTACCCCCCTGAAACGGTGTTTTTTTTTTTTTTACTGACGAGAAGCAAATCGTGATCCCGATATCGACTAGCTCCGTTCTCACCTCCCTCCACGTGCGCGTCTCCCTCGGTCATGGACGCTGCTGTTCAGCATAGATCAACATGGAATTTCGCTACGCACGCTCTATGCTCGCTGCGACTCCCACACTGGAGGCGCTCTCCTCGTCGTGCGCGATGCCGATGACCAATGTTTCGGGGTTTGGGTAGCGGACGGGATACATGAGGGACATGGGTCGTATACCGGTTCGGGCGAATCGTGAGTGGCGTACGCTGGCTCTGAGATAACCAATAGAGCCCTTGATGGTTACAGGTTCTTGTGGAAAGCGCATGGCGACGGGGTAAGGGCGTTCAGCTGGACCGGGAAAAATGATTACGTCGCACTGTGCGAACCCGAGTCGATCTCTTTCGGTGGAGGGTGCGTAACGTCGTGTACTTGCAGGAAGCACTTCTTACTGTCCGTCGTTCACAGGGATGGGTATTACGGGCTATATCTTGATGAAACGCTCTACGAAGGGTCGTCCGCGCATTGCCCCACATTCGACAACGACCCCCTGTGCGCTTCAGAACCAAACCAAGGTGGTACAGCCACGTTTGAATGCGTCGGTCTCGAGGTTTGGGGTGTAGGGCCATGACATTTCATGATGAACGTGCTGGGGTCCTTCTCGGACCGCCGGTTCACGCACGCACGCACGCACGCATGCATGCCTTGATTTCCGGTATTATTGGACATTGTGATGGAGTGGGTAGAATGGAAGAGAACCCATGACGGAGGTTTGTGATGATGATGATGTGTATTCACCGCAACACACCATGTGCGTGTGTGTGTATTCCTGTGTTACTTGGCACGCACGATCCATCGAGGATTGGTCGTTGCGTATTCAGTGTGTAGCCGTAGTGGTTATCGGTGTCACTTTGGAAGAACATGCCCTGCCCTCATGGTACGGTACTACTACTCCCGTTTACGTTCCACCTTCGCCACGGCACGAGAAACCGACAGCCTTTTTACCCGCGCGGGCATCCGCAGGCCTAGAATGGGCGACTGTCCAGAAAATTCTCGCTGCCACGTGTCTTCTGCCCACACA
>Ga0307510_10000660_pt1 | contig 35055 bp, 14 predicted proteins | sample 12_EM_MG_FD_207224 | JGI IMG/M metagenome (GOLD analysis project Ga0307510, IMG submission 207224) | Populus trichocarpa ectomycorrhiza microbial communities from riparian zone in the Pacific Northwest, United States - 12_EM | ecosystem: Host-associated > Plants > Roots > Unclassified | place...
TTTCAATTTTATGTTCTCCAATAAAGCATGAAATTGTAGGACAACCAGGGTCTTTATATTTCAAAGCATTATTGTTTTGAAGAATGGCACTTACTTGTTCGGCTAAAAAGGCTTTCTTTTTCACATTTAGTTTTCTCTTCGCGGTGCACAAGTCTTTCAAAAATTTAGCATAAGAAGGTACATGTTTAATAGTATCCAACAAAGGTATATTGATCCTTACCTGTTTGAAAGTTTCAAAGATTTTAGAATTGTGATTGACTTTTCTTTGTTTAGTCATGGCATGAGGAAATGGAAGTGCTGGTGGGGAATCAATCTTTTCTTTGCAATGTTCAGGTTCAACCCCTTCCTTACCCTTAGAAACTAACTCATCTTCTTTCTCATAAGGTTCAAGAATGGGTTTTTCAATAACCTTACCACTGCGGAGAGTAATGATTGATTTGAATTGATCCATGTGTTGGCTTCCGGAGCTACTTGAACTTGAATTGTATTGCCCTATGGGATTTTGCTGTGGTTGAGATGGAAACTTACCTTTCTCCTGAAAACTGAGAGCATATGTGAATTTTACAAGAGTATCTTTTAAATCTGTCATGGTTTGAGCATGTTGAGTGTTGATTGTCTCTTGTTTTTCAATGAATGCATGCAATGTTTCCTCAAGAATACTTTTAGGAGGGGGAGCATAAGGAGGTGCATATCGATGAGAATTTTGAAAATTATGGTGTGCTTGAAATGGTGGCTATGAAGTTTGTGTATTATTGTTACCACTCTTCCAACTGAAATTTGGATGATTTCTCCAACCAGGGTTATACGTTTGCGAGTATGGATTCTGATTTGGCATTTGGAAACTGTTTAAAGCATTGGCTTGTTTATGGAGACATTCCTTGAAAGAAGGCAAAGTTGGACAATCATTGGTTGAGTGTTTATTAGTTTCACATAATTGACATACAATTTCTTGAACATATTTTAATTAACCACTCCTTCTCAATTCTAGTGCCTCGATTTTTCTTGCTAAAGATGCAAATTTAGCTTGGAGGTCATGATCTTCCCTAAGGTTGTACATACCGCCACTAGATGTATGAGGTTGAGTTTTACTCAGTGCCTCACACGTACCTGTAGTGTTCCAGTTTTGAGAATTTTCAGCTAACAAGTCTAGATACTCCATTGCTTCATCAAGGTCTTTATCTTCAAAAGTTCTACTACACATCAATTCGACCATTTGCCTATCTTTAGGTGTTAACCCTTCATAAAAGTGTGAAACCAATCTCCATATTTCAAAACCATGATGAGGACAAGTATTAAGTTATACCTATCCCAACACTGGTAAAATGTTTCTCCTGGCTTTTGAGTGAATGTGGTGATTTGTCTTTTGACAGAGTTTGTTCTATGAGAAGAGAAAAACTTCTTTAAAAACTATTGTTGCATTTCATCCCAAGCACTAATGGATCCTGACCTAAGATTTTATAACCATGTTTTAGCTTTATCTTTTAAAGAAAAAAGGAAAAAGCATTAATCTGATGGTGTTCATGCTATAATTTAAGTCATTATAAATGTTACAAACTTCTTCAAATTCTCTCAAATGCAATTATGGATTTTCTAGATCTAAGCCATGAAAAGAAGGTAAAAGTTGAATAATGTTTGACTTAAAATTGAAGTGAGATGCATCAGGAGGGAACACCATACATGATGGTGCACTTGTTCTTGTTGGATTTATGTGGTCTCTAAGTGTTCTAACTCTATTATTCTCATTATGAAGCGACTAATTAATCATGTTTTCTGAAAATGATGAGGATTTCCTAGAAAGTCTACCACTTAATGTGCATGTCCAAACTCTCATGCAAGTGCAAAAAGAAAAAAAAAGAAACAAAAATTAGAAAAATAATAAAAGTGAAAAGAAAAAAAATATATATAATTTATACAATAACTTACTTCCCCGACAATGGCGCCAAAAACTTGACACGATCAAAAGATTGATGTCTTATCCTAAGTGCAGGAGTGTCGAAGTAATAAATAACCCGACAAGACCAGGATCGAACCACAGGGAGGTGAACTATATAAAATTTTAAATAATAAATGAAAAGAAGTTGAAGAGAAATTTTGAGGTGTGATATTGATGTAAGGATTAAAGAAGGATAAACACAATTGTCAAGGTTAGAGGATCCACTAATGGTATTTCAAATAAGTATAACCACACACAAAGGAGGTTTCAATCGGATTATAAATTATTAACATGATTATATTAATTATCTTATTTGAGTAATGCCAATACTTGTAAATGTGGTCAGTTATTCATGGTGATAACTTATGTTAACAACAAATCAAGTTCCTTTCATAGCACAAGTGTCGGTTATACCATATTGTAGGCTATGAAAGTGCCAAGTATTTGTTGTACCAAGGGTTGTACAACACAAATCAAGATTAATCATTTAACAAGTAGGGTATTAAGAGTGAGTAAGATAACAAATACAAAACACGAGATGACATGCCCGTGCGCTGTCGCGGGCTTATAAAAGAAATGCACTTGATAGTGTTATAATTGTGAACCAGCGCTAGATAAGTAATGAAACTAAAGGTATGATGGAGCAAATATTTCATGATAAAAAAAAAGTTGTGTTGGTGATAAAAAAAACTTAGAGCCTGAACAAAATGATTTATAGCAATCTACAGTGTTTTGTGAGGAAAGATACAGTGCTTTCGCTACATGATTTAGCTTTTCTGTTAATAAAAAGCAAAAAAAATTACAAAGCTAAATTCTCTACCAACTAAATATTAAAAAAAACCAACAAAGATAAATTTGGAAGGAAAAAACCCATGAAGAAAAACGTTGTAGCAATTGACAATGTTTTGTGAGGAAAACTACAGTGCTTTTCCCAATAAAATAAAATACAAAACCATTTAGAGAAATATTGTAGCAATCCACGGTGTTTTATGAGAAAAACTACAACGCTTTCCTCATATGATTTAGCTTTATTGTAATTATAATTCTTAACCAACTCAATATTAAAAAAAAAATCGAGAAAGATAATTTTGGAAAAAATCATAAAAAAAATAATATGGGAAAACACTGCAACAATTCACAGTGTTTTAAAGAAAAACAATTACAAAGCTAAATTCTTAATCAACTCAATATTAAAAAAAAATCGACATAGATAATTTTAGAAAAAAATAACAAAAAAAACACCAAAAAAAAGAGAAAAAAAATCATGTTGGAAACACTGTAGCAATTCACAGTGTTTTGTGATGAAAGCTACAGTGCTTCCCCACATAACTCAATATTTAGTCTTATTTGTAATGACTTGTAATTGTAATTCTCAAATAACTCAATATTAAAAAAATAAAATTGACAAAGATAATTTGGAAAAAATTATAAGAAAAAAAACCATTTGGAGAGACACTGTAGCAATCCACAATGTTTTGTGAGGAAAGTTACAACGCTTTCCTCACATGATTAAGCTTTATTACAAAGTTAAATTCCAATCAACTCAATATTAAAAAAAAAATCGACGAAGATAATTTTGGAAAAAAATATTACAAAAAATAAAACACAAAAGAAACTAGAAAAAAACCATGTAAGGAAAAATTGTATCAATCCATAGTGTTTTGTGAGGAAAAACTTGTATTTACTTGTAATTGCAATTCTTAACCAACTTAATATTTAAAAAATAAAATTGACAAAGACAATTTTAGAAAAAAAAACATAACAAAACAGAAAAAAACCATGTGGGAAAAAATACTATAACAATCTACAGTAATTTGCGAGGAAAGTTAAAGTGCTTTCCTCATATATTGTAACTATAATTTTTAACCAGCTCAATATTAAAAAATAAAATAAAAAAAAGATAATTTCGGAGAAAATCATAAAAAAAAAATCATGCGGAGAAACACTGTAGCAATCAACAATGTTTTAAAGGAAAAAATTACAAATCGAAATTTTTAACTAGCTCAATATTTAAAAAGTAAAATCAACAAAAATAATTTTTTTAAAAAAAATAAATGAAAAAAAAAACATAGGAAAGTTGAAAAAAAACAGAAAGTAATTTTGGAAAAAAAAGAAAAAAGGGGAAAGTTGAAAAAAAAATGCAAAAGAAAAGTGAAAAAAAAAAGGAATGCACTGTGGATTACTGTTGTAATCCACAGTGATTTTGGGTGTGGGGGAATAGTGATTCCCCCACACCATTTAGATGTAAGTATAATGTTAGTATCAAACATTAAAGTCCATGTTGAGTAAAACTATACATATTCTTACACCATTAATGTAACATTTTCACCTTGACAAAATTAACTTAGCTAAACATAATGAAGAAGAGAAACATAAATAAACAAAATAAAAACATAAAAATGATATACATTAAATAAGTAAAGTAAAGGAAATGAAAAGCATAAACAAGAGATTAATATAACATGAAATAAAACTTGAACATTACAAAATACAAAGAAAGAGAGCAAGAGCAAGATCTTGATCTAAACATCAAGATGCCTAAATGTATGGCAAATGTCTCCTTTTATAGGCTAAAATTCAGAACTATTGATTTAATGACTAATTATTGAGTGGGTGGCCACCTCTTGACTTGGTGATAACCATTATCTTCTTGTCTTAACAAAACGTCATTGCTAACATCCGAATTTGAACAGATAGGCTTCATGATAGTTTTGGGCATTTGTCTCAGCTTTCCAACAAGACAAGAATGAGATCATTTGGACTTCTAGAACTCGAGATATGGGCTAAACACTGAACAGTGTCTGGGCTGCAGGACAGATTTCGACTTCTCTTTTGTTGCTACAATTTGAACTTGAAAACGACCCTTTTGAATATTGGACTCCCATGAAAGTCTTAGGCCTATGTCTTAGCTTTCCATCCATATAAACCATACCTAAATCCAAGTTCTACAACTCCATTTATGATCCAATAATCAAATGGTGTTCCAGTTTGAATTAAACCAGCATCTCTTCTTTAAGCTTAGCCCTCTCTTTGTCTTTTCACTTTCAATAGTTAAACACATCAATCAATCCTTTAAATTGTGAGATACGTCTGCATTCAAAATGAACATTTACCATAAATTAAAGATATCTTATGTTATCAGACTTGTTATTATGATGATATAAAACCTTGATAAAAATGCATTTTTAAGTACTAATTAACTACAATTGTTATGCTTTAAACAAAGAATAACGTTAGTTCGGTTAATGGTATTCGAGATGGATGACCGGGTTTGAGTATTGTAATTAGCCTCAATAATTGACGAATTATTAAGGGTGATATTTACACAAGTCAGGAGAAATGAAAGAATTATGTTCTTTTGGTCCATGAGTGAAATGTAACGTTAATATTGCTTTATTATGTTTTTTTTTAATTGCCTATAATGCTTGAAATTACCTTGTGCTATAACAAGGACATCATACCAACATAGTGCGTAAGGAAATCCATTTCACGGCTCACTCATTTAAAAAGAATTATATATTCGCATGTTATGAGTGATATGAGTTCTGTATGAACAGACGTGTAAATTGCTTAATTAGTCATCCGACCCTTTTTGTAAAGACTTGTAATGACAAAATGAAATGGAACACGGACGAGAATGTGCGATCATGTAGATATGATGTGTATGAATATACGTATGTGGTATTCTTCTTATGAGAATGTCATGTTGTGAAATTACATGAGGTCAGGATAACAAAAGTACTAGTTCTGTAACTTGTTGTTCGACACTCTAGTATGAACTCGTGATGATAACGAGACTAGAACAAGAATGTGAATTTATAAGTATGCCAATATGATATAATGTAAACCTATGAGTATGAAAATAAAATATTATGCGCATGTGTATTGAGAATATGTTTTATGAGAATGTTGATTTACGTTATCCTACGTGGATTGTGCCTTGTTAATGAATGAAATGCAATTATAAATTTGCAGAATGATATGGTGAAAAACATCCAGAACCAGACGATTAAAAAAAAATTCCATCAATTTTGTCTCTGAAAAAATCGGGTCGTTACAATACGGATACTCAGTTGAATGATGTGACCTTATTATAGTATTTCATATCTAACTTGTTTTGAAGGATGAGGGTGTTACATGCATCTTTTACACTTTGGTCCTTGGTTTTGATATTCTTTAATTTAGCCCTTAATTGACCCCTGAATTTTGATTTTCTTGCAATTTCACCCTTGATTTCATCCAATTAAGCTTGTAAAAATTAATTTTGGTCCTCCAAAATTCTAATATTATCAATTAAGCCCAAATTAAGCTTCTAAACTTAATTTTCACCAATTAAACCCTTAATAAAATTGATTTGACCCATTAAAAGTCTAATTAAGTCCCCACACTTAATTAAATCTTTTAATTTTGGCCTAAATTAATTTGTAAACTTGATTAAACCTTTAACTAGACCTATAATTATATCAAATTAGCCTATTAAAAATCTAATTAAGCTCCCGGACTTAATTTTTATGCAAATTCATCCAATTGTTTCAGTTAAACTTGAATTTGCAATGCCTTTCACATTTAGGTCCTTCAATGGCACAATTGAATTTCTAAAAAAAATCAAAGATCCAATTTGGTCCCTTCATCTCTCATTTATGCATGTAGATTATTCTTCAACCTGTTCTTGCCCACCAAATCATTTGTCTTCCTGTATTTTTTTTTATTTTTCAACCTTTTTTCTTCCTTTTTTTATTTTTATTTAAAAGAAAAGGATAAATTTAGGGGAACCTAAAATTGGGTTATGACACAAGGGATTATAATTATAGACCTAGAAACAATCAAGTAAGGACTTAATTGAATAAATTTTTAAAACTAGCCTAAAATAATATATGTGAAATTATTTAAGGGTTAAATTGATATTTTTTTATTTATAGGGTTTTTTTAGGTTTTTTTTAAACAGAAAGTTATGCTTTTATTTTCTAAGAGTATAGTACAATACAGAAACATTTAAAACATAAAAGAAAAGAGGTAGTAATCAAAGGTATAGCAATTTCTCTCCCTTAAAAGGGTTTAAAATACTTCTCACTGGTGGTTCGTGTGGATTATCGCTAAAACCTGAAAATTTAAGGGGTTAGTGGTTTGTGACAACCTAGTCTTGAAGCAAATATTCAAAGCTAATAAGAACATCTAATCTCAAAGTAATATTTTCATAAATCCTAAACAACTCTAGATATGTCTAATGGGATCTTTAGGACTCCTGAAAAAGTTTAAATTTATCGTTTTCACTACATATATATGTTTCGAAAAACCTAACAAATTTTGTATGCAATGGTGATGTTACATTTTACTAATTCTTACATGTTTACATGTGTGTATGGAAGATTATTTGAAATAAAGAAGATCTGATATTTTTATGGAACATGGATTGTATATCATTGAGTTCTAGAAGTGTTGTGTTTCAAGCCTATTTAGATAATAGAGTCGTAGTATGAGTTGGTGTTTTTTTTTGTCAATGAAAATTGGTGTGTTTTCAAGCTGTTTTAACAGCATGAACAAGTGCAGATAGGGCTACTTATGACAACATACATATAGAATAGTTAGGGCTCTTCTTGGCAGTGAATAAATGGTACATTCAGGGTTGAATTGTCAACATAACATGATGTATTTGGAGTTGATTCAATAGCGTGTATAACGTGTGTCGCGGAGGTGCGAGCCGACGTGACGTCGTCTAGCGATGGCGGAGGCTTCTGTCGTGCCTCCTGTGTGAGGTGTTGAGTGTTGGAAAGGGTTTTTGGATTTAATCATAAAATTATGATTAATGTTTAGGAGTCGCCACCTAGTATTATGGTCACTAGGAACCTATGGTCTACGAGAGTCAAGGTAAGGGACTGGTTGTGCAAGGGAAAGACGCATCACCCCCAGTGCACCATACCTAAGGTAAGCTACATTGTTGTTTGATTGTTTTTTTTAAGTCGAGTTTCTATTTATTGGTCTTTTCTAAGGTTCAAGGCAGATCTCTCTTCATGAGAAAATTTCTACCTTATTGGGTTAAATCATAACCCTTCTAAAGTCTGAATTTTAGCATCGCATTTATTTACACCTTATATCTTTAATACCTGATGGTGTACTTTATCGTGTAATTTTACACCATACAAATATTAAAGTCTACATCTGGACCCTAAAAAAAAATTGGAAAAAGATTTTTGATATTTTGGCCAAACCTTAATGGATGATCATAAACTGGTTAGGATATCCATTTTTTATTTTAAAAAAACATGAAAAAGATGCAATTTTTGTTTTTTTTTTAAAAATATGCTTGAAAACTTTTTAGGATTCGGTCATATGCATGAAAACAAAATATTTTTTTTTGTTTTTGAAAAGGGAAATTGATTTAAAAGCTTTTGAGATTTTTTTTTAAAATGTTTTGAATATTAAAAAAATATATATTTCAGAGAAAACCGGGTATTTTAATAGCGGATTTGTATTTTACAGTGTAAATGTATAATCCGATATTACGCAAAATTGGTAGAAATATATTTGAGAAAATCACAATTTTTTTTTGAAGATTTTTTGGATTTTTTTTAAAAAAGATATAATATTATAATACAATACATATTACATAATATTAAATATGTGGGCTGGGCTGACCCAGCTAACTAGGCAAGGCGCAGCCCACAAAAGGTGGGCAGATATCGACCTAAAATGGTTGGGCCGATCTCGGCCCAACATATCTTTTTTGGGAGTGGGCCAGATATGGCCCAGAAATTTGGGCTCGGCCAAATCAGGTTCGGCCCACCCTTAAGGTTAATTATTCTGCCATTACATGCAAAATATCTTCTGCATGCAATGGCCACGAGAATAGGGAGAAGGAACGGGGCAGAAGTAGGGGGATGCCACTTGACACAAGTGGGAGGAGCTATTGGTCTAGGTGGTTGACTGCTGGTGGCGGCGTTGATGGAGAGCTTAGCCGCCAGAGTTGCTACTGTGCAGGAAGAAGAAGGAAGTTGCAAAGGAGAGAGAAATGCTTGAAGGAGAAGAGGGAGAGAGTCGCGGTGGTGGCTTAGTGGCCGGTTGGCTTCCTATGGTGGAGCTGGTGTTCGTGGTGTATAGGCTGGGTTTGTTAGTATTCTCGCTAGAGAAGGCAACTGTGGAAGAGGTGGAGAGAGCCGCAGAAGGCTGACAGGGAAAAAAGGAAAATGGAAACAGGGGGAAGGTTGGTTTTTTGTGATTTTTGGACTCGATTTTCTCCTCCCTCAAGCCATGAAATCCACCTCTATTTATAGGCAGTGGAAGAGGGCAATCTTGTCTACACTGGGAAAAAATTTCAGCCCTTGATTCAATTGGGAAGGATCCCAACCGTTAGTTCAAAGTAGGCATGGTGCACTGTCAAATCTGCAGCTGCAGGTTGCCTGAGTTGGCCTCTTTGGGGTGGTCCCACGTCCGTTGCTTTGCCAGTGAGCCGGTGACGACCATACCCAGACGTAGAGGGATGTCTTGTGATTAGTTTCGTGCAAGTTTTGGCAAATTTGGTGGACATTAGGTACATTAAATGCAGCTGCAAAGTAGGTAACCGGACCAGATTTTCAGGAAAAAAAAATGAAGAAGATAATGAACAGTGACCAGACGACGCGTCGTCTGATCCTTCTTTTTTTTTAATGAAACGACGCCGTTTTAGGTTTGAATTAGGGATTTTAACTTATTTTCAATTTAGTCCTCCAGCTTTCAATTGCTTTCAATTGAACCTTTAATTGATCCTAAACTTTTGATTTAATGCGATTAAGCCCCTGATGAACTTCAATTTGAACCCCGAAGTTACGCGCCTATTGCGATATGGTCCTTGGTCTCGGATTTGTTCAATTGAATCCCTAATTGACTATTAAACTCTCAATTTCTTCAATTTCACCCCTTGTTTTTGTCAATTGAGCCCCTATAGTTTGGCGCCTTTTGCAGATTGGTCATTGGCTGTGAATTTCTTCAATGTAGCCCCTAATTGACCCCAAAACTTCAATTTTCTTGCAATTTGACCCATAATTTCAATCAATTAACTTGGTAAAAAATAAATTTGGTCTCTTAAAATTTCAATCTTCTCAATTAAGCCCAAATTAGGCTCCCAAACTTAAGTTTTCACCAATTAAGCCCCAGATAAAATTAATTTGACCCATTTAAAGTATAATTAAGTCATTACACTTAATTAAATCCTTCAATTGGACCTAAATTAATTCTTAAACATAATTAAAATTCATTTTGGCTCATGATTAAATCAAATTGGCCTATTAAAAATTTAATTATGTCCTCGAACTTAATTTTTATGCAAATTCATCCAATAATCATTTAATTTGACCTTGAATTTATATTTTTCTTCATTTTTGGGCATAATGGGGGTACAATTAGGCTTTAAAATTTCCTTCAAAATTGCTGCTTAATTCCCCGGCCTGCTTTCTCCACGTTGCTAGCTTTTATTTTATTTTATTTTGAAAAAAAAATTGATTTTTGGAGAATAACCCAGAATTGGGTTATGACAATGTGTAATTAGGGCTGGTTATGTCAGTGTAAACGAGGATTATTTAGGGTTGTTTGATGGTGTAAAAATGGTATACTTAAAGATATTTTTGACAATGTAAATATGTACAACTGATTGTTGTTATGATAGTTTAAATGTAATGAGGTGATGACTGAACAATAACCTAAAAGTAAAGATAAATAGGCTTTTGGGGCAAACCTAGATGTTGGATGATAAATGGTTGGTGTAGTAACTCGATTTAAGCCTTGTGATTGTTGTTACCCAATTTTAGACCCAGCTTTTTGATAAAATTTTCGGAAAATCCAAAAATAACGAAAAAAAACGAAAATCCAAAAAAATATGTTTTTAATATATTTGCATCGTTTTTAGCATTTTCAACGTCGTCTAAAAAAGAATTTAAATTTTCAAAAGTTTTTCGAACGCGTTCGACTTTTCACATATCATTTTTAAAATCATCGATTTTCCTCATTGAGTCGACGTTGATATTGCTCGTTTTCAAAAAATACAAAAAAATTAAGAAAAATCAAATTTACAAAAAAAAGAAGAAGTTGAGGGACCAATTTTGAGGCCCAAGCAACATTTTACCTATAAATATAGGTCCACAACTCACACAAAGGGGGAGTTGGCAATTTTGCACAATTAAAAGAACACAAAAAACCCTAAAAATCAAAACCCTTTCTTCTCCCTCACTAAAGTTGCCGCCCACTCCCCATCCCTACCAAAAAGAAGCCGCCGCCCCCCAGGTTGTTGATTTCCCATCCCCACAGACTCGGCCATCTCTTTTCCCCATCAGAATCTCCCTCTCTCGGCCAAGACCTCCCCGTTTTCCCCGGGGACTCGTCATCTTCCCCTGTGAACACAGAGCCTCTCCCTCACAAACCCACACTATCTCGTCGTCAGCCATACCTAGATAGCCCAAACATAGCAGCTCCATCTCCCCCCTGCTTCCTCTGGTTCTCTCCTAAACCAACACAAACTTTTAGTCCCTCACCTCACCAAATCTTCCCTCTCCCAGCCGGTTCTACGATCTCCTCCCACTTCATCTCTGAAGCCGACCGCCACCTCCCTCAGCCTTTTCCCATTGGCTACTTCTTCTCCATCTCTGAAGCCGACCGAATCCTCTGTCTTTCTCCCACATAACCCAGACCGATCTTCCCCGATCTCTTCGTCTCCATCAACACTGAAGCCTTCCCCACAACAGATCTCTTCTCCATCTCCGCCGGCCAGACCCGACAAAAGCTTAGCAGCCGGCGGCCCCCCTGGTCTTGCCGCCACCTGAAACAGAGAAGAATGGGAATGAAAAAGAAAAGAACCGATTTGTAGAGAGAAGCCGATCTGAAATGGAGAAGAAGAGAAAGAGAAGCAGATCTGAAAACAAAGGAAAGAAAAACTAAAATCGACTGCCTGTTGTGTTTTTGGGTGTTTTGCAGGTCACACCGGCGAGGACGGGAAGAGGGGAGGAAGCTGTGACTGACCCTTGCTTGCCTGGGTTTTCTGGCGGTGGCGCGTGAACCCACGCGCCGCCAGTGGCGGTGGCGTGTGGAGTAGACGTGCCGCCACTGTCTTGTGGCTCCAGAAGTCTGCCTGACACTATTCCGGTTGTGCAGAAGGCCTTCCCTGCAATTCTTAGAGTTTTAGGGGTTATTTTGTAAATTTTAAATTGTTTAATGTAATTTTTGTTTAGTGTTGATTTTTTATAATTTGTGTTGTGGATGTAAAAAAGAAAAAACATAGGGAAAGTGAATGTGTTTTTTTTTTATGGATGTTTTTTTTTATGATAAAATTGCAAAGAATAAAGAAGAATTTAATATTTGAATTTGCTCACGGTTAAGGATTATGAACTTATATGTAAGTCGTATTCCTAATATCCGATGAAAAGATAAAATTTTTAAAACTTCTTTAACACATCAAAGCCATGAAGTAGCTTACCTCAGGTAGGGTGCGTTAGGGGTGCTAATACCTTCTCTAATCACAATCAGTCCCTTACCTGTGAATCTCTAACAAGACCAGTACATACGGGTTTCCTAGTAACCCTCAATGAAATACTAGGTGGCGACTCCCAACAAATCAATCAAACGAAACGAAAAATTGCCAAACCGACGCCGCGCAGGGGACGTGCGACAGTGATCGTGAGAAAACATGTGTATATGTTGAGAACCTTAGCCCAAGTGGTGGGTATGCATGTAATGCACGAGTAGTCATGTATATATACAGGAAATATATGGCTGAGAGAAATTGGTGATGATGCATATTGAATAGACTAACATTGGTTTAAATGAACCTTAAACAACCAAAGCACAATGAAAGATCTTTGAAATATTGGTCACCATTATTTGAATTGTAATATGCATTTAAGGGCTGTGGTGACAATATATTATGTTACAAGAAGGGTCTATATTGAAGAGCATAATGCGATGCACTTTGGAGTTGTTCTAATAGCAAAAGTATAGTACATTAGGAGACCATTTAGATGGTCCTATTGTAATGGGATAGTGGTCAAAACAACAATTTAAAAGTGATAAGTGATGACATTTAGGGAAATCTTGAATGTTAAAAGAAGATGGATTGATGTAGCAACCCCACTTAGCAAGGAATGTGGACTCCGTGATGTGAAAATATGCAAGGATGCATTGTGACAATTAAACAATGGTTGGTGTGTATGTTGAGATATGAAGTGTCATACCTACGTAACGTGGAGATAAGGGAAGATTGGTTAAGGTGTGCACTAAATGATCAATATATGTAGTTAGATAGTTTAAATATTGATCATTATAGTTTGGAATTTGAAAGAAAGTGCTCGTTGTGGTGTCCCGTGTTTTTGAGAGTATATATAATGAGAGCTTTGAGTAAGAACTTTCTTTGTTAATATATCTTAAGGGGTAATATCATGAGATAGAAAGATACAAGAAATGAAAGTTAGAGATGATATCAAAGAAGAAAGCTTTCAAGGAGAAGTCACATATAGGAGATTGCCACTAGATTTAAAAATGAGAATTTTGGTAGGAAATTTTGTAAGAAGCAAATGAAGGGTAAAAACCAGAGAAAAAGGTATGAATAAAAAAAACTTATTAAAGCATAAATGAAGTGTAAGATTGATATGTGATTCTATATATAATGTATAGAATAAGAAAATGTTCATTAGCTAGTTGTGTCTGTAAAATGTATACGTGAATTGTGACCTTTTGTTTTGTTATCATATTGAAAGCTTATAATGATTTTATAGTTGCAGAGGCATCACATACATTTCTGCCAGATTGTGTCTAAGCTTGTGAGCTAACTAGTATTGTAGTGGATTATTGTCCTAGAGGGAATGTAGTAAATAGAGATGACAATTAAACATATTGTAATTAGTATGATTTAGGAATGAAAATAGAACTTGAATGTATTTGTATATTAATTTATGGAATTGTCCTTAATGAAAGGTTACGTGTGATTGTCTATATGTGTAATGAACATTAAAATGTATAAACTGGATGGAAATAATGATTGGTTGATTAAGCAGCCTAAGCCCTGATATTGAGAATGAATTGTTATGTTATGAGAACTGAATTTCCATAAATTGTTACACATGTATTTTAGGTGAAAAGAATAACTATTTAGTGACCCAGATAAATGAGACTCTGTTGAAATTTTAGTAAAATTTGAAAATTGGTGAATAATGTATGAATATGATTGTATGGTTGATTTGTTAGTATAAGACTAATGATAAAAAAAGAATTTACCCTATTTTCATTGAGTTAAAGGCTCAAACCATCATTACAATGTTTATAACTACGAGGTGTTACAACAACAGTAATGAAAATCATTAAATTTAAAACTAGTGTATGGTGTTGAGCACTTACCTGTTGCTCATGACGATCTCGCTCCTTTTATATATTGTCCAGCTTCTAAAGTCTCTCTTGTCATATCAAAATTTACCAAACATTATCATCACATCCATTTAACCTAGGAACCATATCTCGGTTCCACATTTAACACACATTTTACAATTTCTAAATATGATTGTTTCATATCTCATCCACGTACATCACACAATCATGTTTGGAAAACATATTTTTCATATTTATTTTAACCATCCTAAAAACAATTTAGGCTAAAATCATGTCATATCTTCATCTATACACATCAAGTAACATCTATATCTCAAAGTTCGAGGGATTTTCTTTATTTTTCATGTAAGTTTTCATGCATATTCCTCATCAATCAAAGTTATTTCCAGGGTTTTAAACAACAATTTACTCAATCATCTACTTTCAAACCCTAAGCATCATCATAACTTACTAACACTTTAACCACATCAATTATCCATCATCATTATAATAATACACATCAATTACATGTACTTAATAAGCATTTATACCAAATAAACTAATCCCCTTTTTACTCCCTATTTTCGGCCCTAGGCCCTAAAAAACAACAAGTTCCTTCTTCAATTCCTTATGATTCTTGTGTCCTTTTTAACATAATTCATCCTAAAAGAATCAATTTACATCAATTTTACATTTCTCACAATTTTAACCAAGAACCCTAATTTGAAAGTTTAGGGATGTTGCTTAAAATTTGACTAAACCTCATTCAACAATGAAATAATTGGTAGAGAACACTTTACTCATCTTTTTTATGCTCAATGTATGCCCTCTAGGTGATTTTCTTCCACCTCTTCTTCTTCCTCTTCAAAATCCTTTGGTTTTTCTCTATAACACTCATTTTCTCTCACTTTAATCTATCTTAAATTTTGTGTTGAAGTGTTTAAACTCTAATAACTTTACATATGATGTCCTAATACTTGGTTTTAAATAAGAAATTAGAGAAAATGCAAGAAGAAGAGGATAAGAAAGCTTCCCCTTCCCTTCCATGGTCGGCACAAAAGAGAGGGGCTAGAATTTTTTGTTAGATTTATAGTTTTGTCAATGTCTTATGTCTTTTAAATAATTCCAAGTAATTCTTCAAGTTTCTGATAAAAATTGATACTATATTTGAACAAATTTATTTGTATTCCTTGACTAACCTTCGAGAAATTCCTTATTCCTAATTTACATTATTTATTGATATTTCTATCATTTATTCCTTTTTCTTCATCTTAGGGTTCTATTAATCAACATGGTCTTACTACCTTCGCTCCGATGTTTATGTCGGGGTTTACACTATTTCTTGTATTTAATTATACCTTTATAATTGTTTTGGACTTGTTAGGTTGAGATTTTAATATTGTTGATCATTTTATGAATGCTCAAATTTATTTTACACTATTAAAATTTAAAATAAAATATTTACATATGAACATAGGAACAAAGATAACATGTCGTTTAGAATTTCAAATCATGCATTTACAGGTCCTCAAATAGAATGTTGTTATGTTGCGTTATTACCAACACAAATTATGTTCTACAAGTTATATTATGGTGTTACGATGATCAAATTAATTTTTTTTGGAACAATTACATATTTTCACTCTCTCGTGAAGCAATAAATCCAACTTGATGTAGTAAATAACGGAAAACACCTTCAAATTAAATCATAATCAAGTAATTAACAAGTAAAAGTCAAAATCTCAAATGAACAATTAATTAAATTACTAGGGTCATTAAATAATTTGAGTATCAGTTTTATCCAATCAAGTTAAAATCATTGATCCTCTAAATTTACTCTTTTAGTCAAACTATCAACAACATCTTCTAAATATTTTTAGGCAAATAGTTTTGGTTATAATAAATGAACAAAAACATTAAAATGTTACATCAGTGTAAATAAATTTTAATGCTATTTTTGTGTTTTTTAAACCAAATACTAACCTGCCTAGACTACTTCTTCAATTCTCTCTTACATCTTTTTCTTTGGGAAGATATAAGACATAACTTGAGTTCTCTTCATTTTTTATTCTATACATTCACAATTGTGTATTTGTATGTTGATATTTTCACCACCATACATAGGATTATTGCAGGTGTGAGTAGTTGTTGTTTTGTGTTCTTTGACTTTTATAGTTTATTTGGTTTTTGGTTTGCCATATTGATACGAGTTTAATTGGTTATTTGTAATTTATGAAAATAATTTAGGATTTAGGGTTAATGTTTAGGGTTGGGAGTTTGAGTCTAGGGTTAGGAATTTGAATTTAGATTTAGTGTTTAGGGATTAGAGGTTTAAGTTTAAGGTTAGGAATTTGAATTTAGAGTTAGTGTTTAAGGTTAGGGGTTAGATGTTTGGATTTAAGGTTAGTGTTTAAGAATTAGAGGTTTGGGGTATGGATTTAGGGTTAGTATCTAGGGTTAGGGGTTGGTTTGTGGTTTGGAGTTAGTGTTAAAGCCTGTTTGAGAGTGTGATAAAAGTTGTTTTTCAAAATGCTTTTTACTTGAAAATACATCAAAAAAATGTTTTCTTATTTTTAATATTAATACATCAAAACAATCTAAAAACACTAAAAAAAATAATTTGAAGCTAAAAAGGTTTTTTTAAAAAAATAAAAAGCACGGTTAAACCACAAAAACAAATACAACCTTAATGTTTAGTGTTCGAAGTTTGGGGTTTGGATTTTAGGGTTAGTGTTTAAGGTTTGAGATTTCATTTAATATTATAATTTAGGGTTTGAGGTTTGTATTTTAAATTGGTTAATGTTTGTTTTTAAGGTGAGTGATTAGTATTATAATATGAGGATTTAAGTTTAGTGTTTAGAGTTATAGTTTGAGGTTAGGATATTGTTTAGGGTTAGTGTTTAATGTTTGAGATTTCATTTAATATTAGAATTTAGGGTTTGGGGTTTGTATTTTAGGTTGGTTAAGGTTTGTTTTTAAGGTGAGTGATTAATATTATAGTATGAGGATTTAAGTTTAGTGTTTAGAGTTATAGTTTGAAGTTAGGATATTGTTTAGGGTTAGAGGTCTTTTGTTTAGTTTTTTTTTTTATTAAAGTCACGGTTTCAAACATAACTTTTAATTAATGTTGTAGTTTTAAAATATGATTTAAAAATTATACTATTTTACAAAAAGACAAATTCACTATTATTTTGCCAACATGTTTTTTAAAGAATGTTAATTACCCGCTATATCCTATGCAAGTCTAAAACTACTTTTGTAGTGATGATGTCAAGGGACATAAAAACATGATCACCGACATCATTTTTAGCCAGCAGTACATAGATGGTTACATCAATAGTTTTGTTATTCCTGAATTCAGTATTTCTTATAAGGCATGTATCTATACCCAGAGGGGAGGGGAGGGGAGGGGGGGGAGCGAACTTATGTGCATGGATATATGTTATTTTTTTCTCACTGTTTTTTAATCTCATTTCATAATTTACTTTCATTATTTAGATAAACCAAACTACTTTAAATTATGTTTTTTATATATATAAATGATGATATTAAATATTAATAGTACATTGGTTTAATTATTGCGAAAATAATATATTTTTTAAAATTTTCTTAAAAATACACTTTTTAAATGTTAGATTCAAGGTTTGAATTTGGACACAATAAATATAAAAAGAGAACATGCATGCTTAACCATTACAATAACCTTGAGATTTTGATATTATATTTATATATGTAAAATATAATTAAAAGTAGAAATCATTTTTTCTTTGGTATAATTAGTGTATTTAAGTTTTTTAAAATATCATACTATATTTTTTTTCTTCTCCTGGATTTGTTTTTGTATATTCAAAATAAAATATTTATTTCAAAATACATAATACAAATTTTATATGTTTTTTTTAAATGAAATTTAAATTTTAGTAATAACAAATGCCTTGATAAAATATCATGTATCAGAATAAAAAATTCTATTAAATATTACATTTTCTTATATCCACATTAATTATTGTTAATCATAAATGGGGGATACGAATGTTAATAGTGATTTTGAGATTATGATATAAATTATTTTTCAAAGTATATTTTACTTGTAAATACATTAAAATAATATTTTTATTTTTTATTTTTAATATCAATATATTTTTAAGGATTTAGAAACAAAAAATATTAATTTAAAACAAAAAATAAATAAATAAAAATTAAATAGCACGAATACAGCCTACAAACAATTACTGCCTTGCTAATCCATCGGGTGTCAAACCATAATAATAATAAAAGAAACAAGAATTTACACGCTGCGTACTTGGCGCGTGGAAGCAGAGAGCACAAGCGTCTCCAAACTCCACTACTACTCCTTGCAAAGTAGCAATTTCAAGCACTATTCTCGCTCACAAAAATTCGAAATAATAATAATAAAAAAGAAAAACCCGCTGTGGCGCCAAAGCATTGCAAAAACATCAGAATGGCATTTTTGGAATACCAAGCTATAAATACAAAAATAAAAATCCACTCCATTTCTCTCTCTCACTCTCTGTGTCGTGTACTGCGGATTTCACAGTTGAAGGCAGATAAAAGAAAAGAAGGTACTCTCTCTCTTTCTGGATGCCCCAAATCTAGGGTTCCTTTTAATATATTCGTGTAATTATTTACTCTTTAGTCAAGCTTCAATTCCTTAATTTAAAGCTCAAAACTTCACTTCACTTCACTTGTCTTTATTTTTTTAGAAGGTAAAAATTCAAGCTTTACTTTGGTTTTTTTGGGTTTTTAGGTTGGTTTTAAATGTGGGTTTTGATTTTGGTTTGCTAAAGTTATTAGATTTTAGTGTTTGGTTGGTAATTAAGTTGGCAATAGTCTTCTTTTAGGGTAAATATTCAATATTGTTGACTGGATTCTTTAGTTGGATTAAATGTGGGTTTTTGGTTTTGATTCTGGTTAGTTTAAGTTTTTGTTTCTCCCTTTTTTTAAGGAATTTTAATTAATGGTACGGCTAGATTTAATATTGGTTATTATTAAGCTAGGTACTGGTTTTAAAGACTGAAATTTTGGGTTTGTTCTAGACTTTCTGTATTTATTTCTTTTTTTGGGCTTAAGTGTTGTTTGGTGTCAGAGAAATGTTGCAGAAAAAGGAAACTGCTCTGTATTTTCTAGTTGGTAGTTATGACTTGAAAAAAAAATTGATTCTAAGTCAGTGTGATTTCGAAATTTTTTATGTGCTATGTTGTGAGAGTTTGTGTCGTTAAGTTGTGCAAGCAGTTGAAAACAAGTCATTGAGATTTTCTTTGTTTAAAAATCAAAATCTAAGCAATTTTTAGTTTGTTATGTTATAAATATGGTTCTGTCTGCTTTCCCATAGCATACAAATGTTTGCATGTTTATCCATTGTCGTGAGATCATGTTGATGGGAATTAAATGATTGAGACTGGGGCTGTTAATAGATAGTGGGAATTGAATACCCAGGTGGAATTATGCTGAATGTTTGTCTGGAATTGCTTTTCCTGGAGAAGTGGTTTTCTAATTATTTTCCTAAAATTGACTATTTTACTGGGAATGAAGAGGGACATGTTGAAATGGGCTTACTGCAACTTTATCACTCAAATACTATGGGTTTTTCTTGACAAATACTGCTGCCAAGCATTTTTTTCTTCATAATTTGGATTAAAAGGATGAGTTTTTCTTTTGGGAGGGGTGGGGTTTTAAAAAATGTGCTTCTTTCGATGTTAGTGTATTGTCTGACAGTTGTTACTTATTTTTCAATTGTTGAATGATATACATGGTTACCTCTATCAGTCTTCTCTTTATCGATGGAATTTATCCTAGTCAACATTCAATTATAGAACACGTGTAGAACACCTAACTTTGGTTGATCCTATCCAATTTTTCCTTGTGAGTTGATAGGATTGCTTGCTGATGCACATCACTTAAATTTAATAATGGTTTGTTTTGTGCAGCAATGGTTTTCTTCTACACACTTGACTTTTGGCCTAATTCTGTTGAACTTTTCCTCTGAACTAGCTTTCTCCCTCTTTTCTTTAATATATTTATTTTTCACTAGCATCTATCTTGTGTGACATCTCATCAGGATTTGCAAGATGGAGAGCCTGCACAGCTTCTGGCAACTGGGTGACGAGCTTCGAGGACAATCAAAAGTCTCAGAGGATCATAAGTGGTTAATGGCTGCTTTGAAATTGGCTGAGCAGACCCGGGGAAAGGGTGAACGTATGAATAACCTTGACCTTTCAAAGGGCCTTCCAGAAATGAGGTCAAGGGATAAGATTGGGTTCCAAGAAGAAAATAAATTTGAAAGTTTCAATTTCAACATGATGAACTTGGAGTCCAAGATGACAGAAAATGGGAACAAAAGTTCCTTAAGGAACAATGCTTACAATATGAATGCAGTGTACCAGAAAAACAACATAAACAGCGTTGGCAATATGACTGGTAGCAAGTACAGTGGCAACAACCTCAGTAGCAAAGATCCCAGTAACCACAGCAATAACAACATTAATAACGACAACAACAATACAGTGGACAAAAGGTTCAAGACCTTGCCAGCCACAGAGACGCTTCCAAGGAACGAGGTGCTTGGAGGATATATCTTTGTCTGTAACAATGACACCATGCAGGAAGATTTGAAGCGACAGCTTTTTGGTAATTTCTTGCTTTTTTCCCCTCATGTTCTTGTTAGTTTTCCCTTAATGTTTAAAGTAACTTAAAAATTGTTAGATGGCCACAATTCAGATGCTATATCTTGTTTATATTATGAAGTATGAATACAACTTTGCCCATATGTCAGAACATTGAATGATGGGAAACCTTTACATATGTCACAAGTTTTGACTAGACGAGAGTTTTCTGTTGTTCAAGTTTTAACATGGGATGCTAAGTGATGAGCATTAAAAAGTGATTGTTTCATACTTTAAAGCTTTCTACTCAACTCTATGAGTACTAGTGTGTCCATATGATCTTGAGGTTTGTCTTTTCTTAACAACATTTGTGAAGTCTTATCTAATCATTTTTGCACAATTGATAGGTTTACCACCAAGATATAGGGATTCTGTCCGGGCAATAACACCTGGCTTACCTCTCTTCCTCTATAATTACACCACTCACCAGCTACATGGCATTTTTGAGGTTTATACTTTAACTTTTACTCCCTTAATTTGCAATGGTTTTCTCCAAGATGCTTGATGTCAAAAGTGTCTGCTGCAATGATTCTAGTACTTTTATCTATAACTTATGCTTCTCAATTTGGTCTTGCACAGGCAGCAAGTTTTGGGGGTTCGAACATTGATCCAACTGCATGGGAAGACAAAAAGTGTAAAGGAGAGTCAAGGTTTCCTGCTCAGGTAAAAATTGATTCCTAATATGGATTTTCAATAACTTAGCTGCTGTATCTTGAATCTTCTTCATTTCATTTCCTTTTATTTACTTCCCTTTTTGGGTGATTAACAAACAGGTGAGGATCCGGATTAGAAAACTCTACAAGGCATTGGAGGAAGATGCTTTTAGGCCGGTTTTGCATCATTATGATGGCCCCAAGTTTCGCCTTGAGCTCTCAGTTCCTGAGGTATGATCAACAATAAAAAACTTTGCTGTCTGTGTCCCCTTAACTTCTGTTTGAATGTGTATTTTTTTTCCTATATACAAATTGATTTTTAGTTCTCATGTGCTCATAAATGCTACTATGATGGTTTTGCAGACTCTGGATCTATTAGACCTCTGTGAACAAGCAGGCTCTTTGGCTTAAGCAAATCTTCCAGAGTACGGAAATGATGCAGGTTTTGTGATGCATGTCAGCTTCTGCTTTTCACAGATTTCCCATAGAGCACAAGCTTGGGGTTTAGGTCTGGTTGGGTGAATCTTCTCGGGAGAGGGATGAATGGCATGTGAGCCAGCTGAATAAATGCATCTGTGTCTTGTAAAGATGGCTGTTTAGCTTCATTATGTTTATGCTTATGATGATATGATATAATAGACAGACATGGAAATGTAAAATAGAATGATAACTTGTGTAATTTCAAAGTCCTCAGAAGAAGGGGACAGCCTTGATGTGTCTTTAGTTTCTGTATGAAAACCGAGTGAATGACAGTTGCCTTGTGTGTTATGTCTAGCAAATCCATGTGGAGGTTCTTATCTAGCCTTTTCAATTCGGAACTTGTAGTCGGTTGAATCCTCTAGGTCAATGCAGAGTACAACTGAACGGCCCTCTTTTCACACTCAGCTAGGTAGCGTCGATGTTATTTGTGGGATGTGAGTGAGAAGTGCAGTCCTAAAATGTCAAGCAAAACGCAACTTGTTGTGATCGACTCTTTGTTGCAGCATGAGGTAGGGTGCATGCTGCAGTTAGCGTTGCTTGCAATTTGTAAGGAGACTTGCATGTATAAGTTGTGTAACAACCTGATTTTTTCATAGCAAAAAATCAGTGGAAAATTTTTTTTAAGTCAGGTTCTTGATGCTTTTTATAATATCATTATTTGAGTTTATAAATATATTTTATTCATTAGCAAGGCACAACCCATATAGGGTAATATAAATCAACATCCCATAAAAAGTGACAATACATATCCTCGCAACAGTATTTAGGGTTTATTGTAACATAATTCATCTTTTAGTATAATGCAATACTCATATGGTTTTACAATATAACATTCTCATAAGAGAGAATATCACATATATACATTCATCACATCATCTTTACAAGATTGTACTTTCACATCGTATTTCATTACAATTTTCGATACAAGTCTTTACAAAAGTATCGAATGATAAATATTCAATTAGTTCATTTGTTTTTATCAAATACATAGCACTTAAAAACATATTATTACATACTACCTTTCAAAATATGTGAACCCATGGAACAAGCTTTTCTACGCACCTTGATTGTGTGATGTCTCTATTATAAAAACAACATGAATACAAGAATTGTAAATAATCTAAACATAATAATAAACAACTAGAAGAATGTTATCGTTACTTTTCGTTATCAACTGAAAAATAAGTATATCCTTTCATTTACTTCTCATATGCATTGTACAATCCTTATTATTTCGTTAAATGTATTATTCTCACTCATATGCCCCAACCTCTTCATAGGAGTTGTGGGGCCCAAATTTAATCATCGGTCAGGGTTAATTACTTCACTTTAACCCGGTCATCCACCTTGGATGTTTTTAGCCATACCTAATTGCAACATCTAAACTCGGTCATCCATCTCGGATGTCATTAACCAAAATGAATCACAAAATCAAACTCGTCATCTTTTATGGATACCATTAGCCGAAGCCAATCATCATAATCAACTCGGTCATCCATTTAAATGCCATTAGCCAAAACTAAATGTCAAATTCAACCCGGTCATCCCTATAGGATGCCATTTGCCGAGACTAATCATCAACGCAACCCGACCATCCATCTAGGATGCCATTAGCTTAAGCTAATCATCAACGCAACCCGACAATCCATCTAAAATGCCATTAGCCGAATTTAATCATTAATTCATCTCGGTCATCCCTTAAGGATGCCATTAACCGAAGCTAATCATCAAACACAACCCGGTCATCCCTCTCGGATGCCATTAGCTGAAGTTAATCATTAATCACAACCTAGTCATTCATTTGACATTCCATTAGCGAAAGCTAATCATCAAACACAACCTAGCCATCCATCTCGGATGTCATTAGCAGAAGTTAATCATCAATCACAACCCAGTCATCAATCTTGGATGCTATTAGTCGAAGCTAATCATCAATTCATCTCGACCATCCTCTTAGGATGCCTTTAGTCGAACCTAATCATCAAACACAACCCGATCATCCCTCTCGGATGCCATTAATCAAAGCTAATCATCAATTCATCCTGGTCATTCCCTTATGATGCTATTAGCCGAAGCTAATCATCAATCACAACCCAGTCATCCATCTCAGATGCCATTAGCCGAAGCTAATCATCAATAAACATTTCATAATCGGTTTAACATTCATCAACAACTCATTCAACATTTCATAATCAGTTTAAAATTCGTCAACAACTCAATCGACATATCATAGTCGGTTTAACATTCGTCAACAACTCAATCGACATTTCATAGTCGGTTTAACATTCGTCAACAACTCAATTTCATCAACAACTTAATCAACATTTCATAATTGGTTTAACATTCGTCAACAACTCAATCGACATTTCATCATCGATTTAAAATTCATCAACAACTCAATCGACATTTCATAGTCGATTTAACATTCGCCAACAACTCAATTTCATCAACGATCATAATCAGTTTAACATTCATCAACCCAATCAACATTTTATAATCGGTTTAACATTTGTCAACTCAATCAACATTTTATAGTTTGTTTAACTTTCATCACAACACAATAATAAATCATCCTTAACAAGTCATTTCAGAACATAAACATTACACATGAAAAAGGTGGAAACCACCTACGTGTTCCTCATGCGGGGTGTCCTTGCCTAGTTGAAGGTCCAATCCCAGTTGCACCACCTAAACACATCAATGATCACAAATCAGCACATTTTCAATCGGTAATCACATAACTCGTCACCATACATATTTCAAGAATACTCATATTCACAATCAAGTGTTCCACATATTACACAACCATACAATGAAATCGTTACAAGCATTTAAGTCAATTCTGTTCTAGAGGTCTATCGTAGAACATTGACAGCGAAAGTTGGTTCGTTGGTGGCCTAGAATTCAGCAACGAAAATTGATTTGCTGGTGGCACAAGATTCGGCAGCAAAAATTGATTTGCTACGAACACAGAATTCGACAGCGAAAACTGATTCGCTGCTGACCCTTATTCGGCAAAAATCGCTAGCGCACGCAAGCCACTGCTGATGCAGAAATCATTGACGAAAACTGAGTCGCGACCGACTCAGAAATCATCAACGCAACATAATTTCGCAACTAATGTTGAAATCGTCAGCATAAATGGTGCATAGCTAACTCATAAATCATTGATGAAAACTGAGTCGTTGCCGACTAAGAAATCGTCAGCGCAACACAATTTCACAGCTGGCGCTGAAATCGTTAGCGCGATCCATGTCGCTGCAGATTCGAAAATTGTCAGCAGCGATTGAGTCGTTTCTAGTTCTACTTCTTTCCTTCAGCCTAGCATAAGGTTTACATTAGGCTTTACCCCTACCATTGTTTCTCATCTTGGGTGAACATAGGACCTCACCGAATCACATTCAATTCACCATTCATTAACAAATAGCACAACCTCACCCCATGATCATTTGCCAAAGTTTTCTCAACTCATTTACTTCCAAACCGATGTTTAGCCTTGCTACAACATAAATTCATGCATTCTCAATTGTATTATGGCAATGTACCAACACAATTCATAATAAATCTATAACATATAAGGGTCCTACTCCTTATTTATCTCATGTCATTCTAAGTGTGTCCATCATGCATGGTTCCCCATGAATTATTTCTTTCCCTTTAGCCGAAACATCACTGCCCATTTCTCCCTAACTTGTACATACAATTCATCACATTTTATCATAACCATACTCAAAACTACAATTCACAAACACATGCTTACTTTCTTGATTCATAAACACACATGTCCATTCAACACATCAATAAAACCAAGGGATTAACTAGAGGGAGTCCCATTTCAGCTACAACATGCCCTTTCAAGGTTTACTAACAACACAATTGCATTTCAACAACATTTCAACACATTTCCATAGAATTTTGTCAATGATATGTGCAGAAATTACATCATTTATACATGTATGATTCTGTTTTTTGGTTCAAGTATGACTATGAGGTCTTGACAAGGTCATCTTTTAAGTATTTGGTCACCTAAGTTCATGTTATGTCCAGCCTTCATTATAGCCGGCCATCTAACTAGGTTTGTACATTCAAAATTATCTATCTCCCTTGTTGCATGTTCTGGATATAGATCCCTTATTCAGCTCCATTATTGTCTCTTTTTTTCTTTTTTTTTAGTTTAGTTTTTCCATTAGTAGCTAGTGTAAAATTTTAGGCATTCCCTCATAGTTTTCTTCTTCCTTTCGGTTCCAAGGACTCAAGAACAGGTGGGGAAAGAGATTTAGTTCATACCTTATGATTTTTAGTAGCTTTAGGAGGGATTTAACAAGCTTTTTCTTCACCTTTACTCTCGATTTTCTTCTTCTTCTTCTTCCCCTCAAGTTTCAGTTTTTTTCTTCCTTCCCTCTCTAGCTACACCACCCGATCTCCTACACTTCTCTTCTTGTTTTGGTTTCGGCTATTAACACTCTTTTTTAACTCTCCCTTCTGCTCCAGTATTTAATGGAGGTGTTTGTAGCTAGATTTGAGGGTTTACTCTTTGGACAAGAGGAAGAAAGTTTGTTACATGCAGCTGGCCGGTTTGTTCAGCTCTCTCTTTGGGAAGGAGGAAAAGGGGCAAGAGCATGCAGCTACTGCAACTCCCAAGGAAGAGCCCCCCCCCCCCCACCTCTCCTTGTATTTATACCTCCTTTTAAATGAGGTAGGGTGTTTGGGTGCTGGACAAAGGTTGTCCTTATCCTCCTTTTAGGTTATTTTAGATTGGTTTCTATTCTAATTCTCCCCTAGGATAGGCCGGTTCTCTTTCTCCATGTTTCTCTTCAAGGTTGACCGCGGTTTATAACCTCAATTCTACCCAGAATTTATTGGACAATGACTAAATTTTTTTTGTCAAGATTTACACAATCACTCAAATTTTCTCTATTGAGTTTTACGGTGTTGTTACCAATTCAAAAATCAACAACAAAAATTATTGCTGTCAATTCAGAAATTTGTTTGTGGCTTTACTTTAACTTTTTTTTTTTATTGGGTGTTTACAAGCTGCCCCTTTCAGAGATAACTGAATGGGCCTGACTTGGTTGCTAATAAAATCACGCTGCACAATTTGGATTGCATGATGGGGCATGGCCTTCTCCGTCCCCCACTGCCTCAATCCTAAGCTCTTGCTGTCTGGGGATGCCTATTCCAGGATCTAAAAACTCGAAAGTCTCAAGTTTAGTTCATATTCTATATCCAACCAAAATGTCTCAGATTCTCAAAAGGAACAAAGAAGCAGAAGAGAATAGTGTTCTCATATATTCAAAACTTGCATTTAGAGGGTAAAAGGCATTATCGTACCAAAACATGATGCAAGAAAAGATTCCACTGTCCAGCAAAAAAAAAGAAAAAAATTGAATTCCAAGTCTTCCTAATCAAGTAGCTTCATTTTGAAAATGGCAGTAGAGTATCATACAGAAAAATAACAGAATAGTCTGACACGTGTAAATATTTATATTGTCAAACATAACACGTGCGAGAATCTTCGGATTTTATGGTTAAAAGCTATAAGATCATGAATCTTCCTTCAAGCTTGAAGCACACTGATATCCCATTCCCTTCGTTTTCAACATGCATATTTTAAAGTAAATCACAGCTGCCTCCACTCTTCAAGAGACCTCAACGTCACAACAGTAAACAAACCTTCCATTCCATTCATCAACAGCTTCAGCTTTCCTACTTCTAAACTATTTGGGAATTGGGGTGGTATATCAAACAGCAGCTTGAACGAGAAAAGAACGGATTCTTTGCAACAGCTCGGCCTTTACGGAATCAGGAATAGAGGCTGCAGGTGAAAAGGTACAAAATTTTCAGATAAAGAAATGATATAAAACAAAAGGCAAACAAGGAAAAAAAAAACCAAGACTGAAATTCCTAACTGAACTGGGAAAAAAATAATCCTCAGCACCAGTCAGAAGGTGTATTAGGCATGAAATCATGTCAAGGCAATCGAATTCCTTTTCAAATTCCAAGCAGTTTCCAAAATTTACATCTGAATTCTACTAAATAGCAGATAAACCAATAATTATCCTGTGTAGACAACAGAAGATAAACTTCAGAAACAGAAGATCCCCTACCTCTGCCCTTAGGTGTAATTACATGTATAAGGTCATCCACAGTAACATTGTTCTTTCCTTTCTTCTTTATAAATGCCCTAAAACATAATGACATCGAGAGAGATTTTAGAATGGAGAAAATGATACCAAACAATTTTGTTAAAAAAAAGGCCAAACTGTCCATAAATACAGTAAAAATATGGGTCGGGAAAAATACAAGACATCTGCATAAAAGTCTAAACAGGGTTAAAAGGTCAAGATTCAAATACTCCTTCCTATAACTATAGCATGTCCTTTATAATCCTTCTTGTGTCATGCACTTCCAAAATTCATGAAAGGAGTCATATTAAGCACACATTTCCTTAAACAGAGCCCCAACCAAAAACTAGCTGCATCACTATCCAAAGCATTCCTCAAGGATGTTTCCATAGATCAGGAACACAATTCTAGCATTCTAGAAACAGAAACAGCTGGTTCAGCCTTTTTACCAATCCAGTTCCAAGTTTCATATTAGTGAGCATCAAACAATTACAACAAATCACAGAACTTTAGAAGGAGATGGGAGAACCTCTTGCACAAACTCTGCATCCATTCTGTCATAACTTAGAACTCTGCATCCATTCTGTCATAACTTAGAGAACATGATCTCACATCGCATCTCATCATTCTTCCATGTGGAAGACCTCCTAAAACATCAAGACTTGGACCATATAATTCGTTGATATACATTACTTACTGGATAGAATGACACTGAGGCAGCATTTTCATCTACATGAGAACACAGTTTGGAAAATAAGATCCTCCTCAACGAAACTGAGAATCAAAGTGATGGATAATGATGATGTTCATCTCAGTTTTTCCCGTTAAAAAAATTCTCCTTGTTACACCGAAGTTACTCTTCCCAATTGCTATACTCCCTAGCTGATAAGTTATATCCCCTGAAAGTCATTCCTCCCATATTTGGTGTTAATCCCCATGCTTGTCATGTCAGCTATGAACACAATCACATGCTTTATTCACTACTAATAACAAGAAGGATTGGGTTCTGGCCGTGGATTTAACATGAGCAGTTACCAAAAGTGCCATTTAGTGGTAACTGTAACCGCCTATGCACATTGTTTCACCAAAATCCCACAAATTTACAACATTATTTCCTTTCAAATCCGATGATTTCACGAAAGAATATACAGCTCACGTAATCCCTCAAAGGTTTTATTAGAATAAAAAAGCGTGTAATTGAATTCATTTTCATTAACATTGACCTCATTTTTCAAAAACTGATCTTGTTTTTTCCCACAAAAATATCTCTACTCAATTCTCAAGACCCCAAAGATAAAAAGATAGCAACAACACAAACAGCAATGAAACCAAAAGAAGAGAGGGCAGTGAAAACCTGCAAAGAGCTTTCATTTCATCTTTCCATCCACACTCAATAAGCCTTTCTCTTAAAAGCTCCATTAATCTTTCCTTCTCTCCACTCTCAATCAACTAAAAAAACCAATCAAATTAAGCACCCCCTCCATTATTGATAATAAAAATCAAAACCCAATTAAGAAAAAAGATAAAGAACCTTAATTTTAATTATTTCTTGAAGGGTCGGTTGTTTCTCTTGATCCTCCTGCTCTTCCACTGTATCCTCTGGTGTTGGTGGCCGATTCACTGAATTCCTCCTTTAACAACAGAAACTTAAATTTTTAGTTAAATTCTTTGCCCCTCCTTAAGTAGAAACTAGAGCGATTCTAGCTTACATTAAAGAATAAAAGACGATTAATTAAAGAAGTAACTAACATTGATTAAGAGCTAGTGATACAATCGGGCAATCTGAAAGCAAACTGAGAAACAAATTCCAGAGTTTTGTTTTTGAGATGATAAAAGAAAAAAAGGTTCAGGTCTATGCATGTGGTCGGGTAATCATAAACCGACGTCGTAACTGTATTTAATACGGTGATGTTATTTCCATCCGAAAATTCGAGGTTAACGGCATGTTTTGCATTTTTTTTTTCTCTTATGTATTTTTCCCTTACATAATTTTTTTATATATAAATTTTATTCTTCTACTGCATGTTTTGTTAATTTTTTTTACCTTTTTATTAAATCATGTGACATGTGCTCAAAATTTATGAATTGATTGATAAAATCATTGCATGATAAAATAAAAATACATATATTAAAATAAAAAAAGGAAATTTTGAATTAAAAACTCAAACAAATCAGAATTTATCATAAAATTGAAAAAAAGGATAATTTAATTACAAATATTCTTAAAAATATTACATGTGGAAAAAAAGTTAGAAAAAAAAGAAGTTCAAAAGATAGAATGTAATAAAGAAAAAGGCAGAAGAAATAAGGAAACTAATAATATCCATGTTTATTTTCTTAAGAAAAACTCATATTTGCTTTTATTATTCAATAAAGATAAATTATCTCAAATACAGAAATTAATTAACCATAAAGACTAAATTTCTCATTCATAATTAATTGATAATAAAGTTTTTATTAGATGATAGTTTTTTGTAGTGGTATTTCCTACATTACATTACATGGCTTTTAATTTTGAAAAATAAATCAATTTTATTCTTTATAAAAAATTCAAAAAGAAGACCAAATTGCAAGTAGATGAAAAAAGAAAGTGTTTGTTTGGCCTTGTTCAATCAATGTTTTTTTTTTTTGGGAAAAAAAACCTTGAGATTTTTTTAAATTTTGATCCCTTTAGTATTGTAATTATATATTTTAGTCCAAAACTTTATTTTATTTATTTTTAGATCCTTAGGTTTGGGAAGGAGAGATAGAGAGAATCACCAAAAAAATAAAAAAGAAGAGAGAAAGTCATTGATTGTTCATATTTTAGCGATAAAAAAATTCATTAATAAGTTCCTTTTAATGAGGGGAACTCTATTAAATGTCTCTTCGACTTGATTTTGTGTTTCTGGATTAATTTAGGGGTGTCATAGGTTGAGATATTAGTTTATAGAAGTTCTAATAGTGTTTGTTAATTTTTTTTTAACTACAAATTGGTTGAAAATGATATTTTAGCATAAAATACCCCTACCTAGACTTTAAAACAACTATTCGATTGCCGAATTCAGGGTCAAAACACGATGCGTCGTTTACGATATTTTTATTAAAAGATTAAAGGATCGTTCACCATTTAATATAAAAGGAAAAAAAAAAAAGAAGGTTTGATGCGTGAGCCAGATGTGTAGGCCCATATGTTTGACCTATTTTATTTATTTTTATCTTTTTTCTGGATTTTAAATTTCAATCCATTCAAATAGATTATTTAAAAATTAATTTAACAACGTTTTTATTAGATAACATTCAATTTTCAATTTTTTATAAGATTATAACTATTATTTGTTAAATTAACAAATGTTTTTTTTTTTTGCACAACCATTCATAATGTTTTTTTTTTAATTTTATTAGAACGCTAATGTTTTGGGTATTTTTTGAATAAATACAATTTGGTTTTCTTTTTATTTTCAAAATAGGTTATAACATTCATTTTGATAACATTAGTGGACGCTATTTTTTTGCACCCTTTTAAGATGGTTTTTTTATATAGTTTTTATATATTCTTTCTTGTGCATGCCAATTTTTATTGTTATATAATTCTATAAAAGATTCCAAAAAAATAAGTTATTGAACTTGCTTAAGCTCATCACCAAAGTCACAAGTTTAGTGAGTTAATTTGAGTTGACTTGAGTCGATCCAAAATATTATCATTTTAGTATATAAAAAAAAGTTAAAAAAGATGTCATCTTAAATTCTTTTTTATTAAAATTAAACTGAGTTTAACAAGGTTACATCAGGTTAGCTCCTATTCAGTTTAATTTGAAACTCGAGCCAAGTAAAGACGAGTAAAGAGGTCTCTATGTTAGCTGCTAGTTTGGGCCGAGTTTGATGACACTATCAAAAATTTATCCACGACGATGCAAAAAATGTATTGTTCTTATATTTTAAAGCATCCATGTCAAAATCAACAAATTTTCTCTAAAAGCAAAAATTCTTGCAAAAAGAGACTAAGTAAAAAAATATAATATAGTGATGAGATAAAAGAGTTTCGGTTCGAAAGATGCCTTTCTAACTCTTATTTCAAACCGTCCATATTTTTTTTAATATTTTGCTAATGAATTTTATATTTGTATTAAATTAAGGATATAGAACAAAAGAGTTATATTGCTTCGTATAAAAAAAAATAGAGATTATACTTAGTAAATCATTTTGTTTCAAATATCTTAATTGTTATATAATTAAATAATTTTTTTTATAAAAAAACTCGATAAAGTATCTTAATTTAAATATATATCATAGCTTCTTAATTTAATCTATAATTATTTTTAATGATTTTTTTAATATTTACACCAACACATAAAATTTCTAACTTGCCACTATAAAATACATTAAATGATTATATTTTTTTAAATATGTTATGCAGTGCGGGACAATGCATTAGTTATACAATAATTAAGTAATCAATCACCTCTAGCAATAAATAAAAATTACATGTGACATAGAAATTTTAGTGCATCCGATGAGCTGTATCAAACTTGTCATTAAATCCAACCCACATATCGCTAGGCCAAGGCTCACACAGAAAGTCAACAGAAAACAAAATGGTGCCATTGGGTAACCATAAATATAAGTTGTGGACACAAAATTACATACACATCAAACAACACAAATATCGCTCTTCTTCTTCTTTGTAAACAACAGCAACACAAAATGAAACATATTGTACATGATAAAAAAAAAAAAAAAGCCCGGAAATGAAATGATATTGTTGATCATTTGGAAAATAATAGAATTAAAGATTATGAACATTTGAATTATGATTTCTTAGATAAAAATGTGCTAGTAGTAAAAAAAAAAAAAAGAACTAGACTGGTGGACAATGTATTTTGTTAGAGCAATAAATATACATGGCATGTTAAATTCTAGAAATTGTAATTAGATTTCCTCTAGTACCTCTCATGTTGCATCTTTAGGAAAAGAGTTCGACCATTAAATTAATCCCACCATTACAGCCATATTATCTTTCTTCATAAGCTTCCTATCTAATATGGCCACTGGACAAACCTTGATCCTTTTTGCTTCATCTACTATTGACAATGTAGACGAGACTATGTTTGTATCTCCAACCTTCTTTATCAATAACAAAACATGGAAAATAGGATGTATTGTACTGCCCCTTGCTAACTTGATCTTATAAGTCAAAGCTACAATCTTTTCCATAACTTGATAAGGGCCACTATACCTAGGATTGAGCTTGAAATTCTTCCTAAACATGACATTACAATGCCTGTAAGGTTGTAACTTCAAGAAAACCCAATATCCTCTTAAGAATTCTCTTTTAGACCTCTTTTTATTTGCCACTTGTTTCATCATATTCCTTACCCCCTTTAAATTATCCTTTTATTAGTTAATCCATGTTAATCATTCTTTATATCAATTCTTCTACAACAGCAACTTGAGTAGCCTCAATGAGTACCATTCTCTTTACTGGAGGTTCATAGCCATATAAGGCTTGAAATGGTGTCGTCTTGATAGCTAAATGAAAGGTACTGTTATACCACCATTGTGTTGAAGATAGCCATTGATTCCACTTCTTTAGATGGTGCATGAATGCACCTTAAGTATATATCAAGGCATTGATTCACCCTCTCGGTCTGACTATCAGTTTGAGGGTGGTAAGAGGTACTTAGTAGTAGTTTTACTCCCAATTTCTTAAACAATTCTTTCCAAAAAAAGACTTGTAAAGATCTTATCCTTGTCAGTTAGTATGGTGGTAGGTAATTCATGGAACATATAAATGTCGTCCAGCAATATCTTGAGTTGTGAAGGGATGTGCCAATGCAATAAAGTGCCCATACTTAGTAAACATATCCATAATGACTATAATTGTATCTTTCCCTTCTGATCTTGGTAAACCCTTCATGAAATTTATTGTACTAGTAGAGGTTGCAACAATCCTGCCAGGTACCTCTTAGAACTGGTAGAGGTTGCAACAACCCAAGATAGACAACCCTTTTAGCTTTAGCTTGTTTGCAAACATCACATTGTTGAACTATCTTTGCACTAGTTTCTTTATAGTTGGCCAATAAAAATGAGTTTTGAGTCTTCTATAAGTATTTTGAATTCCAGCATGACCTCCAATGCAAGAATCATATGCAGACTTGATGATTTTCTCCCTTAACAATCATGTAACCCTTATTGCAATTCTTTCTTTGTACTTGAAAACTTCTTCTTCATATGTAAAGTTGGGATGTTATGTAACATCAACCAATTTATTAGTGATGATATTTTGTAGAGTGGCATCATTTTTATTAGAGTTATATATCTACTCATACTAGGATGGTATCACCTTAGTTATGGTCGCGAAACTACCATTTTCTTGACTTTCCTCCTGCAGCTTGCTTGTCACATAACTATCTCTTCTAGATTATGCATCTACCACTATGTTCTCTTTGCCTTTCCTATATAAGATTTGATAATTCTTGTCGCACGTCAGAAAATCCGCGCGGCGTCGGCTGGCGATCTTTTCGTTGTCGTTTGATTTGATTGGTTCGTTGGAGTCGCCACCTAGTAATTGATTGCGGGCTACTAGGAAACCGGATGTACTGGTCTTGTCAGAGATTCACGGGTAAGGGACTGGTTGTGGTTAGGGAAGGTATTAGCACCCCTAACGCACCCTACCTGAGGTAAGCTGCTTCGCGAATTTGATGTGTTTAAAGAAGTTTTAATAATTGTTTTTTCATCGGATATTAGAAATACAACTTACGTATAAGTTAATAATTCTTGACCGTGATCCAATCAAAATATTAAATTCTTCTTTAATCTTTGTAATTTTATCATAAAAATATATATATAAAAATAAAACAAATACGAACACACACATTCACTTTTAC